>OLSX01000033.1_pt1 | contig 112439 bp, 98 predicted proteins | sample 1673141 | NCBI WGS metagenome assembly OLSX01 (sample SAMEA3136759, study PRJEB25190) | human gut metagenome | biome: human gut; feature: human-associated habitat; material: faeces | place: Austria | collected 2013 | reverse complement strand
CTTACAAACTTCGTGGCTCCTCAAAACATTAGCTTTCAGGATTCTCTTAATTGCTGCATGGATAGTCCAAGCAGTTGTATAAAACAAGTCTGCAAGCTCCCAAGCGGTCATCCATATTTCACCATCGGAAATATGGATGCTTTGTTCGTTGTTTGTTATGATTCCTCGTTTCATGGTTGTAATTTATTTCAGTGAAATCTTATTGGCTGTCTCTCGTTTCTTCACATTAACCAAATCTGCGTAGATTTGAGTTGTGGAAACGTTCTTGTGGGTAAGCATCTTTGAAACTGTGTAAATATCTGTACCTAAAGAGATTTGGATGACTGCGTAGCTATGCCTGAATCCGTGAAAGGTTATCGGTTTCGTTATTCCTGCCTTTTTGAGCCAGTTTTTCAGCGGATAGTTAATCATGCTCCGTTTTAACCCTTTGAATACCTTACCAGTATCGGGCGTACCGCATAGTTCGTAGGCTTCAAAACTGATGGGGAGTGTTGCTTCCGTTTGGGTTTTCTGTGTTCTGATACGCAAGCAATAGCCTTGGTCGGGAGCAATGGCAAAGTCTTCCCATTGAAGATTGAGAATATCGCTGATGCGTAGTCCTGTCAGACAAGCAAACAAGGAAGCTGCTTTTAATACGGGGATGTCGCAAGGTGTGGCGGCAAGCTGCTTCACTTCGTCCAGTGTCAGGTATTCTTTCTTCACATCTTGTGGTTCAATCTTGTCAAGGTAGTCATTGATGTTTTCTCGAAACCATTTGTCTCGATAGGCAATCTTTAACAATCCTCTGAATGTAGAGTAGTAGCCGGATGCCGAATTGAGGGAAATGTGGCGGTTGCTGTGTTTGAGTTGCTTGGCGTTCAGCAAGTACTCACGGAACTTCTTGCATAAATCCACATTCACATCGCCAAAGGTACATTGTCCCTTGACGAAGTTGTAGAAATGCTGATAGACAAACGTCCATTTCTGGTCTTTGCTTCGGCACATTTTCTTGAAGTAGGCAAGGAAATCTCCCTTCATTTTCTCCTTGTCGAAAAAGTCGTAACGCTCGTTGACGATAGCCTCGAAGCGACGGCAGCGTATCGCCTCGGCTCTTGCCGTAAGGTTGAGGTTATACTTCTGTTCCATCTGGTTCTTCGGCTTGGCATAGATGTAGATGCCAAGCGACTCATGGCGGATGACTTTCATCGTACTCTCGTCACGATAGCCTGGATAATAGTCAAGATAATAGGACAGCATGTGTCCGTCCTTGATTTTGCGTGTACGCAATGATACGGTCTTGCAAATGTTGCTCATAACTGATATGTATTATTGATGATTATTCGTGGTGAAGTGTCTCTTCACGGCTGCAAAGGAATAAAATGATGCATCCGTGACTCCAATTATTCATAGTAACTGATGGATAATGCTGAAATCATTTGAAATCACAGTCCTTTTGCTGTCCTTTCTGCCATTGCTCGCTCCACATCCGTCTTCAAAAGCAGATTCTTTACACCCACTTTTACCTTGCTGATATGGTGAACTCTCACAATATGGCAGATGTTGGCACTTGTCAGACCATACAACTGTTGCACCTGTTCGGTGGTATAATAGTTGTCATCGTTCATGAGGTCAGTCCTGCGAAGTTCTTCAAGATGTTCCTTGGAATAATAGGTGCGACCATACTCACGTTTGGTCGGTATCTTGTGACGGTAGGTGTATGCCCTGAGTGCCGACTTGCTCATACTAAAAGCTTCCTCTACATCATCAGCAGTCACCCACTCGGTGATGCTGTGGATGTCAACGGCAGTACCGAAGAACTCGTCAATATGCCGTTTGCTGTAATAGTTCTTGCCAGCGATACGGCACATCGGTATCTGGTTGCGCTTGGCGGAAGTGTAGAGCCAAGACTTCTTGACCTTATAAATGGACATAACTTCCTCGCCCGAATAATAGTCAAGCACCTCATTCTCCTCTTTCCCTTTTGTTGATTCCAGGTTTTGTGTTGGCTTTTCTGCTTTTGCCTTTTTACTGGGCTTGCTCTTGCTGGCAGGAACCACACGCTTGTAGGGATTACCCTCAAACATCTTCTCTATATCAGCCTTTCTAACGAACGCCATTCTGCTGCTCAATCTTGATGCCTTCAACTTGCCGTTAGCCACAAGTTTGTAGATATACTGTCGGGTGCATCCCATCAGAATGGCTGCCTTTGAGAAAGTAAGATACTCCTGATGTTGCAGATCCATGATTGGCTCAATACCGTTAATCAAGTCCTGCTGTCTTTTCTTCCTAAGACGTTTTGCCTCTGCCTGGCATTCCTCGGAACAGTATTTCTGCATACCGCTTCTTGGCACGAATGTCTTGCCACAAAATTCACATTTTCTTGTCGGTCTCATACTCTTTGATATTGCTATGTTCTACATACTTTGAGTATTCCACCGATGGAGTAAACGGAAGTGAACCATTGACAACCTTTGTCAACCCAGTCCACGATATAACGCTTTTTGCCTATCAGCTTCAAATCTGTCCTCCATTGTAACCACTCGTAAACCCTTGTCAACTACGTTCACGATATGACAAAATAAAAGCTCCGCAAATTCTCCACGGTAGAAATACGCTGCAAAAATATGTGGAAAATCGGGAACTGCCAAAAAGCACTCAAGAAGTGTTAAAAATCAAATAGTATTGAAAGTCAAGACTTTATGGTTAGTTAATCATAGTAAGTTATGGTTAGTTATAATGCTCTAAATACATACAAGGTTTCAACCAAGAGAGTTCGTCAAAATCACAAGTTGGAATTTTGATGTTTGATACACATTTTTGTTTCTTATCACCTGTCACTGAGTACAAATTCGCAAACCATATATCGCCAAAGCCAACACTCAAACTGAGTTCTATGCTATATGTCTTTCCCATATAGGAAAAAACATTCTCACTTTGAGCTTCATCACCTGTGTCAAAGTCAACCCATTGATTCATCTTCATATGCTTGAATGATTAACAATAGTTGTTCTTCACTTGTGCCCAATGTCTCCTGTACAAGATCCACCTTTGTTCTGTCCATAAATGATTGTGACACAGACATAAGTTGAACCAATTCTCCCATCAGCAAAGGATATTTTACAGAGGTGACGATTCGCATAGACACCTTATTATATTTTGCCCAATCCACCAGGGTGTATTGCCTAAAAGATCGGCAGATAGCCTCTGCCCTGCTTTCTCCTTTCATTGGAAAGGAATAGATACGGTGTTTTACCGATATTCCGTGTTTAGTTTGTTCCATTATTTCTTATTACTTTACATCTATGACACAAAGGTAGTTAGGAAATGAGAAAAATATTTGCACACCTAAAGAATTCTAAACTTGTGCAATACTTTTTCTCATGTTTTCTTTATCTTTGCATAAGATAGGCTGCACCTCAGCAATTAAAGCAAGCTTTATTGCGCTCGGTTTGCACTATCTTTGCATAAGAATTATAAAAGAATATGGCTATCAATCAACTCAACAAATATGTATGGCTCGTGGAAACCATCCATAGGGCAAGAAAACGAGGTGGCATTACCTTGAAGGAGATTCAAAGCAGATGGTTGGATTCTGACATTAGTGAAGGAACTGAACTCTCTCGACGAACCTTCATCAACAATCTCCATGCTGTCGAGGAACTGTTTGGGATTACCATCGAATGTGGCAGCGGATACCGCTATCACATAGAGTGTGGCGACTGTTTCGAGGAAGGAAGTGCAAGAAACTGGTTGCTGAACGCCTTCTCGCTCAATGTAATGGTGGGCAATAGTCGTAAGCTCAAGGATAGGGTACTGCTGGAGGACATGCCTTCGGGCAGAAACTATCTGGAAGACATCATCAAGGCCATGCGTGACAACCGTGTCATCTTCATATCTTACTACAGCTACAATGCCGAGAAATATAATGAGTTTGACATCCATCCTTACTTCGTGAAAGCCTTCAAGAAACGTTGGTATGTGATAGCTTATAGCCCTGGCACCGACGATGTCCGTTGTTATGCGCTTGACCGCATTGAGCGTGTTATTATCTCAGACAAAGTGTTCAAGATGCCTAAGGACTTGGAACCGGTTGATTACTTCAAAGATTGCTTTGGCATCATCAACAACAAGGATTCTGAGGTCCAGAAAGTTGTGCTCAAAGTGGATGCCTTTCAAAGTAACTATATACGCAACCTGCCTCTCCATGACTCTCAAAAGGAGACAAAGCGAACAGATGAATACTCCATCTTTGAGTATCACCTGAAACCAGAGTTTGATTTTGAACAGGAGATTTTTTCGAACATGGACGCCATAGAAGTGCTGGAACCTCTATGGCTAAGAGAAGAGGTGAAGGAAAGAATAAAAAGTCTTGCAAGTAAGTATCTTTGAAAGGCAACCCATAAATGTTCTTTTGTCAATGGACTAAATATCCAGTCCCTTGACACAATCTATAGCTTCGTCAAACATTATTGAGAAATCATTTAAAGTTTTACCGTTCAGCAAGTCTTTTATCCCAGAGGCATTATCCCAATATTGATTTCCATTAAAATCCTTCCAAATCCAACATTGATCACTTTGGGAGGAATAATTCTTTTGAACATTTTCCCAGTCTTTTACATCTTCACGCTTGACTCCAACTTTTGTGCGAAAGCCAAAGTATGGATTTCTCATTCCTCCGCAATTAAATCCAAATGCAAGTCTAAGATACTTCCAATGGTGATTATAAAATGATGCTACTACATCCGATTTTTTCATCCAATTCTCTGTACAATCATCTCCCATAATCAACCCTTTGCTTTCTGCTAAATCCCTTAATTTAGGAATAAACACTTCATTTATAATTCTGTTTACAACAATATTCTTACTGTTTGTAATATCATAAATTGCATCTAAATTTTCTTCTTTACATAGAATATCTAATAGTTCCTTATTATCTTCCATAACGTTATTTGTTAATATATCAATAGTACTAATATATTGATTGATAGTTTCTCTCACGAGTGGAGTTCTTGAAGACAACTCCACGCAACGATCAAGCCACCCTCTAATATCACTCTTATAGGATAAGCAAACTATATCATTTTCTTTTAACTCTTCACCCAAAGATTCTTTCGAAGGAGAACAACCATCCAATGTCAAGTAAATCAATACAAATGATTTTCCCGTATCGTCTCCTTTTTGTGACATTCCATAATTCCAGTATCTTAGCATCTGATGATGTTGGTCACCTGCATAGATTTTATTTTCTATGATAATACTATGCTTGCCATCGGTAAGATAAATATCTATTCTGCCGCCTTCACTATCAGTTTGCCTGCCTATATATTTCTCTACTTCTACAGAAGTGATAACCGTGTCTAGTTCTAAACTATCCGCAGATATTGCAGGAAACGATTTTTGCAGCATTTTCAAAAATGCCGCAAGGAATTTTCCTCTTTGTCCGTGACTTCCTTTTGGGTTCAGCAGGTTTGCCAAAAACATAGAGTGTAGATGAACTTCATCTGACATGAAGCCCAAATCATTGAAAATATTATAATTTTCACCACGCTCAAACTTATCTTTTCTTTGTTCTTTTATTTTTCGTGAAACTATTCGAACTTGGTTTAGAATATTGATTATATCATTCATCGCATTATAAACTATAATTGTTTACCTTAGAAACGAAATTCCATCTAAATTATTGTAGAAGTTATTATTTTTGCCAATAAAAATGACTACGCAAACACTCTTGGTACATAAGGGCACGACGATTCATGTTGTTCATCTCTTTTTCTGGATACCAGTAAAAATAAGCCATGAAAAGCATTACCATAAGGATATAGACCGCAATAAATTTTAGGGCATTATAGAACCAACGTTTAAAATCTAAAAATATGTACTTCTTCATTTTTTTATATGTTTTTTGAGTGGTTAAAATCCAACTTGTCTCTTATAATGAGATTTATATGACGTTTGCATATGCATAATAACACAGCGTTAATATATCTGATTTTCTCTATGAAGGAAAGACTTCTGAAGTCCGTGCCTCCCAAGATGCTTCTCAAATAAAGTTTATTTTTCATATGTGAAAGTATTTATACGGTGAAACTGATTTATCCATAATCATATTTTATAATTCTGATGCAAATGTAGCCCATACCTGTGTAAGTTCGTTTCACACACAAGAAGTTTTTCATGCGCAATGATTTTTGTTACGAAGCACCTTATTTAGCAGAGAAATATATAATAAAACAATGACACAAACACGAAAGACGTACAATACACAGAACAAATAATAGAGTTTAGATAAAAAAATCAAACCTGTATATCTTTTTGGTACACTACGTTCATATCTTTGCACCAAGTTAATAAACAAACAGAGGAATTGATATGGCAAAAACACGTATACAATACATCAAAGAAGCTGCAAAAAAGTTGGTTGATAGCAAACTACAACGGTTGGGTGCGGCAAAGACACAAGAAATATTCAAGGGCGTCATGCAGACTATCGAGCTTGAATCTATGGAGGAGGTATATCTGTTTGTGGCACAGTTTGACCTTACCTGCCGTGACAGAACATCAAACATGGATGACTTGTCATCATACTTCGAGTGCTCGTCACTGGATATGTTAGAATATATCCCTGCACTCAAATCATTAGAACGCAAGGGGCTGCTGGTGCGCCGCAGCAGGAGAGAGAACAACATCTTTAAGCAAAGATTCGTGGTGAGCGATGCTGTGATGGCAGACATCATAGAGAATAGACCTGTAGCTATAGGCAAGGGGTACGTCAGCAATGTACAGACAGATAAATATGAGTTCTGCAAGAGCATTGCAGAAAAGGTTGAAGACTATGAAGTGGTGACTGACGACTTGGTGCTGTTCACAGAAAAACAAGAACAAAGTTGCGCTCACCTACCTTTTGTGAAGAAGATAAAAAAGGATGTGCCCGACATTCTTGATCGTATCTTGTTCTATGACATATGTCATGACAACTTCGAAAAAGATGGAGAACGTAACTCAGACATAGCTACGACGATGAGGGACATTTTCTCCAATATTGGCCAGCGCATACTTACTAAAAAGGCTATCATGGATAAAGAACATACTCTTATAAGACTAGGATTGGTGGAGCTTGTTGATGATGACGAAATAATGCTTACCGACGATGGCAAAGAGTACTTCTATGATGAAGATATACAGGCATTCTGTAAACCGATGAAATGCGATGACATATATGCCTTTATAGAGAAAGTCTATGACTATATTCATTCCGACAATTATGACTCGAGCAACGCTGACAGTGTGAACAGACTAATAAAGACAATTAGTAAACTTGAAAACGCCAACAAACATATTCCTGAAGTTAAAAGGATAAACAATATTATACCCAATGAGTGTGAAAGAGTTTTGTTTTATACAGCAGGGCAATCTATGATAGAAAACGATTCCATGTCACTTTCCTTCGAAATTCAAAAACTATACCCAGTCAGAAAACGGAAACAGGTACTCAAAGATTTTATAAACAACAACCATTCTCTTCAGAAGACGGACTTGGTAGAGATCGAGAATACATCATCACTATTCGGCGAGAGCACAATCATTGTGCTTACCGATAAAGGCAAGGAAGTACTACTTGGTGAAGACGCAGCACTATATATAGATAATGTGTCAGACAAGCAGCTACTTATTAGCGACAAAATTACAGAAAAAAAGTTGTTTTTCTCTGGCGAACTGCAGGAGCAACTATCGCTCCTCAGCAACAGCCTAAACGAGGAACATTACAAAACTCTATGTGCAAGATTGGAAGAAAAAAAACTACCTAAAGGCATCGCTGCATTGTTTTATGGTGAACCTGGTACGGGAAAGACGGAGAGCGTGATGCAGATAGCCAGAGCTACGGGACGCGACATCATGCATGTGGATATCAGTGCTACCAAGACCTGCTGGTTTGGCGAGAGCGAAAAACTCATCAAGAAGGTATTTACCGACTACCGACGTCTCTGTAAGAAAAGTGTCATTAAGCCCATATTGCTATTCAATGAGGCGGATGCTGTGTTCTCCAAGCGCAAGGACGTGGGTAGCGGAAGTGTTGCACAAACAGAGAACGCTATACAGAACATCATACTTGAGGAGATGGAAACGCTTGATGGAATACTCATAGCCACTACTAACCTTGCCGATAACCTCGACCATGCCTTCGAGCGTCGCTTCTTGTTCAAGATACGTTTCGACAAGCCCACAATAGAGGCAAAGACCAACATCTGGATGAGCAGGTTGCCAAATCTTTCCTCCGAGGATGCACACACATTGGCCTCCAACTACGACTTTAGTGGCGGACAGATTGACAACATCACACGAAAGGCGCTCATGCAAGATATTATAAAAGGAATAAAACCGACTCTAAACAATCTTGTTACTATATGTAGTGAAGAAAAGATTTCCAAGAACAACCACAAGAAGATAGGATTTATGCCATAATCCGTTAGTAAAACACATGTGTGCAAAGTTAGTGTTAAACCAAAGGAAATAATCTTCTTTCTAATAGTTTTATACTAACTTTGTACCAATAATAGGATATAAAGCTACACTGCGCTACAAAACGCTACAAGTAAGCTACATTTTTTTTGCGACATGAAAGTGACGTAATATGCTGAATATCAAGTAAGCTACATGGTGCTACAACGTAATGAGCATGATTCCGCTTATAGTGTTTCGGAAATAATTCAGACTTGTGACGTTTATACGAAGAGTAGCAGTAAAGTCATGTTGGTTGAACGACATGTATAGGTTAATTTGTGCTCAATAATCCTCAATACATTGAGAAGCAATAAGCCCAAAGTAGACCTTACAAATCTTTAAATAGTTAAATTATGTAACATAAGCCGTTCATAATCAAGGATTTAGGATATTGTGTCTTGCGCCAGTTCTGCGCCAAATTTGGTTTAAAAAAGCGATATTTGAAAAAATAGCTATTGATAATCAGCAAGTTACATGTGGTGGTAGAGTGCTTTTAAATCCTGCCTCCGCAACTACAACGTCCGAAAAGCAAATAACCAAGGCTTTTCGGACGTTTTTCGTATATACACTCGTACAGGGGGTCGGACAGTAAGGCCCAGATATATATCGGGTGAGCCATAATATAGCAACAGTTCTATTATCGGTCATCCCGAAACATCCCGAAACAAAAAGGCGCTATCCGTACTGCCTCTGTCGCTCTGTGGAGAGTGCTGTGGGCCATGCGGATAGCGCAGATGTTGACGGCTTGATGGCTGCGGTGGCAGGCAAGCCGATGATGGGTTCTTTAGAACAGGTGTGAGGGATAAACGCCCTCGTCAATGAGGCTCTGGATGCGGGCTACCACACTGTCGCGGTCGGCAGCATAGGTCACGCCAAACCACTTGCTGGTGGTATCGAGCACCTTGACGGTAGCGGTCTTCTCGTTGATGAGCTTGTTGACCATCAATGGGATGAAGAACTCTGCCTTCAGGTTTTCCATATTCTTCTTGTCGCTGAGGAACTCCTTGAAGTAAGCCTCGCTATAGTCGAAGTAATCGGGAGTGAAGCCCCACATATTCATACTTACGGGCGTGTTGTCCTCGACAGCTACCCACTGGCCCTGCTCGTCCTTGTAGCATACGGGGCCATTGACGCGCATAATCTCGGTGCGCTCAACCACGGTGGTAAGGTGGCCAGCCTCGTCCTTAGAGCAGATACCGCGAGCCACGGTACCGTTCTCGCTCAGCGTATTGCCTACACGGAAGCCTACCATAGCATAATCGTTCTTGGCGCCCTCGGGCAGCTCTGACAGGAACTTGCCAATCACCATGAAGGCATCACGGTTGTAGAAGTCGTCGCAGTTGATGACGCAGAAAGGCTCCTTGATGATATCCTTGGCCATGAGCACAGCGTGGTTGGTACCCCAAGGCTTCTGACGGCCTTCGGGCACGCTGAAGCCCTCGGGCAGCGCGTCGATAGACTGGAAGCATATCTCGGCGGGGATATGTCCCTCATATTTGGAAAGAACCTTATCGCGGAAATCCTGCTCAAAGTCCTTACGGATTACGAAGACGATTTTGCCAAAACCAGCCTGGATGGCGTCGTAGATAGAGTAGTCCATAATGGTCTCACCATTGGGACCCAGACCGTCGAGCTGCTTGAGCCCACCGTAGCGGCTTCCCATACCAGCCGCAAGAAGTAACAATGTAGGTTTCATATTATATAATAATGTGTTAAGTTATAGTCACCATGCAAAAGTAATCAAAAAAAATCGGAATACACAGCACCTTTACTGATAATTTATGCCATCGTCCTATTTTTGTCTGTAATGTCCGAAATCTTGCCGACCACCACGCTGCGGCTTTCATCGATTTCCGTCATCACGGCGATTACGACAAAGACAGACGGCGCCTCAACCATGCAAATTGAAAAAACATTCGTTTTTCCTTTGTATTGTCTTCGGCTTGCACTACCTTTGCAATATGATTGACATAAACGAGATAAAGGACAAGCGGATAGCCGTGCTGCTCTCGGGCGGCGTCGACAGTTCGGTGGTGGTATACGAGCTGGCCCACATGGGGCTCAAGCCCGACTGCTTCTACATCAAGATAGGGCCAGAGGAACAGGAGGAATGGGACTGCACCTCTGAGGAAGACCTGGAGATGGCCACGGCTGTAGCCGGAAGGTTCGGATGCCGCCTGCAGGTGATAGACTGCCACCGCGAATATTGGGACCAGGTGACGCGATACACCATGGAGAAAGTCAAGGCGGGCTATACGCCCAACCCCGACGTGATGTGCAACAGGCTCATCAAGTTTGGCGCCTTCGACGAGAAGATGGGGCACAACTACGACCTGATTGCCACCGGCCACTACGCCCAGACGGAAATCATAGACGGACGCAAATGGCTCTGCACCAGCCCCGACCTGGTCAAAGACCAGACCGACTTTCTTGCCCAAATCTACGACTGGCAGCTGCGCAAGGCGCTCTTCCCCATAGGTCACTATGAGAAAGACGAGGTGCGCCAGATAGCCGAGCGCGAGCATCTGGTCAACGCCCGACGTCGCGACAGCCAGGGTATCTGCTTCCTGGGGCAGATAGACTACAACGAATATATACGCCGATACCTGGGTGAGAACCCCGGAGACGTGATAGAATGGGAAACCGGCAAGCGCATTGGCGCCCATCGTGGACTCTGGTTCCACACCATCGGCCAGCGCAAGGGCCTCGGGCTGGGCGGCGGTCCCTGGTTTGTCATCAAGAAGGATGTGGAAAAGAATATCCTGTACGTCAGTCACGGTTACGACCCTGAGACTGCGTACAAGCAAGAATTCAAGATACATGATTTTCATTTCCTCACAGCCGGTTTCGACAAAGATGAAACCGATGTGACGTTCAAGATACGCCATACTCCCGACTACCATCACGCCACCATCCGACAATGTGGGGATGGCTGTTATATGGTCTATTCGGCTGAGAAGATACATGGCGTGGCGCCGGGTCAGTTCTGCGTCGTCTACGACCACGAGCACCACCGCTGTTATGGTTCAGGAGAGATTACTTTGTAGTAGTCTCTTCTTTTTTTTCACCCTTGTCTTTCACCGTGGCTTCATAGGCGCGCTTCACGGGGTCCTTCTCGTCCATCTTCTGCAGAGCCTGCTTGACTTTGCGCGTACGTCGGCGACGGGCCCGGCCTTTGAAGTCAAAGATTTCCACGAAATTAAAATCGACCACACTTGTCTTGGGATTGAGCAGCTGGCGTTCCTTGGGGTCGGTGACACCCCACTGCTCCACATTCTCACGCAGACGCTTGGACAAGTCCTCGCCCACCACCTCGACTTCGCCCAGGGTGCGGGTGCGGGGAATCAGGCCGATAGAGTCGCCCACTTCCTTGAAGCCCATCGAGTGGGTGAGATACTTGGGATGACTCACCGTGATGGTATCAAACTTCTCGGGCAGAACGAGTTGGCCCGTATAGGGCGTGGTGTAGGTTCTGGACTTGTCAACCCTTACCCTCACCTGACGGATGGGCACCCGGGTCTCCAGGTCATAAATCACCACTTTCTTCTGGGCATAGGCCGACATGGAGAACAGGCATAGCAGCGAAAAGAGTACACGATAGTTCATGACAAGTATCTTACTATTGAGTTTGTAATTCTGCAAAAGGCGGCCCATGCGGAACTCGCACTGCCGCCTTTTAGGTATGTATCAGGCTCTATTCGAGTCCCATTTCCTTCATCGCCTTTGCCGCCGCTTTGCCTACAGCCTCGTGGGCCTTCTGTCCAGCCTCATTGGCTTTTTCATTGATTTTGGCGTTGGCTTTGGCAGCTGCCTCGTTGACCTTGGCTTTGGCGTCAGACTTGGCAGTCTCGACAGCCTCTTTGGTCTTGGCATCTACCTTCTTGGCAGCCTCTTCGGCAGCATTCTGCGCGGCTTCGGGCATACTGGTTACGCTGTTTACCAGATTGCTCACCTCACTGTCTTCGCCAGCGATGGCAGTAATCTGTGCCGCATGCTCCTTCAGATATGTCTGGGCCTTGGCCATATATGCCTTGGCTTCTTCGAGCTTGCCTGCCTTGACCAGCTGGGCATATTTCTCCTTGATGGCAGCGAGGGTCTTCATCAGCGCGTTGGGGTCCTTGCTCTTGAGCTGGGCATCGAGCATACTTACTACATCATCGTCTACAGGGGCAGCCACCTCTATGGTTTCGCCTTCGGCAGGGGCTTTCTGCTTGTTGCCGCAACTTGCCAAGGCAGTCATGGCGAGGATGCCGGCAAAGAAAAACAATTTCTTCATATTCTTATCTTTATTGGTTATAGACCTGAGTCTCTTGTCTGCAAAGATAGTATATTGCTGCTTTAGCCCAATGGGTTATTAAGATGATTTAACCCACTACCCTACCAATTTATAATTAATTTGGCAAGGCGCAGCAGTTTATCCCCTTTTGGCCGGGCCATACGCCATCAGCTGCTGCCAGTCATCGGCCAGCCTGCGGATGCTGGGCAGAATGACATTGGCACCCTCGCGGGCCAGCACCTCATCGGGCAGCGGACCGCTGTTGACGCCGATGGTGAATATCTGGGCTGCCACGCCGGCTCTTACGCCCATCGGCGCATTCTCTACCACTATACCCTCCCAGGGTTTCATGTTGCCTGCCAGTTCCAGACCTTTCAGATAGGGATCGGGGGCGGGCTTTCCGTGGCTCACGTTGTATGCCGACACGATGTGCTGTTCGTCGATAAAGTCTCCGAAGTCGTTGACAAGGCGCTGGATGAGTGGCTTCTGTCCGCTCCCGGTAACCACACAGATGGTCAGTCCGGCCTCGCGTATCTGCTTCATCAGGTCTACGACGCCATCGAATATCCCGGCTTCGGGCATCTGGTGAAACAGACGCGCCTTTTCGTCGTAGATGGCTTGGGCCTCAGCCTCGGTGAGTTTCTTTCCCGTCTGGCGCTCGGCATAGATGCGTATGGTGTCGACGCCCTTCATTCCCTCGGTGGCATAGGAGTCTTCGGCGGTGAAGTGGAGCCCATTGGCGCTCATAGCCTGCTGCCATGCCACGGCATGATTGGGCATGGAGTTGTAGAGCACGCCATCCATATCGAAGAGCACGCAGCGGAATCCCTTCCACTCGTCCTTGCTGGCGAGCTGATGGCCATCGACCATACGGTCCAGGTATCTGTTAATCTCTCTCTCGTACATTATTATAATAATAAAGGGAGGAAGTTACTCCCCCCTTGTTATTGTATCAAGCCCAGAGGCGTTGCGATTACTTCTCGTTCTGCAGACGCTCCTGGATAGCCTTGCTCTCAGCCTCATAGCCAGGCTTGTTGAGCAGGGCAAACATATTCTTCTTGTAAGCCTCAACACCGGGCTGGTTGAACGGATTGACACCAAGGATGTTGCCGCTGATACCACAACCTATCTCAAAGAAGTAGATAAGCTGACCGATGTAATACTCGTTGAGCACGGGCACGCTGATGCGGATATTGGGCACGCCGCCATCCACGTGGGCGAGACGTGTACCGAGTTCAGCCATCTTGTTGACCTCATCCACACGCTTTCCGGCGAGGAAGTTGAGACCGTCGAGGTTCTCATCGTCATGAGGGAAGTCGAGCTCGCGGTTGGGAGTCTCTATCGAGATGACTGTCTCGTAGATAGAGCGCTCGCCATCCTGAATCCACTGGCCCATAGAGTGCAGGTCGGTGGTGAAGTCGCAAGATGCGGGGAAGATACCCTTGCCATCCTTGCCTTCGCTCTCACCGTAGAGCTGCTTCCACCATTCGGCGATGAAGTGGAGCTTGGGCTGGTAGTTGACCATAATCTCAATCTTCTTGCCACCCTCGTTGTAGAGAGCGTTGCGCACAGCAGCATACTGTGCAGCGATATTCTCGCCGAAAGGCACATTCACGCCAGTAGCCTTCTCCATATCAGTAGCACCAGCCACGAGAGCCTTGATGTCGAAACCGGCACAGGCTATAGGCAGCAGACCCACAGGAGTGAGCACAGAGAAGCGGCCACCCACGTTGTCGGGAATGACGAAGCTCTTGTAGCCTTCCTTGTCGGCACAGGTGCGTGCGGCACCGCGCTTGGCATCGGTAACAGCCACTATCACCTCACGAGCCACGTCCTTGCCCATCTGGGCCTCACACTGCTTCTTGAGCAGACGGAAAGTGAGGGCGGTCTCGGTGGTGGTACCCGACTTGGAGATATTGATGACGCCGAAGCGCTTGCCCTTCAGATAGTCGGTGAGCTCAGCCAAATAGTCCTCGCTGATGTTGTTGCCGGCAAAGAGAATCTGCGGGTTCTTCTTGTCCTGAATGAGCCAGGCAAACGAGTTGCCGAGGGCTTCGATGACAGCGCGCGCGCCGAGGTAGCTGCCGCCGATACCGGCTACCACTACTACCTCACACTTCTCTCTGAGGGTGTTGGCAACAGCCTGGACTTCATCGAGGAAATCAGGAGTAATACTTGATGGCAAGTGAAGCCATCCTAAGAAGTCGTTGCCGGGGCAAGTATTGTTCTCCAATGCCTCGAGAGCGGCTTTAGCTTTGGGTTCATACGCCTCTACCGCACCCTCACCAAGGAAGGAAGCGGCTTTGGTAAAGTCTAAAGAAATACTTTTCATTTTAGTCTATCTAAAACTGTCTGTTAATAATTTGATTTCAATCTGGGGATTGATGCGTTCGTAGAGAATGTTGTACACCGCGTCGAGGATAGGCATATTGACATGCATGTGGCGGTTGATTTCCTTCATGCACTTCGTACCGAAGTATCCCTCGGCTATCATCTCCATCTCTATCTGTGCGCTCTTCACGCTGTAGCCCTTGCCAATCATCGAACCGAAGGTGCGGTTGCGCGAGAAGTTGGAGTAGCCCGTGACCAGCAGATCACCCAGGTAGACGCTGTCATAGACATTGCGCTCTATGGGATTGACTGCGGTCATGAACCGGTTCATCTCCTGCACGGCGTTGGATATGAGTACCGCCTGGAAGTTGTCGCCATACTTCAGGCCCGAGCAGATGCCCGCGGCGATGGCATAGACGTTTTTCAGTACCGACGAATACTCTATGCCAAGCACATCCGACGCCACCTTGGTCTTGATAAACTCCGACGAGAGCACCTCGGTAAAGGCCTGGGCCTTTTCCTGGTCGGCACATCCCACAGTGAGATAAGAGAGGCGTTGCAACGCCACTTCTTCGGCGTGCGACGGACCGCCGATGACGGCGAGATTGTCGTAAGGCACGTCGTAGACCCTATGGAAGTACTCAGAGCACACCAGGTTCTCATCGGGCACAATACCCTTGATAGCGGTAATGATAAACTTGTCCTTGATACGGGTCTTGAGTTTCTTCAGATGACTCTTGAGATAGGGCGAGGGAGTGACAAACACGAGCGTGTCGTAAGCCTCAACTATCTTGTTGATGTCTGAAGAGAAGAAGATTTCGTCCACATCGAAGTGCACACTTGTGAGATAGGCGGGGTTGTGACCCAGTCTTCTGAAGTCTTCGATGCGGTCGTCGCGGCGCATGTACCACCCCAGGTGGTGGGTGTGGTCTATCACTATCTTGGCGATAGCTGTAGCCCACGAGCCTCCACCGATGATGGCTGTTTTTCCTACGCTAAACATAAATCTTGTTTTGGGGTTATTTTATGCTGTTTTCAGGCCTGTGCGCTGTCTATCCACTGCTGGATGGCGTCGACACCGGGCTTTTCAAACTCGAGCTTGTACTTCTTGTGTATCTCGCCCAACTTCTGCTGCAGTCCCTGGGCCTTCTGGTCCTTGATGTCGCTGATGAGGTTGAAGCCTGCCTTGCGCAGCACATACACCTCGTCCTCAGGCACACCGATGGCAGCCCACTCCTTGATGCTGCTCTGAGGTATCTTGGCCTCGGGCTTCATCTGGGGGAAGAGCATAACTTCCTGGATGTACTCCTTGCCGGTCATGAGCATCACCAGACGGTCGATGCCGATACCAATACCACTCGTGGGAGGCATACCGTACTGAAGTGCACGCAGGAAGTCCTGGTCGATGACCATAGCCTCGTCGTCGCCCTTGTCGGCCAGTCTCATCTGCTCTTTGAAGCGCTCTTCCTGGTCGATGGGGTCGTTGAGCTCAGAATAGGCATTGGCCAGCTCCTTACCGTTGACCATCAACTCGAAGCGCTCGGTCAGTCCGGGCTTGCTGCGGTGCATCTTGGTGAGCGGGCTCATCTCTACGGGATAGTCGATGATGAAGGTAGGCTGGATATAGGTACCCTCGCAGTACTCGCCGAAGATTTCGTCGATGAGCTTGCCCTTGCCGAAGCTCGCGTCGATGCCTTCCATCTTGAGTTCGTCTACAGCGATGTGGCGTATCTCGTCCTCGCTCTTGCCGTAGAGGTCATAGCCGGTCTTCTCCTTGATGGCATCGAGGATGGGCAGACGACGGAAGGGAGCCTTGAAGCTGATAGTCTTGTCGCCCATCTGCACTTCGGGCTTGCCGTTGACAGCCACACAGATGGTCTCGAGCAGCTGTTCGGTGAAGGACATCATCCAGTTATAGTCCTTGTACTGCACATAGAGCTCCATGCAGGTAAACTCAGGGTTGTGGAAGCGGTCCATACCCTCGTTGCGGAAGTTCTTGCCTATCTCGTAGACGCCTTCAAATCCGCCCACGATGAGTCGCTTCAGATAGAGCTCGGTGGCGATACGCATATACATATCTATATTGAGCGCATTGAAATGGGTGATAAACGGACGGGCGCTGGCACCGCCGGCAATGCTCTGCAGCGTGGGGGTCTCTACCTCGGTATAGCCAGCCTCGTCGAAGAAGCGGCGCATGGTGCGCAGTACGGTGGCACGTTTGAGGAAGGTATCCTTCACACCGTCGTTGACCACGAGGTCTACATAGCGCTGACGATAGCGCAGCTCGGGGTCCTCAAACTTGTCGTAGGCCACACCGTCCTTATACTTCACGATAGGCAGGGGCTTGAGGCTCTTGCTCAGCAGCGTCAGTTCTTTGGCGTGAACGCTGATTTCACCGGTCTGGGTACGGAAGACAAAACCCTTGATACCGATGAAGTCACCGATATCCATCAGTTTCTTGAACACCTTGTTGTACAAGTCTTTGTCGTCGCCAGGGCACACGTCATCACGGGTGATATACACCTGGATACGACCCTTGGAGTCTTGCAGCTCGGCAAAGCTGGCCTTACCCATCACGCGGCGGCCCATCAGACGGCCGGCGATTACTACCTCACGCTCTTCGCCGTCCACGAAGTTGTCACGGATATCGGTCGAATAAGCATTTACGGGAAATTCGTCTGCGGGATAGGGATTGATACCCATCTGTCGCAACTCTTCAAGACACTGGCGGCGTACAATCTCTTGTTCGCTAAGTTCTAATACGTTCATATATATTGTTTTTATTTACTTTCCATTCATACTGGCATGCGCCTTTGCCCCGCCCGCCTCTGCAGTAACGGGACATACGCACATTATCATCTGCAAAAGTACTCAAAAAAAACGAAATTGCATTGGTTTTTACCTTTTTTTAGGTGGTTTTAGTGAGCAATGATTGCCACACGTAGCCTATGAGATGCATTTTGTGCTTATGGCATTCACGCCAAGTCTCCATCATTGACAACAAACAATTATCATTAAACCCAAAACAACGGTCATTAGGCCGCTTAATGTGTTATTTGATGACTGCTCGCAGTCTTTTGTCTTTTATAAGGCGCCTTTTGCTTGTTTATAATTCGCAATGCTCGCTATTACTCATTAAAAGCCAAACAAAATCCACTCTTCTAAAAGCAAAATCAAAGCAAGCCCTAATGACCGAATTGGATTAAAGCGACATTTTAGTTAAAAAAAACGCAAAAAAACAGCTAAATGCATTGTTATTTATCTATATATCATTACATTTGCGTAATTAAACGAATGTGATAATCTATGCGGTATTTATTTTTTATATGAAACGAGTATTATTATCTATCGCTATCATCTGGATGGCCCTGCCTACACTGGGGCAGAGTTTCCACTACTACCCTCTGAAAGAGGTTAAGGACACCATCAGTTACCTCAAACTGAATTTTGATGACCAGAGCAGCTATTTCAAAGGCAAGACCTTTGATGAATTTTGGCAGATAATACGACGCGAACTATCGCCAACGAAATGTAATAAAATCGAGACATCTCCATTCATTGACCCACAAGGCAATAGTTATGTTTGTGGCGCTTTTATTGCATGCATGGATCAGAGTGAAGTTCCCGCCGACACTTCCGAGGTGCGCGCTGCCCATATCAACATAAGGTTCAAGCCCCCTTATAATGTAGATTCACACAGTTTGTTCTACATGCTGCCAGACAATCTTACCATTGATGGACGGGCAAAGCTCTTTATGAACTTTATCATTGAAGACATTTGGGTGTTTACCATTGACCGAAGACAAGGACACTTTCTACCATAACGATTATGAGCAAACCGATATTTTCCAAAAGCCACCTATGGGCTGCAGCGATAGCCCTTGGGCTACTCTTGGGCTGCCAGAGCCACAACGCTTACGGCCCAGGCAAAGATGCCGGAGCCGATGGGCAGAAAACACTTGCTGGAGTCGTGTCGTATATACGCCAGCACGAGCAGAGAATGCCCTATCTGCAGGAGCGCAACTTCTCTGCCAACGACTTGGTGGTCAGCATGGCCGATTGCAGCATAACCGGCGACACGATATATGTCAAGATACCCTTCGTGCGTCCACTCCGCGACTCGCTGGCCACTGCCGACAGCCTGTTTTTCGCCCCTCGCCGCATCTTTGCCTGGGCACGCATCATCAAGGGGCGTTCACAGCCAGAGTTGCGGTTTATCGAACTCGACCCTACACGCGACTATCACAAGGTCAACCGCACCCGTATCAGATACCAGGCTTTCTCTGGAGAGATGAACTTCTTCAATGAGGACGGCACCAACGAATATTCCGCCGTATGGGTCGATGGCCACATAGTCTCCGATACCTTACGGCAATCTCCTGTCGATGCCCCGAAGCACGGCAGACGCCCTGACAGGAAGGCAGGACGAAGATAAGACCACCACACATTGTTCATTACATCGCGAGCGCATGTCTATATACGTGTGTATCGACCGAGATTGCCCCGAATTTACGGGCGGTCTCGGTTTCTTTATTTATATTTCTGGCAGTCATGGCTTTCAGAACCGTGCCAACCACCTTTGGCGGCTCGTATCGTATGTTACGTGGACACGTATCGTAAGGCACGAGCCCACGTAACAAATGATACGAGCCTTCGTGCCTTACGTTACGAGCCGCCAAAGGTGGTTACGGCGGATGCCATGACGACCATAATGACGCCAAGCCACCCTCCCACGCTTCCATCTGGGCCTTGCGATGCAGCAGCGACGACCACCGTCATCGGGAGGGCAGTAGGCACGGTCGGAAAAATAATTGAAAAAAAAGTTGGAAAAATGCTTGGAGGTTATCACGCAAGTCGCTATCTTTGCAATATCAAATTAATATCACTTTCTAAACAGCTATAATTATGAAAAATCAAGAGTTTGACTTCAAGGGATTTACCCTAAATGGTTTCGTGATGTTGTTTGCCATTGTGGCTGCACTGGTAATTTCCGGCCTGCTGCTCGGCTTCGGCATCGAGTATGAGAATGCCTTCAAGATTGTCACTGGCTGCGTACTGTTGCTGGCTGCCATCGTCGCCATGTGCGGTTTCATCATGATAGAGCCCAACGAGGCCCGCGTGATGCTGTTCTTCGGCAAGTACCACGGCACCTTCAAGAAGGTGGGATACTCGTGGGTGAACCCCTTCTACAGCGTAAAGAAGCTGTCGCTGCGCGCCCGCAACATCGACGCCGAACCCATCAAGGTCAATGACAAGCAGGGCAACCCCGTGATGATTGGCATGGTGCTGGTGTGGAAACTCAAAGACACCTACAAGGCCATGTTTGAAATCGACGCCCAGACCATGGCGAGCAACGCTGCCTCGGTGGGTGTCAACGTAAACAGCATGATGCGCGCCTTCGAGAATTTTGTCAAGATACAGGGCGACGCCGCCCTCCGACAGATGGCCGGACAGTATGCCTATGACAATACCGACAACAAGGACGAACTGACACTGCGCAGCGGTGGCGACGAAATCAACGAGGTGCTCAAGAGCGAGCTGGAAGAGCGGCTCACCATGGCTGGCATCGAGGTGGTAGAGGCCCGCATCAACTATCTGGCCTATGCACCCGAAATCGCTGCCGTAATGCTGCGCCGCCAGCAGGCCGACGCCATCATCGCCGCCCGCGAGAAGATAGTGGAAGGTGCGGTGAGCATGGTCAAGATGGCGCTCGACAAACTGGCAGAAGGCGGTGTGATAGAGCTCGACGACGACAAGAAGGCTGCCATGATTAGCAACCTGATGGTAGTGCTCTGCGGCGACGATACGGCGCAGCCAGTAGTCAACACAGGCACGCTCAACATGTAATAGGCAGACATGACAAAAGAGAAAACCAAACCCTTTGTACTGCGACTCGACAGCGCCACAATGGCGGCTGTCGAGAAGTGGGCTGCCGACGAGTTTCGCAGCACCAACGGACAACTGCAATGGATTGTCAACGAGGCGCTACGCAAGGCCAGGAGGCTGCCCAAACACAAGAACGGGGGCAACGGCGAACTATCGAATACTACCAACGATGAAGAGAACGACAACATCTGACGGCCCGTTCTTCACGGTCAACCGCACCCTGACAGGCACTCTCTCAGAGGCTGCCACCATCGTCATGCTGGTTGTGGCATGGGGTCTCATCCTGACGGCACTGGTCTGCCCCGCTTCGCTCAGCACCGGCCCCGAGACATGGCTCGACACCAGCCTCACCTTCCGCGACAGGGCTGGCGCCGTGACCTTCGGCGGCATAGACACCTATCTGGCGCTTTATGCCCTGTGGGCAGCCTATCACCCGCTCTCACGCATAGAGATGCCCATGACCATCACGGCGGCAGAGCAGCTGCGGGTGATGGTCACCTACACCCGCGCGATGGGCGTATGCCTGGCGGCGGCGATGGTGAGTGTCGTGCTGGCAGCCTTCTACCTCCCCTGCAGACCAGCCGCCGAGACGGCTATCATCATCTGTCTGGCTGCCATGGCCACCAATGCGGCAGCAGCCGTAGTCTGCGTGTACAGACGGCGCGACCGCAGCAAGACCACACGACTGAGAATACTCAACTTCAGACCCAAGATATAAACCATACATATATGCAGACACTAAGCAACGACATTCTCTCTGTCACCATCGCCGAGCGTGGTGCAGAGATGCAGAGCATACGCGACGCGCAGGGACACGAGTATCTGTGGCAGGCCGACCCTAAATACTGGGCCAAGCACTCGCCCACCCTCTTCCCCATCGTCTGTGGACTCTGGAACGACACCTATCATCTCGACGGCAAGGAGTATCACATGCTGCGCCATGGATTTGCCAGCAAGAGCGACTTCACTCTCGTAGCCAAAAACGACCACCGCGTCACCTTTGCCCTCACCGAGAGCGAAGAGACACTCAAGGTCTATCCCTTCCACTTCAATCTGAGCGTGACCTACCGGCTCGACGGCAACACCATCCACGTGATCTGGCACGTGGAGAACACCGACCGCCGCGAACTGCTGTTCTCTATCGGTGGCCATCCCGCATTCAACGTGCCCGGAATGAAAGACGGTGACCCGCTGGACGGCTATCTGCGCTTCGACAACCCCGATGCCGAGCGTCTCTATGGCAACACCCACGGCTGCATCACCCCCGGCCATCACCCGCTGAAGATGGATGGCAACGTGTGGCACTTCACCTGCGCCGACTTCGACGACGACGCTCTCATCTTCGACGAGTCGCAGTTGCACGAGGTGGCTCTGCTCGACCGCGAGCGCCGTCCGGTGGTGACCGTAGGCTTCCGCTCGCCGGCAGTAGGCATCTGGAGCCCCACCGCCAAGAACGCGCCCTTCGTGTGCATAGAGCCCTGGTACGGCATACACGACTGGGCTGAGTTTACGGGCGACCTGAGCGAGAAATACCTCATCAACCGCCTGCAGCCCGGTGCCAGCTTCATGAGCGAATACACCATCCGCATCGGATAACACAACCTCACAAACAGCAAAAGCCGCAATAGCCATCCCTGCACAAGCAGGAGCTATTGCGGCTTTCTATTGTCTGCCGGTAGAAGCAATGTCAGAGCGAAAGGGCCAAACGGAGGCCTACGTTGGAAGCCCTCTTGTCGGGCGCTATACCAAAGCGGGCTGAGATACGACAGTTGATAGGCTCATCGCCAAAGCTGCCGCCACGCATCACACGCTCGCTGCCTGCAGCCGGTCCAACAGGACACACCTGCTCCTCGGCAGAGTAGTCGCCCATATAGTCGCTGCACAGTTCATTGACGCTGCCACTCATGTCATACAGCCCCAACTCGTTGGGCTTTCGGCTTGCCCAGGCTGGCCAAGAGCCATGGTAGAAACTGCCCACCTCGCCGAGATTGTTGCTGCCGCTGTAACGGTAACCTTTGGCATACTTGCCGCCACGAGCGGCATACTCCCACTCGGCCTCGGTGGGCAGTCGGAACTGCTTGCCGGTAATCGCATTGAGCTTCTGGATGAACTCCTGACAATCATTCCAGCTGACACTCTCAACAGGACAATACGCGGACTTGGTAGAAGACGGATTGGTGCCCATTACTGCCTGCCAGAGTTCCTGCGTCACTTCAAAGACGCCTATGGCAAAACTTTCAACATATACCTTATGCACGGGCTTCTCTTCTGCCAGACTAAAGCCGACCGTATCCATCTCTGCCGTGGCGCCCATGTCGAAGGAGCCTCCCTCTATATAGCGCATAGTAAAATTCACGTCACCGACAAAGAACATCTCCGAGTCTTTGGTAATCTTCTTGGCTACAAAGGCAGGCTTGTCCTGAGTCTCGGTCGCCGTCTCTCCGGATGGCCATGCCTGGGAAATGGCTACAACGATGCCACCCACAACGAGGACTGCCGCCAAGACAGCGGCTGCCACCATCATCGTCTTCCGGCTGACCACGGGGCGTGCGGGAGACTTGGGCTGGGGAGCGGGAATTTTCTTCTTGAGAGTGGTATCGCCGTCGCCCGAACCCGACGCCTCATTCGAGGTATCGGTACGGGGCTTGGGGTTGGCTGCCTGCCCGGCCACGCCATCAAACTCGGCCAGGAACTCGGCAACGGTCTTGGGGCGGTCGCGCCGGCGACCCTCCATGGCATGGGTGATGGCGGTGATGACCTGAGGGGTGACTCCACGAGACTTCAGCGGCTCGAGGGGAAGACCGTCCTCATTGACAGACGAAGCACTGGGCGGCGTCTGTCCGGTGAGCAGTTTGTAGTATGTAGCTCCGAGGGCATAGACATCGGTCTCGGGCGAGAACTCGCCCACTCCGCCCTGCATATACTGCTCCAGCGGAGCGTAGCCCTCACTGATACCCACTGGGGTGCTGCTGGTCTGGTGGCCCGTGGCAGAGTCGTACTGCTTGGCGAGACCGAAGTCGATGAGCACAACCTCGTCTTTATCGGTGAGCATGATGTTGGCTGGCTTGACGTCGAGATGGGTCATGCGCTGGGTATGAATATAGGTCAGGGCGTCGGCCACCTGACGGATATAGCGCGTGGCCTCGGGCTCAGAGAGGGCTCCCTGTCGCCCAACCCTATCGGCCAGCGAACCACCGGCGACATACTCCATCACATAGTAGGCTGTGCCGTTTTCCTCGAACACATCAATGATGCGCACGATGTGTGGGTGGTTGAGCCGGGCTATGCTGCGGGCTTCCTTGAGAAACTTCTGGCGATAGCGGTCTACCGTCTCGCGGTTGCCCTCGGTGCCAAGGGTCACGCCACGACTGTCACTGGCGCGACAACAGGCTTCGCGCATGAAGAACTCCTTGATAGCCACCGTACGTTCCAACCCGCCCTGAATGGCGAGGTAAGTAATGCCGAAGCCACCCTGACCCAGCACCTTCTCTATGCGGTATTTGCCACCCTGAAGATTGTCGCCAGGGTGCAGCGTGAATGTCATATCCATATAGGTAAACTGTTTATTGCCTTGCAAATGTAATAATAAATGACGAAAACGGCTTGCAATCTGCCTGTTTTTTATCTTATTCGCGAAAAAAACAATCCCGACGGAGGCAAATGATAGAATGATGTGCTATATTTGCATGACAAAAACCATATAAACAATGAAAGACTTTGCAGCAATAGATTTTGAGACAGCCAACTCGGAGCCCACAAGCGTATGCTCGGTGGGCGTGGTCATCGTGCGCGACGGCGTGGTGGCAGACACCTTCTACTCACTCATCAAGCCTGTGCCTGAGTACTACGACTTCTGGTGCAGCCAGGTGCACGGGCTCACGGAGAGCGACACGCGCAGGGCTCCCGTTTTCCCAGAGGTCTGGGCAGAGATAGCGCCACGCTTGGAGGGGCTCACGCTGGTGGCCCACAACAAGGCGTTTGACGAGAACTGTCTGAAGGCGGTCTTCCGCTGCTATGGGATGGACTATCCCGACTACCCATTCTGCTGCACGCTCATCAAGTCGCGACGCGTGTGGCCCACAGGGCGTCACAACCTCGATGTCATAGCCGAGAGGTGTGGCTACAACCTGTCGCGCCATCACCATGCACTGGCCGACGCCGAAGCCTGTGCTGCCATCGCCATCAAGCTCTTCGGCGACAGCGACGACCCTTACTATATGGAAGCGGCAGATATAGTCTATGCCCGTATGCGCCAACTGGACAGCCCCATCAAGGCTGCCGACCTGGCCCAGCTCATGGGCGAAGAGCGCAAGACGATAGATGCCGCGCTGCGACGGCTGAAGGCCGAGGGAAGAGTGGCGTCGCCCAAGCGTGGATATTATCAGGCTGAATGAAGAGGGCTGGACGCGCTGGACGCGCACCATCTGAACGGGGAGAAAAACACTGTCCGCAATGCCAAAGGTATCGGCACTGCGGACAGTATGGAATAGCTGTCGTGACAGACAGCGGTCTTATCAGATAAATGTGGACTCAATAGCCCGAGCGATACTTGCCCTCGTCCTTGTCTTCAAGCATGGAGAGGTAGGACTGGTAGCGCGACACGGCTATATAGTGATTTTCTACCGCATCAAGCACAGCACAACCGGGTTCGTGGGTGTGGGTGCAGTTGGAGAACCTGCAATCCTTGGAGAAGCGGAAGATTTCCTTGAAGTAGCTGGATATTTCTTCGGGCTCCATATCGAAGGTGCCAAAGCCGCGTATGCCGGGCGTGTCGATGATATATCCTCCATCGGCCAACTGCAGCATCTCGCTAAAAGTGGTGGTGTGCATGCCGGCATCGTGGGCATCGGAAATCTCGGCGGTACGCAACTGAGCGCCAGGCACAAGAGTATTGATAAGCGTGGATTTGCCTACACCACTGTTGCCGCTGAGCACGGTCACCTTGCCCTGAAGCAGGTCGATGAGCTGAGCCACTCCTTCGCCTGTGGCAGCCGAAATCTGGCGGCACTCATATCCCACCGTCTCATAGAGGCTCACCATCATCGCCTGATAGTGCAACTCTTCGGGAGAGAGCAGATCGGTCTTGTTGAAGACCAGCACCACCGGCACACTGTAAGCCTCAGCTGAGGCAAGAAAGCGGTCGATGAAGGTGGTGGAGGTCTGCGGATGGCTCACGGTGACGATAAGGAACGCCTGGTCGACATTGGCGGCAATGATGTGGCTCTGCTTGGAGAGGTTCTGCGACTTGCGCACGATGTAGTTGCGCCGGTCCTCGATGGCGGTGATGAATGCCGTTCCCTCCTGATTGAGCGCTATCTCGACCCTGTCGCCCACTGCCACAGGATTGGTGCTGCGTATGCCCTTGAGACGGAAATTGCCCTTAATCTTGCTTTCGACCGTCTCGCCATTGTCGGTGCGCACGGTGTACCAGCTGCCGGTGTTCTTGATGACGAGTCCCTTCACTATACGGTCATTATCTCTTTCTGCTTGGCATCGAGCAGTTCGTCTATCTTCTTGATATACTTGTCGTGAACCTTCTGCAAATCGTTCTCCGCGTCCTTCTCAAGGTCTTCAGACAGACCGTCCTTGATGGCCTTCTTGAGCTTGTCCTTGATTTCTCCACGCACGTTGCGCACCTCTACCTTGGCGCGTTCACCTATCTTGTTGCACTGCTTTACCAACTCTTGACGGCGCTCGCCTGTGGGCTGTGGAAGATTGAGGCGAACCACCTCGCCATTGTTCTCGGGAGTGATGCCTACATCGCTGTCCATGATACCCTTCTCGATATCCTTGATGGCCTTCTTGTCCCAGGGACGGATGGCTATGGTACGGGCGTCGGGCACGGTGACGGTAGCTACCTGGTTGAGGGGAACCATAGAGCCATAAGAGTTAACTCTCACTCCATCGAGGAGAGCCACATTGGCTCTGCCGGCACGGATGCGTACCAACTGCTCTTCGAGATACATCGCTGCCATCTCCATACGCTCTTCGGCGTCGCTTAAAGTCTGCTTTACGTCTATCATAATCTTAGTGTTTTTGTTCTTTACGACAAATTTAGGTATTTCCGCCTAATTACGCAATATTTTTACCAACAAATTTGCTGACAGGCAACAAAAAAGGGCCACACCCCTACTCGTCTGCAAGTGGGAGGTGTGGCCCTTCGGTCTCTGTCTATATATTGCTACTCGGTGTAGAGATAGCGCTTGATACTCTTCTTGGGAGTCTTCTCAAACTCCTCTTCCTGGATGCGGACAGCAGAAAGACGGGCGTAGGCGGGCATCACTGCATTGAAGTCCTGGCGGTTCTGCTCCATGATGCTCTCGATGTCTGATGGCTTGAGACCCATAACCTTGGCCTCATCATAGTCGGGATGGAGAAGGCCAATCAGCTTGTCGCCCTTCTGGATGACTACGCTCTCGGCGACAAGTGGCATCGAAGAGAGCTTGTCTTCGAGTTCCTCGGGGTAGATGTTCTGTCCGTTGGAACCGAGCAGCATGTTCTTGGAGCGACCCTTGATGAACACGTTGCCCTCGGCATCCATCGTACCGAGGTCGCCGGTGTGGAACCAGCCGTCCTCGTCGATAGCGGCGCGGGTGGCGTCCTCGTTCTTGTAGTAGCCCAGAAGCACATTGGGGCCCTTGGTCAGTATCTCGCCAGGCACATTCTCTGGATCGGGGCTCACGATGCGTACCTCCTGGTGGAGGGCTGCACGGCCACAACTGCCCTTGGCGAAAGACGCATAGTCGGAGTAGCAGATGATGGGTCCGCACTCGGTAGCGCCATAGCCCACCGTGTAGCGGAAGCCGATACGGTTGAGGAAGCTCTCGACCTCCTGACTGAAGGCGGCTCCACCTACGATAATCTCATAGAAGTTGCCTCCAAAGGCAGCGGTAACCTGCTCGCAAATCTTCTCGTTGACCTTCTTGTTGATGACGGGCATATTGAGCAGCAGTCGCATCTTGTTGGTCTGCAGCTTGGGGAACACCTTCTTGCGGATAATCTTCTCGATGATGAGCGGCACGGCAATGATGATGCGTGGACGCACGTCAGCAAAGGCCTGGGCGATGATGGCGGGGCTGGGAATACGGGTGAGATAATAGACATGGCAGCCAGAGAGGAACTCGAAGAGGAACTCAAAGGCCATACCATACATGTGGGCCATGGGCAGGATGCTTATCACCTTGTCGCCCACTGCAATGTGCTTGCCGATTACCGTGCGGGCAAAGTCGGCATTGCTCCAAAGCGAACGGTAAGGCAGCATCACTCCCTTGGAGAAGCCTGTAGTGCCACTGGTGTAGTTGATAAGCGCCAGCTCTTCAGGACTCTGCTCCTTGTAATAGGACACATGTTCCTTGCGGAAGTACTTGGGATACTTGTGACCGAACATCTCGTTGAGATGCTCACGTGCGTAGGTCAACTTGTCGGTACGCGAGAGCACCAGCGAATAGTCGGGGAGATAGACGATGCCCTCAAGAGCGGGCATCTTGGTGCCATCTATCTGGGTGGCGACGACATCGCCCACGAAGAGCAGCTTGGCGTCGCTGTGATTGACAATGTTGTATATCTGGTCTGGGGTAAACTCGTGCAGGATGGGTACGGCTACGGCACCATAGGTGAGCGTGGCCAGGAAGGCACAGGCCCAAGCCGAACTGTTGCGGCCACAGAGGGCTATCTTGTCACCCTTCTGCACACCGCTGTTCTCAAACAGGATGTGCAGCTTCTCTATCTTGCGCGCCACGTCATGATACTGCAGCGTTATGCCCTTGTAATCGGTCAGTGCATCACTGTCCCAATGGTCGATGATACTCTTCTCAATGAGAGCATTGAAGCTTGGAATTTCCATCATAATGCTTCTTATTAATTGGTTATATAGATTGTTGGTATTTATATCTCTTGATACTCTTCTTGGGTGTCTTCTCAAACTCGGTAGCATGGAGCTGTATGGCTGCAATCTTGCAGAAATGGGGCAGCTTGCTGTTGAGCTCGATGCGGTTCTGCTCCATGACGCCACGCAGGTCGGCATCGTCGAAGCCCATGCTCTTGACCTCCTCGACATCGGGGTGGACCAAAGCCACGAGCTGGTCGCCACGCTGCACCACAAGGCTCTCGCCGACGAGAGCCATAGAGTTGAGCTTGTCTTCTATCTCTTCGGGATAGACATTCTGGCCGTTGGCTCCAAGCAGCATATTCTTGATGCGGCCGCGGATGAAGACATGGCCGTCGGCGCTCATGGTGGCGAGATCGCCGGTATGGAACCATCCGTCGGCGTCGATGACAGCGCGGGTGGCTTCCTCGTTCTTATAATAGCCGAGCATCACGTTCAAGCCGCGGGTAATGATTTCTCCGGGCACATGCTCGGGGTCTTCGCTGGCGATGCGCACCTCCATGTGGGTGGCAGGGGTACCGCAAGAGCCGGGCACGAAGTCGTCCCAGTTGCTCATGGTAATCATCGGGGCGGTCTCGGTGGTGCCATAGCCCACAGTGATGGGGAACCCGATGCTGACAAAGAACTCTTCGACCTCACGGCTAAGACTGGCTCCACCAACCATAACCTGGTAGAGGTTGCCGCCGAACACCTCGCGCACACGCTCGCAGATACGCTCCTTGACCTTGTCGCGCAGGAGGGGCATATTCATGAGCAGGCGCACCATGCTGGTCTGGAATTCGGGGAAGATCTTCTTGCGCACAATCTTCTCGACCACAAGGGGAACCGAGCAGATGAGGCGCGGACGTATCTCGGCCAAAGCCTCGGCCACGAGCGTGGGAGTGGGCATGCGGGTAAGGAAGAAGATATGGCTGCCCAAACAGAACTGGAAGAGCACATCGTCCATGAGTCCATACATATGGGCCATGGGCAGGATGCACACACAGTTGCTGCCACGGGGGATATGCTTGCCCATCATCCCATTGAGGAAGTCGAAGTTGCTCCACAGCGCACGATAAGGCAGCACCACGCCCTTGGAGAAGCCGGTGGTACCGCTGGTATAGTTGATGAGCGCCACGTCTTCGGCATCGCCGTGGTGATAGGCCACATGCTCGCGACGGAAGAACTTGGGGAACTTGCTGCCAAACATCTCGTTGAGATGCTCACGTGCATAGGTGAGCTGCTCGGAACGCGAGAGCGTGAGCGAGAAGTCGGGCAGATAGAACACGCCTTCCAATGCGGGCATCTGCGAAGCGTCTATCTGCGTAGCCACCACGTCGCCCACAAAGAGCAGTCTGGCTTCGCTATGATTGACAATGTTGTAAATCTGGTCGGGAGTAAATTCATTCTGTATAGGAACGGCTACAGCGCCATAGGCAAGTGTAGCCAAAAACGCCACAGCCCAATTGGAACTGTTGCGACCACACAGGGCTATCTTGTCGCCCTTCTCTATACCGCTATTGGCAAAGAGAATGTGCAGTTTTTCGATTTTGCGGGCTACATCGTGGTACTGTAAAGTGGTTCCTTTATAGTCTGTGAGGGCGTCTCTATCCCAGTTCTCCACGACAGCCTTTTCAATATATTCAATAAAGCTCGGTGTCAAATCCATTGCACATAAGAGTAATTTATGTGCAAAGATACTATCTTATTTGCACACTGCAAAACATATTGTGCAGTATTTTACACAAATCACGATAATTTGTGCTTTTCTCTACCTTATTACGGGTGGATTGGTGGCTATTTCGGGCACGCTACTCGTAACGCATGCTCTTGGCGGGATGGATGTGGGAGACAAAGTAGCTGGGGGCGATGAGCACGAAGACGCTCACCACGAGGGTTACCACATTGAGGGCGATGATGATGGGAACATTGATTTCGACGGGAGCCGTCTCGACATAATAGGTCGTGGGATCGAGCTTGACCACGCCGGTATAGCGCTGCAGCAGAAGCAGCCCCAGGGCGATGGCGTCGCCCAACAGCAGTCCGCGACCGATGATGAACACGGCAAACCAAAGGAACATGTGGCGGATGGTCTTGTTGCGCGCACCGAGGGCTTTGAGCACGCCTATCATGGTGGTGCGCTCCAATATTATAATAAGGAGGCCCGACACCATGGTGACTCCTGCCACCGCCAGCATCAGCGCGAGGATAATCCAGACATTGAGGTCGAGCAGATTGAGCCACTGGAAAATCTGCGGATTAATCTCCTGGATGGTCTTGGAGGAATAGGTGGCTCCATAGCTGTCCATGGAGCGGTTGATGCGGTCGATGAAAAATGACTCGGTATCATCGATGCGACTGAAATCGGCGACGGTGACCTCGGCACCCGATGCCTGGTCGGGCTCCCAGCCGTTGAGCTTCACGGCGGTATAAAGGTCTATGAAGCAGGTGGTGCGGTCGTATTGGGTAAGGTTGGTCTGGTAGATGCCCTGGATGGTAAACCGGCGGGCGCGCACCCCTTGCTGATCGATGAAATAGGCAAAAATCTTGTCGCCACACTTGACCTGAAGCATATCGGCCATCTTGCGCGAGACGAGGATGTGGTTGCTGCTCTTCTGGTCGGAGAAGCGGGGAATGGTGCCTTCCACGAGGTTCTTGTGGAGGAAGGCGGTATCGTAGTCGGGACCTACGCCCTTGAACATGACGCCCAGGAAGTCCTTGTCGGTCTTGAGTATGCCCTGCTTCATGGCATAGCGCTGCACGTGGGCCACTCCGGGGATGTCGCGGATGACGCGCACCATGGAGTCGTTCATCTGGATGGGATACTGTTCCTGATTCTGCAGCGTCATAAAGTCGGCCACTTGGATGTGGGAGCCGAAGCCGATGACCTTGTCCTGGATGGTATGCTTGAAGCCGAAGACTACACTCACGGAGATAATCATGACCGCCAGACCAATGGCCACACCGGCTATGGCTATACGCACGGCGGGCTTGGAGACCTTCTGTCTGTCGCTGGTATAGCTATATATCTTGCGGGCTATGTAGAGTGGGAAATTCATGGGCGTAAGTGTGGCGCGTAGGGTTATTCGTCGCTGTCGTCGCGACCGGGATAGAGTTCAAGGGCCTTGCGCAGCACCACGAGGGCACGCTCCAGGTCGTCCTTCTTCAGCACGTAGGCGATACGCACCTGGTTGCGGCCGGCACCGGGGGTGGTATAGAAGCCTTGGGCAGGAGCCATCATCACGGTCTCACCCTCGTAGCTGAACTCTTCGAGGCACCAGCGGCAGAACTTCTCGCTGTCGTCGACAGGGAGCTTGGCCACAGTGTAGAAGGCACCCATAGGGATGGGCGAATAGACGCCGGGGATGCGGTTGAGGCCGTCGATGAGACACTTGCGGCGCTCCACATACTCGTCGTAGACATCGCGGTAATACTCTTCGGGAGCATCGAGCGACGCCTCGGCCACAATCTGTCCGATAAGGGGTGGAGAGAGGCGGGCCTGACAGAACTTCATCACCGCGCGACGCACCTCGGCGTTCTTGGTGACCAAGGCTCCGATGCGTATTCCGCACTCGCTGTAGCGCTTGGACACCGAGTCGATGAGGATAGTGTTCTGCTCGATACCCTCGAGGTGCATGGCGCTGATGTAGGGCGAACCGGTGTAGATGTACTCACGATAAACCTCGTCGGAGAAGAGGTAGAGGTCGTACTTCTTGACCAGGTCGCGTATCTGGTGCATCTCGCGGCGGGTATAGAGATAACCTGTAGGATTGTTGGGGTTGCAGATAAGTATGGCGCGGGTGCGCTCGTTGATGAGTTCCTCGAACCGCTCGACACGGGGCAGTGCAAATCCTTCCTCTATGGTGGTGGCGATGGTGCGGATGGTGGCACCCGCCGACACGGCAAAGGCCATATAGTTGGCATAGGCGGGCTCGGGGATGATAATCTCGTCGCCGGGATTGAGGGTACTCATAAAGGCAAAGAGCACGGCCTCAGAACCACCGGAGGTAATGATGATATCGTCGGCTGTAACCTCAATGTCATACTTGTGATAATACTCTGTAAGTTTCTGTCGATAGCTGAGATAACCCTGCGATGGAGAATATTCGAGCACCTGACGGTGAACATTCTTGAGGGCATCAAGTCCACACTGAGGGGTAGGCAGGTCGGGCTGACCGATATTGAGGTGATAAACTTTGGTGCCACGGGCCTTGGCTGCAGCTGCCAACGGTGCCAACTTACGGATTGGCGATTCGGGCATTTCAAGTCCGCGAATAGAAATTTCTGGCATAACTCTAATTGCTAATACGGATGCAAAGTTACTTATTTTTTTGTAATAGCCTTACATCCTGTCACAAAAAACTTACAGACGCAGCCATTATCCACCACCAAACTGCCACGTTCATCTTCTTCTCCAAGGGGCAGCCACCTGCCCATCGTAGTTCTTAGCATAGGTGCTATCGTTGCTATCCGCAGGCTTTATGGTTAACTGTGTGTCATACCATCCGTTGTATATCTTGATGGCATGCACCAGTTGCCCTGCTTCGGTGTAAGTGTCCTGCCGCCCCGTGAAGTGGCGATAAAGGAAGGCGGTGCGGTTGGCTTTATGAAATTCTCTGGTGGGTTCTTGCTCCACAAACCACAGCCGTGGCCGAGCACTGCCTCGGGTTATCAAGGAGAGGGCAAAGAGCCGACGGGGAGCGAAATAGAGGCTATCGGCTGTGGCCATAGAGTCGCGCAAAGTGCGCACGATGGGTATAAGCAACCATGTCGTGTCTTTCGACTGCCGATACATAGCCTGCCGAACTTTCATATCCTTGCTCGAAAAATTGCGCTCGGTGAGAAAATCCATCTGCTGCTCGTGGGCTTGCACATAAGCCATCACCCGAGCAAGTATCTGGGCTGAGGGCTTGGTTTGCAAGTCCGATTGTCCAATCGCCCCTTCACGCTCATAGCAACTGCTAACCAGCAGAGACGTGGCGGCAAGCAACAGGTACATCCAAAGAATTATACGTCGCATAGTGTTTTTTATCATATATGGTTTATCGGACTCTAAGATGCGTATATAACTACCATCCTCTCCTTCGGTCTATTGTAGATACCCAAATTTCTTCTATTACATAATTGCATAGCAACTTTGCGCGAGTGTCAACGGTGACATCGTATGGCTGTGGCGAGAAAAAGTTTGTATAGACAGACTGTATAAGGAGGCTTAAACTTTACCAGCACATTGACAGCCTGTACCAGACAACTGTCTTATCGACTGCGCCTGCGATCAACGACAAACACCCATATATCATCTATGATAAAATCAGCCAAATATTTGGCCCGACCATCAACCGTCATATTTTCAGGGAGTTTATAAAACAGCCTATCTGCATTGACCTTAAATGGCGGCTTAAAATACATTCTGATATGAGCAGCTGGTGTCCTATCCGTATCAGGCGACACACCACTAAGATCCATACACGCCACATACGCACCACACACATAGCGCACACCATGGGGATCCACGAAAGGAGATGTATCTTTAATATTAAGAAGTTTTGGTGTAATATCGCGCCTTATTATCTGCCAGAACTCGTCAAAGGTGCGCCCCACGAAATAATCAGCCTGCTTATCAAAATTCAGGTTCAGATACTCTATCGTATCTCGTACCTCCTTTAAGGGGTAATAATGGAAACTCTGCGCCCTCGCTATAATTGCGGCAAAGGAAGCAACAGTTAACAGAATAATCCTTTTCATAATCATGGACAATATTTTATAGTTATATATTGATATGATACATAGCATGCCGAACTTTCATGTCCTTGCTCGAAAAATTGCGCTCAGTAAGAAAATCTATCTGCTGCTCGTGAGCTTGCACATAAGCCATCACCCGAGCGAGTATCTGGTCTGAGGGCATAGTCTGCAAGTCTGCATGACTCCGCGTCCCTTCACTATCATGGCAACTGGTAGCCAACAGGACGATGGCTAACACAAATACGCTTTTCAGAGATATTAATGCCTTCATACAGTGGTATTATGCTTGGTGGCCATAAAGTTACAAATATTTTTTACCAATGCAATATTTTTTCAACTTTTTTTTGCGATGGCACATCTAAGTCCACGCTGAGGGGTGGGCAGGTCGGGCTGGCCGATATTGAGGTGATAAACTTTGGTGCCACGGGCCTTGGCAGCAGCAGCCAACTGTGCCAATTTACGGAATGGCAATTCGGGCATTTCAAGTCTGCGAATAGAAAAAGAGGGCATAATACTAATTACTATTATGCATACATCAGGTAGCTATTTTTTACTAATAAACTTCTACTCACCGCAAAGGCTTGTACGCCAAGCCCTCAAAACGAGTTGCAGACCTGTCTGGACGACAGGCAGACCTGTCTCAAATTCATCGCACAGGTGTTGGCATCAGAGGCACATAGGATGACGACAGCCGCAAGCGCCGACAACATCATTCCAAAGCGTGAATCAATCAACCAGAGGGCTGAAACGGTGATACCAGACCCTGCAACCAAGAAATCAAAACCTGCAACCAATATCAACGTCATCATCACCGAAATGAAGCCACACACAGCGCATAAGCTGATAAAGAGACGCATATAAGATAAAGGTATAAGGCGTGACAGGGCTGACAGCCGTCGCAGGAATCAAAGCCCTCCAACAGCCGAAGACAAGCGTCAACCGACCAGGGGGTGTTCACATTTTTTTACCCGCAACTGGCTGCGTATAGAAAAAAAGTAACTACCTTTGCATGACAACAATAGAAATAAAGAATATGAGAAGTAGAACAGCCAACTGGTATGAAACCACCGTCCGCTATGAGAAGACTATGGAGGACGGAATGCAGAAAAAAATAAGTGAACTCTATGTGGTAGACGCAGTCAGCTTCGGCGACGCCGAGAAGTCCATCGCGAGCGAGATGTCGGCATACGTAAGCGGCGAACTCGAAATCAAGAACATCAACCCTGCTGCCTATGGCGAGATATTCTTCAGCGAGAACGGCAACGACGACCGCTGGTACAAGGCCAAGCTGCAGTTTATCACCCTCGACGAAAAGAGCGGCAAGGAGAAGCGTAGCAACGTAAACTATCTGGTACAGGCTGCCAACATGAACGGCGCCATCAAGAACATCGACACAGTGATGGGCGGAACCATGATAGACTATGTCATCGCCAACATCAGCGAGACACGCATCATGGATGTCTACGAACACAACGCTCCCAAGAAGCAGGAACGCGACGACAAGCCCGAATACGAGGAGGAGAAATAATGGTGGACGTGGCAAAAAACCTGCTGGCCATCAAGGCCCAGTTGCCCGAAGGAGTGGAGCTGACGGCTGTCAGCAAGTTCCACCCCGACGAGTATATCACCGCTGCCTACAATGTGGGGCAGCGCATATTTGGCGAAAGCCATGAGCAGGAACTTGCCCGTAAGGCCGCCTCGCTGCCCAAAGACATCCATTGGCACTTTATCGGACACCTACAGACCAACAAGGTGAAGTATATAGCTCCCTATATCAGCATGATAGAGTCGGTAGATTCTATCAGGCTGCTCCGCGAGATAGAGAAACAGGGAGACCGATGCGGTCGCCGCATCCGCGTATTACTGGAACTGCACATCGCAGAGGAAGCCACCAAGTACGGACTTACCCCCGACGACTGCCGCAGTCTGCTCGCCGACGGCGAATGGCAGCAGATGGAGCATGTGGAGATATGCGGACTCATGATGATGGCATCCCACACCGATGACCACGACCAGATAGCCCGCGAGATGGACACCGCCCACAGCTTCTTCGACGAGGTCCGGGGCAAATACTTTGCCGACCAGCCCTCGTTCCGCTACCGCTCGTGGGGCATGAGCGACGACTACCCCATCGCCATCCACCACGGCTCCAACATGGTGCGCGTAGGTACCGCCATCTTTGGAGAGCGGGTCTATTGACATCCCCAAACACCTTATTATAATATATAATACGCATTAACCGTTATCGCCACGATACTACCCGAAGCAGATACGTGGTGATAACGGTTAATACGTTTCTGGTAATGACTTATTCTGTATATACGCACTCACTCCACAAGCATAAATGTGTACGCCATAGAGATGGCCGGCTAATGGTCGGGGTATTCCTATTCTCAGAACACCACCAAACACAAAGAAATAAGAATGAATATGGTAGAACGAAAGTATTTCATTATTCTCGAAATAATTGAATGACCTTTTCTGCGGTCTGTTCATTTAAGCCATCGTATGGGTTTACGACGAATAATCTATCGTACTGGTGCTCATTGAACTGAGTTTCGTCCATATCGTCAATTATAACGTACTCGCATTCTGTGTTACATTCTTCTAACCAACTATCAATTTCATCCCCGCGTTTACGACTACAGGTAGGAGTAGTGTCAGTAACAAATCCTGGGAGTTTTCTGTATTCCCACATTTCAAGTATCTCCTTATAAGTCATGAAGTCCTTCCATGTCGAACTTACAACAATGTCAGCGCCAGTTTCATCAATAATTCTTCTTAGATTTGCGATACAGTCAGGGTCAAAGACAACTCCATACTTATCCTTTTCAGGAAGCCCCATGTAGTTCAGGTAATTATCATAGTACGCAGTGTCCATGACACCATCGAAGTCGAGAAAAATAACTTTCATAGGTTAGAACAATAACTTCAAAGTTATTAGAGCGTTGATACCAACAGGTGCCAGCCACCCTACTATAAATACAATAATATTTACCATATAATATCATTAGTGTCCCGTTAAAATCGGGACACTAATGATTAGAATTATATTCTACATAAGGGTATTGTGCATAATAAAATCAATATAAAAAGTTAGTTACACCTGTATTGATAGAAGTTTCTACTTCTTCAGCGCTGCGGTGCGCACACGGCTCAGCGTCTCGGGAGTCATCTGCAGATAGCTGGCGATATAGGTGAGCGGCGCACGGAGTATCACCTGGGGCATAATCTTGCACAGCTTCTGATAGCGGTCCTGCGATGTCTCGAAGCGCACCAAGTCGGCATGAATCTGGGAGGTGATAAGACTCTCTTCCAGTATCTTGCGATAGAGTATCTGGATATTCACATTGTGCAGAGCCACCTCCTCGAGGCGTGCCTTGGGCAGGGCGTAGACCCATGTGGGCTCCAGCGCCTCTATCTGCAGTTGTGTGGGTTCCTCTTTGAACAGGCTCTCTATACACATGACGATTCCGCCCTCGACGGCGATATGCTCGGTGAGTTCCTTGCCGTTCTTGAAGTAGAACTGGCGCGTCATACCCTTGGATATATACAGGAATTCTCTGCATATATCGCCCTCGGACAGTATCATCTGTCCCTTCAGGTATTTGCGAGGTACCAGAATACTCTCCAGAATATCCAGTTCTCCATGAGTCATTGTACTGTATTTACGTGCCAACTCACGGGCTACGTCACGTGTTGAATTAAACTTTTCCATAATAAGGAGTTAACTTAATTGTTGATAAGTATAGTAGTGCTGAAAGATTTTCCGTTAACATTAGAAGGTTAAGACGAAAGTTTCATTCACGAACCCTGGGGTTGCCAAGAACTACATTCTTTCGGTGCATATTACACTCTTCAATGCAAAGATAATAAAAAAAACTAATACTCAACGCATTTTAATATATTTTTATACTCTTGCTATAGTTTTGTAATGTCAATACGGAAACGAAAACCCACACCATGGGATGGCTGACAGTATGGCCACGCGACATGATGTGGGTGAATATTGCGATCTTTGCCTGTATCGTATCAATCGAGCTTCAGGACGGCGAGGAAAGCCTTCTGGGGCACTTCCACGTTACCTATCTGCTTCATGCGCTTCTTTCCTTTCTTCTGCTTTTCGAGCAGCTTGCGCTTACGGCTCACGTCGCCGCCATAGCACTTGGCTGTAACGTCCTTGCGCACCTGCTTCACCGTCTCGCGGGCCACAATCTTGGCACCTATAGCTGCCTGAATGGCAATGTCGAACTGCTGGCGGGGAATGAGTTCCTTAAGTTTCTCACACATCTTGCGACCCAGAGTCACGGCATTGCTTTCATGGGTAAGCGTGGAGAGGGCATCGACCGACTCACCATTGAGCAGAATGTCGAGTTTGGCCAACTTGGACGGGCGGAAGCTGTCGATATGGTAGTCGAACGAGGCATAACCCTTGCTGATAGACTTGAGCTTGTCGTAGAAGTCTATCACTATCTCGCCCAGAGGTATCATGAAATGGAGTTCCACACGGTTGCCGCTCACATACTCCTGCTTGAGCAGTTCGCCACGCTTGTCGAGGCAGAGTTTCATGATGGGACCGATATAGTTGGCATCGGTGATGATGGTGGCGCGTATGTAGGGTTCCTCTATATGCTCTATCAGCGTCTGCTCGGGCAGACCAGAGGGGTTGTGCACTTCCTTGGCATTGCCATGCTTGTCATAGACCATATACGACACGTTGGGCACGGTGGTAATGACGTCCATATTGAACTCGCGGTCGAGGCGTTCCTGCACTATCTCCATGTGGAGCAGGCCCAGAAAGCCGCAGCGGAAACCGAAGCCGAGGGCTACCGACGACTCGGGCATGAAGGTGAGCGAGGCATCGTTGAGCTGGAGCTTTTCCAGCGAGGTGCGCAGGTTCTCATAGTCAGACGGGTCGATGGGATAGACACCGGCAAACACCATAGGCTTGACTTCCTGGAAACCGGCGATAGCCTTATCGCAGGGCTCGTCGACGTGGGTAATGGTATCGCCCACCTTGACTTCCTTGGCGTTCTTGATGCCGCTGATGATATAGCCCACCTCGCCGGTAGAGAGCTGCTGCGTGGGAATCATGTCCATCTTGAGCACACCCACCTCGTCGGCGGTATATTCCATGCCGGTATTGAAGAACTTCACCTTGTCGCCCTTGCGTATAGAGCCATTCTCCACCTTACAGAGGGTGATGATGCCGCGGAAGGAGTTGAACAGCGAGTCGAATATCAGAGCCTGGAGGGGAGCATGGGTATCGCCCGTAGGACTGGGGATGCGCTGGACCACGGCCTCGAGAATCTCGTCGACACCCTCTCCAGTCTTGCCCGACGCACGCAGGATGTCCTCGCGCTTACATCCCAAGAGCTCCACTATCTCGTCTTCCACCTCGTCGGGCATGGCACTGGGCATATCTATCTTGTTGATGACGGGTATGATTTCGAGGTCGTGCTCGATAGCCATGTAGAGGTTGGAGATGGTCTGCGCCTGCACGCCCTGAGTGGCATCGACCACCAGCAGAGCGCCTTCACAGGCGGCAATACTGCGCGACACCTCGTAAGAGAAGTCGACGTGTCCGGGAGTATCAATAAGGTTGAGGATATATTTTTCGCCACCCGACAGATATTCCATCTGTATGGCGTGGCTCTTGATGGTGATACCGCGCTCGCGCTCGAGGTCCATATTGTCGAGCATCTGTCCTTCGGTAATCTGTATGGTCTGCGTACGCTCCAACAGTCGGTCGGCGAGGGTAGATTTGCCATGGTCGATGTGGGCGATGATGCAGAAGTTGCGTATATGCTTCATTGTGATAATTCCTGATTAGAGTGCAAAGTTACTGAAAATCGGTGATATATTGTCGGTTTGCCACAAAAAAAATATCAGCCTCACGAATAAGTTTTTCACTTTCCTGACGATTATAATAATAATATTCGTAACTTTGCACACCTATTTATATATTATATATAGTGTCATGAAGAGAGTATTGATTGTCATAATGCTTGCTATGACGCTCGCGGCATGCCACGAGTCGATAGAAGACAGGGCCGAGCGCGAGGCTCGCGAGTTTACCCGCCGCTTCTGCCCCACCCCGACCAAGGACTATATACGCACAGACAGCATCGTGTTCCGTCGGGCCACGCGCGAGTACATATATTATTGTACCATCACCGACGAGATGGACAATGTAGAGGTGATAGACCGCAACCGCCAGTATATCCATAACCATCTGCTGGAGGGCCTGCGCCAATCGACAGACATCATGGCTTACAAGCAGGCTGGCTTTATCTTCGTCTACGAATGTAAGTCTGACCAGAACCCCGACCTCACCCTCTACCACGACAGCTTCGGTCCCGACGACTACCGGGAGCCCAAACCGGAACAATGATAGCGGCATTAATAACAAAAAAGCGAACGCCTAATCATCAGCGTTCGCTTTTTCCGTTTCCGTTATCAGGGTCTCCGTGTCAGAATCCCATCTCTTCCAGAGCCGTAGCCAACTGGTCAGGACAACTGGTGGACTTGGCACCGCAGCGGATGCCCTGCAGGCGGGCCTTGACATCCTCGGCTTTCATACCGCGGATGAGGGCGCAGATGCCTTGCAGGTTGCCGTGGCAACCACCCATAAAACTGACATTCTGCACACAGCCGTTGTCATCGACATCGATGTCTATCTGGCGGCTGCAGGTACCCTGGGTGATATAGCTATAATGCTTCATCATCAATTAGTCCTCAGCGGGTTTCATATTGGTGTACACGTTCTGCACATCGTCAAACTCCTCGAGCTTCTCTACCATCTTATCGATGGTCTCACGCTGTTCGGGAGTAACGTCCTTGAGGTCGTTGGGGATGCGGGTAAACTCGGCGCTGGTAATCTCGTAGCCATTCTGTTCGAGATAGTGCTGGATGTCGCCAAAGCTCTTGGGGTCGCCATAGATGGTAACCTCGCCCTCTTCGTCGTCCTCGTCGAACTCGTCATCCACTCCGAAGTCAATCAGTTCGAGTATCAGGTCGTCCATACTCATGCCGTCTTTCATCTTGAAAGTAAAGACTGCCTTGTGGTCGAAGAGGAAGCTGAGCGAGCCCTGGGTACCCAGGTTGCCGTTGAACTTGTTGAACACCGAACGTACATCGGCCACGGTGCGGGTGGTGTTGTCGGTGAGTGAGTCTACGAAGACTGCGATACCGTGGGGGCCATATCCCTCATAGGGCACCTCCTTGTAGTCGCTCTGGTCTTTACCCATAGCGTTCTTGATGGCGCGCTCGATGTTTTCCTTGGGCATATTCTCACGTCTACAGGTAGCGATGATAGCACGCAGTGTAGGGTTGTTCTCGGGCTCTGGGCCACCGGCCTTTACGGCAATGGCAATCTGCTTGCCCAGTTTGGTAAACGTACGGGCCATGTGACCCCATCTCTTCAATTTCGTAGCTTTACGATATTCAAATGCTCTTCCCATTGGGTTTAGTGTTTTATCGGAGCTCGGCTCCAAGTTTATTTTTAATGTTATTAATCAGCTTGGTCATGATGGCGTCTATGGCCTTGTCATTGAGGGTGCGGGTGGCATCCTGGATGATGAAGTTTACGGCATAGCTCTTCTTGCCTTCGGGCAGGTTCTTGCCCTGATACACGTCGAAGAGTTCCACGCGCTTGAGCAGCTTCTTCTCTGTCTGGAAGGCAATTTCCTCTATCTGGGCAAACTTCACACTGTTGTCGATGAGCAGTGCCAGGTCGCGGCTTACGGCAGGATACTTGGAGATTTCCTGATACTCGAGCTTGTTCTTGCGCACAGCCTTCATCAGCGTATTCCAGTGGATGTCGGCATAGTATACGGGGTTGGCGATGTCGGCAGCCCGCTGCAGCTTGTGGGAGAGTATTCCCAGCTCGGCTACGGTCTTGCCGCCGCGTGTCATCACCTTCAGACCGGAGGCGAAGATATTGTTGTCGCTCGTTTCGACCACCATCATGTTCTTGGTGAGGCCCACACGGGCAAATATATTCTGCACATAGGCATTGAGTTCACAGAACGAGCTGTCCTCGTCGGCATGGGCCCACGAGCCACACACGCGCTTGCCGGTAACCCACAGTCCGAGGTGAGCCTCTTCGACGTATGCCTTGCTGGGGTCTTCATAGCTCCAGCGGTCCTGATGGTAGTGGTAGCAGTTGCCCACCTCGAAGAAGCGCAGGTTGGCGTTCTTGCGGTTGGCATTGCGCACGATGCTCTCCAGACCACCGAAGAGCAGCGTCTGGCGCATCACGCCGAGGTCGGCACTCAGCGGGTTGACCACCTTGACGGTCTGTTCCCAGGGATAGGCGTTGAGACCAGCCTGCTCGTAGTAGCTCACCTTGGTGAGCGAGTTGTTCATAATCTCATAGAAGCCACAGCCCACGAGCTGCTCGCCGACAAGGTTCTGCAGACGATACTCGGCATCCTGCTCGGTCTGCACGGTGAGCGAAGACTTGAGCTGGGTGGGAATCTCGACATTGTTGTAGCCGTAGATACGCAGGATGTCCTCGACCACGTCACAGGGGCGCTGCACGTCGGTACGGTAGGCGGGCACGTCGAGCACGAGGCCTTCGGCGTCTTCAGCCACTACCTTCATCTCCAGGCTTTCGGCTATCTGGCGTATCATGTCGTGACCGATGGCCTTGCCTATCAGACGGTCGCAGTATTCATAGTCGAGACGCACCTGGGCGTCGGCGATGGGAGCGGGATAGACATCGTTGATTTGCATGGACACCTTGCCGCCAGCCAACTGGCAGCAAAGGATGGCGGCCTGCTTGAGGGCATAGATGGTGCCGTTGGGGTCGATGCCGCGCTCGAAGCGGTAAGAGGCATCGGTAGAGAGACCGTGGCGACGGGCGCTCTTGCGAATCCAAGTGGGGTGGAAGTAGGCACTCTCGAGCACCACGTTGGTGGTGGTGTCATAGGTACCAGAGCCCTTGCCACCAAAGACGCCGGCGATACACATGGGCTCTTCGGCATTGCAGATGCTGAGGTCGTGCTCGCCCAGCAGGTGCTCTTCGCCATCGAGGGTGACGAATGGGGTACCCTCGGGCTGGGTGCGCACTACGATGCGGTGACCCTTGACCATATCGGCGTCGAAGCAGTGGAGCGGCTGGCCGTAGGCCATCATCACGTAGTTGGTGATATCGACAATGTTGTTGATAGGACGCAGACCGATGGTACTGAGCTTGTCCTTGAGCCACTGGGGGCTTTCCTTGACCTCGCAGCCGGTGATGCTCACACAGGCATAGCGCTTGCAGGCTTCGGTATTATCAATCTCTACCTCGATGGGCAGCGACTCGTTGTCTACCTTGAAGTCATCGCAGCTGGGGCGGTGGAGCGATGTCTCGTAGCCGTTGCGGCGCAACCAGGCATAGAGGTCGCGCGCCACACCATAGTGTGACAGGGCGTCAGAACGGTTGGCGGTGATATCCACCTCGATGAGCCAGTCGCTCTCCAGGTGGTAATATTCGGCGGCAGGCTGACCCACAGGGGCGTCCTCGGGCAGCACGATGATACCGTCGTGGCTGTTGCCTACTCCTATCTCGTCTTCGGCACAAATCATACCGAGCGACTCTACACCACGCAGCTTGCTGCGCTTGATGGTAAATTCCTTGTCGCCATCATAGAGCACACAGCCCAGATCGGCAACGATTACCTTCTGGCCGGCAGCCACATTGGGGGCACCGCAGACGATTTGCTGGGGAGCTTCCTTGCCCAGGTCTACGGTGGTCACGTGCAGGTGGTCCGAGTTGGGATGGGCCTCGCAGGTAAGCACTTTACCCACATAGAGACCCTTCAGGCCGCCACGGATAGACTGAACCTCTTCGAGGGCGTCCACTTCGAGACCGGTTGAGGTGAGGGCTGCTGCGGTTTCCTGCGGAGTAAGACTGAAGTCAACATACTCCTTCAGCCACTTATAAGAAATATTCATTGTCTGTTATCTTTATTGTATTGTGTTCGCTAAATGCTATTTGGGCGCAAAAGTAATATTTTTCCACCACTTACGCAACTTTTTTGCGTGTAATATTCATTTTCTTCCGCCTTTTTACACCTTATTATATATATAAGGGGCGGCACATCAGACTGAGCGCCGGGGACTTTGGAGCGGCGCAGACCACCTCTACCCCGCTCTATGGGCACGAGCGAAGCACCGGGGTGCCCCCGGTAAGGGCAATGTATCGCCAGGCAAGGCGCAGAGTATCTTCCCGTCACCGCAGAGACCACAGACGGTGACCTGCCGATGCCCTCTGCCGACGCGTAACATCTGTCACGAAGGCTCGTGCCTATTGTTACGTGCCCACGTATCTTACGGCACGGGGGCACGTAACTTACGATACGAGCCGCCAACGCCGGTCAGGAGAGGTGTAACGGTGTCAGCCACGGCTCCATGGTGGGGCTCCCGCCCCGTCGGGACGAAGCTGACGGCAGCCATGGTGCTGAAACTGCATTTCAACATGGTTGTAACACGGCTGAAACAACCATGTCGTAACTTTGCGCAAAATTCTAAAACGCTTATGACAAAGCAATTTCTCATCTTTACGCTATGCACGGCGGCATGTGGCATGGCTGCCACCGCAGAAGCCGTGGCTCAAGACAACCAGAAAAGAAGTATGAAGATTGGCGGTACCCTGCGCTCCAAGTATGAATATCAGACCAGCGAGGGGGAGGGCCGTTTCCAGGTGCGCACGGCACGTGTAAATGTGTCGGGCACGCTCTCGCCGGTGGTGTCGTACAAGGCAGAGATAGACCTCTGCGACGAGGGAAAAATCAAGATGCTCGACGCCTATACCACCATCACTCCCTCAGACCGGTGGGCACTGACGATAGGTCAGATGCGTGTGCCGTTCACGATAGACGCCCACCGCTCGCCCCATCAGCAGTACTTCGCCAACAGGTCGTTTATCGCCAAGCAGGTGGGCAACATCCGCGACGTGGGTGCCAAGGCTGGCTACAACTTCAGGATGGGCTTCCCAGTCGTCATCGAGGCTGGTCTGTACAACGGCTCGGGACTTACCGACCAGAAAGACTACTGGACCAAGGGCATCAACTTCTCTGCCAAGATGCAGGCGATGCTCCCCGTGGGGCTCAACGTGGTACTGAGCGCACAGAAAATCAAGCCCGAGGCGACGGGCATCATGATGTATGACGCCGGACTCAACTTCCACCGCCGCGGATGGGTGGTGGAGGCCGAATATCTCTACAAGCACTATGACGACGGGGCCTTCAAGCCGGTACACGCCGTAGATGCTTTCGTCAACTACGACATCGCGATGAAGAAAGGATGTTTTACCAAGATTTCGCCGCTGCTGCGCTACGACTATATGACCGACCACAGCGACGGACACCGGTATCTTGACGGCAAAAAGGACGAGGGCGGCAGCCTGATAGTCAACGACTACCGCCGCAGCCGTGTCACGGGTGGCGTGACGCTGAGCCTCGACAAGCCCTTCGTCAGCGACATCCGCATCAACTATGAGAAGTATTTCTACGCCACAGGCGCCATCGCCAAGCCTTCCGAGCGCGACAAGATAGTCATCGAGGTGGTCACCCACTTCTAACGGCTGGCGCCTGGGACTGATGGCTGGCGCGGGGTGTTAACGGTCGCTCGCTCGGGCCATACGCTCCTCGAGCGCCTCACGCAGGTTGTCGGTCGTGGCGAGCCCCAGCTTGCGGCGGATGTGGGCTCGCTGGGTGTTGACATTGCTCTCGGTCTTGCCGAGGAGACTGCAGATGTCGCCCAACTTCTTGCCGCGCAGGATGAGCTGGCAGATGGATTTCTGAGGGCACTGAAAAACTAAAACCCACTATCAAATTGAAAGTTGATGACGGAGAAATAGCTGTTTTACCCTTTATTATCTGTCTATTTTAGCCTTATTTTAGGTGATTTGCAGAAAGAGAAGTTACAAATCGTAAGCATTTTCCGTTTTGGTCATAAAAAAAGGGGACTTTTTCAGTGCCCTCATTTCTCGGAGGTGGTAAGCTCGGGGAAGATTTCGTCGATGCGCGACTTCTCGGTATCGCTTATGCGCATGAACTCAGCCACGTTGGCAAGGAGGTTCTTCTGCGAAGTCTCGCCCAAGATGTCGAGCAGATTGCGGGTATGCTCGGCACCATAGCGGTCTGACGCCAGTCGCACATAGGCCCTGATCTGCTTCTTGTTCAGGCGCAGTATCTGCATCAGTTCGGCTTCGTCGCGCCGCAGTTCGGTGTTCTCGACCTGGAGTCGGCGGGCGTTTTTGGCGATATGGAAGCCCAGAAAACTGAAGAACACCAGCACCACAAAGAGCATGAAGTAATAGTCGATGAGCGTGGAGTTATTGGTCGTAATGATGCACACGGTGTAGGTCACAAACATGATGGCGGTATTGACCTGGGTGATGCGGGTGAGATAGGTGGAGAGCCCCACGATGGTATTGCCCGAGAGCAACAGCATGTTGATGATGATGACCATATACTTGTGGTCCATCGTCGGTTCAAAGGCGCTGTAGAGCGTATCGGCCGACAGCGAGAGCTGGGTGGCAACGGTCATCAGCGACAGGGTGGTGACTATCTCTATCCTGCGCCATAGATAGGCTGCCATCACCACACTCGCCGTGACGAGCAGCAGCATATTGCTCACGCTGAAGAAATGATGGAAGGCGCCCGAGATGCCCAGGATGTTGGACGAGAGCAGCAGGACGAGGGCAATGTAATAGACTGAGAGGATAACCAGGCGGTGGTGACCGATATAGGAAGGCTCGCGTCGATGCATAAGCCCGCTGATGCCGCTACGGATAGTGGCAGACTCTCGGTCGTCGGTTGAGAAGGGTTTCATTGTGACTGCGATTGTTTTTTTGCGTCCCCAAAATTAAACATTTTTACGGACATTGACTGTTTTTAAGGTACTTTTTTTGACCTCAACTATCATTTTGACCATTTTTAAGGGTATCATGGTTTTCTTTTTAACCATCGTTTGATTAATTTTGCAGCACTCCAAGATATTAGACATACAGAACAAACCAGTATAAACGACCATAAAAAACTTGAAACACTTGAGAATTGCACAGACTACTCGCTTGGCTCGCGCCGTATACTTCATATAATTTGCTTTCACTTCATGACGCGGCGACAATGAGCCAAGCGAGGGAGACAGACAACATCTCTCCTACTCCGGTTTTAGACTTTGTCATCATGGTTGCCACCTCGCTCGGGGCGGAGATGACTGCCGTCGGCCTGCAGAATAACTTATCATACAGCAAGTCGGACACAAAAAATAGGGAATTTTATTTTGTATTTCTCTCAGCTTGCACTACCTTTGCAATAAAAATAACGAGGTTTTGAAGAAGACAAGTAGTGATATATTGAAGATACTGTTCTCGCTCATCTTGGGCGGGGCCATACTTTACTGGATGTACCGCGGCTTCGACTTTGCCCAGTTGGGCGACGTGATGCTGCATCAGATGGACTGGACATGGATGCTGCTGTCGCTACCCTTTGGCATACTGGCACAGGCATTCCGTGGCTGGCGATGGAAGCTGGCTCTCGACCCCTTGGGCGAGCATCCGCGCAACTCCACGAGCGTCAACTCGGTCTTCCTGTCCTACGCGCTGAGCCTGCTCATACCCCGCATCGGCGAGTTTACCCGCTGCGGCGTGCTGAAGCGCTACGACGGCGTGTCGTTTGCCAAAGCCTTGGGCACGGTGCTGACCGAGCGCGTCATCGACACGCTCTTTATCGGTCTGCTGATACTCGCCACCTTCCTCTATCAGTTCCCCATCTTCCATACCTTCTTCAACCAGACCGGCACAAGGCTCGACACCATGCTCTGCCAGTTTTCGACCACGGGCTACATCGTCACCGCCATCTGCGGCGTGGTGGCGATAATCTCCACGTTGGCACTGCTGCGTCAGTATACTATATATAATAAGGTGAAGAATACCATCAGCGACATGTGGGCAGGCATCACGTCGCTGCGCATGATGGACCGCCGCGTGCTCTTCATCGTCTACACGCTGGCGATATGGGGCTGCTATTTCCTGCATTACTACCTGACGTTCTTCTGCTTCGACGCCACCTCACACCTGGGCATCTCGTGTGCGCTGGTGACCTTCGTGGTCGGCTCGGTGGCAGTAATCGTGCCTACGCCCAACGGCGCCGGCCCCTGGCATTTCGCCGTCAAGACCATGCTCATCCTCTATGGCGTAACCGATACCGACGCACTCTACTTTGTGCTCATCGTCCACTCGGTGCAGACCCTGCTCGTCGTGCTGATAGGAGTTTACGCCTGGATAGCGCTGATGTTTACCCGGCGACGTATCATTGTACAATCAACTTAACACTAAAATATCATGAGTGAGATTAAGAATTTGACACCCGAGTGCGTTTGGAAGCATTTCGACGCCCTCACCAAGGTTCCCCGTCCATCTGGTCATCTGGAACGAGTACAGCAGTTTCTCCTGGACTTCGCCGCACATGCCGGAGTTGAAGCCTTCAAGGACAAAGGCAACAACATCGTCATGCGCAAGCCCGCTACACCAGGAATGGAGACACGCAAGACAGTAGTGTTGCAGGCCCACATGGACATGGTGCCCCAGAAGGCACCCGACAGCCAGCACTGCTTTGAGACCGACCCCATTGAGACTTATATAGACGGCGACTGGATTAAGGCCAAAGGCACCACGCTGGGCGCAGACAACGGTCTGGGCATCGCAGCCATCATGGCTGTAATGGAAGCCAAAGACCTGAAGCACGGCCCCATCGAGGCGCTCATCACCGCCGACGAAGAGACGGGCATGTATGGCGCCAACGACCTGGAAGAGGGCATCCTCAACGCCGATATCCTGCTTAACCTCGACTCTGAAGCCTGGGGCAAGTTCGTCATCGGCTCGGCTGGTGGCGTAGACATCGACGCTTCTCTCGCCTACAAGGAGGTGGAGACCGACCCCGAAGACGTGGCGGTAAAGATTACCCTCAAGGGTCTGCGTGGCGGACACTCCGGACTGGAGATTCACGAGGGCCGCGCCAATGCCAACAAGCTGATGGTGCGCCTGGTGCGTGAAGCCATCGAGGAATGTGAAGCACGCCTGGCAACATGGCATGGCGGCAACATGCGCAACGCCATCCCCTTCAAGGCCGAGACCGTGCTCACCCTCCCCAAGGAGAACGTAGAGGCACTCAAGGAACTGGTAGCCGAGTGGAAGGCAGACTTCGAAGACGAGTACAAGACCATCGAAAACAGTATCGAACTCTACACCGAGGATGTAGAGACACCCAAGACCGAGGTACCTGTAGAAATCCAGGACAACCTGATAGATGTCATCTACGCCTGCCACGACGGCGTGGTGCGCATGATACCCGTCTACCCCACCGTGGTAGAGACCTCGAGCAACCTCGCCATCATCGACATCGAGGGAGGCAAGGCTTCGTTCAAGATTCTGGTTCGCAGCTCGCGCGAGGACATGAAGGAGTATACCGTCAACATGCTGCAGAGTTGCTTCAACATGGCCGGCATCAAGGTAGAGACCAGCGGCGACTACGGCGGCTGGGACCCCAACCCCGACAGCGAAATCCTGAACCTGCTGCGCAAGATTTACAAGGAGCAGAACGGCAAGGATGCACTGGTACAGGTAGACCACGCAGGTCTGGAGTGCTCTGTCATCCTGGGCAAATATCCCAATATGGACGTTGTGAGCCTTGGCCCAACCCTCTGCTCACCCCATACTACCGGTGAGCGCTGCCAGATATCAACCATGCTTCCTTTCTGGAAGCTGCTGACAGCAACTCTGGAGCAGATAGCCGAGAAATAACAAGCCCCAACAGGCATACAACCACTGAAGTGTGGCAGGAGCAGACCGTTCCTGTCACACTTTTTTTGATGGCGACAGTGAAAAAAATCGAGAAACGCCGTTCCATTACGGAGAATTTTAGTACTTTTGCAGACAACAAATCAATTATTAACATTATATGGACGATTATCACGCGGAAAATTCTAATCTGTAAGCCGGAGTAAGCTTCATGTGCCTATGCTCCGACCCATTACCCATTTATTAACACGGAGACGAACGACATGAAGACATTTTGGAATATAGACAAGAATCTGACTGCCATCAAGGAGTGGCAGCCCAACTGCTGGATACAAGTAACCTGTCCCACCGATGAAGACCAGCAAGAGCTGGAACAGCGGTTTAATATCCCCGATTATTTCCTTTCCGACATCAGCGATACCGACGAGCGTGCCCGCTATGAGTACGACGATGGATGGATGCTCATTATCCTGCGTATTCCCTATGTCAAGGAGGTGCGCTCACGCACTCCCTACACCACCGTGCCACTGGGTATCATCCACAAGCGCGATGTGACCATCACCGTGTGCTATTACGAGACCAACATGATGATTGACTTCGTCTCCTACCAGCAGAAGCGCGGACAGGGTTTCACCGACTATGTCGACCTTATCTTCCGCCTCTTCCTCTCCAGTGCCGTCTGGTATCTGAAGCGGCTTAAGCAGATAAGTCTGCTCATTGAGAAGGCCAAGCACAACCTGGACCATGGCGTCAACAATGAAAGCCTCATCGGCCTGTCGCGTCTTCAGGACTCACTTACATACTTCATCACATCCATCCGAGGCAACGAGACGCTGCTGTCCAAGCTGAAATTCAAGCTGCAGGTCGACGAGCTCGACGCCGACCTCATCGAAGATGTCAACATCGAGATGTCGCAGGCACGCGAGACCACCAACATCTACTCCGACATCCTCGAGTCGACGATGGACACCTATTCGAGCATCATCAACAACAACATGAACACCACCATGCGTACGCTGACCTCCATCAGTATCGTCATGATGTTGCCCACGCTGATATCTTCACTCTTCGGAATGAACCTCATCAACGGTATGGAAAACTACCCCTATGGCTTCATCATCGCCATCATCATTTCCATACTCGTTTCGGGCTTCACGTGGTGGATATTGCGCTTCAAACGACTATTATAACCCCAAAACGATAAGAAATATTAATATTTGTTAGGTCATTAGGAACTTTTTCATTAAGTTTGCAACCTATATAATAACAAATATAGTGGAAACCGATAATCATAAACTAAACAGTGATATGATGGACTCTCAAGACAACGTCCTGAAACAGGACATTACTGAAGAAGCAGTGGCAGCCCAGCCTGCCAACGTAGACAACGACACCGTGGCCGAAGCCGGCAATGCCCCCGCGACAACGGCAGTGGACAGCGAGCCCGATACCGAGGCTGCACCGCTGAAGATGTATGCCTCCAAGTACGAGGTACTCGAACGTGTCAAGGAGCTGGCCCACAGCGACGAGACTCCCGCCAAGGACGAGATAGACCATCTTAAGACGGCGTTCTACAAGCTGCTCTTCGCCGAGCGCGAGGCCGACCAGAAGACATTCATCGAGAACGGTGGCGACCCCGAAGCCTACGTGATGAAGACCGACGACAGCGAGGAGCAGTTCAAGGCCGAGATGGGACTCATCAAAGAGAAGAGAGCCAAGGCTTTCCAGCAACAGGAAGAGGAAAAGAAGGCAAATCTGCAGCGCAAGCAGCAGATTATAGAAAAGATAAAGATGATGTCTACATCACCCGAAGAGGCCAACAAGTCTTACAACGACTTCAAGGCGCTCCAGCAGGAATGGAAAGACATCAAGGCAGTGCCCGCCGAGAAGGCCAACGAGCTGTGGCGCAACTACCAGCTCTATGTTGAGCAGTATTATGACCTGCTCAACCTCAACCGCGAACTGCGCGAGTATGATTTCAAGAAGAACCTGGAGCAGAAGACACTGCTCTGCGAAGCTGCAGAGAAGCTCGCCGACGAGCCAGATGCCGTCAGCGCTTTCCACCAGTTGCAGGAGCTCCACCAGCAGTATCGCGAGATAGGCCCCGTGGCCAAGGAGCTGCGCGAGCAGATTTGGGCACGCTTCAAGGCTGCCTCTACCGTCATCAACAAGCGCCACCAGCAGCACTTCGAAGAGCTGCGCGCCAAGGAAGAGGAAAACCTGACACGCAAGACCGCACTCTGCGAGAAGGTGGAAGCCATCGCCAAGGAGGAAAACAAGAACGCCACCGACTGGGAGAACCACACCAAGCAGATTATAGACATCCAGACCGAATGGAAGACCATCGGCTTTGCTCCGCAGAAGATGAATGTCAAGATATTCGACCGCTTCCGCGCTGCCTGCGATGACTTCTTCGGCCGCAAGGCTGAGTTCTTCAAGACTCTGAAGGAGAAATTCGCCGAGAACACCAAGAAGAAGAAGGAAATGGTCGAACAGGCCAAGGCCCTCATGGACTCTACCGACTGGAAAGCCACCTCCGACAAGCTCATCAAGCTGCAGAAGGAGTGGAAGACCATCGGCATGGTGCCCAAGAAGGTGGGCGACCAGCTCTGGGCCGAGTTTGTAGCCGCCTGCAACAAGTTCTTTGAAGCCCGCAATGCCGCCACCGCCGGCACACGCAACGAGGAACAGCAGAACCTGGACCGCAAGAAGGAAATCATAGCCAAGCTCAAGGAACTGCTCGACAGCACCGCCGACAACGTGCAGGCCACGCTCCAGCAGCTCATCGACGAATACGGCAAGATAGGCCACGTGCCCTTCAAGGAGAAAGACAAGCTCTTCAAGGAGTACCACAAGGTGGTCGACGCCCTCTACAAGCAGCTCAACATCTCTGCCAGCAAGCAGCGGCTTGACAATTTCAAGTCCAGCATCAAGAGTATGGCCAAGCAGGGCGAAGATATGCTCGACAATGAGCGTGGACGACTCATGCGCAGATACGAGCAGCTCAAGTCGGAGATAACGACATACGAGAACAACCTGGGCTTCCTCAACGCCAGCAGCAAGAAGGGCAACAGCCTGATAGACGAGATGAACCGCAAGGTCAACAAGCTGAAGGACGACCTCGAACTTATCCGTCAGAAGATTAAGGCCATCGACGCCGAGAACAAGTAACCGTCAGACACGATTGACATACGCCATCCCTCTGCCCCACCCCGGCAGAGGGATTTTTGTTTCCCCACGTGCCGCCATCACCGCGAAGTGACTGCGGCGCCACCCCAACCCGTCGGGGCTTGCCGCCCCAAGCGCCGTGATGCCCTCTATCCTGATTGCAGGGCGCGAAATGACTATTGCGGGGTGCGAAATCATTGTAGCAAGGTGCGAAATGACGATTTCACGACACGAAACCATCTTTATTGTCATGGGCAGTGGGTTTATGGGCATGGGCTGTGGGTTTATGGACATGGGCTGTGGTTTTATGGGCATGGGCTGTAGCTTTATTGTCATGGCCTGTGGTTTTATGGGCATGTCATTCGCGGTGGGTTCAACCGGCAGTGGTTTTATTGTCATGGGCTGTGGTCTGGCGCCTGCTGCCACCCACTTATATCCTGCCGTGGCAAAAAGAGGGGCGGTTTGCTTGTCTGCCTAAAGGGAAATAAGTAACTTTGCAACACCAATTCATACACCGTTAACAGTCATGGCACGCAACAACACATGGATATACCACCTCGTGGCCTTTGCCACCGTAGCGATATGGGGCTGCACCTTCGTATCTACCAAGGTACTGATGCTCAACGGGCTCTCGCCGGCGCAGATATTCACGCTGCGCTTCCTCATCGCCTATGTGATGATGCTCGCCGTGTATCACTCACGGCTGTGGGCCGACTCGTGGCGCGACGAACTCAAGATGATGCTGCTCGGCATCAGCGGCGGTTCGCTCTACTTCCTCAGCGAAAACGAGGCGATGAACTTTACCTCGACCACCAATACCTCGCTCATCGTGTGCTCGTGTCCGCTCTTTGCCACGCTGCTGGTGAGGCTGGTCTACCGTTCCACTACGCGCATCAGCATGATGCAGTTGGGCGGTTCGCTACTCGCCTTTGCCGGCATGGTCATCGTGGTGCTCAACGGGCGCTTTGTGCTCCACCTCTCGCCCCTTGGCGACGCGCTGGCGTTTACCGCCTGTCTGAGTTGGTCGGTCTACTCGCTGCTCATGAAGTGGGTATCTGGCAAGTATGGCGCCGCCTTCATCACCCGCAAGGTCTTCTTCTACGGCGTGCTGACCATATTACCTTATTATATATTCTATCCCACGCTCCCCACCGCCGCCGTGCTCACCAAACCCGTGGTAGTGGGCAACCTGGCATTCCTGGGCTGTCTGGCGTCGATGATTTGCTTTCTCACCTGGAACTGGTGCATCTCCAAGCTGGGCGCGGTGAAAGCCACCAACTGGGTATACTTCAACCCCATCACCACCATGATTTTCGCCTCGTGGGTACTGGGCGAGAAGATTACTCCCTACTTCCTCGCCGGAGCCACCTGCATCCTGTTGGGCATGTTTGTCGCCGACCGCAGCACCAAGACCAACAACTGACGCCCGCTTTTTTACCTTCGCGACAGCCCCAATCTCCATCATCGCCAACATTTTCGGCGGCAAAGGGCCTATGATTAGGAAAAAAATACCTAATTTTGTAATTTGATAGGTTGTCTGTCAATGCGAAAGAAGCCACTACGGCGACTGCTTTCACAGAATTTCAACAAACAAGAAGTATGACTCACGCAGATACACTGAAACACTACACACGGCGGGTGCTGCGCGCGACGGGGATAGCCGTCGCCTCGCTGCTGGCACTGCTGTTGCTCATCACCATACTACTCTACCTGCCACCCGTACAGAACTGGGCGGTGCGCCAGGTCTCTGCCTACGCCTCCGAGGCTACGGGCATGGACATCGGCATCGACCATGTGCAGCTGGCATTCCCCCTCGACCTCGAGGCCGAGGGCATACACGTGGTACAGCCCAACGACTCGACCCACTCCACCGACACCATAGCCTACATCCACCGCGCCGTGGTCGATGTGCAGTTCTGGCCGCTGCTCACGGGTGTGGTCAATGTAGATGAACTTGCGCTCGAGAAGATGCTGCTCAACACCGGCACCCTGATACACGAGGCGCGGGTGAGCGGACGCATAGACGCCCTCACCCTGGCTTCCCACGGCGTAGACCTCTGCCGGAGCGACATGAGGATAGACCGCGCCCTGCTCGACGGCGCCCTGCTCGACATCGAGCTGAGCGACACCGTGCCGCCCGACACCACACCGTCGGCCAATGTGTGGAAGATTGCCGTGGAGAAGCTCGACATCAACCGCTCGGCGCTTACCCTGCACATGCCCGGCGACACCCTGCGCATAGGGGCACAGATTACCGCTCTCAAGGCGCGCCAGGGCTATATGGACCTGGGCAAGGGCCTCTACCGCGTGGGCAGCCTCAGCCTCGACGACAGTGGCGTGAGCTATGACAACCGCGCCATAGACCCCGTCGAGGGGCTCGACTACAACCACCTTGCTCTCAGCCATCTGTCGTTGGCTGTAGACTCGGTCTTCTACTGCGCTCCACGCATCGAGGCGGTAGTGCGCAGCGCGGCATTTGCCGAGAAGAGCGGACTCAGCCTTACCTCGCTCGCCACGCGCATAGCCATCGACTCGCTGGCGATGCACCTCCCCACCCTCGCCCTCACCACCACCCACTCCAGCGTCAAGGGGCGCGTGGATATGGACTTCAACGCCTTTGACAGCCGCCATCCCGGCAAGATGAACATAGACCTGCGTGCCTCGCTTGGCCGTGGCGACATCGTCTGTGGCGCATCGTCGCTGATGCCCAAGGCGCTGCTGCGCAGTCTGCCCGACCATCCGGTCAACATCAGTGTGGCCATGAGCGGCAACATGCAGAAGGCGCGTCTCTCCCGCATGGACATCACGTGGCCCACGGTGGTCGACCTGAGTGCCAACGGATTTGTGGGCAATCTCAACGATACCGACCGGCTCAGCGCCGACCTCAAGGTCAAGGCCCAGACCCACCAGCTCAACTTCATCACCCAAGCCCTCGCGCCCGCAGTGGCACGGCAGATACGCATCCCCAGCGGCGTGCGGCTGCAGAGCCACATCACCGCCGACGGCCCCCACTATGCCGCCACCCTCGACATGACCGAGGGCCGTGGAGCGCTCAAGGGCAAGGCAGAGATAGACACGCGGCGCATGGCATACAGCGCACGAATGGCAGCATGTGGGTTGCAGGTGGCACACTTTGTACCTTCAGCGGGCGTAGGCACCCTCACCGGTTCGCTGACGGCACGGGGCACGGGCACCAACATGCTCAGTCCGCGCACCCGACTGCAGGCGCGCGCCGAGCTGGGCCAGATAGACGTGGCTGGACAGCGCATCGGCGACACCCACGCCACCATCGACATGGCGGGAGGCCACATCCACCTCAACGCCGCCGGCAGCAATCCCCTCTTCGACGGCCAGCTGTCGTTTGCCGGCATCGCCAACGGCAGCCGCATCCGGGGCACCTTTGCCTGCGACCTCGACAAGGCAGACCTGCACCGTCTGGGCATCGCCGACAATGCCCTCGACCTGGGCGTATGCTCCCACATCGACATCGATACCAATCTCAAAGACCATCTCAGCATCCTGGGCAACGTGGGCGAGATACGCATCCACTCCAGAAACCATACCTTCCGCCCCGAAGACATAGACTTCGACGTGCTCGCCACCCGCGACACCACCCATGCGCTCATCAGCAGCGGCGACTTCAGACTCGATGCCGACGCGCGTGGCGACTACAACGTGCTGCTGCATCATATCAAACTGGTAAGCCAGGAGATGCAGCGCCAGACCCGTGAGAGATACATCGACCAGGTGCGCCTGCGCCAGCAGTTGCCCGAGGCGCGCATCTTCCTCAGCAGCGGGCGCAACAACGCCTTCTCGCGTTTCCTCAAGTGGAAGGGCTACGAGACCGCAAGGCTGCTGGTCGACGTAAACTGTTCGCCTGTACAAGGCATAAACGGACACATAGACGCCGACTCGGTGGTGGCTGCCAAATTCCTGATAGACACCGTGAGGGTGGCGGTGACGAGCGACTCGGTGCGCACCCGCTACCAGGCGCGGATAAGCAACAACAAGCGCAACCCCGACTACACCTTCACGGCACTGCTCAATGGCGGCGTGTTTGAGCGTGGCGCCTATGCTTCGGCTCAGGTCTTCGACGCCCGCAACCGGCTCGGACTGCGGTTCGGACTGGCTGCCGCCATGCAGACCGAGGGCATACTGCTGCACCTCTATGGCGAGCCGCCCGTGCTGGGCTACAAGCAGTTTGCTGCCAACAAGGACAACTTTATACTCTTTGGCGACAATGAGCGCATAAAGGCCAACCTCAAGCTCACCGCTGCCGACGGCATGGGTGTGCAGCTCTACTCAGACGACACCAACAGCGACGCCCAGCAGGACCTCACGCTCTCGCTCGCCAAGTTTGACCTGCACAAGGTGCTCTCGGTCATCCCCTATATGCCCGACATTGAGGGCATGATGAACGGCGACTTCCACATCGTCAAGACCGAAACCGAGCTGTCGGTATCTTCTGCCGTGACGGTCGACAACATGAAGTACGAGAAGTGCGACATGGGCAATCTCGGCAGCGAGTTTGTCTACATGCCCAAGAACGACGGCTCTCATTATGTCGACGGTATGCTGCTCTGCAACGGCAACGAGGTGGGCACCATACAGGGTACGTACAAGTCGGAGGGCGACGGATGGCTCGACGCCACCATGGGTCTGCAGCGTATGCCTATGCAGCTCGTCAACGGCTTCATCCCCGACCGCCTCATCGGTCTGCGCGGCTATGGCGACGGCACCCTCTCCGTGCGCGGCCAGCTCGACAGCCCCATCGTCGATGGCGAGGTGTATCTCGACTCTACCTACCTCTTCAGCGAACCTTATGGCGTGCAGATGCGCTTTGCCGACGACCCCGTGCGCATCGTTGGCAGCCGGCTCCTGTTTGAAAACTTTGAGATGTTTGCCAACAACGACGCGCCGCTCAACATCTCGGGCAATCTCGACTTTACCGACCTCAGCAACATGATGCTCGATATCCGTATGCGCGCCGAAAACTTCAAGATTATCGACGCCAAGGAGAACGCCAGATCTGAAGCCTACGGCAAGGCCTTCGTCAACTTCTACGGCATGATGAACGGCCCGGTAGACAACCTGCGCATGCGCGGCAAGCTCGACGTGCTGGGCAACACCGATATGACCTACGTGATGCGCGACGCCGAACTCACCGCCGACACGCAGCTCGACGAGCTGGTGCAGTTTACCAACTTCCGCGACACCACCAAGTCAGAGCCCGTGCAGCGCCCCGCCATTCGCGGCCTGGATATGCAACTGAGCATGTCGGTCGACGAGTCGGCCCACATCATGTGCATGCTCAACGCCGACCACTCCAACTACATCTCTCTGATAGGCGGCGGCGACCTGCGCATGGGCTACAACCCCACCGACGAGCTCACCCTCACCGGCCGCTACACCCTCTACAGCGGCGAGATGAAATACTCGCTCCCCATCATCCCGCTCAAGACCTTTGCCATACAGGACGGCAGCTACATCGAGTTCACGGGCGACCCCATGAACCCGCAACTGCACATCACCGCTACCGAGAGCGTCAAGACCACCGTAAGCGAGGGCAGCAGCAGCCGTGCCGTAGACTTCGACTGTGGTGTCAAGCTCACCCAGACGCTCAGCAATCTGGGCCTCGAGTTCATTATCGACGCCCCTAACGACATGACCATCAGCGACCAGCTCAAGACGCTCACCACCGAGGGTCGCAGCAAGGTGGCAGTGACCATGCTCGCCTCGGGCATGTATCTCACCGATGGCAACACCAACCAGTTTACGATGAACAACGCCCTCTCGTCGTTCCTCCAGAACGAAATCAACAACGTGGCTGGCAAGGCGATGCGCTCGATGGGACTCGACCTCGGCATGAGCATCGACAACACCAACACGTCGGGCGGCATGCACACCGACTACAACTTCAAGTTCTCCAAGCGTCTGTGGAACAACCGACTCAGCGTCAACGTGGGCGGCAAGGTATCGACCGGCGCCGACATCGACATGCAGCAGGGCGAGAACAATATGTTCTTCAACAAGGTAGAACTCGAATACCGCCTGGACCGCAATGCCAGCAAGTATCTGCGTGTGTTCTACGACAACAACAAGTACGACTGGCTCGAAGGCCCGCTGGGTGAGTATGGCGTAGGCTTCGTATGGAAGCGCAAGCTGCGCCATTTCCGCGACATCTTCTTCCTCGACAAGAAGGAGACCATGCCCGCGCCCGCCCCCAAGCAGACCGACGGCAAGCAACCCACACCCCCTCAACCCACTAATCAGGAAGACAATGAGAAAGACAAGAAATAAGATGACCGCCGGCATGGCGCTGGCTGTGGCGGCACTGATGGCGGCTGGCTGCTCCACCACCCGGGCACTGCCCGAGGGCGAACAGCTCTTCACCGGGCTCAAGCCTATCGAGTATTCCAACTACGAGCCGTGCCAGCATGCCGAAGACACCAAGATAGAGATGGAGTCGGTGCTTGCCTCTACGCCCAACGGCGCCCTCTTTGGCAGCAGCTACTACCGCTCGCCGTTCCAAGTGAAACTGTGGGTATGGAACGCCTTCTCGCAGAGCAGCTCGCCCTTGGCGCGGTGGATTACGCGCGCCTTCGGAACCAAGCCCAAGCTGATGAGCGAGGTCAACCCCGCCCTGCGCGTGTCGGTGGCCGAGAACCAACTGAAGAAGTACGGTTACTTCAACAGTCATGTCAGCGCCCAGGAGATTACCGGCTCCAACCCCAAGAAGGCCAAGGTGGCCTACACGGTGGATATGGGTCGTCTGTGGCGCTACGACTCCATCCAGTATGTGGGCTTCCCCACCCATGCCGACAGCCTGCTCCACAGCGCCGATGACCAGGCGCTCATAGGCAGGGGCAACCCCTTCAGCGTGGCTTCGCTCGACCAGGAACGCCAGCGGCTCAGCACCCTCTTCCGCACCCACGGCTACTATTACTATCAGCCTGGCTATGCCACCTATCTGGCAGACACCATCAACAAGCCGGGCCAGGTCGACGTAAGACTGCAGCTGGCCGACAGTCTGTCGCCGCAGGTGATGCAGCAATGGCACATCGGCAACATCGGCATCGACTTCCGCCGACAGTTTGGCGACGTGCTGCAAGACTCCATCCGCTTCCGCCACCTCACTGCCCGCTTCAACGGACGCCGCTCGCCCGTGCGTCTCGGCGTCATACTGCGCGATGTCAAGCTGCGCCACGGCAGGCTCTACAGCAGCGACGACGAGGCACAGACGATGAAGGCCATCCAGAACACGGGACTCTTCAGCTACAGCACCCTCAGATTTACGCCACGCGACAACGACACCCTCGACCTGCAGCTCGACCTGGTGATGGACAAGCCCTACGACTTCTACATCGAAGCCAACGCCAAGGGCAAGACCACCGGACGCATGGGACCCGAGCTGGTGGCAGGTCTCGTCAAGCGCAACGCCTTCCGCGGCGGCGAGCGCCTCGACATCAATATCCACGGCTCCTACGAGATGCAGACAGGACACAGCGCCGAGGGCAGCCAGAGCGGCATCAAGTCGTATGAATATGGCGGCGACGTGGCTCTGGTCTTCCCCCGCATGCTCACCCTGCGCAGCCTCTTCACTCCCAACAAGATGCACATGCGCCGCATCGGACGCTGGTATCGCTACGGTGTGCCCACTACCACCATCAAGGCGTCCAAGAACGTGCTCCACCGTGGCGGGTACTTCAAGCGCCACGTGCTCTCGGGCGAACTTACCTATGCGTTCCAGTCCTCGCCACAGTCACGCCATCAGTTCAGCCCGCTCATACTGTCCTATGAGTACATGCAGCGTCAGACCCAGGCGTTTATCGACCTGCTGGAGCGCAACCCGTATCTCAGCGTGTCCATGCGCGACCAGTTTGTGCCCAAGATGTCCTATACCTATACCTACAACAGCCCTTCTACGATGCGCCACCCCATCAGCTGGGAGATAACTGCCAGCGAGGCGGGCAACCTGCTGGCTGCGGCGTATACCATGATGGGCGAACGATGGGCCGAGCGCAACAAGACGATGTTCAAAAACCCCTTCGCCCAGTTTGTCAAGCTCCAGACCGATTTTGTCAAGAAGTGGCGCGTCACCGACAAGTCGTCGCTGCTGGGCCATGTCAATGCCGGCGCCGTAATCAGTTATGGCAACGCGCAGAGTGCGCCCTATTATGAGCAGTTCTATATAGGCGGTGCCAACAGCGTGCGTGCCTTCAACGTGCGCAGCATCGGCCCGGGCCGTTACCATCCCAGCGACGCCAAGCTCTCGTACATCGAGCAGACGGGCGACCTGAAGATACTGGGCAACCTCGAATACCGCCCGCAGCTATGGGGCTCGCTCTACGGCGCCCTCTTCCTCGACGCCGGCAACGTGTGGTCACTGCGCGACAGCAGCAATCGCCCCGGCAGCAAGTTTGAAGCCCGCAACCTCTTCTCGCAGATGGCTGTGGGCACCGGCGTGGGCCTGCGCTACGATGTGGGCATCTTCGTGCTGCGCGTAGACTGGGGTATAGGTCTCCACGTGCCCTACGACACCGGCAAGAGCGGTTTCTACAATGTCAGCAGCTTTGCCGATGCGCAGAGCCTCCATCTGGCGGTGGGTTATCCGTTCTGACGGTCACATTCTTCACCTCACTCGTCAGCAACCCCACCACTCTACAGCCCGTCGCCATCAATCTGCCACCGCCCGTGGATAGAGATGGCATCCCAAGACAACCATAGGGCATACAGCCCCTACCTGCCACACGACGGCAGTTGCCACCTGAGGCGTCACCGACTTGCGCAATAATTGTGCAAACCAGTGACGCCTCATGGGTATGGCTGCATCTATACACGGGAAACCACCACGGCCAAAGCGGGCATAAGTTTTTGGATGCCAACAATAAAAAAAACGGCGAAAACGACCATTATGTTGAATAAAATGAGTAATTTTGTACTCCAATGGACACTTCTGAACTGCAAAAGATAAAGCAACGGTATAATGTTGTCGGCAACAGCGACGGGCTCAACCGTGCACTCGACATCGCCCTGCAGGTAGCCCCAACCGACCTGTCGGTACTCATCGTGGGCGAAAGCGGTGTGGGTAAGGAGATTATACCCCGCATCATCCACGACAACTCCCCCCGACGCAAGGAGAAATACTTTGCCATCAACTGTGGCTCCATCCCCGAGGGAACGATAGACAGCGAGCTCTTCGGACATGAGAAGGGTTCGTTTACCGGCGCCATAGGCGAGAGCGAAGGCTATTTCGGCACCGCCGACGGCGGCACCATCTTCCTGGACGAGGTGGGCGAGCTGCCCATAGCCACCCAGGCACGATTGCTGCGTGTGCTCGAGACGGGCGAATATATCCGCGTGGGCGGTCAGAAAATCATGAAGACCAACGTGCGCATCGTGGCCGCCACCAATGTCAACATGCGCAAGGCCATCAGCGAAGGCAAGTTCCGCGAAGACCTCTACTATCGCCTCAACACCATCCCCATCCAGATGCCGCCACTGCGCGAGCGCGGCCAGGACATCCCCCTGCTCTTCCGCCTCTTCGCCCTGCAGACGGCAGAGAAGTACAAGCTGCCCAAGATAACGCTCACTGACAAGGCCAAGCTCCTGCTGATGCAATACAAGTGGCCCGGCAACGTGAGACAGCTCAAGAACATCACCGAGCAAATCTCTGTGCTCAGCGAGAAGCGCGAGATAGACGCCGAGACACTGTCGCAGTTTATCCCGCAAGACCCCGAGAGCACCGAGCTGGCCACTATCGAAAATACAGGCAAACACTCCTATGAGAGCGAGCGCGAACTATTATATAAGGTATTATACGAGCTGCGCGGCAATGTGACCGAGCTGAAGCAGGAGATAGACGCGCTCAAGAAGCAACTGGGAGAACACGGCGCGATGACCGCCCAGCAATACGGCCACTCACTCCCACACATCGCCAACGGACAGATGGCGACAGTACAGGCAGAAGACGCGGTGGCAGAAGAGATAAAAAACGAACCCGCAGAGCCCATGACGCGCGAAGAGCACGACAAAAAGGAAATAATGGAAGCGCTGGAAAAGGCCAACGGCCGACGACGCGAAGCTGCCATAGCCCTGGGCATCTCAGACCGTACACTCTACCGCAGACTCAAACAATACGGACTCGACTAAACGACGACAATGAAGAAAAAACTCATATACATACACCTCGCACTGATGGCATTCGTGCTGACCACCATCACCGCGTGCGCCTTCAAAGGCTACAAGTTCAACGGTGCCAGCATAGACTACACCAAGACCAAGACCATACAAATCAACGATTTCCCCATACGCAGCAGTTATGTATGGGGACCCATGGGCCCTCTGTTCAACAACGCCCTCAAAGACGAATTTGCCAACCATACCCGTCTGGTACAGGTCAAGCGCAACGGCGACCTCAAGATAGAGGGAGAAATCATACAATACACGCAACGCAACAAGTCGGTGTCGAGCGAAGGTTACTCGGCACAGGTAGAGCTCACCATGACCGTCAGCGTAAGGTTTACCAACAACGTGAACCACAAGGAAGACTTTGAACGTCAGTTCTCAGCCTCGCAGACATACGAGTCGACCCAAAACCTGAACTCGGTACAGGAAGAACTGGTCACCCAGATGACCAAGGACCTCGTAGAACAGATATTCAACGCCACCGTGGCCAACTGGTAAACCACCCCAACCACCACAGATATGCAACTGGACTTAGAGCAACTCATCAAGCATCCGCAGACTATGGACAAGGAGACCCTGTACGACCTCCGAAGCCTCATCGCGCTCTATCCCTACTTCCAGACCGCACGTCTGCTGATGCTGCAGAACCTCTACATCCTGCACGACCCCTCGTTTGATGAAGAACTGCGCAAGGCAGCCATATACATCACCGACCGCAAGATGATATTCAGGCTGATAGAGGCAGCACACTACAAGCTCAAAAGCGCCACCACCGACAACAGCCAGGCAAAGAACGCCCCAGGCGCCGACCGCACCATCTCGCTCATTGACAACTTTCTGGACACCATCCCCGCCACCGATGAGGAAGAGCCGAAGAAGAAGAAACGCAAGCCAACGGCTGCCGACGCAGCGATAGACTACGTGAGCTTCCTGCTCGACACCGAGAGCGAAGACGAAGAGAGCCCCGAGGCTCCGCTGATGAAAGGACAGTCGCTCATAGACGACTTCATCAACAACGACAAGGGCAAGATAGAACTCAAGGAAGAACCTGAGTATGTGCCCGAAAGCAATGACACAAAAGACAGCGAAAATATGGTGGACGGAAGCTACTGCACCGAGACTTTGGCACGAATTTACATCCAACAAGGCCGTTTTGAGAAGGCTTTGGAAATAATTACGCGCTTAAATTTGATTTTTCCAAAAAAAAATGCTTACTTTGCAGACCAAATACGGTTCTTAGAGAAGCTGATACTGAACAGCAAGGCCAAAAAGCCATAAGATATAGAGCAAATAATAACAAAAAAAATAAACAACAAGATGATTTACACATTATTCGTAGTACTTATCGTACTGGTATCTATCCTGATGATTGGCATCGTGCTCATCCAGGAGTCTAAGGGAGGAGGTCTCTCTTCACAGTTCTCTTCTTCCAACCAATTCATGGGTGTTCGCAAGACTACCGACCTGGTAGAGAAAATCACATGGGGTCTGGCCGCCGTTATGGTTGTCATCAGCGTAATCTGCGCCCACACCGCTCCCAAGGCCATCACCGAGGAAAGCGTAATGGAGAAGGCAGCTACCCAGACAGAGACTACCAATCCTACCAACATGCCTGGCTTCGGCGCAACCCAGCCTACCAAGGGAAATACCCAGCAGGCTCCTGCTGCCCCCGCAGCCGAGAACAACAAGTAAGAGTTACCGACGGTACGCAATATGAGCCCGTTCTGCCCGACGCAGAGCGGGCTTTATTGTAGCCGTCCACGCCGACGGGCGCAAGAGAAGGCACAGCCTCCAGGCTGCGCAGCCCCCGTGGAAGCAGAAAATACAAGGCGGCGCGAAAATAATGGGCAAAAAATTTGCAGGAAACAAATATTTCCATTACCTTTGCACTCGCTTAATGAGATTAAGCTCTAAATGGTGGCTGTAGTTCAGTTGGTTAGAGCGTCAGATTGTGGTTCTGAATGTCGTGGGTTCGAGTCCCATCTGCCACCCATAAGAAGCAGTTCTTCGGAACTGCTTTTTTTGTTTCCCCCAATCAGCCAAGCACGCAGCCAAGCACATCCCACGCACTACCAACACCATCCCACGTATTGCCGAGCCCATCCCGCGCACAGCCGAGCCCATCCCGTTTACATCCAAGCCCCTACTCCGTCCCGCCGCCATCGTCCCCGCAAGACGCGGAAGCACCCCACCCCGCCTGGAGCACATCCCCGCGAAGCTGGAGGGTATCTTAGCAAAGCTGGAGGGCGTCCCGGCAAAACTGGAGGGTACCTCCACGCAGCTGCTGACTACCTCGGGCGACGCGTATCGGACGATACGAGCTTCCGTATCGGACGAAACTCGCATCCGTACCGTCCGATACGTACATCCGCGCCGTCAGATACGCGCCAGCAATGATGGTCACCACACCGCTGAACACACTCACAACCAATGCCTTGCTGACCGTCGACGATCACAGCACAACCTCCGTGCAGCGCAGCCCTGACAACGGGCGCGGTGACGCGGTCAGCGGCAGCCACATAACCACAATCCCCATCCATCCCATTACGGGACAGATGGGGATTGCCGGCAATCGGAGAAGCAGACTACTTCATCTTCTTGTTCATAGCCTTCAAGGTGACCGAGATATTGGCCAGAACCCGCATAAAGCTCCAGCTAATCAACGAGGAGGCCAGCACCATGACCGTGGTCACAAATCCGCTGGGACTGAATATCTTGTCGTCGATGTATTGGTACTCGGGATTTTGTACCCAGACAATGTTGAATAAGCAGATAATCGAGGCGATGATGCCACATACCAATACGATGTTGGCGATAATTACGAGCGTCGTCTCTGCACCATTGCCGGTATTCTCTTCTACGGGTGCTACAGCCTTGGCTGCCACTGGCTCTGCTACAGGCGGCACCTCAGGGTCTTTTTCATTTTCTTGCATGATTACTATTGTTTTTATTGTCGTTACTCTTGTTTATTCTTTGGGGCTGCGGTGCATGAACCTATTGTCGGCCCACAACAGCAGGACTATGACCGCCAGCGCCACAGCCACCTGAAGCAGGATGGCGCCCGGACGCTGGTCGAAGAAGCGGTCGATGTGGCGGTAGACGTGGGCGAAGAATGACTCTGCCGTATTGGCTTCGCGGATGACATTGCGGTGGACGGTGATATTGAACAATATCTCGCCCAGATTGTCGGCAAACCACATCTCGGGCAGATACTTCCTGCCCAGTCCGGCACGCAGCATGGCTATCTTCTGCCCATTGGTCATGGCGGGGCCGTAGCGCTCGAGCAGCGAGGTGACCACAGCCGTGTTGCGGCAGGAGTCCATGATGTCCAGCACGCGGCGGTCCAGATAGATGTCGTTGACCGAGACATAGAGGTCGCCCGAGTGGCGGGCCTCAAAGCTGAAGACACGGCCACGGTCGTGGTTGCCCTGTATCATGCGACGGTGGTCGGCATCGCGGTCGCTGTCGTAGAGCAGCGGTTCGTTGGAGGCACGTATCTGGTAGAGCAGCGAGCCAAAGACTGGCTCGACCGCCGTCCACTCCATGCCCAGCAGCCGCCGGGTCTCACCCTTGTACATGCACAGCCGCGTGAGTTGGGCTGAGCGCATGTCCTGCTTGTCCTTGCCGGCGACATCATAGGACAGTCCGGGCATCACCATGTCGAAAGACAGCACACAGTTGTCCTTGGCACAATGGTAGAGGTCGGCCACGCGGCCATAGTAGGCACCCGACGCCGTGACCTCGACTCTGTCGCCCCGCACCACCTGTATGCCGGTGTTGGCCCAGCACTGCCCCGTGTTGTAGAGAAACACATTGCGCTCGCTGCCACAGGGTTGGGCCATGGTGATGGCTCCTTGCTCATTGATGCGCTGCGAGGGGTCGAAGAAGAGCACGCCCCGGATGAAGAACGAGAGGATGACCAGCAGCAAGACGATGGCGAAGACCAGCGAGACAAAGAAGATGACAAAGTTGACGCGTGCCGACCTCACCTTGGACGGGCAGTCGGCGAGCCGCTTAACCCTCGCCCCAGACATGAGGGCTGCCGCCACGGCTGCGCCTCTATAGCAGAGCCACGGCAGGAGCATGAGCGTCTTCCACACCATGCGTACCACGAGCATGGTGACCGGCAGCCGGTCGGTGGGGCGGTAGTCTATGAATGGCTTGATGCCCAACACCTCGGCATCGGTCTGCGGGCCCGACGGCGTGGGGCGCCTGTCTGACAGCAACTCGGCAAGAAACGACCTGTCATTGATCACGTATCGCGCCAAGCCCGTGGTGGTGATGGCACTCGTGATGGTCTCAATAAGCGATTTGACATTCATTTTTGCTGCGTATTACGTTCGATGACTACAAGAAACGAACCCACATTGTCGGCAAACCAGGGGTCGCGGAACTTCTTCTCCTTATAATAATAGAGTTCGTTGTTGACGGGATAATTGGTCTTGTCGACCTCCCTACCATTGTAATAATATCCCATACCATACGACCGGGCCTTGAGGACAGCCGCATCGGCCACGGTGCCGTCCTTGAGCTTGAGCGGCAGGGCTATGGTGTGGGTCTCCTTCATCGTGGCGTCCAGTCCGTGCTGCTCTACCGCCGCGATGACCCGGTCGAGAGAGGCGTCGGGGGTAGCAAGCGAGTCTCTCAGCGTCTTCATGCTGGCAAGATACATGTTTCGGATGACCGTATCAGTCATCACCACATCGTTGACTGCAAAGTGGAGCACGCCATCGCAGGGCACCACATAGTCGATACGCTCCTTGGAGATGACAGAGATGGTGGTGTGCAGGCTGCCACGCTCCAGACCATCGAGATAGACATCATTGTCGGAGTTCTTGTACCAGCCTATATCCTTCTTGCTGTGCTCATAAGGGATGACCTGCATCAGCAGCACGCCGAAAGGCTCGTCGGGCGCCAGCTTGTACTTGTCTCTGAAGTCATTGTGGCCTCCCTTGCGCTCAAAGCCCTCGGTGCCCACCCAGCCGAAGCCAGGCTGGCGGTCCTCGTTGGCTGCGTCGACCAGATAGTGTATGGCGGTATTGGCTGCACCCGATGCCCGGATGGATATACGCTCGTTCTTCTTGACCTCGATGCCCGAGTTGGCCCACAGTTCTGCCGTATTGAACAGCCAGTATATCACCTCCTTGTCTTCGGTCTGCATGATGGTGGCGCCATAGGTGTTGGTCTTGATGACATTGTAGGGATAGAAACTCTTGACCACCAGCACCACAAAGGCCAGACCAACAAACAGCACGATGACTATCACAAAAAGCGAGGCTATCACCTTCCACAGCGACCTCGGGCTCTCAAGGAGTTCGAAGAGGCGCTTGTGGCGCACGATGTCTATGGTTATGGTCTTCTGGGCGTCGTCTGGCTGAGCTACAGGGTCAGTCTGTGGCGTCACTCTCTCATCGGTATTCACCTCTTTTGGTATTTCTGGAGACATAGCAGTAATAGGTTATAATGTTAAGGATTAAGATAACATTGCAAAAATAAGCAAAAAAACGCTGCGAGTGGCCATTGTCGCCCACTTTTTTACTCCCAAGCATAAAAAAAGCATTACCCCGGCACACAATCCTGCCAACGTAATGCTATTGATGGAGTGGAGCTGGAGGGATTCGAACCCTCGTCCGCACAGTAAAACCATATGCTTTCTACACGCTTATCCCGGCCTTCGGTTTTCGTGCATTGGCAAGACCCGGACCACCAACCAATGCCTTATCCTCTAAGATTTCATCTCCGATGCGAGGCTTTCGAGAGACTATTTCCGACTGTACTGCACCGCTTGACCAAGGAGTTTCGGAAAAAGAGCCCTTGAGCGATGTCTCGTCCCGTCACCTGGTGGCGGGATAAAGCCAGTAATCTACTATGCTTCGATTAGGCAGCGAGAGCGTAATTGTTTTCGCCAATTAATTTGTCGATGACTCTGATTAAGGAGATAGCCAACGAGTCTCCGCGTGCTTACATACCATCTTAGCCGCCGTCAAATCCAGTCAACCCCAATGATATATGGGCTGCAAAGATAATGGTTATCTGCGAAACTGACAAGAAAAAAGCGGAAAAAATTGTTGGCAATCAAAAAAATAACTATATTTGCATGCAGAACACTTTAATTGATTTCATCTATGAGTAACTTTTTTCTTACATTACGCACTTTTGCCTGCCTGTTCGCCATCACGCTGACATGCAATGCCCTGGCTGACGACAACTCCCCAAGCCAGCAATTCACTGTAGTCATGGAGCAACCCGGAACTCTGGAAGAGGTTTTGGGCGACAAACCTCTTAATATAACCAGCCTGAAGATTGTTGGCAACATATATTCCTCAGACTTGCTATATCTGGCTCCATTCATGTATTCCCAAAAATTTCTTTCCCATTATTTTCCAGGTAACGATGCTCCGGATAAAAAACTTGCATGGCACAAGGACAACAATACCAACACGCTGAATGAAATAGATTTGTCGGAAGCCACTCTCCTTATGAGCAACAATGAAGAGCAAAACCAATATCGGTATTATGAGAAACTCCCTCCTGTAAACAATCCTACGATGCTGGTACACTATGCAACAATTGACGACATAAACTCGCTTCCTCGGAATATATTCGAGAATTGCGAAAACTTGAAAAAAGTGCATTTACCCAACTACATGCACAGCACGGGGTATGGTTCTTTTGCAAATTCAGGTTTAACGGAAATACCCTTGACTGCATCTATTGACACCATAAGTGATTGGTCGTTTGAAGGAACCTATGCCACTCATATTACATTTCCTAATTCTGTCAAATACATATGAACAGGTGCTTTTAGTCACTCTCGTTTAGAGGAAATCCATCTTCCTAACTCTTTAAGTTATTTGGGAAGCTATGCTTTCAGCTTTTCTATACACCTGAAAAGCATTAACATCCCCGAAAAAATAGACAGTATATATAAAGAAACATTTAGAGGATGCTATTCTCTTTCCACTATATATATTCCCAAAAACATAAAATATATTGGAGATGGAGCATTTAAGTTAGATTACGGAAAGAGAGTGAACAGAACCATTCATGTATATGGATGTCCTGATTTAGAAGGTTGGCCTTTTTGTTCTTCGAGCTCGCATACAAATATCTATTTTTATTCTGCCACACCTTGTAAGTTGAAAAATGCGTATCTCAATGAAGAGCTATACATTCCTATCGATGCAAAAGATGCATATCTTAGCAATCCCGAATGGAAAAAACTTGAAAAAAGACTCCATTATTTCGATGCCACTGTAGGTGTGGCAACGCCATCGACACCCGGGAAAGCACACGAATGCGACATATATTCTATCAATGGGCAACGCTTAAAGAACAAACAGAAAGGTATCAACATCATCCGCATGAGCGATGGTAGTGTCAAAAAGGTCATAGTAAAATAAAAAGTCAATGAAAATGGAGGCACAGGCGGTCTCCATTTCCTTTTTTATAACCGCCTATACCCTAACAAGATATACACGACGACGTGGTGGCAACCGCAACCGCCATGAAAGATGGCAAAAAAATAATTGGGCTATCATGCAACAAATCGGCAAAAAACGAGTTATTATATTATATAATGTAGGACAACCAACAAATGACTCAACAACAGGCTACAGACGGAATGGGCAAAATGGAACTCGGCATCAAGCGGACAGCCGACATCCTGTTCGCCATGGTGGGCATGGTGGTTCTCTCGCCCGTAATGCTGGCAGTGGCGCTGTCGATAAGACTACAACAGAATGGCCCCATCTTCTTTCGCCAGGTGCGCATAGGAAAAGGCGGCAAGCCCTTTGTGATATTCAAGTTTCGCACACTAAGCAGCGAAGCCGAGAACGAAGGGCCGCAGCTCATTGCCCAAGGCGACGAGCTGACATCGACAAGACTTGAGCGGTTTCTGCGCGGCCATCATCTCGACGAGCTGCCACAGTTGTGGAATGTGCTCAGAGGCGACATGTCGCTGGTAGGGCCACGCCCCGAGCGCAAATACTACATAGACAAGATTATGAAGCAGGATGCGCGCTACAGCCTCATTTACCTGATGCAGCCCGGACTCACATCGGAAGCTACGCTCTACAACGGTTACACCGACACGATGGAGAAGATGCTACGCCGGCTGGACATGGACATCAGCTATCTGGAGCACCGCTCGCTCTGGCTCGACACCAAGATTATCATCAAGACAGCCCTGAGCATCGTGACAGGGAGGAAAATCTAAAAGAAATATGAAAAGATACGTTATATTACTCATCGCGCTCATGGCCTTTGCGGCCACCACATCGGCACAGTCGTCAATGACCGACGACCAGATAATGCAGTTTGTGGTAAAAGAGCACAATGCCGGCACATCGCAGGCACAGATAGTGACCAAGCTGATGCAGCGCGGCGTGAACATCACGCAGATACGCCGCGTGAGAGACAAGTATGAACGCCAGATACAGAATAAAGGTATGGGCGTAGTAGCCGACCAGGCAGTGGAAAAGGCAAACAGCCGTATGCGCACAGCCAACGGCGAGAAGAAGAAGGCTGCCCAGGCCAAGAGCCAGACCAGCACGCTGATACAGCAGGAAAACAATCTGCGCACAGAGATAGAAGACGACGAGCAGACGGCTGAGTTCCAGCGCGAACTGTCGGCCATACTGCCCACAGACACCATAGCCCTCTACCGGCAACTGATGGCCGAGCGGAAGACGAAGAAAGTGTTCGGCCGCGACATCTTCAACAACAAAAAGCTCACCTTCGAGCCCAATATGAACATCACCACCCCCGGCGACTACCGTCTGGGTCCGGGCGACGCCGTTATCATAGACATCTATGGTGCCTCACAGAAGAGCAACCAATACACCGTATCGCCCGACGGCGATGTGACCATCGAAGGTTTCGGCCCCGTACAGGTAAGCGGTCTCACCGTAGCACAAGCCAATGCCCGACTGCGCCAGACACTGGGCAGCCGCTACCAGAGCTCGAAGGTGCGTCTCACCGTGGGACAGACCAAGACCATCATGGTCAACGTGATGGGCGAGGTACGCATGCCGGGTACCTACACCCTGTCGGCCTTCTCCACCGTGTTCAATGCACTCTACATGGCAGGCGGCCCCAACGACATAGGTACGCTGCGCGACATCAAGATATTCCGTGCCAACCGCCTCATCGCCCATGTCGATGTCTATGACTACATACTCAACGGCAAGGCCAGCAACATCCACCTCACCGACAACGATGTCATCGTGGTGGGGCCCTACGACTGTCTGGTCAACATCACCGGCAAGGTGAAGCGCCCCATGTACTATGAGATGAAGAAGAGCGAGAGCGTGGGCACCCTGCTCAAATATGCCGGCTCGTTTACCGGCGACGCCTATACCCGCTCGGTGCGCCTGATACGCAAGACCGGCCGCGAATACTCGGTCTACAACGTGGGCGAATTTGACATGAACTCCTTCCACATCGCCGATGGCGACTCTATCACCGTCGACTCTATCCTGAACCGCTATGAAAACATGGTCGAGGTCAAGGGAGCCGTATTCCGTCCCGGCAAATACCAGGTGGGCGGCGAGATTACCAGCGTGCGCTCGCTGCTCGAGCATGCCGAGGGAGTGACCGAACAAGCCTTCACCGCCCATGCCGTGATGCACCGCATGCGCGCCGACCGCAGTCTCGAGGTCATCCCCGTTGACATAGACGGCATCATGGAAGGACGCGTAGCCGACATAGCCCTGCAGAAGAACGACATACTCTTTGTGCCCACACGCCAGGAGCTGATGCAGGAACAGACCCTCACCCTGCACGGCGAGGTACACTATCCAGGCATCTACCGCTATGCCGCCAACATGACCATCGAAGACCTGATACTCCAGGCGGGCGGACTCAACGACCAGGCCTCAACGGTCAAGGTCGACGTGGCACGTCGCATACGCGACCCCAAAGCCACCCAGACCGACAGTATCATCGCCCGCACCTACAGTCTGGCACTGCGCGACGGGTTCGTCATCGACGGACAGGCCGGATTCCATCTCATGCCTTACGACGAAATCTATGTACGCCGCAGTCCTGGCTACGCCACTCCACAGAACGTGACCATCGAAGGCGAGGTGATGTTTGCCGGCACCTACACCCTGTCGCACAAGAACGAGCGACTGAGCGACGTGCTGCGCAAGGCGGGCGGAGTGACCGACCTGGCCTATATCAACGGTGCGCGACTGATGCGCCGCACCACCGAATCGGAGCGCATCAAGATGCAGGCCGTGACCCGTCTGCTGGCAGGACAGGGCGCCAACAGCGACTCCATCAATGTGGCACTGCTGCAGCTCTCAGACACCTATCCCGTGGGTATCGAACTGGCTGAAGCGCTGGCCAACCCCGGCAGCGATGCCGACCTGGTGCTGCGCGAAGGCGACCAAATCATCATCCCCCAATACAACGGAACGGTGAAGATAAGCGGCGACGTGATGTACCCCAACACCGTGGCCTACGAGAAGGGGCGCCGCTACTCATACTACATCGACCAGGCGGGCGGATTCGGCCAGCGCGCCAAGAAGAGCCGTACCATTATTATATATATGAACGGCACCGTAGGTCGTGTGGCCCACAACGCCAAGGTACGCCCCGGATGCGAAATCGTGGTGCCCAGCAAGCCCAGGCGCAATGCCTCAGCCGTAGGCCAGTGGCTCGGAATAGGCACATCGGTAGCCTCGCTCGCCACCATGATAGCCTCGCTCGCCAATCTGTTGAAGTAAGACAAAAGAAACAACAACGATGAAAGAAGAACAAACCGTCAACATAGTTCTAATCGCAAAGCGCATAATAAGCAACAAGAAGCGATTTGCAAGTATTGGCATCATAACAGCCATCATATCAGCCATATACATTTTCTTGGTGCCCCGGACCTATACTACGGAGATTCTGCTGGCACCAGAGATAAGTGACATTACCGGAAAAAGCGGTCTGTCGTCTATAGCATCTTCATTCGGATTCAATATCGGCAACGCCTCAACTGGCGATGCCATCTATCCCGACCTATACCCTCAGTTGATGGGTACCAATGACTTTGCGGCCCACCTTGTAGACCACAAGGTAACCACAAAAGATGGGAAACTGACCACCACCTACTATGACTATCTGCTGCATCACCAGAAAGAAAGTCCATGGGGGTTCCCAGGCAAGCTAATCAGTGCCATCAAAAAGATGTTTGCCAAGAAGCAGACTGCCAAGAAGCAGGATAATACCATCAATCTCTTTGTCCTGACCGAGGATGAAGCCAATGTGCTGACCACAATCCGCGGAAACATCAACTGCAAAATAGACGCCAAGTCGGGCATCATCACAATAACTGTACAGGATCAGGATCCGCTCATTACGGCCACTATTGCCAATGCAGCCAAAGACGAACTGCAACAAAGCATCACTAACTATCGCACAAGCAAAGCTCAAGTAGATTTGGACTACTACCGAAAACTGACCGCCGAAGCCAAAGCAAAATACGAGAAGGCACGACAGCTCTACGGCTGCTACGCCGACGCCAACTCTGATGTGGTACTGGAAAGCTATAAAGCCAAGCAAACCGATTTGGAAAACGACATGCAGCTGAAATATAACACCTACAGCACGCTCAACACCCAAATGGAGCAAGCCATAGCCAAAGTTCAGGAAAAGACACCTGTCTTTACAGTAATCAAAGGAGCCTCTGTGCCCCTGAAGCCATCAGCCCCCAAGCGCATGGTCTTCATCTTACTCATGGTTATACTCTCATGGGTGATTACTACACTGTATGTGTGCCGCAGAGAACTGAAACAACTGTTCATCAAGGGTTTCTAAGATATTATTGCCTAAAACTATCAGTTTATCGCTTATGTCATTGACGCAGACTTCCGAAAAGAGCAAACGGATAGCCAGCAATACTGGCGCCATATATATCCGCATGATAGTAGTCATGCTGGTAACGCTCTATACATCAAGGGTAGTATTGCAGCAACTGGGCGTAATCGACTTCGGCATCAACAACGTAGTGGCGGGCATCGTCTCGTTATTGGCATTCTTCTCCAGCAGCCTGTCTAACGCAGCCCAACGCTATCTCAGCATAGGACTGGGCGAACACAACACGCCCAAAACCAGACTATACTTCAGGCAGAGTTTCAGTTTGATGGTGATTTTCTCTGTCGCAATCTTTGTACTTGCCGAAACTGTCGGTCTATGGATGATCTACACTCAGCTGTCTATCCCTGCATCAAGACTGGATGCAGCAGTATGGGCCTACCACTTTGCTGTAGTATCTGTAGTCTGTTCCATCCTCCAAGTCCCCTTCTTGGCTGCAATCATTGCCAACGAGCGGATGAAGATGTATGCCTATATCGGCCTGTTTGAAGCCTGTGGCCGACTGGTCATAGCCTTTCTTCTGGCCATCGGGAACTGTGACAAACTTATTCTTTTCAGTGCACTTTCCGCTACAGTTTCCATACTCACGCTGATGTCCTACATGCTCTACGATCGCATATCTTTCCAAGAGTGCCGCATCAGTTGGATATGGCAATCTAACCTTGTCAAAGAAATGTTACGCTTTATCGGATATACCATGTTTGGATGTCTGGCATGGTCGGTAAGCAATCAAGGCATGAACATCGTCCTCAATATTTTCTTCGGACCGGCTATCAATGCCGCACGCGCCATAGCCCTACAAGTAAGTACCACCATTGATCGTTTCTCCTCAAGTCTAATAACAGCGGCAGCACCTCAGATTATAAAATCGTATGCTGAGAAAGACATCAATTATATGACCAGTATCATAGAGAAGGTTTCAAAGTTCTCCTTCTTTCTGGCGTGCACCATGGCTGTGCCTATCATATGGGAAACCGAATACATTCTGCACATCTGGTTGGGACAAGTACCCGATTATACAGTTGTCTTCACCCGTCTGTTGGTTGTCGACTCGCTTATCAACATCTTTTTCCAACCTCTCTCTACTGCGACCAATGCTACGGGACGCATCAAAAACATCCAGATATATGGAAGGTTCATCACCCTTGCGGCACTGCCCATTGGCTACATTGCCCTTTCCTACTCTGCCAATCCATTATTGGCCATATTCGCCATCATTGCGACCGATTTGGCGTTTTGTGGCTATTGTCTTATTGACATCCATAAGCAAATCGACCTGAATATTGCACATTACATACGCCACTCGGTATGCCCGCCACTAATATTGCTTGTCACATCTATGACAGTATGCTGGATTATGCGTACTTATACCGACCTGGATGGCTTTATGCGATTTGTGCTGACTTCAGTCACAAGCATACTCAGTTGTCTCGCTACTGCCCTCCTACTATTGTCGCCGTCAGAGCGTAACTATCTCAAATCATTCATCCATAAGAAATAATGCATATCGTATATATATCCAGAGAGTTTGTACCTACCCAAAGAGGTGGCGGCATTGCATCCTATGTCAAGGATATGGCATCGGCTATGGTTGCACGCGGCCATCAGATTACCGTCATCTGTGCATCTGACGACACACGCACTACAAGCGACAAGATGGAAAACGGGATCCGTATCATTAGACTAAAAGGCGGAGACTTCATTATCCCATCGGTTGAGACTTCATGGTTTACCTCCATCAAGAAGTTGCGGATAATCTATCGTTTCTTCTCCTATCGCAAACGAATACTGGAAACTATCAAGAATCTGGAAAATATAGACATCATTGAGGTCGCTGACTTCGGGGCCGAGGGGTATTATCTATGGCGCCAAGACGTCCCTGTGGTGGTCCGCATGCATACCCCCTCCATATTTGACCGCACCAACCTTGGAGTAAAACGCTATCACATCAGCAAATTTTATCTCGAGTGGAGTGCCAAGAAAGAGATCGAAACTCTTACACATTTTGCCCATTTCAATTCATGTTCATACAGCCTACAGGCATGGTACAATCTGTATTTCCCACAAGTCAAAGGAGATTGGAAAGTAATATATAATTCTCTTGATACCAGCCAATGGAATAAAAGCAAGGCACACAACAGCTATTTGCAGAACTCCATCTTATATGTAGGAACCGTAATGGAGGAAAAAGGAGTGGGAGACCTTGTCAAGGCCTGTGCTATACTGAGAGAAGAGGGTTATCCCATCACGCTTACCATTGCAGGGAAAATGGGTAGTTATGCGCTGCAACTCAAAGCCGAAACTGAAGACAACAACTATACATGGTGCAGATTTACCGGCAATCTTCCCCGAGCAGAACTGGATAACCTGTATCGGTCTTCCAAAATATCGTGTTTCCCGTCTCATTGGGAAAATCTCCCTTTTGTATGCTTGGAAGCCATGGCTGCAGGAAATGTCGTGATTGGCAGCAAGTCCGGAGGTATGTCAGAAATGATAACCGACGGAAAGGACGGTTGGCTCGTACAACCCAAAGACATCAACAACATCAAGGATATGCTTCTAAAAGCACTACAGATGACGGATGACGAGGTCGAGAAAATGCGAACCATGGCACATAAAACAATTGACGTAAGGTTTTCGGCCAATCACATTCTCCCTATGATGGAGCATTATTATCAACAAATATGTAAACAAACAAAAGACAAATAAAGTATGCCATTACTATCTCTCATATTCCTTCTCAACCCCATAGCAGGCATTGCCTCATGGATATGGGTGGCACTGAGAAATATCGATAGGACCTCTTGGACTGCACTCAGGGGGTTGGCATTACTGCTGTCTCTTTACCTTGGATTTGTCAATACGACAAAAGAACTCTACGGTGATTTTCTGGCATACAATGAATACTACCGTGATGCACTCAACAGTTCTCTGTTACAGTACTTGCTCTTGTATGCCAAGGAGCCCGTTTACTATACATTCTCTTGGGTTATCTGTCGACTCACCGATGCCAATTGGCCTATCTATGTGACATTTTTTACCACTGCGAGCTATATGGCTATTTATGAGGCTGTCATCCTGATAGCCAAAAAGACCGACTGTTCCAAATATCATGTTATTACAGTGCTCGTCTTTACAGCATTTTTCTTCCAGACATTTGCCATGAACGGCAACATGCTGCGACAGAGCATATCGCAATCGTTTGCGCTGCTATTCTTAGTTTACCTTTATTTCAACAAGCGCTACAAGTGGGTGTATGCCATCATCTCGTTGGGCGTACATACAGCCTCTTTCCCCATCATAGGGCTGGGCGTCATCCCCTTTATCAGGAGGGCCTTAACACTGAAGAGGCTCATTCTATTAGGCACATCGATTGCCATTATTGCCTTGGCCTTCCTTTCCATGTCGGGCATATTGTCTAAGATTATGTTCATTGGCTACATTTTCACCCGACTGGACAATACCACCCAGCTCACTAGCACAGACAGTTGGCAGACCGAGGTGGGAATCAACGCCCAGTTCTATATATTGAGCGTATTGCTACTGGGCATGATTGCCTACATATACTATATGTATCATCGCAGCAGCAAGAACCACACCATCATGCCCGAGGGGGTCATCGGCACGATAAACATCACACTGATTATTATCCTCTTTGTGCTCCTCTGCAATTTTACAGAGGCTTACTATCTATGTATGCGATACCAGTTCTATGTATATACATTTCAGTCTGCGCTCTTACTGTTGTTCCTGCGATACTGTAGTTTTAGGCATATACATCTGATAGAGTTCATGGTTTGTATCTTGATGTTTCCTTACTTCAGCTATTACTTCAGCAATGGAGTATTCAAGTATGCAAGCCTATCCGATATAATCATAAATAGTCCAATATTTTACATCGTAAAAATATGAAAGAGAACATCAACACAGATAATAGCACACAAAGGATTCTTTGGGTTATCCCTGGAACTGGAATCTACAGAGTTCCTGTATATAGTTATTTGAATCATTATTCCAAGGGTAAATTCCATCTAATTTGCCTAAGAGAGGACACGTCCGACTTGGTGCGCAAAAAACTAAAGAACCAGTTAAAAGAGAACCTCACCATACTAACTGGCGAGAAGAGACTTACCATCGGTAATGATAAAACCACCTTTGCCAATTCCAACTTTGTGCTGAAATGGCAACCAGGGCTATACCGAGCCATCAAGCGACAGAACCCTGACATTGTCATTGTCGAAGGCTTTGGCAGTTGGGCTCCGATGGCTGTGCTCTACTCTTTCCTGCACCGCAAGAAGCTCTGCATTTTCTACGAGCGCACGGCCTACATAGAGCGCAAGGCGCCATGGATACTCACAATGTATCGCAAGTTCATCGGACGCTTTGCCAACGCCTATCTCGTCAACGGAATACTGACCGAGGAGTATCTGCGCAAATATATAGGTGTGAAGCAGAAGCCCATCACCAAAGGATGTATGTGTGCCGACAGTTACGAACTGGCCAAGGATGTTGCCTCTTTCGGTGATGAGGCAAAGCGTCAACTATCTGCGCATCTCGCACTGAACGATGGACTCACCTATCTCTTTGTGGGTCAACTGGTAGAGCGAAAGGGTATAAGCCAACTGCTCCAAGCATGGCAGAAGCACATCCAGCAACACCCAGCAGACAATCTGCTCATTATAGGCAAGGGCTACTTGTACGATGAGCTCATGGCCAACTATGGCCAGACCCCTGGCGTACACATCTTGGGCGGCATCAGTTATGCCGACATCTACAAGTATTATGCCATCAGCGACATCTTCTTTATGCCTACGCTCGAAGACAACTGGTGCTTGGTGCTGCCCGAGGCTATGGCCTGTGGCAAACCTGTGGCCTGCTCCATATACAATGGTGGCACCTGCGAACTCATCCACGACGGAGAGAATGGCTATAGTTTCGACCCCTATCAGCAGCAGTCCATCTTAGACGCTTTAGACCATTTCCACACAGCCAACTTAGTGGCCATGGGCGAGAAGTCGGTCGAGATAGAGAGCCATTTCACACCCGACAAGGCGGCACGGCGCATCTATGACACGTGCATGGATATATGTAAAAACAAATAAAATAAAAGAATTTTCTTTATATTAGGATTCTATGAAGCCATCGATACTTTGCATACTGCATCTTCCACCTCCCATTCATGGCGCTGCGGTAATTGGGCAGTATCTGCACGACAGCAAATCTTTTAATGACACATTCGATTGTCATTTTATCAATCTCACAACAGCAGATAGCCTCCAAGACATCGGAAAGGGAAGTTTTAGGAAATTATGGACTTATGCAAAATTGTTATTCAATATTGCCAAGAGCACCAAGCGCTATCGTCCCAAATTAGTATATATAACTCCAAACACAAAGGGCATTGGCTTTTATAAAGATTTCATAGTCATTCAACTCGTAAAGTTAAGCAGGCGTAAAATTATTGTGCATTTCCACAACAAAGGTGTTGAAGAACGACAGGGTAAAGCTTTTGACAATTTCCTTTATAAACGTTTTTTCAATGGAATAAAGGTCATTTTACTGGCAAAATCTCTATTTCAGGACATAAAAAAATATGTCCCAATGGAGGACGTATATATATGTCCCAATGGAATAGCCTCCCCCCTTGACGAGGTAAATATTAGCCAGCATCATACTAATACCCCGAAATTATTATTTCTTTCCAATTTATTAATAGCCAAAGGGGTGTTTACTCTATTAGATGCGCTGAAAAAATTAAAAGACTGTAATTGCCATTTCACTTGTAATCTTATCGGGGGCGAAACGACTGAAATAAATAGTGAAAAAATCAACCAAGAAATTCTTTCACGTGGATTAAATCACAATGTATTCTACAAGGGGAGTAAATATGGAAAAGACAAAGAAGAAGAGTTCGCTGCGGCTAATATATTTGTATTTCCGACACACTCCGACTGCTTTCCACTTGTACTATTGGAGGCTATGCAACATAAGTTGCCTTGTATTTCTACAATAGAAGGAGGCATTCCCAATATTATCGATGATGGTAAAACTGGATTTGTTGTATTAAAAAAAGACCCTGATGTTTTAGCCAATAAAATAAAGTACTTACTGGACCACCCTGAAGAAAGGCGTATCATGGGCGAGAATGGCTATAAGAAATATGAGCAGCAATTTACTCTCTCACACTTTGAGAATAACATTATAAGATGTCTTACAAAAGAACTTTTTAACAATTAATGCATACATACTTCAACATACGATACGAGTTTGACAAAGCCAAGATACACGAAGCCATAGCCACACAGGTGGCCAGCGGAAGAGCTGACTATATCTGTGTGGCCGACGGTGTGATACTCAATACGGTCAATCGCAATGAAGCCTATAAGAAGGTAGTCAATGATGGCATGTTTTCCATTTGTGACAGCAGTTATGTGCCGCTCTATCTGCGCCTGATTTACGGCAAAAAATACGAACAGTATTGCGGAAGCGATATCTTCCAAGATATTATAAGCGAAAAGAAATACCGCATGGCGTTTCTTGGCACCAATCAATGCACACTTGACGCACTGCAACAGAATCTTATAAAGATGAACCCAGCTGTGAAGCAGATGACATTTTACGAACTTCCTTTCTGCAAGGTAGAAGAGTTCGACTATGCCTCTATTGGTGCGATGCTCAACAACGACGGCGCCGATATCGTATGGATTGCCTTGGGCGCTCCCAAGCAGGAGATATTTATGTCTCTGCTCAAGCCCCACCTCAATCGCGGCGTATTGATTGCCGTAGGAGCTGCGTTCAATTTCTTCAGTGGTATAAATGCCCGACGTGCACCTAAGTGGATGCTGCGCCATCATCTGGAATTCGTATATCGCATCTTTTGCGAACCACGCAAGCAGATACGCCGTTGCGCTATGATTTTGGCTACATTGCCATCTCTTTTATATCACGAGTGGAAAAAGAAAAGGGGGAAAGGCAATAAAACAGTATAATTGTAGTTATATCAATAACAACACATATAGACTACATTATAATGGCTATTGATAGATTACTCGACATAGGTACATTTATTATCAGTATACTCTGCGGTTTCATGTTCATACCGCTTACTCTCAATTTCTGCAAGGCCAAGGGGCTCTATGATATCCCCAACGGCCGCAAGTTGCACCATAACCTCATCCCCCGGCTTGGAGGCATTACCTTCATTCCAAGCATGGTGATAGCTGCCCTCGTGGCTATATCCACCTTGGACAGCGACCCAGCATTGGAGCAGCGCATACCGCTCAACCTGTGGACGATAATCTTCTTCTTCAGCCTGCTCATCATCTATGTCGTGGGCATCATCGACGACCTGTTTGGCCTCAGCGCCCGCATCAAGTTTGTCGCCCAGATTGTCGCCGCCACCTTGATGCCCCTGGCCGGTCTTACCATCAACAATCTACATGGTTTCTGCGGCATCTACGAGATACCTGCTTTTATCGGCACCCTGCTTACGGTCTTTGTCATCGTGTTTATCAGCAACGCCATCAATCTGATAGATGGTATCGACGGACTGGCTGCCAGCCTTTCGCTTATTGCGCTGTTAGGTCTCCTGTATGGCTATGCCCAGCAAGGTCTCAACTCCTACTGCATCATCATAGCCGGAATGGCTGGAGTGCTCATTCCCTATCTATATTTCAACTTGTTTGGCAAAGCCGAGAAAAACCGCAAGATATTCATGGGCGATAGCGGCAGCCTTACCTTGGGATTCCTGCTCAGTTTTCTGGTCATCAAGTTTGTGATGGTCAATGGCCATGCCATGCCCGTCGATGCCCATCGTCTGCTGTTGGCCTATTCGCTGCTTGTTATCCCTATTTTCGATGTCATCAGAGTTATCCAGCACCGTCTGCGTCACCATTCTCCCCTATTTACAGCAGACAAAAGTCACATCCATCATAAGTTAATGAGCGCAGGATGCACCATGCATCAAGCGCTGTTGGTAATACTGGCAATGGCCTTGCTCTACATCCCGCTCAATTTGTGGCTTTTTGGCTTGATTGGCATCACGGGCGTAGTTTTGGTTGATATCATACTTTACACATCTATCAACTTGCTAATCAACTACAAAATCAGCAAGGCAGAATAAAGCCCTCTTACTCTATAAATAATATAAGCGATACATTCGTTAGTGGATGTATCGCCTATAGTGTAGCCATTATAATTTTTTGAAGTATAGCCGCAGCTTGTCGGTCGAAAGGGTAAGCCGCGAACTGGTAAACTGGTCTTTATGGAAATGTTCTTCCAGGCTATTGATGCCATAAGGAGCCAAATACTTAACATCGGTTATCGGCTGGTCACCCTCGGCACCATCGGTCTGGTGTCCGCCATTGCTGTGAGGATTGGACAATATCAGATAATCACCCGAGTTGTCAAAGCGGAAGAAGAAGCCGGTGTAGGGTTCCACTGTATTACGCACCATGAGCAACTTGCCTTGCACTGCCCAGAACACATGGTCTCTGCTCATATCCTTCACGCCGCCCGTCTGCAACGTATCTACTCGTTCCAGGTGCCAATAGCCGGCGAGGTCGCCGTTGTGGTCGCGCTCCAGTTCACACGAGGCAACACCCATAGCCAGGGCCATTGCCATCATTATGGATAGTATATGTCTTCTCATCATCTTCTTTTCTTAGTATTCTTTTCCAGCAGACCGCCCTTGCTCAGGGTAAACTGCACGCCAGCATTGTGGCCCAGTATCGAACCGAAGTCCATGGCGTAACCACCACGCAGCTGCCAGTTGTGCTTCAGCCGGCAACCAGCCTCAACGAGAAAACTCACGTTGTGGCGCTTCTTGAGGTATGGCTGGTCATAGGTGCCCAGTCCGTCTTGCCAGGTGGCGAGCAGACGATAGTCTATCGTCCGCGTCACATTGCCATCGACGCCCAGGTGGAAAGCCATAAACCTATTGTTCTCCACATGGATGCGCCCGTTGTCATTGTAGATGGGCGAGCGATAGAGCGGATTGCCCATTACCTGACCCCAGTGCTGCCAACCGGGATAGGTGCCGTGGTTGTAGTAGTCGTCGTTGCCGGCGATATGGTCGGGGATGTTCATGGTATGGTCGTGATAGAGAGGGCCGCTCTGATACTTGGTATAGAGATACTCTACCACCACATTATGGAGCCAGCTGCAGTACTTGAGATTGAGTTCGGCACCGAGCATGATGTCCTTGAGGTCATACATATAGAAACGGCGGTCCTTCTTCACCATATACTCGTCGCCCTCGCCATAGCCGTCGTAGTCGAGCATGAACATGCCCGAATGGTCTTCAAAGAAGTGGTCGGCGTAAAGCCTCAGCCGCCAGGTATCGGCGTTGTAGTTGATACGCATGAGCCAGCTGCCCAGCTGGTTGCCCTCTACATTGGCATATTCACCCTCGCCCACGTCGCCACCACCGGGGACAAAGGCATTCCAGAACGAGCGCAACCCGGTATTGCCTTTTTTGGTCTGTATCGTACCATCTTTTTGCGACATATAGGCAGTACCACCAAACTGGGCACCCATCTCGAGTCCCAGTTCCAATGACAGGGGATAGAGGTCTTCGTCCTTGCCGATGCGCAGATACCCCGCCTTGCTGTGATATAATACATTGTCGGTAAAGATATGCTGCTGATGGGTATAGTCGCGCTGACAGCCGGTAAAATCATGCTGCCAGTTGTCATCGGTCATCATGCCATAGGCGATATGACCCTTGAGCTGCAGCCAGCCACCACCGAAGGGCAGCGTCCAATACTCAGGCAGCGCCAGGCGTACCTGGGGAACGGGACGCGCATTGATGCCCAGCGTCTGCGAACCACTGCTGAGCCGGTTGTTCTTGAGTTCCATGCCATACTCTTTGCTGCCCACGGTGAGCACACCATGCAACCAGCGCACCTCGGCGTAAGCCTGCTGCACGATGGGGTTGGTGCCATAATTGACACCACCCACGAGGTCGAGGCCATAGCCCACACCCCAACGGCGGGCAGAGTCTGTCTGCAACGGGCGCACCACGCTGGCACGCAGATAACCATTGCCGCGGTCCAGCGTGCTCAGACCATAACGGTTGGCATTGAGCCATAGCGGAGTCTTGCCCTTGGCATAGCCGCCCTGCATCTCCACCTGCCAGGAGGCATCGCGAGAGAGGTCAAGACGACCTGCCTCGGCGCCGTCCTGCCAGGCATACTGGGCATGGGCAGCCACAGGCAGCATCAGCGCCACTATAAGTCTTAGTATCTTCATCTGTAGATATTTTTTCACCTTATTATATATATAACGCACAGACCCGACATTTATTATAACCAACCCGAAAAAAGCCCATCTCCTCTCCCACCCTGCTCCAGTCATCCCTGCGCCAGCCGCAGCCCCCTCGGGATAACGATACTTCATTGTAGGGATTTTCCTCCCTCTCTTTAGGGAAAAACCCTTTGCCGCCTTGCTTTTTCTTTGTTTCTTTGCACCAGATAAAGTAAACAACTAAATCCTTACGATTATGAAAAAGTATATATTCACCCTGATGGCAATGATGACAATGGTCGTTTCAGCCAGCGCAATGAGTTACAGTCAGGCACGCGAGCAGGCTCTGTTCCTGACCGACAAGATGGCTTACGAGCTCAATCTCAACGACGCTCAGTATGAGGCTGCCTACGAGATAAACCTCGACTATCTGATGGGTATCAATACTTATGACGACCTCTACGGTGTCTATTGGACCCGTCGCAATATGGACCTGAGTTACATACTCCTGGACTGGCAGTACCGGGCTTTCTGCGCTGCCCACTACTTCTACCGCCCGCTCAGCTGGGACGGTTACTACTGGCACTTCGGCATCTACGCCCGTTACCCCCACCGTGACTATTACTACTTCGGTTGTCCCCACTTTGTCACCGTATATCGCGGCGGACACAGCTGGCACAACAACGGCAACCGCAGCTGGTATCGCGGACGCAGTTTTGCCGGACACATCAATCGTGACAACGGCAGGAGCTTCGGAATGCGCGACAGATTTGACCGCGGCGAATTTGGCAACGGCACTCGCTCCTTTGGCGGACGCAACAACAATTCTTCCAACATAAATCGTGAGAATGCCAACCGCAGCTTTGGCGGACGTGCCAACCAGCAGTCTGCCGGCGCTTCCAGCAGCAACCGCTCGTTTGGCAGCCGTGCCTCGCAGCAGAGCGACCCGATGTACAACCGCAACAGCAGCAGCTCTTCGTTTGGCGGACGAGCCAACCGGCAGTCTTCGGGCGTGAGCGGCAGCAACCGTACATTCGGCAGCCGAGCCGACGGAGGCGTGCGCAGCTCGACCCGCACCACAGTAGAGCGCCGCTCCAGCGACTACAGTTCGCCCTCGTTCGGCGGACGCGCCAACAGCCAGCCCAGCCGCACTTTCTCGCCATCCACCTCGCAGCCCTCTCGCTCTTCGGGCAGCAGCTTCGGCGGACGCTCGGGCGGCAGCAGCAACAGCAGCTCCTTCGGCGGTGGCAACCGCGGTGGCGGCAGCAGTCGTGCAGGAGGCTCCTTTGGCGGCAGCCACTCTTCAAGCAGCCGTTCTGGCGGTGGTTCATTCGGCGGTGGCCACAGATAATGACATAGCGTTATTAGTAAAATAAGTCACTCTCTCCCCTGGGGTCAACACGGCACACGATGCCAGCCCCAGCGGGAGAGAGTTTTTGTTGGTGCCCACGCCGACCTTCCGCAAGTTCGTGGAGAGGCCCTTCAGGACAATTGCAAGGCATGAAATGGTGATTTCAGTGTCTGCAACGATAATATCCAAGCGTGAAATCACCGTTTCCAACCCTGAAATCATCTTTAACGGCATCACTGGCGAGATGACATCCGACGCAGAAGGAATGGATTTCACCACCGGAAAGATGACTTCCGAAATGAGCGAGATGATGTCCGTCACCAGAGAGATGAAAACAGACGCAGTAGAGACGACGCCAACCTTCGCTGCCGTCACGACCATCACTGCGAGCCAAACAATAATAATTGCTAAAACTTATTAAGGTTTTATTAAATCAGACGCCATCGCTCTGGCGGCGTTCGTGATTGTGGCGGGATTATTGTATATTTGTATTCCACTAATCTGTGTTTGATTCATGACCATAACTATAATTGTTCTGATTGTAACTATAGCCATGTTTGTCTGGGGACGCGTACGTGGCGATGTCGTAGCCCTGTCGGCCCTAATGGTACTTACCGCTACCGGAGTTCTTACCACCAGCGAAGCATTAAGCGGTTTTTCTTCTCCCATAGTCATTATGATGGCCGGCCTCTTCGTCGTGGGCGGCGCCATCCTGCAGACGGGTCTTGCCCAGTCGGCAGGCAACAGTATATCGCGCATGGCCAAGGGCAACGAGACGCGCGCCTTCATCTATGTGGTCCTCGCCACCTCGTTCATCGGCGCCTTTGTGAGCAACACCGGCACCGTGGCCATCATGATGCCCATTATCATGAGCATGGCAGCCAGTTCGGGCATACGCTCCTCGCGTCTGCTCATGCCGGTGGCCTTTGCGGGCAGCCTCGGCGGCATGCTCACCCTGATAGGTACGCCCCCCAACCTTGTAATCAGCGAGACCCTCGAAGAGCATGGCTTCGCGCCGCTCGGCTTCTTCACCTTCCTCCCCATCGGTCTGATAGTGATAGCCTTGGGCATAGCCGTGCTGCTGCCCATGAGTCTGCTGCTCATCAAGAAGAAGGGCAAGCACCACAAGGGCACTGGCGGCAAGACGCTCAACGACCTGGCCGAGCAGTACCAGCTGCACGACAATCTGTACAAGTTGCGTGTGGGCTACAAGAACAACGGGCTCGCAGGCATGTGTGTGCAGCAGCTCGACCTGCAGAACCGGTATGGACTCACCATACTCGAGATACGCAACGAGAAGAAGAAGGCTCTCGGCATGGACATACGCCAGAGTATGGCGTGGGCAGACACCGTCATCGCCCAGGGCGACATACTCTACCTCTATGGCGACAAGGATGCCATGGAGCGGTTTGCCAGCGACTACCACCTGATAAGGATGAAGACCACCCGACTGGACTTCTACGACATCGGCATCTCCGAAATCATCGTTCTGCCCACCTCGCGGCTCACCGGAGTGCGCATACGCGACTCCAGACTGCGCGAAGACTATTCGGTAAACATCCTCAGCATACGCCGCGACGAAAACTATATCAAGGAAGAGCTGAGCGACCACCGTCTGCGCAATGGCGACATACTGCTCGTGCAAGGCCAGTGGGACAAGATCATGCAGATGAACCACGAGAACGAGAACTGGGTGGTGCTGGGACGCCCCGACAAGCAGATGGAGAAGGTGTCGCTCGACTTCAAGGCACCCGTGGCGGCAGCCATCATGCTGCTGATGATACTGGTCATGGTGTTCGACTTCATCCCCGTGAGCCCCGTCATCGCCGTGGTCATGGCCGGACTGCTCATGGTCTTCTCGGGCTGTTTCCGCAGCGTCGACGCCGCCTATAAGACCATCAACTGGGAGAGCATCATACTGATAGCCGCCATGATGCCCATGTCAATAGCCCTGGAGAAGACGGGCGTGTCGAGTATCGTGTCAGAAAATCTGGTGAGCAGCCTGGGCGCCATCGGGCCTTACGCCCTGCTGGCAGGCATCTACTTCACCACATCGCTCATGACCATGTTTATCAGCAATACCGCCACGGCAGTGCTCATGGCGCCCATAGCCATGGCTGCCGCTACCCAGATCGGCGTGAGCCCCTACTCCTTCATGTTTGCCGTGACGCTGGGCGCGAGCATGTGCTTTGCCTCGCCGTTCTCCACACCGCCCAACGCGCTGGTGATGAAGGCGGGCCGATACACCTTCATGGACTACGTGTGGGTGGGTCTGCCTCTGCAGATTATCATAGGCATCGTGATGACCTTCATACTGCCCCTGCTCTTCCCCTTTGCTTGACGCTGGGCTCATCAGAGCCACAATATTGACCGAGGTCGTATTTTTTAGCCGCGAAAATTTGCTTAATTCGGCGAAAAATACGACCTTTACATATTGTTAATATATAAGAAACAGAAATGATGAGAAACCAGATAGACTGTTTTGTAGCCATTGCTTCGGCTGGCGACGCCGAGGCGACGATAGAGACCCTCTCACGGAGCGTCTCGGTAAGAGACATCACCCTGATGATAGAGCCGCAGACAGCACAGGCATACCCCCAAGCACAAGTAATCGAAACAGAGTCGCTCACGTCGACAGCCACGCTGGCAGAGATAGCCCGCCGTGCCACGGCGCCCTACGTGCTGCTCACGCTCAAGGCCCAGCCCATCCTATGGGGCGACCACGCCATAGAGCGCATGGTGGAGACGGCTGCCGACACCGGCGCGGGCATGGTCTATGCCGACAGCCGCATGGCCACCGCCGACGGCAAACTGGTGGCACACCCCGCGATAGACTATCAGAATGGTGCGCTGCGCGACGACTTCGACTTCGGACCGGCTGTGCTCGTGAGCACGGCGCTGCTCAAGGGCTATATGGCCCAGCAGCCCGCCGCCCCCGACTACCGATGGGCTGCGTGGTACGACCTGCGCCTCTACATCTCACGCCAAGCCGCCATCACCCACCTCAACGAGTATCTCTACACCCAGCAGCAGACCGACAGCCGCGCCAGCGGTGTGCGCCAGTTTGACTATGTAGACCCGCGCAACCGCGACCGCCAGATAGAGATGGAGGATGCAGCCACCCGTCATCTCGAAGCTGTGGGCGCGATAGTAGACACCCATCGCTACGAGCCTGTAGACCTGGACGAGCAGGACTTCGATGTCGAAGCCTCGGTGGTCATCCCCGTCTACAACCGCTGTCGCACCATTGCCGACGCCGTGGGGTCGGCTCTGGCCCAGCAGACACGGTTTGACTACAATGTCATCGTGGTCGACAACCACTCTACCGATGGCACCACCGAGATACTGAATGACCTGGCGCGCAGCGATCACAGACTGATACACCTCATCCCCGAACGCGACGACCTGGGCATCGGCGGATGCTGGAACGCCGCCGTCAACGACAGCCGCTGCGGCCGCTTCGCCGTGCAGCTGGACAGCGACGACCTCTATGCCTCGCCCTCCACGCTGCAGCGCGTGGTCGACGAGTTCCGCCAGCAGCCTGCCGCCATGGTCATCGGCGCCTACCGCATGTGCGACTTTGCCCTCAACACCCTGCCACCGGGCATCATAGACCACCGGGAATGGACAGACCACAACGGGCCCAACAATGCGCTGCGCATCAATGGGCTCGGGGCGCCTCGCGCCTTCTTCACCCCAGTGGTCAGAGAGATACGCTTCCCCAATACCAGTTATGGCGAGGACTATGCTATGGGTCTGGCCATCAGCCGCCGCTACCGCATAGGCCGCATCTACGACGAGCTCTATCTCTGCCGCCGTTGGGAGGGCAACTCAGACGCCGCCCTCAGCATAGAACGCCAGAATGCCAACAATCTCTATAAAGACCGGCTGCGCACCATCGAGCTCGAAGCCCGCCAGCAGCTGAACAGCCAGCCCGAGGGCAACTGCCGCGAACTCAACCGCTTCATAGACCGCCAGCTGGAGCTCTGGGGCGACGCCCGCCAACGCTTCCGCGACCTCAACCATGTAGAGCAGCGCAGCCTCTGTAGCGGCGACACGCTGCTGCAGGTGCAGTTCAACCCTGCCCGCATGGTCTCTACCGGTGCGCGCATCGATGCCCGAAGCATAGCCCATCGGCCCTGCTTCCTCTGCGCCGACAACCGTCCGCAGGAGCAGATGTCCAAACGCCTGGACAACGACTTCACGCTGCTGGTCAACCCCTTCCCCATTCTGCCCGTCCACTTTACCATCCCGCTCAACCGCCACAACCCGCAGCGCATACGCACGTGTTATGGCGAGATATTCCGCATGGTAGAGCGTTATCCCGAACTCACCGTATTCTACAACGGTCCCCACTGTGGAGCTTCTGCCCCCGACCACGCTCATCTGCAAGCCGTATGCTCTGGCCGTCTGCCGCTGCAGAACGACTGGGCAAGGCTGGCCAACAGCAGAGAGATGGTGTATGAATACGACAACGACAACCATATCTATGCCGTGGGCGGATATGTGGTGCCGCTGCTGGCCATCGTCAGCACCGACGCCACCGCCGACAAGGCTCTCTTTGACCGTATCTACAAGGCTATGCCTCTCCACAAGGATAGCGGCGAGCCCATGATGAACGTCATCTCATGGCAACAGGACAAGAGCCACGTCACCGTCGTCATCCCTCGCGCCAAGCATCGTCCCGACTGCTACACGGCCGAGGGCGACGCCCAGTATCTGGTCAGCCCGGGAGCTATAGACATGGCTGGCCTCATCATCACCCCACGCCAGACAGACTTTGACCGTATCGACGCCGACAGAGCGGCAGCCATCCTCCGCGAGTGTGGTGTCGGGGCTGAGCAATTCGGACGCATCACCGCCCGCCTCACTGCCGCCGCCGAGGCAGTTGCCGAGCCCGAAGCCACAGCCGAACCCATGGTGTCGGTAGGCATCGTGAGCGCCAAGCGCATCTGCTTCGACCTCAACCGCCCTTATATGGCCAAGGGCCAGCAGATTGAGGGCCGACAGGAAGTGGAGTTCGCCGAGGGCGGCATCAGTTGGAACGGCAACCTGTACAGCCAACTTACCTTCCATCCACAGCATGAGGATGCGTCGTTTGCCCTCAGCGACGTGACCATCGGCGTCAACTTCCACTGGGAGCGCACCGAGACGCAGGTGTTTGCCGGCACGCTGAGACTGGTGGTCGAGGAAGACAAGATATGTGCCATCAACGAACTGCCCGTGGAACGCTACCTGGAGAGCGTCATATCGAGCGAGATGAGCGCCACATCCAATATCGAACTGCTGAAAGCCCACGCGGTGATATCGCGCTCTTGGCTGCTCGCGCAGATGCACAAGCGACAGCAGATGGACGGCAAGAGCGGTTCGGACTTCTTCTCCTTCACCAAGACCGATGACGAACTCACCCGCTGGTATGACCGCGAAGACCACACCATCTTTGACGTGTGTGCCGACGACCACTGCCAGCGCTACCAAGGCATCACCCGCGAGACCAGCGACAAGGCCCGACAGGCTGTGGCTGCCACCGGCGGACAGATACTGCAACACGACGGCGAGATATGCGATGCCCGCTTCTCCAAGTGTTGTGGCGGCATCACCGAACGCTACCGTTACTGCTGGGAGGATATAGACAAACCTTATCTCATGGCGGTGCGCGACAACGCAGAGGGCGTGGAGACCGACGCTGTAGAGCCCGACCTGACCATAGAGGCCAACGCCGAGGCATGGATAAGGCAAAGCCCAGAGGCATTCTGCAACACCACCGACGCTACCATACTCTCTCAAGTGCTCAACGACTATGACCAGGAGACCAAGGACTTCTATCGCTGGCGCTTGAGCTACTCTCAACAGGAGCTGAAGACACTCATAGCCAACCGTCTGAAGATGGATATGGGCGACATCGTGGCGCTCGAGCCTCTGGAGCGTGGCGCCAGCGGACGCATCTCGCGTCTGCGCATCGTGGGCACCAAGCGCCAGTACATCATCGGCAAGGAACTCGAGATACGCCGTACGCTCAGCGAGAGCCACCTCTACAGTTCGGCCTTTGTGGTTGAACCCCACGGCGACATCGATGGTGTGCCCGAACGCTTCGACATCCTCGGCGCAGGCTGGGGTCATGGCGTCGGCCTCTGCCAGATAGGCGCCGCCGTCATGAGCGAACAGGGCTACAGTTATGACAAGATACTGCTCCACTACTATCGTGGTGCCGAAATCAAGAAGATATACTAAAACACTGGATATGAACAATAGCAAATCGCCATGGAGCTGGGTTCCTTCGCTGTACTTTGCCGAAGGACTGCCCAATGTGGCCGTGATGGCCATCTCTGTCATCATGTACAAGCAGATGGGGTTGAGCAATGCCGAGATAACCTTCTACACCAGTTGGCTGTATCTCCCGTGGATGCTCAAACCTCTATGGAGCCCGTTTGTAGACCTGGTAAAAACCAAACGATGGTGGATAATCACCATGCAGTTGCTGGTAGGCGCAGCCTTTGGCGGCGTGGCATTCACCATCCCTACCGACTTCTGGCTGCAGGGCACCCTGTTCTTCTTCTGGGTGATGGCCTTCACGAGCGCCACCCACGACATCGCCGCCGATGGCTTCTACATGCTCGAGCTGACGCCCAACGACCAGGCATTCTATGTGGGCATACGCTCCACGTTCTACCGCCTGGCCACCATCTTCGGCCAGGGTGTGCTGGTGATGGTAGCCGGCAATCTGCAGGTAATCTACCGCAACAGCATCCCCTTCTCGTGGAGCCTGATGTTCTATGGCGTCACCGGCTTGTTTATCGGCCTGTGGCTGTGGCATGGCTATGTACTGCCCAGGCCCAAGGCGGACAAGGCACACACCGCCAATACGCCGCAGCAGATTATGGGCGAGTTGGCGCACACCATCAGGACATTCTTCTGCAAGAAGCAGGTGGTGACAGGCATACTCTTCATGCTCTTCTATCGCATGCCCGAAGGTCTGCTGGCCAAGGTGGCTGCACTCTTCCTGGTAGACAACGAGAGCAATGGCGGCTTGGGACTCTCGCCGCAGGAGTATGGACTGGTGCAGGGCACGGTGGGCGTGATAGGACTCACCCTGGGAGGCATACTCGGCGGATTGTGCGTGAGCCGGGACGGCTTGAAGCGCTGGTTGTGGCCCATGGTGCTCGCCATCACGCTGCCCGACCTGGTATATATCTACATGAGCTACGTGCTGCCCAACCTTGCCATCGTCAACGTATGCGTGTTTGTCGAGCAGTTTGGTTATGGATTTGGCTTCACGGCCTACATGATGTACCTCATCTACTACAGCCGTGGCGAGTTCAAGACCAGCCACTACGCGCTGTGCACCACCTTCATGTCGCTGTCGATGATGCTTCCCGGTTTCTTCGCCGGAGCCTTGCAGGAGGCTGTGGGCTACCGCATGTTCTTCATCATCGTGGTGATAAGCTGCGTGGTGACCTATATCGTCACCGCCATGCTCAAGATAGACCCCAACTTCGGCATCAAGGGTTATAACGACGAAGCCGAAGCCACCGACGAGCAAGACGACTATCAGGAATAGACCCATCACCACCACCAATGGCAAAGGCGCCGACCCTCGCAGGAGAGTCGGCGCCTTTGTTATGGGACGGCTGGTGTCAACGGTCGATATATCTACGGGTGATGTCGCCATACTCGTCGATGCGGCGGTCGCGCAGGAAGGGCCACCAGCGACGCACCTGCTCACTATGACCGAGGTCGAGGTCTACGATGCGGCGCTCTTCACCGTCGGCAGAAGCGCGATAGAGCAGCTCGCCCTGGGGACCAGCCACGAAGGTAGAGCCCCAGAACTCTATGCCCGGAGTCTGTCCGCTGGGGTCGGGCTCGAAGCCCACGCGATTGACCGCCACCACAGGCAGTCCGTTGGCCACTGCATGGCCGCGCTGTACGGTGGTCCACGCATCGCGCTGACGTTGCTGCTCGTCGGCGGAGTCGCTGGCTGCATAGCCTATAGCCGTAGGATAGATGAGCAACTCGGCACCCTGGAGCGCCATAAGCCGTGCTCCCTCCGGATACCACTGGTCCCAGCACACCATAACGCCCAACCGGCCCACCGAGGTGTCAATGGGGTGGAAGCCCATGTCGCCGGGGGTGAAATAGAACTTCTCATAATAAGCCGGGTCGTCGGGGATATGCATCTTGCGATAGGTTCCGGCTATCGAGCCGTCGCGCTCTATCACCACGGCGGTGTTGTGATAGAGTCCGGGGGCACGGCGCTCAAAGAGCGAGGTGACGATGACCACGCCGAGTTCGCGGGCCAGCTGGCCGAAATACTCGGTAGACGGGCCGGGGATGGGTTCGGCCAGGTCGAAGTTGTCTACATCCTCTACCTGACAGAAGTAGAGTGAGTTGTGGAGTTCCTGAAGTACCACGAGTTGGGCACCGTCGGCAGCCAGAGCCCTGACGCCCTCGGCCAGACGGCGTTTGTTGTCGGCTATGTCACTGGTGTTGTGCTGTTGCAGCACTCCTACTTTCAGTTCTTTCATATCTATCTGTGTTATATTTCTTCTGGGATGATGGGTGATGACGCTTATCGGCAGAGCACGCCCTCGGGTAGTTGCATGGTGAGGCAGTGGATGGAGCCGTGCTGGCGGATGATGATACGGCTGTCGATGCCGATGAGCTCGTGGTCGGGGAAAGCCTGCTGCAGAGCCTCGGCAGCCGCCTGGTCATTGTGGGGCTGGTCGTAGGTGGGGTAAATCACGGCGCCGTTGACGATGAGGAAGTTGGCATAGGTAGCCGGAAGCCGTTCGTCGTCGTATCTGATTTCGTCGACCATAGGCAGGGCGATGAGGCGGTAAGGGCGCCCGTCGTCGGTGCGCAGTGCCTGGAGCTCGCGTTCCATGGCGCAGAAGTCGGCATAATGCTCGTCGGCCTGGTCGCTGCACTTAATATATAATAAGGTGTCGTGGGGAGCCACGCGCACCGTAGTGTCGATGTGGCCGTCGGTGTCGTCGCCCACCAGGTTGCCGTGATTGATCCACACCACGCGTCGGGCGCGAAGCCTACGCCGCAGCTCGGCGTCTATCTCCTCGCGGGAGAGGGGTTGGTTGCGGTGGGGAGCCAGCAGACAATGGCTGGTGGTAAACACGGTGCCCCGGCCGTCGCTCTCGATGCTGCCGCCCTCGAGCACCATGTCGTCATGGTCTTCGCGGCTGCCGTGGAGCAGGCCCCGCTCGCAGAGGTGGCGGGTGATGGCATTGTCGTGCTGCCAGCCGAACTTCTCGCCCCAGCCGTTGAAGCGGAAGTCGAGCAGCACGGGCTCGTCGCCGCCCATGAGGGTGATGGCGCCATGGTCGCGCGCCCAGGTGTCGTCGGTGTCGCAGCAGGCAAAGACCACGCGGTCCATGCGAGCACGGCCGAGACGGGCCTCAAGCAGCTCGCGCACATGTTCAACCTCGGGCGAGACCACCAGCAGCGCCTCGTGGCGGGTGATGGCGTCGGCCAGTTGGAGATAGGTCTCGGTAATCTCGTCGAGATAGGGAGCCCAGTCGGTACCGGCGTGGGGCCAGGTAAGCTGCACCCCGCTCTGCACTGCCCATTCGGCAGGCAAGTATAGTCTGTCGTCGTTCATCGGTGTACGTAGAATTATGTCTGTCAGGGCAGTCTGCCTGCACCTTGCCCTCGCCGACTTGCCCGTCGGTCATGGCGCGGTGGGCGCTACCCTATGCAAAGGTACTGCAAACCACAGACAATACAAAGAAAGCGCGATGGTTTTTTAGGTCGAAATGGCAACCACCGCATCTGGCGACAGCAAAAAAATGTCGGCACAGACACAATTTCCCTGCAAAATGATTGGCAGTTCGATGGTTTATATCTACCTTTGTCTCACCAATATACAAAGAAAGGACAGACATGGACAACGACAACAAACCGGCAAAATTCTGCTATCCATATCCGCATGCGGCAATCACTGCCGACTGCATCGTCTTCGGCTACGACCCCAACAAGACGCTACGCGTGCTGCTCGTCAAGCGGCGCAACGAACCCTATAAGGACTGCTGGGCGTTTCCCGGCGGCTTTATGGAGATAGACGAAGACCTGGAGACCTGCGCCCGTCGCGAGGTGATGGAAGAGACGGGCATGGCGTTGGGCGAGGTGTTCCAATTCCGCAGCTACAGTGCCGTAGACCGCGACCCACGCGAGCGCGTCATCACCGTGGTGCACTTCGCCTTTGAGGCCCTCGCCGAGGTCAAGGGCAGCGACGATGCCGCAGAGGCACGGTGGTTTGACATTGACAACCTGCCAGAGCTCGCCTTCGACCACAGGACCATCATCCACGAGCTCTTTGAGTTCCTGGAGGATGTGATATACAACGACCTGTTCTTCAAGTATTCGCCCGAAGGCATACCGATGGACGCACTAAGCAAACTGACCACAGACATACTGCATCTGAAGGAACTGGAGCGTCCGCCCATTGACGACGACACGTTGTAGGACAGCCCCGGCACCCCATAGACCCAACTGAAGACAACCATGATTATCGAAGAAATCGTAAAATATAATGAAGAGTTTGTAGCCCGACGCGGTTACGAACAGTATGTTACCAGCAAATACCCCGACAAGAAGCTGGCAATACTCTCGTGTATGGACACACGACTCACCGAACTGCTCCCGGCAGCACTGGGACTGAAAAACGGTGACGCAAAAATCATCAAGAACGCCGGCGGACTGGTCATCAGCCCCTTCGACTCTGCCATGCGCAGTCTGCTGGTGGCCATCTACGAACTGGGGGTAAAGGAAATCATGGTGGTGGCCCACTCCAACTGCGGCGCCTGCCACATGAACGGTGCCGAGATGAAGCGGCTGATGCTGGAGCGCGGCATACACCAGGACGTGATAGACACCATCGCGCTCTGCGGCATAGACCTCGACCACTGGCTTGAGGGCTTTCACGACACCGAGGACTCGGTGAGAAATACCATCAACACCATAAGCCACCACCCGCTGGTGCCGCGCGACGTCAATCTCCATGGATATATCATCGACTCGGTGACAGGCAAGCTCACCGAGGTCAAATGACAGAAAGACAGCCCACAAGATGATAGAACTCAAGAATGTAGACATACACTGCGACGACGGCACAGACATCAGGCAGGCGTCGGCAGTGGTAGCCAACGGACGGTCGCTGCTGGTCTATGGCCGCGATGCCGCCACGCGCCACTGTCTGACGGAGGCGCTGCTGGGGCTCAGACCCGTGGCTGGGGGCTATCTCACCTACGACGGCGAGGTGCTCACTCCGGCTGCCTCGCGCTATATGCGACGACAGATAGGCTACATACCCGCACTGCCTCCACAGCCCCAGTACTCGCTGCGACAGATGGCCGACTCGCTGCTGCAGCTCGACATCCATCGCGAATACCGGAAGGACAGCAACCAGCTGATAGACATCTGGATGGCTGCAGGAATAAGCGAGCAGCACATCGACGCGCCCTGCGAGACAATCGCCGCAACAGAGGTGACGACGGGCATGCTCTGCCTGGCCCACTGGCTGCGCAAGCAGGTGGTGATAGCCGAAGAGGTGGCCGACGAGGCGACGGCTGAGCGGCTGAGGGAGATGGCAGCCGAAGACTCGGTCGTCATAGCCACGACAGCCAACAGCGCGTTGGCAGATTATTTTGACAACCATATCAATCTGGAGGAACTACAATGATAGAGACCATACATCTCTCCTTTGGCAACCTGATTATAGGTGCCCTGTTTTTCATCATACCTCTATATGCGCTCTACGCCTTCAAGGTAGAGATATGGAGGCGCACGCTCAAGGCGCTGGCCACGATGGCTGTGGCGCTGACCCTCGGCGCACTGCTCACGGTGCTGGCCGTCCGGGCCGACCACATCGGCGTGACGCTGCTGTGCGCGCTGGTGCTGCTGGCTGCCACCGCCTGGTACATGCGCATCAAGGCACGCATACGACAAGCCAACTACATAGTGCCCATCATGCTGGGGCTGACGCTCACCATACTGCCTCTCTCGCTGATATTCGTCTATCTGGCGCTGGGCATGAACCCGCTGGAGCCGCATCTGCTGCTGCCCGTCGTGGCCATCACCACGGGAGCGGTGGCTGAGTCGAACATCAAGGCGATGGGCGCATACTATGACGGACTGCACCACCACGCCCAACTCTACTACTATCTCACCGCCAATGGTGCCACCCATCGCGAAGCCACCAACTATCTGGCCCGACGCTCGATGAAGCGGTCGCTCATACCGCTGTTGCAGCGCATGGGTATCATGGGGATGGGCACCGCGCCGGTGATGATGTGGGCCATGACCATGAGCGGCACAGACATCATGAGCGCGCTCGTGATACAGCTGCTGTTTACGGGACTGCTCATCTCGGCAGCCACAGGCCAGCTGGCGCTCACCCTCGTGCTGGCGCGCAGATACGCTTTTGACGCATACGACAAAATCAACGCCAGAGGATGAAGAGGATATTCTGCCCACTGATAGCGCTGCTGTTACTGGCTGGATGCAATCTGTCCAGAGACCACAAGCGGCTGATAGGACGGCTGATGGACGACGCGCCACAGCAACAGACCGAGGTCGGAGACACGGGCGCGCTGCTGCCGGCGCCACTCAACGACAGGCCCGAGCAGATACTGCACCGTGCGGGGTACACTGCCTCGTACAATCATGAACTGAGACTGCCCAACTGGGTGGCTTGGCATCTCACAGCCGACCACACCAACGGCCCCTTCAAGCGCAAGGGACGCGCCTTCACCGAAGATGAAGAGGTGGAAGAGCCGCGTGCCAACACCTATGACTACCAGCGCTCGGGTTATGACCGCGGACACATGTGCCCCTCGGCCGACAACCGATGGAGCGAGCAGGCCCAGGCCGACTGTTTCCTGCTGACCAACATCTGCCCGCAGCTCCATGCGCTCAACGACGGCGACTGGCGCATACTGGAGGAGCAGTGCCGCGACTGGGCTGATGACTGGGGCGACCTGTACATCGTGTGCGGACCCGTGCTGACCAGACAGCGCCACAAGCGGATAGGCAAAAACAAGGTGACGGTGCCCGAAGCCTTCTTCAAGGTCATCGTATGTCTGCGGGGAGAGCCGCGCGGCATAGGCTTCATCTATCGCAACGACGCCCGCCGACGGCTCCAGACGCAGTATGTCAACTCGATAGACGAGGTGGAACGCATCACGGGCATAGACTTCTTTGCCTCGCTGCCCGACCAGATAGAGGACAAGGTGGAAAGCCAGGCTCGGCTGGAAGACTGGACCCAACGCGCCAACTGACGCCACCGTCTCTGGCAGCAGAAAGGGGGAAAAGAGGACCGGCGAGGGCATAAATGCCGGAAAGGCAAGGGCGAAAGCAATCGCAGAGGAATATGATAAAAATGACAAGCATGCACATTTTTATCATATTCCTGCTTTTTATATAGCTAAAAATGATAGATAGGTTCACGCGCATGAAGGTTTTCTTGCTGAGAAGCGGCTTTATGAGTAAATTTGTAATCATCAAACAATGAAAGCTGACATCCATGCGATGGCGGAACAAAGACTGACTCCGCGCCGTACAGACTACTGCGGGCGGAGATTAAGGGAAAGAACCAGAGACTGACATTGACAAACACTAAGAACCAACTCAAAAGTATGTACGACCAACTGGATAATCTGAATATCACGATTGACAAGTCTGTCAAGAGTATTACAAGAGCGGCATGTATGTATCTGTCGCTGGCCATCGAATATGGCATATTGCTCACCGAGAACCCAACGGCACGCATCGCAATCTACGACGACCACATCGACTTCGGCGTGAGCATGAACCCCATGATGGATATGATAAACGGCGCCCTGCTGCCCCACTTCTACAAGGAGAACAACCGGGTGGTGTACCGCTTCATCGGCGATGCCAAATGCGAGGTGAATGACCAAGTCATCGACTACGTGGGCAACGACTGCATCGAAGCCAATGAAGAAAGCCACGTGTTTCAGCAGATGTACACCAAATTCGGCATAAACTAATCGGAACGGAGGACATCTCCGGGAAGCCGGAAACCACTTACACACAGATTATTACCATCACTGCCGGCTCGTATCATAAGAAACGCAAGCTCGTATCAAATGTCACGAGGGCTCGTATCTTACGACACGAGCCCTCGTGATTATTGTTACGAACCAGCCAACACGGCAAGCAGACCGGCAGAAGCGGCTGACAACGGCACTGCAGGCCATCAGGGCGACCGGCAGAGCGGCATGGCGCCGCCGCGGTCAGAGCATCAGCACCCGCATCTCGGCATTGGTCATCTTCATAATCTGGCTCATGGGGCGCTGATGATACACGCTCTGTATGGCCTTGTTGATGATACCGTGGCCCACAGCCACCACCACCTGATCGGGATAAGTGACCCGCACCCAGGTGAGGAAGTTGCGGGCACGGGCGAGCAACCGCTCAGCCGACTCGACATTGGCGGGCCACTCGCGGTCGGCAAGCGAGGGAATGTACTCGCCGGTGAAGTCGCCCCAGTCGCGCTCGCGCAGCAGCGGGGTCTCCACCATAGGCACCTGGCGCCCCTGGGCGAGGATGCGGCAGGTCTGGATGGAGCGGTAGAGGTCGCTGGAGACGAAGGCGTCGATGTGGATGTCGCTGAGCTTGTCGCGCAGCGCCTCAGCCTGGCTGATGCCGGTGGCATTGAGCTCGCCCTGGGTCTGCCCCTGCATGATTTGGCGGGCATTGTCGACGGTTTCGCCGTGGCGTACAAGATATAATGTTGTCATAGTCATAATATAATTTGTGGTCAAAATAATTGCATGACCCAATGATTGTTTGTACTTTTGCAGCAGAAAACGATAATTGCTACAAATTAATGAAAAATCTGCTAAGTTCGCAGTTCCGCGCGCTCGTCGCCATCATCGTGGGTCTGCTGCTCATCACGTTTCACGAAGAGACGGTAAGATGGATAACCATACTGATAGGCGTGATGTTCTTCCTGTCTGGCGTGTTCTCGGTGACAACCTACTACGCCTACCGCAAGCCCGAAAAGGGCATGATTATGTATGACACCGACGGCAACCGACTCAACCTCTACCGCCCCGTATTCCCCGTCGTAGGGTTGGGCAGCATGGCGCTGGGAGTGATACTGGCGCTGATGCCCACCACATTCATTACAGGCATCACCTATATCTTCGCCCTCATCCTGATTATGGCTGCAGCCAACCAGTTTATCGGTCTGGCCCACATACGGCAGATTGTGCGCATAGGGCTGTTCTACTGGGTGGTGCCCTCGGTGGTGATGCTCATAGGTCTGACCGCGCTGATACGGCCCGAATGGATAGCCTCGGCACCGCTCATCATCATAGGTTGGGCGATGGTGGTCTACGGTGTGAGCGAGTCGGTCAACACGCTCAAGGCCCACGCCGCCCGGCGCGCCTACAAGCAGATGATGGACCGCAGAAACTCCGACAGCGCCGACGCGCCAGCCGATAACGCTGAGTGACACGCCGACGCTGTCGTAAGCAAGCGTCATCGCAGGGAGTGGAGCGCATCAGCGCTCTACGATACCCTGGATATAGTCGCAGATGATGCCGATGCCCTTGGCGTTCTCTCCACCCTGTGGGATGATGATGTCGGCAAAGCGCTTGGTAGGCTCGATAAACTGCTCGTGCATGGGCTTGAGCACCGAGAGATAGCGGTCGACAACCATGGACACGGTACGGCCGCGGTCGATGGTGTCGCGCTGGATGTTGCGGATGAGTCGCTCGTCGGGGTCGGCATCGACAAATATCTTGAGGTCCATCATGTCGCGCAACTTTTTGTTGATGAGCGTCATGATACCCTCGATGATGATTACCTTCTTGGGCTCGACATGGATGGTCTCTGGCAGACGGTTGCAGATGATGTAGGAGTAGGTGGGTTGCTCTACGGCACGGCCATGGCGCAGCTCGTTGACATGGCTGATGAGCAGCTTCCAGTCGAAAGCATCGGGGTGGTCAAAGTTGATGGCATGGCGTTCTTCATCGGTCATGCCTTTGTTTTCATTATAATACGAATCGAGCGGCACCACAGCCACATAATGGGGCGGCAGAGCCTCAACGATTTTCTTCACTACAGTGGTCTTGCCCGAGCCTGTTCCGCCGGCAATACCGATAATGGTTACTTCGCTATTCATTATTGTTTGTTTTACAAGGGGTAAGACCATCGCCCGCCCAAAGGTCGCGGCAACGCCCCACCCCATCATTTTCTTATTCTGTATCAGCACGGGCCGCCGCGACGTCATCGCCAAACAGCTCGTCGAACATGCAGCTGTAATACTCGGTCTTCAGCTCCACCTTCATGGGATAGGCCCTACTGCTGCTGGGCTGCCGGTAGAGCATCAGTTCGCGCCCGGCATAGCTGAAGGGCACCGACTGGCCCATGGCGGGCTGGGCGGGGACGTGGAAGTGGGAGGAAAAGACCTGGGTGGCAAGCTGCCCTGCCGTGAGCACAGCCCGACACTGGGGCAGAGCGTCGAGGAGCGCATCGAGGTCGGCTGGCTCTACGATGTCAAGGTCCTTATCGGAGGCAGTGCCCTTGGTGCGTCTCACCCGGACAGCCGTATCGTAGATGGCCACACCGAGGGAGGACAGGAAGGTCTGCAGCTCGGTCAGGCGGAAAGTGTGCCTGGCCTCATCGACAAAGTGCATCTTGTCGCCAAAGAAATGGAGACCGAAAATGCGCCACATATCGTTGGTGTAATTGGGATAATACCAATCCATACACCAACGACGGGGCGCAGGGGGGAATGTGCCAAGCATCAGCAAGCGTGCATTGGCAGGGAGAAAAGGTTGAAAAGGATGTGTCTCGACATCCATAATTTACTTCTGCTTGGATAGATACACCACAACGGGCAAGTGGTCTGAATAGCCGTCAAGCCATACGCCTCCAGCGGTGGTTCGCTTGGGAGCGCCCTTATACTTACCGGTGCTCTGGAAGAGATAGTCGCGGCGGAAGATTTGGGCCTTGCGATACTTGAGCATGCCGGCGTCGGGGTCGTTGGCATCCTTGGGCATGAGCAGATTGGGGGTCATGATAATCTGGTCGAAGAGATTCCACGAGCCACCATAGAAGAGGGTGCCTTTACCCTGCTTGTGGATATTGATCCATGGGCTGTACATCTCGCCAGGTCCCACCTTGTCCTTGTCGGCTCGGGCACCCAGACCGTCGACCATACTCTTGTCGGAAGGGTCGTCGTTCATATCGCCCATGATAAAGAACTTGTAGGCGGGATTCTCGCGGAGCAACGAGTCCTTGATGACGCGCATCTGGCGGGCTCCGAGCTCACGATAGTAAGAGGTAGAGAAGCGGCTGGGCAAGTGGGCCACGATAACCACCACCGGCTCGTCGGCAAGTTCGCCCTTGACGGTGAGGAAGCCACGGGTAATGAATCTTTTGTCCTTCTCCTGTTCCGTCACATAGGGATGGAGCTTCACATCATTGACCTTGAAGAGTGCGGGATTGTAGAGCAGCGCACAGTCTACACCTCGCTTGTCGGGGCCCTCGATGTGGCAGAACTGCATATTACGCGCCTTGAGCGGCTCCTGGGCACAGAGGTCTGTAAGCACACGGGCATTCTCGACCTCGCTCACTCCGATAATGGCGCAACCCACATTGGGGAGCATGTCGGTACCCATATCGGCAAGCGCCTTGGACATATTCTTCAGTTTATGCGAATATTTCAAGCCGTCCCAACGGTAACTTCCATTGGGAAGAAATTCAAAATCGCGTTTGCCTTCATCATGGATGGTGTCAAAGAGGTTCTCCTGATTGTAGAAGCCAACTCCGTAAACCAACAGCTTCTTCTGAGCTGAACTCATGAGGCAAATCATACATGCCATCACGGCCAAAAACAAGTATCTTTTCATCATTTTTTAGTTATTTTCTGCAAATATCGGAATTATTATTGACATAATGCCCATTTTCATAGATATTTATTTGAAAAAACTTTTCCATTACAAATATATTTAGTTACTTTGCAAACATATAACACATAATTATAAATATATTCAACTATGCAAAGAAAGCTTAAATTGGCAGTGATTGCCCTGTGCTATGCTCCGTTGGCCTTCGCCCAAACGCCCTCAGGCGAGAAGCAGACCACCAAGCCCATAGACGAATCGGCATTCACATTTACAGAGGCACAGTTGGGAGACGATGATGATATGACACAGAATATCAGCATCCTCAACTCCAACTCCAACCTCTATGCCAGCGGCGTGGGATATCTGTTCTCACCCGTAAGATTCCGCTACCGTGCATTAAACCAGAGCTACAATGAGATTTACATCAATGGCGCTCCTGTCAACGACATGGAATCGGGACAGTTCCGTTACTCTCAGATTGGCGGTCTCAACCAGCAGACCAAGAACGTAGATTTTGCTCTTCCCTTTGAGGACTGCCAGTTTGGCATGCCCTCGATGGCCGGCAGCAACAACTACGACTTCCGTTCGGGCAACATGGCAGCAGGCCATAGAGCAACCGTATCGGCAGCCAACCGCAACTACAACTTCCGCGGAATGTACAATTACAACTCAGGCTTCAACAAGAACGGTTGGGCTGTATCTGCAAGCCTCACCTATCGTTGGGCCAAGCGCGGATATGTAGAGGGTACATTCTACAATGCCCTGTCTTACTTCTTCGGCGTCCAGAAGCTCTTAGGCGACAACCACTCTCTGTCGTTTGCCACATGGGGTAACCCCACTGAACGTGGCGCACAGGGTTGTGCTACTGATGAGGTATACTGGCTCACTGACAACCGCTACTATAACTCCTATTGGGGTTATCAGAACGGCCATGTGCGCAACTCACGCGTGGTAACAGAATACTCTCCCTCGGCAGTACTCACCTGGGACTGGGACATCAACAAGGACATGAAGCTCACCACTACCGTATTTGGACGCTACGGTATGTACAAGAGTACCCGACTGAACTACAACAATGCTGACAACCCCCATCCTGACTACTGGAAGAATCTTCCCAGCTCATACTTCTATGTATGGGGCGACGACCCTCTGTACAGCGCTTATCGCACAGAGTCGGCTGCCAACAACTGGAAGCAGGCTTATGACAGCTGGCAGAACCCCATCAACCAGCAAATCAACTGGAACCAACTCTACTATGCCAACAGCCAGGTATCAAAGAACGGCGCCGACGCCCTCTACTTCATCCAGGCCAAGAACATAGACAACGCTACACTCACACTGGCTTCTACTCTGGCTGCCAAGCAGAGCAAGAACGCTTCGTGGAACGTGGGACTGGTACTCTCGACCAACAACGGTCACCACTACCAGACCATGGAAGACCTGCTGGGTGCCAAGTCATACCATAACATCAACACCTATGCTGTGGGCAAGTACGCTCCCGGCTCTGACGAGACTCAGTATGACCTCAACAGCGCCGGTCCCAACAACCTGGGCCGTCTGGTGTACAATGGCGACATCTTCGGTTACAACTACAACATCTTCGTACACAAGGCCAACATCTGGGCCAACTACCAGAAGTCTGTAGGCCGTCTGCACATGATGGTAGCAGGCCGCCTGGGTGGTGTCATGATGCGCCGCGAAGGCCACATGCGCAATGGTCTCTTTGCCAACAACTCTTACGGCAAGGGAGAATATGCACGCTTCGGCGAAGGTGGTGTCAAGGGTAGCCTGACCTACAATGCTGGCAACGGCCACACATTCCTCGTAGGTATGGGTTATCAGTGGAACGCCCCCAAGGCCAACGCTGCATTCGCTTCACCTGAGATGAACAACGACTTCGTGCTCAACCTCAAGGACGAGCATGTGCTGACAAGCGAAATCGGCTACCAGTTCAACAACAGCTGGTTGCACGCCAACATCAACGCCTACTACAACCGTATGGACCATGTCAGCGAGTGGCAGAACTTCTACTTCGATGATATCAACTCATTCTCTTACGTGTCTATGACCGGTATCAAGAAGGAATTCTATGGCATCGAGGCTGGACTGAAGTTCAAGCTCTCTTCGGCTTTCGACATCAACATGCTCGGAACCGTAAGCGAGGCCAAGAACATCAACAACGCACAGGCTCGCTACCTCATCTCTACCGAGGGTGCATACAGCGAGACCGAGACCGTATATAATAAGGATATGCACGAGGCCAGCACACCTCTCACCGCTCTCAGCCTCGGTCTGAGCTACCACCAGAAAGGTTGGTTTATCGACCTCAACGGTAACTACTATGACCGCATCTACCTCTCTTACTCTCCCTGCTACCGCTACGAGTCTTCGCTCAAGAAGCGTCAGAACATCTATGGTGACGTGTATGACAACGAAGGCAATCTGCGCAAGTCGGCCATCAGCCAGGAAGAAGGCAAGGGTGGTTTCATGCTCGATGGTAGCGTGGGCCGTCTCATCCGTCTGAAGAAGGGTCAGATTTCAATCAACTTCTCTATAACCAACATCCTGAACAACCGCGATATCGTTACCGGTGGTTTCGAGCAGAGCCGAAGCGACTACTCTAACGAGAAGGTAAGAGCTTACCGTTTCTCCAAGAACCCCAAGAAGTTCTATGCCTTTGGTCCTAACGGATTGCTGAACATCGCATACAAATTCTAAAACTCACCAGCGATATGAAATATATGAACAAGATATTGGCCGCCTGCTTCTGCGCCCTGCTCGCTTCGTGTATGGGCAGCGACTATGCAGACCCCAACATGACAGAAAACCCCTTCGGCAACAGCCAGATTGCCGAAACCAATGTGATGAATATCGGTGACTTGAAGGAAAGCAAAGACTTCAAGTTCATCATCGCCAATGGTGCTTACAAGAAGGTGGAGAAGAGCATCCAGATTAAGGGCCGCGTGACCGGAAACGATGCTCAGAGCAACCTCTACAACACCATCTCTATCGAAGACGCCACTGGAGCCATCGAGGTTTCCGTAGGCCAGGGTGGAACCAGCGGTTTCATGCCCGTAGGTCAGGAAGTGCTCGTAGAGCTCAAGGGTCTCTACATCGGCGGTTACCGCAAGAAGGCTCAGATAGGTACTGTATATACCAGCTCCAACGGTACTCTCGGCATCGGCCGCATGAACCGTCAGGAGTGGGCCCAGCACTACAAGATTATCGGCACCGCCAACCCCTCTCAGGTGGTTCCCACCGAGTTTGATGTGACCAAGATTGCCGACGCAAGCTACATCAACGCCAACGCCAGCCGACTGATGACCATCAGTGGCGTGGAGTTCTCAGCCGCCGACGGCAAGGCTGTCTATGCTCCCGATGACGGCAGCGTGACTCTGACCAGCAACTGCGCCAACCGCGGCCTCAAGGGCCTCGATGAGAAGAACATCGTAGTACGTACCAGCACCTATGCTGATTTTGCCAAGGCCGTTCTGCCCACTGGCAAGGTTAAGATTACCGGTATCTTCTCTCGCTTCAACGACACCTGGCAGATCCAGATACGTTCGCTCGACGATGTTGTGGCCGACGACCCATTTGCAGGCATCGACGGCACTGGTCTGGGCACAGCCGAGTCACCCATCGACGTGACACGCGCCCTGAGCCTCATCGCCAAGAGCGCCTACGAAGCCACCAAGGAGTACTATGTGACCGGCACCATCTCAAAAATCAAGGAGATTGACACCGGTAACTTTGGCAACGCCACCTATTATATATCTGTTGATGGCAAGGACGCCAACAATCTCACCGTCTTCCGTGGTTACAACATCGGTGGAGAGAAGTTCACCGCCGAGGACCAGATCAAGGTAGGCCAGAAGGTTGTCGTTGCCGGTACGCTCACCCTCTACGGCACCGAGCCCGAGATGAACGCTGGCAACAAGATTATATCCATAAAGTAACACATCATTAAGAAATAAAAGAAACAAAGATATGAAAAAACTTATTTATTCAATGCTTGCCTTGGCAACTATCGCCTTTGGCTTCTGTAGCTGCGAAGACGTTCCTATGCTTTACGGCTATCCACAGGGATCTACCGACCCCACCAATCCTGACCTCCCCGCAGAGGGCGAGGGTACACTCGAGTCTCCCTACAATGTGGCTGCTGCCAACGCAGTAATCGCCGGCGGCGACTTCGACCCCGAGAAGCAGTTCTACATCAAGGGTATCGTTACCTCTATCGATGAGACCGACGGATTCCCCAACTCTTTTGGCAATGTCACCTACAACATCTCTGACAAGGCCGACGCTTCCAACAAGCTCTTGGTTTACCGTGGCATGGGCTTCGGTGGCGCCAAGGTTAATTCTACCGACGACCTCAAGGTAGGCGACGAAGTTGTAGTTATGGGTAAGCTCATCAACTACAGCGGCAAGTACGAGGTGACACAGGGCAGCAAGATTGTAGTACGCAATGGCCAGTCATCTGTCACCACCGGCACTCCCGAAGGTGAGGGTACCCTGCAGAGCCCCTACAACGTGGCTGCAGCCCTCAAGCTGGTCAGCGCTCTGCCTGCCGACGTTCCCACAGAGAACGCCCTCTATGTAAAGGGTAAGATTTCCAAGATCAACAGCGTAGAGACTGCCACATTCGGCAACGCCAACTACTATATCTCTGACGACGGCACCGAGAACGGACAGATTCTTATCTTCCAGAGCTACTATCTGGGCAATGTGAAGTTTACTTCTGCCGACCAGATCAAGGTGGGCGACGAGGTTATCATCTATGGTAAGTTTGTCAACTTCAAGGGCAATACCCCCGAGACCGTAGGCAAGGGTACATCTTACATCTACTCTCTCAACGGCAAGACCCAAGGCGGCGGCGAAACCGGTGGCACAACTACTGGCGAAGCCAAGGGAGACGGTACCAAGAACAACCCCTACAACGCTTTGGGCGCTAAGGCATTTGCCGGTAAGCTGGAGTCTGGCCAGACTTCTACCGAAGAGGTATACATCAAGGGCAAAATTTCAAGCATCAAGTACAATTTCTCTGCAGAGTTCGGTACAGCTACATTCAACATCTCTGATGATGGCAAGGCTGCCAACGAGTTTATAATCTACAGCACTCTCTACCTCAACAACGAGAAGTACACCGATGGTGACCTGCTCAGCGTAGGCGACGATGTAGTCATCCTGGGTAAGGTGACCAACTACAACGGTACTCTCGAGACTGCTTCAAGAGCCAGCTACATCTACTCATGGACCAAGAATGGCGGAAGCACCGGCGGTGAAGGCGGTGGCGGTGAAGCTACTGGCAGCGACGTGACCATCAAGGCTGGCGACATCTCCAGCACCAATGCTGCCGACGTGACCGAGGTGACCGTCAACGGCATCGGCTTCTCCTTCAGCAAGGGCTCAGGCGCCAACGCTCCTAAGTACTATACAGCTGGTGGCGGTACCATCCGTATGTATCCCAGCAACTCTGTAACCATCAACGCCGGCAGCAAGAAGATTGCCAAAATCGTGGTAGAGTGCGACGCTTACAACGGTGTCAACTACACCGCAGAGGGCAAGGCCACCTGTTCTCCTGGCAAGGCTACTCTCAACAACCTCACCTACACCTTCAGCGAAATCAATGCAGCCAAGGTGACCATCACCGACGCTGCCGAGGGTACAGGTCAGCCCAAGCAGCTGCGTATCAAGTCTATGCAAATCACATTTGCCAAGTAAGGACACAGCATCCTGAATCATACCATATCCCGTATCATCCTCAGCGATGATACGGGATATTTTGTTTACACCTTATTATATATATAGGAGCCATGCCGAATCAGTGGGGACCACCGGTGCCTCTGCCAGAGCCGTCCTGCACCAGGAGCCCACGCCCATGGCGCCCGCTGCGACAGTCTGCGCCACCCTCTTCGACGCCCACGCACCCATAGCCACGCCAATTATCACCCTCGGAGACAAAAAATATCCCGAAACATTTGGCAGTTAAGCGAAAAAGCAGTAATTTTGCACTCCGTAACGTATTCGGACAATTTATAAACAAATAACAATAAACGAAATGAAACAAGGTATTCACCCAGAAAACTATCGCCCCGTCGTATTCAAGGATATGTCCAACGGCGATATGTTCCTTACAAAGTCTACATGCAAGACTAATGATACAGTAGAGTTTGAAGGCGAGACTTATCCAGTGGTAAAGATTGAAATCTCAAGCACCTCTCACCCATTCTACACAGGTAAGAGCAAGCTTGTTGACACCGCAGGTCGCGTTGACCGCTTCATGAACCGCTATGGTAAGCTGAAGAAGTAATATATCTTTCGAATATATTCATTCCATGCTAAAGTGCGTTCTAACGTAGTTGCATATGCGTTAGACCGCACTTTTTTTCATGCCATTTCTATCTATTAACTTTATAACAATGAACAAATTCCTTTCCTTTCTTTCTGCGGCTGTCATCATGCTGACACTTGGCGCATGTGGCGGAGATGACGGACCGTCTGACCCAGGTCAGGGACAGAACAAGGTGGTCAACACCAACCGCAATATCCCCACATCGATGACCCCCAAAGAGATTACCCGCCTGGAGTTTCCCAAGCTGGCAAGCGAAAACAGCATCGTTCTCGTCCATCACACATCAGGTGCGCAGGACGTGAGCTACTCTTGCGAGTGGGACTACAAGAAGAAGTCCAACCGCTGGTCGTGTTGCGCCATGACCAACAAGACCATCAAGGGCGGCGCAGGTCGCGTGGGAGATTTCGAGGAAGACCCCGGCCTGCCCACAGCCATGCGCTTCAGCGACACCAATGCGATGTACACCCGATCGGGCTACACCCGTGGCCACCTGATTGCCTCTGCCGACATCCAATACTCGCGCGAAGCCAACCACTCTACATTCTACTACAGCAACATCCAGCCCCAGCACTACGACTTCAATGCCGGACAGAATTATGAGGGCATTTGGGTGCGTATGGAGAGCTGGGTGCGCAAGAAGGCCGAATCGCTCAAGGACGGTGACACCCTCTTCGTGTGCAAAGGCGGAACCATCGACAAGGAAAGCCAGATTATGGAGCGCGTCAAGGGCCAACTCATCGTGCCCAAGTACTTCTACATGGCACTGCTCATGAAGACGGGCTCCGAATACAAGGCCATTGCGCTCTGGGTAGAGCACCAGAAGAAGGTGGACACATCGGCCGTCAAGGACCATGCCATCACCGTCAAGGAACTCCAGAACCTTACCGGCATCGACTTCTTCTGCAATCTGCCCGACGATATCGAAAACCGCGTAGAGGGCAAGATAAGCCCCATCAGTTGGGGACTCTGACACTCCCCTGCCCCTACGGACAGACATAACCAT
>OLSX01000029.1_pt1 | contig 118008 bp, 89 predicted proteins | sample 1673141 | NCBI WGS metagenome assembly OLSX01 (sample SAMEA3136759, study PRJEB25190) | human gut metagenome | biome: human gut; feature: human-associated habitat; material: faeces | place: Austria | collected 2013 | reverse complement strand
AGACACAGTCTGATATTATCAATGCACCGGTTAACCGTCCTCAATGTGTGGAGACAACAGCAATGGGTGCTGCTTATCTTGCAGGTCTGGCAGTGGGATACTGGACAAGTAAAGAAGATGTTGTTAAAAATGAGATTGTGCTTCGTCCAGCCAAATTAGAGGGCATAGAAATTAAGGATTATATAAAGGATAAGCCTATTGATTTAAATAGTTTTAACTATACGAATGTATAAGAAAATGACGAGATTAGTTCTCGTCATTTTTATATATTTTATAATCGTTTTTGCCTGTTCGTTTTGTTTGATACAAGGCATGATCGGCATGGCGATATAATTCCATAAAAGTAGTGCCATTACTAGGGGCGAATGCCATTCCAACACTGATGGAAAGTTTAAAGTCTTGTAGTTCTTCAATCTTTAATTCATTGACTTTTTTTAGTAAAGATTGAATTCTTGATTCGGCAATAACTTCATCTTCGATTAGAATGATAAATTCGTCGCCACCAATTCTTCCAACAATATCCGTTTGTCTAAAATGATTTTTAAATAGTTCACTCAAATTTTTTAATACTTTATCACCTACGGCATGTCCATAATTATCATTCACCGATTTAAAATCATCCACATCCAAGATCAAGAAACAGAAGTGCTCATGATTTTTAAGTTTTTGATCAATGAGCTTTTGTGTTGTTTCTTTATTGAAAACGGAAGTTAATGGGTCAATTTCAGATAAATGAATCAAATATTTATTTTCTCTTGAATTTGAGTGAGCCAAATAAATCATCAAGCTTAGTACAATCAAGCCTAAAAATGTTGCCAACAGAGTTTCATAATGCTTAATAAATGTATAGGATTCTTGAGCAACTTGTTTATCGACCGCATAGCTAATCATCCAATCGTTTATGTTGAGTGGGGAATAGGCTAAATATAATAAATCTGAATTTCGAGTTTGAATTTGGATTAAGTCGGAAACTTGATTTTTAAAGTCTTTTTTTAGTTTCTTTTGTTTACAAAAATCGAATAAATTATTTACACTTTGTATTTTATATTTTTTAGCGAACGGATTGTCGCGTGTAATCAGGTTTCCATCTTTATCGACAATAAAACATTTTCCTTGACCATCAAATAAATCATTAAACAACATGTTTCCTAGCTTTGTCACATTATAGGAACCACCAAATACACCAATGACTTGATTATTCTTATAAATAGGAACACTTAAAATAACGCGTGTTTGTTGATCAACACTACTTTCTAATGGATTAGAAAGAGATTGTTTGCCTTGCATAGATTCTTGAAAATATCGGCGGTGAGCCACATTTTTTATGACTTCATTGTCATATAGTGCATTTCCTTCTGGGTCAATGATGGCCATTCTATCAAAGTCTGTATTATTCATCAATATTTGAATCTGCATTAAGTTTTTGCTTGAAAATAAGTCATCTGTATCTGCCAAGTCTTGAGCCATTACATTTAAATAGGAATAGTTAATATTCAAAATTGTACTTAAGTGTTCACTTTGTCTAGTGACATTGGTAATTAATATTTCTCTTGAATTTTTTTCAACAGAAGCTTGCACTACATTAAAAAATATAGAAATTCCAATCACAAGAGTTATGATAAAAATGGTGATTGCGTAAATATAGTTTTTAACGAATTTTTTTTGTTCGAAATATTTATTTTTCATATGGAACTCCTTTTTCTAATTATACCAAGAAAAATGGTAAAGGAATATCAAATTATATAAGACTAACCATAATTTGTGAAATCAATCACATTTTAGTGTATTATATAAGATATAAAGAAATTTGCTCCCAACATTAAGAGAATTCTGCGTGAAAGGTGCTTATGAATTTTTGTAAGTAGAACTATAGCTATGCTCTTTTTGTGTGGAGTATAGCTTTTTCTTTTAGAAGGAGATGAATATGGAAACACGTGTTGCTGTGATGGGAATCATTGTAGAGGATAAAGATGCGGTAAATCTTTTAAATGAAATTCTTCATGAATATAGTGAATATATCATTGGAAGAATGGGAATTCCTTATAAACAAAAAAAGATTAGCGTAATTTCAATCGCATTAGATGCACCGCAAAATACAATTGCTGCTTTAGCAGGCAAGTTGGGAAATATTCATGGAGTTAGTGTGAAAACAGCTTATTCCAATGTGATTAGTCATGATTGAGGTATATCGATTGATTGATAAACTTGAAAGAGAACACTCTTTAAGTTTATTAGAATATAAAACTTTAATTGAAGTTGAAGATGATGCTTTACGTTTATATGTTGCAAACAAAGCTAAGAAAATCGCAAATTCTATATATGACAATTTCGTCTATGTACGTGGATTGATTGAAGTAGGAAACTATTGCCATAATGACTGTTTTTATTGTGGGATTCGCAAGTCCAATTTAAATTGTGATCGCTATATATTAGATGAGGAAGATATATTGAATTGTTGCAAAGAAGGATATGAACTAGGCTTTCGAACATTTGTTCTACAAGGAGGAGAAGGTATCTATAAAAAGGATTTCGTAACTTGTATAGTAAAAAAGCTTCGTACCTTGTATTCAGATTGCGCAATTACTCTATCTTTAGGGGAAGAAGATAGAGATACATATAAGGAATGGTTTGATGCAGGTGCTAATCGCTATTTATTAAGACATGAAACGGCAAGTAAAAATCATTATGAAAAGTTACATCCAAAAAATATGTCTTTTGAACATCGTATACAGTGTTTAAAAGATTTGAAAGAAATTGGATACCAAGTAGGTTGTGGCTTTATGGTTGGTTCACCTTATCAAACGAGTGAAACTTTGGCAATGGATTTGAAGTTTATTGAAACATTTAAACCAGATATGTGTGGAATAGGTCCGTTTATTTCACAAAAGGATACACCGTTTAAAGATAGGGCAAGCGGTACTTTGAATCAAACTTTATTCTTATTGTCTTTGATTCGTTTGATTCAACCAAATATTTTACTTCCTGCTACGACGGCTTTAGGAACGATTGATCCAAAAGGAAGAGAAAAGGGTATTCTTGCGGGTGCCAATGTAGTAATGCCCAATTTATCACCAGTAAGTGTTAGAAAAAAATATGCGTTATATGATAATAAAATTTGTACGGGTGAAGAAAGTGCCGAATGCAAAGATTGTTTATCAAGACGTATGAATTCGATTGGTTACAAAATTGTAACGGATCGTGGAGATATAAAGAAGTAAGAATAGGAGAAAAAAATGAGTAATTATAATCCAAAATCATTAAAGGCAGAAGAATTTATTAATCACGAGGAAATTCTTGCCACAATTGAATATGCTGAGAAAAATAAAAACAACGTGGAATTGATAGATGCTATTTTAAAAAAGGCACGTCCACAAAAAACAGAGCATGGCGTTCATTGTGAAGGCTTGACACATCGTGAAGCAAGTGTACTTTTAGCTTGTGATATTCCTGAAAAAGTAGAGGAAATGTACAAACTCGCTAATGAAATCAAACAAGCATTTTATGGCAATCGTATTGTTATGTTTGCACCACTTTATTTATCTAACTATTGTGTAAACGGATGTGTATATTGTCCATATCATATGAAGAATAAGCATATTAAGCGTATTAAATTAACACAAGATCAAATTCGTGATGAAGTTATTGCTTTGCAGGATATGGGACATAAACGTTTGGCTATTGAAGCAGGCGAAGACCCAGTTCACAATTCGATTGAATATATTTTAGATTCAATTAAAACAATTTATTCCATTCAACATAAAAATGGAGCTATTCGTCGTGTCAATGTAAATATTGCAGCTACAACCGTAGAAAATTATCGAAAGTTAAAGGATGCTGGAATTGGAACTTATATTTTATTCCAGGAAACATACAATAAAAAAAGTTATTTGGAATTACATCCAACTGGACCTAAACATGATTATGATTATCATACAGAAGCTATGGATAGAGCCATGGAAGGTGGAATAGATGATGTCGGATTAGGTGTGTTATTTGGCCTAGAAGGTTATCAATATGAGTTTGCCGGCTTAATGATGCATGCAGAACACTTAGAAGCTGTTCATGGAGTAGGCCCACACACAATTAGTGTACCTCGTGTAAAACATGCAGATGATATTGATCCAGAGGCATTTGATAATAGTTTGGATGATGAAATCTTTGAAAAGATTGCAGCGTGCATCCGTATTGCTGTTCCATATACTGGAATGATTATTTCAACTCGTGAATCTCAAGATGTTCGTGAGAAAATGCTTCACTTAGGTGTTTCACAAATTAGTGGGGCAAGCCGTACATCTGTAGGTGGATACACAGAAGAAGAACGTCCTCATGATTCAGAACAATTTGATGTTTCAGACCAAAGAACATTGGACGAAGTTGTGAACTGGTTGATGCAGTTAGGCTATATTCCTTCTTTCTGTACAGCATGTTATAGAGAGGGAAGAACGGGAGATCGTTTCATGTCTTTGTGTAAGACTGGACAAATTCAAAATTGTTGCCATCCAAACGCATTGATGACTTTATGCGAATATCTAGTAGATTATGCAAGTGAAGATACGAAAAAGATTGGTTTTGAATTGATTGAAAAAGAATTGAACAAAATTCCAAATGCGAAAGCTCAACAAATTGCTCGTGACAATGTGGATGCAATCAAGTCAAGCAATCGTAGAGATTTTAGGTTCTAACATGTCTGATTTAAATAGTACGGTAAGTGCGAATCGTACACACATTGGATTTTTTGGCTTAAGAAATGCTGGAAAATCCAGTGTTGTCAATGCGATTACAAATCAGAGCATGTCATTAGTTTCAGATATAAAAGGAACTACGACAGACCCTGTAAAGAAATCAATGGAAATCTTGCCAATTGGACCTGTAGTCATTGTCGATACACCGGGTATGGACGATGAAGGTACTTTAGGTGAGTTAAGAATCAAAAGGACGTTGGAAGTTTTAAAAACAATCGATATAGCCGTATTGGTTGTAGATGCGAATGTGGGTCTACAAAAAGTAGATCAAGATTTGATTCAGATGTTTAAAGAAAATAAATTGCCTTATTTTATTGCCTATAACAAGTGTGATTTGATTGAAAAAAAGAAACAATTGGCTTCAAATGAAATCTATGTGAGTGCTATAAATAAAGAAAACATAAATGAATTAAAACAATTGTTAACATCAAACACAAAGAATCAGGAAGATAAGACAATTATTGGTGATTTAATTGATTCGGGTGATGTTGTTGTGCTTGTAATTCCAATTGATAAGTCAGCTCCTAAGGGAAGATTGATTTTGCCCCAACAACTTGTGCTAAGAGATATCCTAGATCATCACGCGATTGGAATGACTTGTCAGGTCGAAGAATTAGATGAAACTTTAAAGAAAGTGACTCCTAAACTGGTTATCACGGATTCTCAAGCCTTTAATAGGGTTAGTCAGATTGTAGATAAATCTATTCATTTAACTTCGTTCTCTATTCTTATGGCACGTTTAAAAGGCAGTTTAGCAACGGTGCTTGAAGGGGCCAATCAACTGGATCATCTTCAAGATGGGGATTGTATTTTGATTAGTGAAGGTTGTACACACCATAGACAGTGTGGTGATATTGGGACAGACAAACTTCCAAAGTGGATTTTGAATTTTACAAAAAAGAATGTAACTTTTGAATTTACTTCTGGACAAGGATTTAAGGAAGATCTTTCAAAGTACAGTGTTGTGATTCATTGTGGCGCATGTATGTTGAATGAAAAAGAAGTGCAATCTAGAGTAAAAGAATGCAAGAAACAAGGTGTACCTTTTACAAATTATGGCATTGCGATTGCAAAAATGAACGGTATTTTAGATCGTTCTGTAGAGGTATTTTAAAATGAAGAAAATATATATTTCAGCCGATATTGAAGGCATCTGGGGAAATAGTAACCCAGCCAATACGACTAAGAATGGATATTTATATTCGGAATATTGTACAAATATGATGAATGAAGTGAATTTAGTGATTGATCTATTGTTTCAAAATGGTGTAGAAGAAGTTGTGGTTAATGATAGTCATGGAAATATGGATAATCTGCTTCCTTCAAAATTAGATCCTAGAGCTGCTTTTGTGTCTGCAAATGGAGCTTATAAGGAATTTGGTATGATGGAAGGCTTAGATAATTCTTTTGATGGAGCTATTTTTATTGGATATCATTCACGTTGTAATTCACCAGGAGTTATGGCCCATACAATTTGGGGTACGATGGTGCGAAAAGTTGTCGTAGATGGAAAGGAACTTGGTGAAAGTGGCATAAATCGTTTATTAGCAGATGAATTTGGCGTTCCCGTAATTCTTGCAAGTGGTGATAGTGAATATGGAAAGCAAGTAGAAGAAGAACTTGGTTGTGTGTTCGTGGAAACAAAGAAAACCTTAAATAATCAGAGCGTTTTATGTTGCAGCTTTAATGAGTTGAAGAATAGATATGCACATGGTATTCAAGAAGCACTAAAAGTAGACGAAAAACCAACTTTATCTTCGTCTCATACAATGGAAATTACTTTCCATCATAGTCGTAATGCGGATTTTGTATCTCGTATGGACAATGTAGAAAAGATTGATGATTGTACAATTCGTATAAAAAAAGAAACGTATAAAGATTTATATTCATTAATGCGTTTTGTGATTAAAGTATGTAATGCATATGCCTAAAATAAGAAAACCATTTTAAGTGTTGGCGGCTTAAAATGGTTTCTTTTTGTTTATTATTATTTATTAGGAGAGAGATATGAATATTGGTTTATTTTCTATATTCATTGCCTTATCTTTAAGGCACTTATAGAATAACATTCCATGTTGTCATAATTTTAGTATAACTTTGGTAAATCTTGTGAAATCAGATTGAATTATGTGAAATTATCAAAATAGGCATCTTTTCTAAAATTTCCTTCTTTTTTTCGTATTAGAGAGAAGAGAAAGGAGGAATCATCTTGAATTCGATGGATATTGAGTCTAAAAAGTTTTTAGGACAACCCAAAAACTTTGTCTCAATCTTCAATGCACTTTTATTTGATGGGAAGCAAGTGTTAATGTCTGAATATCTTAAAGATGAAAATAGTGAACTTGTCATGAATGTTTCGAGTAAGCATGTGGATATCATCAAACGATATGAGGATGGTACATATTTAGATTTGTTCGTGATTGAAAGTCAAAGCTATGTCGATCCATCTATGGTCGCAAGAGTTATGGAATATGAAAGTGTTGCTCGTATGCGTTATATTCGTCAAAACTTTAAGAAGCATGTACCTATGCATACAAGACTTCCCATGATTTTAACAGTCGTCTTATATGTGGGTGAATCCAAGTGGAATGCTGCTAAAAGATTGAGTGAACTAGAAATCATTCATCCTGGATTTGAAGAATTGTTCAATGAGTTTAAACTGAATCTGATTGAGCTCAATGCAAATCACAAGTATAATACAGGTGAAAAGGCAACACAGGACTTTTTTGATCTAATGCGTATGATCTATAGAAAACAGATTTTAAAAGAAGATCTAGATCGAGAGTTTAATCGTGATGCATTGTATTTTGCGTATGTAGTGACAAAGAACAAAGAGTTATTGAATATCTACCAGAAAAGTGAAAAGGGTGATGTAAAAGTGTGTAGAGCATTAGATGAAATGTTTGAGGAATCGACAAACAAAGGAATCCAGATGGGTATCAAGCAAGGAATTGAGCAAGGTATTGAACAAGGCATTGAACCTGGTGTAAAAAACACACAAATCAAAATAGCGATTAAAATGCTTGTAAGAAATAATCAAACGCTTGAAGAAATATCTGAGATTGTTGGATTAGATTTAGATGCATTAAGAGAACTAAAAAAGAATATTTGATTGAATGGATGTGCAATCACATCCATTCTTTACAAGAAAAATGAAAAGTGTGTAGAGCATTAGATGAAATGTTTGAAGAATCAACAAAGGCATTGCACTAAATCAATTTGAAGTATATTAAGTTATGCTAGACAAAGGTTTCAGTGTTAAAACTATCGCATCCATCTTCTCAGTGAGTGAAGAATCGATTAAAAGCTTTTGAGGAAAGTTTAGTATAGGGGTATGAATATTCGTATCCTTATTTTTTTGATTGAAATTTAGCACTCAATTGTTGACGGTGCTAAAAATTGTGATATACTAATAGCAGACAAAGAAAATGAGTGCTAGAAGGAGGCCTTCACAATGGAAATCACACAACGTCAAAAGATAATCTTTAAAACGATAGTTGAGGAGTTTACTCGTTGTGCAGAACCTGTTGGTTCAAAGACATTGATGGAACTTCTAGATTTCCCAGTTTCATCTGCAACCATTCGTAATGAGATGGCAACACTTGAAAAGTTGGGATTGTTAGAGAAGACGCATACTTCGAGTGGTCGTATTCCAAGTCAAAAAGGCTATAGGTACTATGTTGAACATCTTATGGAAGCGGATTTAGATGCTTCTACAAAGAATGCTTTACAAGAAGTTTTTAGTGAAAGACATTATTCGTTAGAAGAAGTTGTTCAAAAGAGCTGTGATATTTTGTCACATATGACAAATTTAACCAGTGTTGTTCTAGGACCTGATAGCAGGCATCAGACTTTACAACATGTACAGTTGATTCCAATCAACAATCAAAGTGCTGTTGCGATCATTGTTACAGATCAAGGGCATACAGAAAATAAGGTATTTCAGTTTGGTACAGATGTTTCTATGCAGGATATTCAAAATTGTACAGATTTATTAAACGACCAATTAGTGGGAACGCCAATTGAAGATGTTGTTGATAAGATGAAAGAAATTGAACCAATGATGGCAGCAAAGCTTGTGCGACATGAGGTTTTGTTTGAAGCGTTCGTTTCAGCCTTTATGCGATTTGCGACAGAAAAAGTTGCGGTTTCTGGACGAAGCAATATGTTGTATCAGCCAGAATTTAGTGATATCAACAAGTTGAAACAAATGATGCGTATATTAGAAAATGGAAACTTATTCCACCAATGGACGGATCAAGAAGGAAATGTGGCAATTCAGATTGGCGAAAGAAACGAGTTGTTACAGATTGGAGATTGTTCGGTATTAACGACAAAATTCCATTATAACAGCGATGAGGAAGGACAATTAATGGTTGTTGGTCCAAATCGAATGCAGTATTCCAAGGTCGTAGCCTTGATGGATTATATGTCAAATGTCATTGAAGACGTCTTTGGGACAGACAAAAATGAAGGAGGTGCCAACGATGAGCAAAGAAGAAAATAAAGAAGTAAAAGAGGAAGTAAAAGAAGAAGTGAAAGAGGAAGTTGTTGAAGAAGCAACTGAAGAAAAAAAAGAACCAAGTTCAGATGAAATCATTGAAGGTTTGAAGGCGGAACTAGACAAGGCAAAAAATGATGTAGCACGTGCTTATGCAGATACAGAAAACATGAAGAAACGTCTACAGAAAGATGCAGATGCAACTCGAAAATATCGCTTCCAACAGCCAGCAACGGAAATCTTGCCAATTCTTGATTCAATGGAAATGGCTTTGAAAGTACAAACCGAGGATGAAACAATTAAGAATTATGTCAAAGGTTTTGAGATGATTCATAAGCAATTGAAAGGTGTGCTGGAAAAAGAAGGCGTACAGGAAATAGATGTAGCTGATAAACCATTTGACCACAATACAATGCAGGCTTTAATGCAAGAGAAAAAAGAAGGCGTTGAAAGTGGAATGGTTATTGAAGTATTACAAAAAGGATATATGTTGAAGGATCGTATTTTACGACCAGCGTTAGTAAAAGTAAGCGAATAGGGAGGTAATTATCATGAGTAAAATTATTGGTATTGACTTAGGTACAACAAATAGCTGTGTTGCGGTTATGGAAGGTAAAGATTGTAAAGTAATTCCTAACCCAGAAGGAAATCGTACAACACCAAGTGTTGTTGCGTTCAAAGATGGAGAACGTATTATTGGTGATGCGGCAAAACGTCAGGCAGTCACAAACAAAAATACAATTAGTTCAATTAAACGTTTAATGGGAACTAATGAAAAAGTAGAAGCTGAAGGAAAATCATATACACCACAAGAAATTAGTGCAATGATTCTTCAATACTTGAAATCATATGCAGAAGATTACTTAGGAGAAAAAGTAACAAAGGCTGTTATCACAGTTCCTGCATACTTCAACGATGCACAACGTCAAGCAACTAAAGATGCAGGTAAAATTGCTGGATTAGAAGTAGAACGTATTATCAACGAACCAACAGCTGCAGCATTGGCTTATGGTATTGATAAAACAGATAAAGAAGAAAAAGTATTGATCTATGACTTAGGTGGAGGTACTTTCGATGTTAGTATCCTTGATCTAGCTGATGGAACATTTGAAGTATTATCAACAAACGGAGACACTCACTTAGGTGGTGATGACTTTGATAACGTATTAGTAAACTGGATGGTTGATACATTCAAGAAAGATAACGCAATTGACTTGTCACAAGATCCAATGGCAATGCAACGTCTAAAAGAAGCTGCTGAAAAAGCTAAAAAAGATTTAAGTGGTGTAATGCAGACACAAATCAGTTTGCCATTTATTTCAGCAGGTCCAGCAGGTCCATTGCACTTTGATGCAACATTAACACGTGCAAAATTTGATGATATGACTAAACATTTAGTAGAACGTACATTAATTCCAATTGAAAATGCATTAAGAGATGCTAAATTGTCTAAATCAGATATCGATGAAGTATTATTAGTTGGTGGATCTACTCGTATTCCAGCTGTTCAAGAAGCAGTACGTAAAGCATTAGGAAAAGATCCTAACCACTCTGTTAACCCAGATGAAGCTGTAGCTATGGGTGCTGCAATCCAAGGTGGAGTTATTTCTGGTGATGTTAACGACGTATTATTGCTAGATGTTACACCATTATCATTAGGTATTGAAACTATGGGTGGAGTTATGACAGTATTGATTCCTCGTAACACTACAATTCCAACAAGTAAATCACAAATCTTCTCAACAGCTGCTGATAACCAACCAGCTGTAGATATCCGTGTATTACAAGGTGAACGTCCAATGGCTAACGACAACAAAGAATTAGGTAACTTCCAATTAAACGGAATTGCACCAGCTCGTCGTGGAGTTCCTCAAATCGAAGTTAAGTTTGATATTGATGCCAACGGTATCGTACACGTAAGTGCTACAGATAAGGGTACTGGTAAAGAACAACACATCACAATTCAAAACTCTAGTGGATTGAGTGATGAAGAAATCGATCGTATGGTTCGTGAAGCTGAAGATAACAAGGCTGAAGATGAAAAACGTAAAGAAGAAATTGATTTACGTAACAAAGCTGAAGGCTTCATTGCACAAATCGATGGAATGTTAGAAGACAATAAAGATAAGATTGATCCAAAACAAGCTGAAGAAACTAAGAAATTGCGTGATGATCTACAAAAATCTTTAGATGAAAATAACATGGAAGAAGTAAAATCTAAGTTAGACATGCTTGAAAAGGCTGCAATGCAAGCAGGTCAAGCAATGTATAACCAACCAAATGGTGATGCAGCTTCACAATCAACACAAACTCATTCAGGTGATGATGTAGTTGACGGTGAATTCACTGAGAAGTAAAATAAATAAGCAACATTTGAAGTTCTAGCCACGCTAGAACTTCTTCGTATCGTATGGAGGGATTCACATGGCAGAAAAACGTGACTATTATGAAGTGCTTGGCGTCAGCAAAAGTGCTACACCAGATGAAATTAAAAAGGCCTATCGAAAATTGGCCATGAAATATCACCCCGATCGAAATCATGAACCTGGAGCTGAAGATAAGTTCAAGGAAATCAATGAAGCTTACGAAGTATTAAGCGATGAGAAAAAGCGTGCTACCTATGATCAATTTGGTCATGCAGGTATGGATGGAGCCTTTGGACAAGGTGGTGGATTCTCTGGTGGATTCACAGACTTTGGCGATTTAGGAGACATCTTCGGTTCGTTCTTTGGTGGAGGATTTGGCGGTGGAGGATCCCGTCGTTCAAGCAACCAACCTCGACAAGGACAAGACCGTTACATGCAGATGCGCATTGATTTCATGGATTCCATTTTTGGTAAAACAGAAACGATTTCATTGGATGTGGATGAAACATGTAAACACTGTAATGGATCTGGAGCAGAAAGCCCTAGTGATGTACAGACATGTCCTACATGCCATGGTTCTGGATATGTTATGTCTCAACAAAGAACACCATTTGGTGTGATTCAACAACAAAGCGTATGTCCAGATTGTCATGGTACAGGTAAAAAAGTTACACGTGCCTGCTCACATTGTCATGGAAAAGGATATGAGCATCGTCGTGTAAAATTGGATATTAAAATTCCAGCAGGAATTCAATCTGGTCAGCAGATACGTATTCCTGGAAAAGGAGAAAGAGGAACAAATGGAGGACCTAATGGAGATTTATATATTGAAATTATGGTTACACCACATCCTACTTTCAAACGTGAAGACAACAATATCTTTATTAAAGTTCCAATCAGTTCAATTGATGCAACGATTGGTTGTACAATTCAAGTGCCAACTGTATATGGAGATGTAGAATTAAAGATTCCTGAAGGAACACAGCCAAACACTAAATTCCGTTTAAAAGGAAAAGGTGTAAAAGCACGTTCAGGACAAGGGGACGAATTTGTAGAAGTTCAAGTTGAAATTCCACGTAAAGTATCTCGAAGAGAAAGAGAGTTATACGAAGAATTAAAATCTGGGCAAGCTGAATCTCCTTTTGAAAGATTCAAAAGAGCGTTTAAGTAAATGAAAAGAGCAGTTTATTGCTCTTTCTTTTTTTTCATCTTGTCTGAATCTAAGAAAAACATTGTGAATGTAGCTCTTGAAAGAAGTACATTTTCATCATTAAAGATAAACACTTCATAAACACCTGTTGTTCTTCCGCTTGAAATTTCTTGGGCAATCCCAATCAATTTACCACCACGACCAGGCTTAATATAATTGATTGTACCTGTAAGTGTAACACTATCTCTTCCTGTCGCAAAACTTGCAGCACCTGCCACTGTATCGGCTAAAGAAAATAGGGCTCCACCATGGACAAAACCGTGTATATTTAAAATTTGTTCATCAATAATCATTTCTACTTTCGCAAAACCATGTCGTACTTCAGTCACACGCATATCATTACTTTGTAGAAATTGGCTCGAACTATTTAAACGTTCCATTAACGCCTGCATATTTTCTTCCATAAACTACCTCCAACAATGCTTTTATTATAGCATGAAATGATGATATAATGCTTATTGTGGTTAAGAAGGAGAATGATTTATGGATTCAAATAATATATTTTTTAAAGTGATAGTGGGAGTCATATTAGTAGGATATATGGCATTCATTTTCTATCAAAGCTTAAAGGGTGGGATTGCCTATAAAAAAGAATTTGAAAACTTTAAAAATTCACATAAACACTATGAGACAGTTGTTGATGGTGGATATTGGGTTTGGATTATTGTAGCGATGGCAGTTGTGGCATTTGTATTTATGTTTATGGCACCAACATTAGCTTCCAATGGACAAACATACTATTATTATTTAGCCTATGGATGTATTGGATTGATTTTTTTAGGCTTGGCAATCGATTCTTATGTTCGTCGTCGTATTTATTTTACAGAAGACGGATTCTTCTTTGATGATACATACTATCGTTATCGTATGTTAGCCAATTTTGAATTTAAAAATGGTGTTATTACACACAATTGTACAGTATTGATGAGCAATCGCGATAAGATCGTTGTGACAAAAAAGATGGGTGAATTGTTACAGGAAAAACAAAAAGCATTTAAAAAAGCAAAGAAAGAGCGTCATAAATAATGTTGTTTTTATCCGATTTAGATGGAACTTTAATGAATTCAAATGGAACTATTACAGAAGAAGACGTGAATTCAATATATCAATGGACACAAAAACATTCATTTGGATTTGTGACAGGAAGAGATCATGCCTTTTGTATGGAACTTGCTTCTAAATATCAATTGTCATGTGAATATATGATTACAGATAATGGGGCAAATGCATATTATAAAGATCAGAATGTGTATTCTTCTTTAATTGATTTAGATGATGGAATACAAATGTGTAAAGCAATTCTAGAATATAATTTGGATTTATTTTATACAGACGAAGTAGGAAATCGATATTATCCTGTTTCATCTTATGGAAAAGAAAGACTTCATAGTTTTGAAAAGAAACAACCGAGTTTAGGACGATTTTCAAATATAGATATATTGGAATATTTAAATTCACGAGATTCAGGGTTAGCTAAGTTAAGTATGTATGTTGAAAATGATTTAGATTTGTTATTGAATCAATTTAGAGACTTGTTTAAAAACTATGAAGTAATGGCTACTTCAAAAGATTATATTGAGATCACAAAAAAAGGTACAAACAAATGGGAAGCCTTTTGTCATTTACCTGTCGAAGATGCGATTTTTATTGGAGACGGAGAAAATGACTTATGCATATTAAAAAACTTAAAGAATACATATGTCATGGATCATGCACCTGAGAGTTTGAAGGTATATGGCGTGTGTGTAAAGAGTGTAGCTCAAGCTGTAGATATAGAAAGTAGGAAAGAAAATGTCTAGAAAAAGAAAAAAAGGAGCAAAGGCAACAGCTGCTTCAATGGTCATGGATACTTTGAAAAAAAGAGGAGCAGTAGATGAAAAAAGTGCGGTAGATGTAAGTGCGTTTAAAAACTTGCCTTATGCTACTTCAACAATTAGTTATACAATTTCGAATCTAATAGAAGAAGGTGTTGTTGGTAAAACAAATGATGAAAGATTCTATTATGATGATTTAGGATTTAAAGCTTTAGAAACAAAATTTGTACGTGGATATTCAATGATTTTTATTGTACCCATTGTTATCGCAATCCTTGTATATGTTCTACAAAAAGTATTATAAAAAAGTGTCGCAGTAATGCGACATTTTCTGTAAGGAAAGGAGATTTGAATGGAGAAGCCAAAATCATTTGCGTATATTATCTTCTGTTTAACGATTTGTCTAGCCTTTGCGATTGGCAGTAATTACTTGATTAATACGACTACGCAATCGAATATGATATATAATTCGACGGAACCACGTAAGATAGGAGCTACTTATATGACCTACAACAATACGTTTTATTCAGTAATCAATGAGGAAATTTCTAGAATCTTAAAGGAACATGGGGATCAGCTCATCGCTTTGGATTCAGCTATGAGTTTAAAAAAACAAAAGGAACAAATTCACTATTTGATTGAACAACAAGTCGATGCCATAGTAATTGCGCCTGTTGATTATGAGGGGTTAGAAGATTCATTAAAAGAAGCATACAGAAATCATATTCCTGTGATTGTAGTGGATACGGAAGTAAAACATAATAAGAACGTTACTTATAATATTGTGAGCGATAACTATGATGCGGGTGTTCAATGTGCAAAGGATATGATGCGTAAGCTTGATCATGCTAATATTGTTCTTTTACAACATTCCACGACTCGCTCGGGCTACTTACGTATTAAAGGATTTGAGGATACCATTCAATCCAATGAAAACTATAAAGTGGTCAAACGTATGGAGTGTGATGGACAATTAGAGGTGGCTATGCCAAAGATGGAGTCTTTTATTGAGGAAGGAATAGAATTTGATGTTGTAATGTGTTTGAATGATCCAAGCGCAATGGGGGCAATGGCAGCACTTTCATCAAATAATATGTTGAAAGATAAATATGTTTATGGCATTGATGGAACGCCTGAGGCAAAAGAAATGGTTGCAGAAGGTAAAATGGCTGCAACTGTGGCACAATCGCCAAAGACGTTTGGAAAAAAGGCTGGGGAAGCAATTTATAAGTTGTTTTCGCAAGAAACAATTAAGAATAAAAATGAAATGAGTCCTGTGCAAATCATCACAAAAGAGAATGTTCAAGATTATTCTACGGAGGGCTGGCAATGATACAAAATATTAAAAAATATAATGTATGGCTTGTCTATGTCTGTATGTGGGTTTTTAGTTTTTTTACTGTTTGGTACACCGCAATTGTGATGTATTATACGTTGGTACATGTGATAAAAAGTGGCTATGCATCCGATTTTATAAAAAATATATCTACGCTTTCCAATGTTCCAATGCGTTCTTTTTATATCTCTATATTCATGTTAAATGCGGAAGAAAGTGTTCCTTTATGAGCCATCTCTATATTTATGTTTATTGCGCTATTTTGTTTTGTGTCCATTCGTCCAAAACTCAAATTTTTTAATCATCACCAAATGATTCCTATCTTTATTGAGTTAGGATTCAGTTTGATTTTGATGAAGAATATCTCCTTTAGTGCAACATGTATCTTATTTATCGTCATTGCCGATTGTTTGATGTATGTAGATAAATCTTTTGATCGTTCAATTTGCATCATACTTGTCTTTTTGGCATATATGTTTTCAAATTATGGATATTTATCCAATTATATTCCTATGATTTCATTCCAGGAATATTTGTCTGTATATAATTCAAGAACACAAGGATTGTTGATGGGTATTGAGGTTACTTTAACCAATTTAAATATTGTATTATTTATTGCCTATATATTCTTGTATCTACAAAAGCAGATGAATGAAACACAAAAGTTCGCTTCATTAAATGCTGAATTGAAACGCTTGAATATTCAACTAAAGGGTTATGCGAATTTGCGTGAAAAAATGGGTGAAACCAAAGAAAGAAACCGTCTTGCCCGTGAAATTCATGATACATTAGGACATACTTTAACGGGATTAAGTGTTGGTCTTGAGGCTTGTCAAGTGATGATTGATAGGGATGTCAATGTCACAAAAGCACAATTGGGGATTTTGCAAGAGAGTGCAAAACGAGGATTAACGGATGTCAGGCGTTCAGTGGATAAGTTGAAGCCAGATGCGTTAGAACGCTATTCTTTAAAAGAAGCTTTAGATATGATGATCATGGACTTTCAAAAATTGACTGATGTAACGATTCTTTATTTGTGTCATTTGCCTTTGGTGAATTTAAATGCAGATGAAGAAGAAATCGTGTATCGTGTAGTTCAAGAAGGAATGACCAATTCTGTAAGGCATGGTCATGCCACAAAAATTTATGTTTCGATTGCGCAAGCCGATAATAATTTGATTATAATTATTGAAGATAATGGTCAAGGATGTAAGGATGTAAATCCGGGCTTTGGTATTCATCATTTGACGGAACGTATTAATTTATTACAGGGACGAATTCGTTATTATGGCGATAATGGATTTGAGTTAATTGTAGAAATACCAATGAGAAGAGGAGAGAATAATGGTTAAAATTATGATTGCGGATGATCAACAGCTCATTCGAGAAAGCTTAAAGATTATTTTAGATTCGGATCCAAGTTTTGAAGTTGTAAAAGTGGTTGGTAGTGGGCAAGAAGTATTAGATTCATTAAAAACAGAAAGTGTAGATATTATCTTGATGGATGTGCGTATGCCAAATATGAGTGGTGTGGATTGTACGCGAATTGTGAAGAAAGAATGTCCAAATATAAAAGTTATAATATTAACAACGTTTGATGATGATGAATATATTTATGATGCTTTAAAATATGGTGCAAGCGGTTATCTTTTAAAGGGTTGTTCTTTAGAAGAGTTGAGTTCAGCTATTCATAGTGTGTTATCTGGGGGAGCATGTTTTAATCCGAATGTGGCAGGAAAAGTTGCACAGTTCTTTTCGCAAATGGCAAACTCGAATTCGGAATTTAGTTTTGAACATAAGGAAGATTTTGATTTAAGTGATACAGAACGAAAAATCATTGCACAAATTGGGCATGGTTACTCGAATAAAGAAATTGCCCAAAAACTTGGATTTAGTGAGGGTACGATTCGCAACTATTTAAGTGTGATTTTGGATAAATTGGATTTAAGAGATCGTACACAATTGGCTATTTGGTATTTGTCTAGGGGAAATAAATAATGGTGAAAAAAAGATTAAGAACTTTTTTGATAGCCATATTGGTGTGTTGTTTGACAGCTACATTTTATTATACACAAAAACCCATTGTTTTAACGATAGGTGTATTTGCGGGTAGTAACTGGAATGTGCCAAGTCCATACAGTGGCAAAATTATTGATGATGTGATTGAACGATTTGAGAAAACACATCCCAATGTGCAAGTGGAATATGTGAGTGGAATCTTAAAAGAGGATTATTCAGATTGGATTTCAAAGGAAGCTTTAGATGGTAAATTGCCCGATGTATTCATGGTTTTGAGTGATGATCTTTCTACATATGCTAAGGTGGGAATGTTAGAACCATTAGATACGTTTATGCAAACGGATGCAGGCTTTAATAAAAATCGATATTTTTCAACAACATTAAATGCAGGAAATATATATGATCATCAATATGCACTTCCATATGAAAGTTCACCAACTTTGATGTTTGTGAATAAAACGTTATTAGAAGAAAATGGGATTGCGATCCCAAACGTGAATTGGACGTGGGATGATTTTTATTCAATTTGTGAAAAATTGACTGTGGATACGGATGGTGATGGAGAAATCGATCAATTTGGAGAGTATGGCTATACTTGGCAAAATGCTCTAAGTTCGAATGGACAGGCATTGTATGATGAAGAAAGTATGAAGTGTACTTTACAGAAACAGGATGTGTATTCAGCCATTGAATTTGTACGTCAATTAAATCGTTTAAATCGAAATCAGAATGTGACAAGTGAATTATTTGATAAAGGGAAGGTTGCCTTTTGTCCAATGATGTTTAGTGAATATAGAACATATAAACCGTATCCTTGGAGCGTTAAAAAATATTCAAGTTTTGAATGGGATTGTCTTCCAATGCCTGCAGGACCTAGTGGCAATAATGTGTCGCAAATGGATAGTTTACTTTGTGGAATCAGTAAAATGTCCTCTAAGAAAAAAATGGCTTGGGAATTTTTGAAGTTACTTTGTTATGATGAGACAACGCAAGAGAGTTTGTTTAAATATTCGCAGGGTGTTTCCGTGTTAAAGAATGTGTCAACATCCAAAAATGTGACTAAGTATATTCAAGAGGATGCGCCATTGGATTCAAATTATAACTTAGATTTTTTTGATGATATGATGGAACAAGCAATCACGATAAAAAAGCTGGATGGCTATGATCAATTGTATTCGATGGCAGATAGTGAAATTCGAAGAGTCATTGATACAAATGAGGATATTGAGTTGGCAATGCAAAATTTGAATGATGAATTAAATATATTATTGGAGAAGCAATAACAAAATTAATTATTTATTTAGTGAATAGACCTCTAAATTTTTTAACAATCAAAAAGATTTCAGCAATGGTTATAAGCTGAGATCTTTTTTTGTATAAAATAACTGCATAGATTTTCAAATATCTTTTATGATGAAAATTTTTCTTGTAACCAACAGCATGGAATGCTTTCATCTTGATTTTTGAGCAGTGTCTAGTGATAGTTTTGAAGTAAAGTTCTTTGAAATTAGAATATTTGGTTAGTTTTCATGTGTCTAAAATGGTAAAAAATCATAAACATGTTGTTAAAAAGTGCAAAAAGTACCCTAAAACGTGCAAGTAGAGATGTTGCAAACGCTTTCTTAGTGTGATAGACTATATGTATAAATCATGATTTAATAACTATCGCTTGCATTTTTTAGAGTAGCAGTAGGTCAGCAAAAGACCAATAAGTATGAATATATTTTTTTGAGTATATTTTAATAAACATTTTTTAAGGGTATGTTATTTTTTAAATTTTCGCGTATTGAATTTAAAAAGTAGAGTTTATTTTTACTTAAATTAAAAGGTTATTGGAATATATCATATTTATACAAATTCCGTCTATTTTTGGAGTAGCGTTCCAAAAATATTTGTATTGGTCTTGAACGCTTTGTTGTCAACTTCCTACTGAAACTTAACTTAAGTTTAGGAGAAGAATAAATGAAAAATAGCCAAAAAGCCTTATTGGCCTCTATGGTTACTTTAAGCCAGGGTGTGACAGCTATGGCTTCACCGGTTCGTGTTTTCGCTAATACTGAACCTGTTCAAACAAAAAATACGACTGTAAAAAAAGAAACTGCAAATGTTCCAAAGAATGGATATACATTTGTGAGTGCTCCAGTTAGTGAGCCTGTTGTAGAAAATAACACAGTCACTATCAACCATGTAAATGGTGAAAAAACTCGTATTACATTTTTAGAAAATAATTTATTCCGTTTAGATATGGAACCAGATGGAAAAGATGAAAGCTTTAAAGAGTATGCTACACCTAACAATAGTAATCACACAGGTCGTATTGTTCAACAAAGCGATTCATCAAGTGAATATTCAAAACCAGCTCCTACAGTTACAAATGATGCAGGAGTATACACAATTGCTGTGAAAGATGGTGTATCTTTAGAAGTATCTAAAGAAGATGCTACAATGACATTAAAACGTGCAGATGGATCTGTTGTTTGGCAAGAATCACAACCCGTACAATATAAAAATGGTAGCACTATCCAGACTTTTGTAAAAAATAGTGGTGAAAACTTCTTTGGTGGAGGAACTCAAAACGGACGTTTTATCCATACGGGAGAATCTATCAATATTGTTAACGAAAATAACTGGGTAAGTGGCGGCGTTGCCAGTCCAAACCCATTCTTCTGGTCAACAAATGGCTATGGTGTAGTTCGTAATACATTTAAAAAAGGTGTTTATGACTTTGGTAAGAAAAACAGTAACGAAGTAGAAGCAACACATTCAGAAAAACGTTTGGATGCTTATTACTTTGTAGGTGATACACCAGTAAGTGTTTTACAAGGATATTTCAAATTAACAGGAAACCCAGCTTTATTCCCAGAAGAAGCATTCTATTTAGGTCACTTAAACTGTTATAACCGTGACGAATGGGTTGAAGGTGGTTCTACACCATTAGAAACTGTAAATGATAAAGTAAAATATTCAGAAAAAAACAATGGTGGACAAATTAAACAAGGTGGCGTTCTTGAATCATTAAACGGAACGAACGAAACAGATTATAAATTTTCAGCACGTGCTGTAATCGATCAATATGAAAAATACGATATGCAGTTAGGTTGGTTCTTACCTAATGATGGATATGGTTGTGGATATGGTACAGACGATGCAAATTTGGATAATAATATCGCAAACTTAAAGAGCTTTACAGACTACGCAAATTCCAAAGGTGTTGGAACAGGTTTATGGACACAATCTTCATTAACACCAGATCCAAATCAGCCAGTGCATTTACAACGTGACTTTGAAAAAGAAGTTTACAATGGTGGAATTCGTACATTAAAAACGGATGTTGCCTGGGTTGGTTCAGGATATGACTTTGGTTTAGATGGAATCAATAAAGCTTATAACATTATTTCCAAAGCAGAAACTAAGAACAGACCAACAATCGTTACGCTTGATGGTTGGGCTGGAACACAAAGATATGGTGGTATCTGGACGGGTGATCAGACAGGTGGAAACTGGGAATATATTCGTTTCCAAATTCCAACATATATTGGTCAAAGTTTAAGTGGTAACCCTAACGTTTCAAGCGACGTTGATGGGATTTTCGGCGGAAGTTCAACTATTCAAGCTCGTGATATTCAATGGAAAACATTCACAACTATGCTTTTAGATATGGATGGTTGGGGAAGTTATCCTAAAAAACCATACGTATTTGGAGATGAAACATCATCAATCAACCGTATGTATTTAAAACTTAGATCTCAATTGATGCCTTACATTTATTCAACTGCATATACTTCTGCAAACTTAGGAGAAGGCAGTGAAAAAGGTAAACCACAAGTTCGTGCAATGTTCTTGGAATTCCCAGAAGATGCGAATACATATAGTAAAAACATGCAATATCAGTTCATGTTTGGTAAAGATTTCTTAGTGGCTCCAGTATATCAAAATACAGCAGCAGATAAGGATGGAAATGATATTAGAAATGGTATCTATTTACCAGATTCAAACCAAGTATGGATCGATTACTTTACAGGAAAACAATATCGTGGTGGAACGACATTAAATAACTTTGATGCTCCAATTTGGAAAATGCCATTGTTTGTAAAGAATGGTGCAATTATTCCAATGTTTGAAGCGCATAACAATGCTGCAGCTAAAACGGAAACAAACAAAGGTGGAGTGGATAAATCAAAACGTTTAGTTGAATTCTATCCAGACAAAGAATCTGAATATACTCAATATGAAGATGAAGGAAATACAGTAGATAACTCTAACCTTGAAGAAGTTAACTACGGATCAAATGTAACAACTCATTACACAAGTTCTGTAAAAGATGGTAAAGCCGTATTAAGAGCAGAAGCAAGTCAGGGTAGCTACAATGGATATGATGCAAATAAAGAAACTACATTTATTGTAAATGTAAGTAAAAAACCTACGGCATTAACAGGAAAAGTTGGATCTTCAAAGGTTGAATTAAAAGAAGTTAAATCTCAAGAAGAATTCGATAGTGCAACAGGAAATGTATATTTCTACAATAAAGAGCCTAACTTAAACAAATTTGCGACAGAGGGTTCAGAATTTGAAAAGACTGAAATCAAAACAACTCCTAAATTGTATGTAAAATTCGAAAAGACAAATGTAAGCTCAAATGGAATCGAATTAACAGTAGATGGATTTGTGAATGATGGAAATTTAGATAAAGATGAATTAAATGAAAATCTTCAAACTCCTGCTAACTTTAAAGCAGACGAAGAAAACATTACTCCAACAACAATTCCTTTGAAATGGGATGCAGTTAGTGATGCGACTGAATATGAAGTAGAAACAGATGGAATGATTCAATCTGGAATTACAGAAACAAGCTATACGCATACAGATCTTGAATATCACTCTAAACATACATATCGTGTGCGTTCAAGAAATAAAGATGGATATTCAAAATGGAGTGATCCAATCGAAGTGGAATCTGCACTAGATCCATATCGTAATGTACCAAAAGATATTAAAGTATCTTGGGATTATGGTGATGCATGGGGTAAATTGAGTAACATTTTAGACTTTGATTATGGTACATTCTTCCACTCAACAAATTCAGTGACTGAAGATCAAGGATTGATCTATGATTTGAAGAAAGTTTACGATTTAGAGCGTATTGACTATACTCCTCGTAATGATAATAAGGGTAATGGTACTGTACAGAGAATGGATGTTTATACATCTATTGATGGGGTAAACTGGACATTATCATATGATTCAAGTAAACAAAAATCAGATTGGACATACTCTAAAGATATGTCAGATTTAGATACTAAGACTATCGATATGACAGGAACATCAGCTCGTTATATCAAATATGTTGTTAAGAAGTCGAAAGGTGGATTCTTCTCAGCTGCAGAACTTCAACCATATATCGTAGATGGAAGTGAAGGATACGTTATTGGAGATACTAACAATGATGGTGTTATCGATGAAAATGATGCTACACAAATTGAAAACTATGTAGGTCTAGAAGATGGCGATCCAACTTGGGATCAGGTAAAACGTTCAGATTACAACAAGAATGGTTACTATGATGCACAAGATATCACTCAAACAATGGTTCATTTAGATGGTGGAGTAAAAACACCTTCAAAAGATCCAAAAGGTTCTTTGATTACATCATTAGATAAGACTGATTATGCTGCAGGTGAAACAGTTACATTAACTTTTTCAGGTGTAGATATGAAGAATGTTTACTCTATTGGTGGAAAAATTGGTTATAACTCAGATGATTTAACTTTCAAAGGCACATCAGCTACTTTAGCTACGGCTAATATGAGAGAATATAAATTTGATCGTATAGCTTATAAGAAATCTGAAAACAATGCTGCAGTTAATAGAAATATAAACTTCACATATACAAATAGTGGAAGTAAGAAATCTATTTCAGGTACAAAAGATGTTGTAACAGTAACATTTACTGCAAAACGCGATATTTCTTTAACACCAGACTATTTCAATGCTTCTGAATACATGTTTGTAAGTAACAACTTGAATGCAATTAATCCAACTGTTGCTAGTGAAGATATTAAAACTCCAGATGTTACAGTTTCACAAATCAAAGTACAGAGTGTACAAGGTCAAGATGAAAGTGTATTACAATCTGGAATGGGTGTAGATAAGTTGATTGATGGTAAATGGGGTGCAGATGCAAACCGTTTCGAATTCAAATGGGGAAATAATGGAGATGAAGTTCCTGCAAGAGTTCCTTATTGGGTATTATTCAACTTTGATGGACAAAAAACAATCACAGACATGACTATTCGTGTTCGTGTAGATGGCACAAATATTAATACAGGCGCATTAAAAGACTTTGAATTGTATGCAGTTAATGGTGAAGAAGAAACAAAACTTGGAGACTACTCTATTACAGCCGTAGATTCTAAACAAGGTTTCAACATTCATTTTGATGCACCAGTGCAAGCTGAAAAAATCAAATTAAATGCATTGAACAGTCAAGGTGGACTTGAATACAAATTAAATATTGATGAAGTAGAATTCTATCAAAATGAAGCTACTTATGCAGAAGATATTGTATTCGATGAAAACAATGCTTCTACAATAGGTGTAGGTCAATTAAAAGCATTTAAAGCTACAGTACTTCCAGAAAATGTAACAAATGGATTGTATTCTGTTGAAAGTGATAAACCAGAAGTTGTTTCAGTTATTCGTACAGTCGATGGTGATCACTACAACTATACTTTACATGCGAAAAAACAAGGAAAAGCTGTATTGACAATTACTTCAAATAGTACAAATAAAGAAGGCAAAAAGATTACGAAGACATTCGAAATCAATGTAGTAGCTGGTCAAGTTGTTGTCGATGATTTGAAAGCACAATTAGATGAAGCAAATAAAGCAATCGAAAACAAGAATCTATATACAACGGCTTCTATTGATGCATTAAAAGCAGCGGTTAAAACTGCAGAAGCTGTATTAAAAGATAAAGATGCAACACAAACAGAAGTGAATGCACAAACAATTAATTTATTCAAAGCTATTCAGGCTCTAGAATATAAGGGTTCTAATGAAGGACAACCAGATTGTGAAACTGAAATCACAATTGACCCTGAAAAAGTAACGGCCACTTCTGAAGCAACAATTGATGGTGATATAATTAAAAATGCATTTGATGGTGATGAAAATACAATTTGGCACTCAAATTACAATGGACAACATACACTTCCACAAGGTGTAACAATGGATTTAGGTGCAGAGTATGACGTTCAACAATTGAATTATCTTCCTCGTCCAGGTAGTGGCAATGGCGATATCACAAAATATATGGTTGAAACAAGCTTGGATGGCGAGAAATTTAAGACTGTTGTGGTTGGAACATTCGAACACGATGGAAGTATGTTAGTGAATAAGGGTGAATTCAAGAAAGTTAAATTTGATGTAACTAAAGCTCGTTATGTTCGTTTTACAGCATTAGAGTCTTTAGGAAATGAATTGAATACTTATGCTTCAGCTGCTGAAATCAAATTGTTTGGAACATTGCATAAAGAAGCAATTCCTGCAACAAGTATTACATTGGATAAAACGGAATTAACATTAAATGTTAATGAAACAGCGCAAGTGAAGGCGACTCTTTCTCCAACTGAAACAACAGATGTTGTCACTTGGTCAAGTGAAGATGAGTCAATTGCGAAAGTGGATGCGACTGGAAAAATTACAGCTGTTGCCAATGGAACAGTAAATATCATTGCGAAAGCAAATGATCAAGTACAAGCTACAGTTACAGTTACTGTAAATGCTCCAGGTCAAGCTCAATTACAACAATTGATTGATGAAGCAAAAGAATTAAAATATGAAAATACAGTTCTTCAAGATGCATTGACAAAAGCTATTGCAAAGGCAACAGAAGCATTAGATGGTGATGAAGAAGCCTTGAGAATTGCTTACTATGAGCTTGCTGCTGAAATGTCAGAATTAGAACTTATTCAAAATAATCTTGATGAGTTGAATGGATTTGTTCAAATGGATGATTCTTTATATGTAAAAGATGACGCATTAACTCTTTTCAAAAATAAGGTTGAAATTGCGAAGAATTTAATGGCTGATCCAATCAATAAAAAAGAATTATTAAAACCTCAAATCAAAGACTTAAGCGATACTTACAAGTTATTAACTAAGTTGAATAGAGAAAAATTGACTGCAGCAATTGAATTGGCAGAACGAGTAAAAACTCAAGATTGTGTAGATAATGAAGAATTGGCTGCATTTAATTCTGCTTTAGAAGCTGCAAAGGCTGCTGATCCTGCAAATAATGAAGAAATTGATGCATTAGTTAATGCATTATTAGATGCACAGGCAAATCTAAAATACAAACAAAATGGTTTAACTACACAAGATCAAAGAGATTCTATTCAATACGCATTAGATATCTTAAAAGGATTGAACCTAGAAGATTACAGTAAAGAAGATCAAGAAACTATCAGAGCTGCAATCGCAAAAGGTGAAGAAGCATTGGCTAATCCAGAATTAGATCGTGATGATGCTAACAAAGTAATCAAACAACTTGTTAAAGCGTTAGCTGTTAAACCTAACGCACCTACTACTCCAGATAAACCTGGAACAGAAACTAAACCAGGAACAGGAAGTGGAACAGAAACTAAACCAGGAACAGGTAGTGGATCAACAACTACAAAACCTGGATCAGGAACTACAACAACTGTAAATCCTAGCAAGGGACAATCTAACGCAAATACAGGCGTTGAAAATAAAGCTGGATTGTTCGGATCATTAGGTGTTGGTGCTGCTTCTCTTGCAGGTATCGCAACGATCCTTTATCGTAAGCGCGAAAATGGAAAAGGCTTAAAAAAAGTAAAAAATAAGAAGTAATCAGTAATATATTCTCCTATATTAGGAGAATATATTCTTTAAAGTAAGGTGTTGTATATGAAGTGTATTAAAAAAATAATTGTTTTACTTATGGCATTTGTGATGATTACTGGATGTCAAACTCATCAAGAATCATCAAAACCAGGAACAATCAAAGAAATCAACATTGATAAGATGGTGGAAAAATTTGATGATGAGGATACGTTTGTGGTGATGATTACACAAACAGATTGTGGTTACTGTAAAGACTTTCATGAACTATTGGATAACTGGCTACCTACACATAACCTAACTATCTATGAAGTTAACCTAGATCATGAAGAGAATGCGACTCCTAATGACAATTTGGCAAGGATACGTCCTTATTTTTCAAATTTTAAATATACGCCTTCTGTATATTATGTAAAAGATGGAGAGTTCGTTTCTGATTTGAATCCTCAAGTACAAACAATCACTGAATCTATGTTGAATCAATGGATTAAACAAAACAACATTTTATAACGTAAAGGGCATAGCTTTGGCTATGCCTTTTTGGAGGTATTGAGTTGAATAAAAAATGTAAAAGATTATTATGTGTATTTTTAGCACTAATCATGGTGTGTATGACACCTTATCATGTATATGCCAAATCAGATAATACAATAGATGTTTATCCATATATTAAAAAGGCGGTTAATAAACTTGATAAACTAAATTCTTTTAAATATACAGTAGCCGATGTGTATGGAGTTGGGGAAGAGTTGCGTTGTACCATTTATAAAGGGGAAACACCAAATCAATATATAGAAGTTATTAATAATTATCCAATGGATGATGGTAGTGGAGAAGTTTGTTTTAAATATATAAAGCATGACAATAATGAGTGGGCTTATGTGATTAGTGAAGAAAATTTTAAAAAGAATTTAGATTCTATTCCCTTTGATAATTGGACAACAACACATCAAGATGAAGATGGAAATGTGGCAGACATTCCAAGTTTAGGTAAATCAGGCTATCGTGCGATGATATTATATGAATTGGTTAATGAAGAAAAATATTTTGCGGATCTTACCAATGAGTATGTAAAAGAGCATCAAGATGAATTAGGTGATGTGGATATTTGGATAAAAAGTTTTAATAAAGAAGCAAAAAAGTTTCGAAAAGCTTGTAAAAAGGGTGTCATCACAAAAACAAAAAAGGGAAAATTATATACTGTATTGATGAAGTCGGGGAATCAAACGGTTAATTTTTCTTTTAATGTAGATAAAAAAGGAAGGTTGACTTCTTATTTAGTGAATAATGTTGTAAATTATGAGTTTTATGGGTTTAAATAAACATAGATTTGATTATGGACTTAGATGACGTTTTGTTGTCTAAGTCTTTTTTGTTTAAAGTGACATTTGTCATATAAAATTGGTGACATATGGAAATTGAAAAGGTTTACAATAGGCTTATAATGAATGTGTATTCTATGTGATACTCATGTTTAAAAGTCGCCTAAATGTGTGAAATTATGTGTGATAACACTTGAAAACGCTAACATATTTATTATAAAATATGAGTAAATAAGAAACGCGGAGGGGAAAATAATGAAATATGTAGTTATGGTAAGTCATGGTGAATTTGCACCAGGATTACACAGTGCCGTTAAAATGATGACGGGAGATCGTGAAGATGTATTGTCTACAAGCTTAAAGGACGGAATGAGCGCAGACGAATTCGCATCTAACTTTGCTGAATTGATTAAAGATTTCAAAGCAGATGACCAAGTCATTTTATTAGCTGATATTTTGAGTGGGTCTCCATTCACAAATGCATTGAATGTATTGGATCAAAAAGGATTGCTACAAAATACTTTAGTAATTGCTGGTATGAATATGCCTCTTGCAATCACTGCTGTATTAATGAAAGACAACTTTGATAATGTGCAAGATTTAAAAGATACATTATTAAGCGAAGGTCGCACAGGATTAACTGATTTTACAGTTGCTTCTGATGATGACGACGAAGTTCTATAGGATTTGGCTATAACGCATATAGCGAAGGCATAAACAGAATAAAGGAGGACATATAATGATTAGTTTTATTCGTGTTGATGATCGTATTATCCACGGTCAGATTGTTACAAGATGGTCTAAAGAATACCCTTGTGATGGAATTATCGCAGTTAACGACAAAGCTGCTACTACTCCTGTATTGACACAGTCATTCAAGGCTAGTACAGACAAGAAAGTATTTGTTTGGACAAAGGAACACTGGAGAGAAAAAGCAGAAACAGTTAAGAATTCTAATAAAAAATATTTCTTAATTACTAAAAACCCAGTAGATATGAAAGAATTGTTAGTAGACGATGGATTCGTACCTAACGATGTTAAAACAGTAGTTATCGGACCATGTAATGATCGTCCAGGAGCTACAAAATTAGGTCAAAACCAGTCAATTACTCAAGAAGAAGCTGAAGCATGTGAAGCTTTGACAAACGCTGGTTACACAGTATTGTTTGCGTTATTAAAAGAAACTGCAATCGGTACTTGGGACAAATTTAGATCTAAATTTGGTTACTAACAGTGGGATAGTAAACAAATTAAGATAATAGAGAGAAAAAAAGGAGAGATTTATAATGAGTTGGTTACAAGCAATTTTAATCGGACTTATGAGTTGTACAGCAGCTAGTACTATCGCTTGCTTAGGTACAACAGTAGGTAACTACACTTTGAACCGTCCTTTAGTTGCATCATTATTCGTAGGTTTGATCCTAGGTGATGTATCTGGATGTATTCAAATTGGTATTCCAATGCAGGTAATGTGGATCGCATTGGTTACACCTGGTGGAACAGTCGCATCTGACTTACGTGCCGTAAGTTACATTGGTATTCCATTGGCTTATGTTGGAGCAAAAGCTGCTGGTATGGATTTTGGAGGAACTGATGCTCGTGGTTTAGCATCTAGTATCTCAGCCATGACTGGTGTAATCGGTATTACTTTATTCTACGGAACAGCTATGATGAACCTTATTTGGCAACACTGGGGCTGGGCTCAATTGGATAAAGGAAACTTAGATTGTTTAGGAAAAGTTGATGTTGTTCTCCCACTAATTTCACACTTTGTATTATCATTCTTGCCAGTTACATTACTTTGCTACTATGGATCTGGAGCCGTAGCTGAATTGTTCCAGAGCTTAAATGTTAATGTATGGTATGTAAAAGCTATCTTATCAGTAGGATCAGTACTTCCTGCAGTAGGTATTGGTATCTTGTTAAAATCAGTAGTATCTAAGACTTCTGACTTGGTTTACTTCATGTTCGGTTTCGCTTTAGCTGCTTCTATGAATTTAACATTAATTGCTGCTACAGTAGTTGGTGGTGTATTCGCATTGATTAACTACCAAATGACAATGATGAAAGCTACAGGTGCTGTTGGTGGTGCATCTGCAGACTATGATGACGAGGAGGACATTTAATTATGAAAAAGATTTCTAAGAAAACATTAAATAGTTCTTTCTGGCGTTGGTGGTATGGAAACTTAACATGTTTCTCACACGAACACATGCAGACATTTGGTTACATGTGGTCAATGCTTCCAATTATTAAGGAATTATATCCTACTCGCGAAGAACAATCAGAAAAAATGACTACTTACTACCCATTCTTCAATACTGAACCTCAGATTGGATCAATCGTAGTTGGTATCACAGCTGGTTTGGAAGAAGCTCGTGCAAACGGAGCTGAAGGAATCGATGATGAAATGATCAACGGTATCCGTGCAGGTCTAATGGGACCTTTGGCAGGTATTGGTGACTCATTGATCGTTGGTACTTACATTCCTATCTTATTAGGTATCGCATTAGGTTTCGCAGAAGGTGGATCACCTTTAGGACCTTTATTCTATATCATCGTATGGAACGCAACTTCAATTTGGTTCCAAAAATTCGTATACTTCAAAGGTTATGAATTAGGTGGTAGTGCTGTTGAATTGTTAGTAGGACAAAAAGCAACTGCGTTCCGTGAATCAGTATTGGTTATGGGACAAGTTATCGTTGGTGCGATGGCAGCTTCTTGGGTATCAATTTCAACTAACTATGTAATTGCACAATCTTATGATGCAGAAACTGGTAAATTATCAGACGTAACATTAGGATCTAAATTAGATGGAGCTTTCCCTAAGATCTTAACAATGTTATTCGTATTGTTTGCTTGGTGGTTGATGGCTAAGAAAAACATTACTCCAATTAAAGTATTGTTATTGTTCGTAGTTATCGGATTCGTAGGATCTGTTGTAGGATTCTTAGGATAATCATTTAAGACAATTAAAGACGGGCTTAACTTGTTAGGCCTGTCTTTTTTTCTTATAATAAATATATGAATATTTGAAAAGGAGCGTTAATTATGAGTTTGAGCCGCAAAGAAAGAGATCAGCTTGCAGAAGTCATCCAAAGAGAAAATGAAATGGTATTAAAAGTGGGAAGAATGGTCAGAAATGCCTTTATTCTAACACTTGCTTTTGGTGCTGTTACATATTGGGGATGGTCAGGGATGACGGATCCAATGTTTCCTAATATTCCTATGAGCGTACGTAATGTAGCTAAATGGATTGCTTTGATTGGTTTAATTTTATCGGGTTTATTTACTGTTTTAGGATTCATTTCTCATAGAAATGGGAAGAAAAGTGTATTAAAGAAGATTGATTTGTACGAAAAAAAGTAAAGATTTGTATATTTTGATTTAATTCATTATGATATTAACTAAAAATAACAATAATTGTGTCATATGTTAACATAATTTCACATAATATAACTACATCTATCACTTTATTGTTTAGTAATATACTGTTGAGCCAAAGATAGTGGCTCACTTCATAATCAAATTCCCTTTCTTAAAACTTTCTGGCAAAGCCCTTTAGGTAATTTCCCTTACTTAAAGGGCTTTTGCCTGTTCTAGAGCCTTGAAAAAGGTGTCTACTGGCAACAAATTGGCAACAAATTGGCAACAAATTTATTTTTTTACTTTATTTATGTAAATTAATAAGCGTGAACTTTAGTTTTTCCAAGAAATATAGACTTGTCATGATTTTGTAAGATTTGATCGCTACACTATTAATCGGGAGGTGATCAAATTGGAAATCGAAATCAAGCCTGAAGATCTATCTTTGTTTTTAGATAAGATTGGCCTTAATAATATAAATAGGATAGAGGTATTTGGTATTAATGAAGATGGATCTAGGGAAAAGATTGATATATCTGAATTTATTTCAGCACAAAAAAAGAACCTGCCATCATCATGAAGGCAGGCTTTTTTACACAGTTAGTTTAAGTAGTTATTCAATTGTTGTTTTTAAGTGTTTCTATCACTATTTTTTGCCCAAAATTCGATTGCCAATTTCAGCCCAAACTTTTAGATATTCATTCAAGGCTTCAGTATCGAATTGAGGGAATGTTGGAATGTCCGGTTTGTCTTCCGGTTCTTCCTCTTCTGTTGGATCTGATTTGAATTTATCAAATTCAACATACAATACATCCTTATCGATAGGTTTCGATGTGTATTGATAAAGATCACATAATTCAGAACGATCTGCATTTAAATTTCCATCGTTTGAGATCCATGCGGCAATCCATTTTGGATATCCTAATTCTTCAATATACGTTCCAAACCAGCTTTCTGATGCGTAAATACCGACATAATATCCACGCTCTTTGAAATATTCGCAGAAGATCTTACAAGAATTAGTGCATCTCTCTTTATTCATGACACCGTTCTTGCCTTTATAACCATCTGCATCTTCCATATCGAACCAGATACCAAGATCCGGCACGATATCATGTTCTTTTAATAAATTGTAAAGGAATGTAGCTTGTTCCAAAGCCTGTTCATCGTTTAATGCGTAGTCATATAGATACACACCAAATGGAATGTTAGCTTTTCTACATTTTTCTACATTTTTTAAGAAGTATTTATCCTCATTCGTACCATATGCTGCACGAATGATGACAAATTCATACTTCGACACATCAAAGTCTCCCTGATGTTCTGAAATGTCGCATCCCCAGTGCTTTACATTTGCACTGAAGTCCGGTTTTTCAGGTTCTTCCTCCGGTTTTTCAGGATCTATTGGTGTAGATGGATTCTCTTCTTTTACTTCACTAAAAGTTGCCCATTGATCATCGCTTCCTTCAGCTGGTCTAGCTTCTGTAGGTGATACCGCTGCAAAGACACGAATGCTTGGGTCTTTGTCATATTTCCATGAAATGTAACGATGCCCAAATCCAATCAGCTTATAATCGTACTGCTGGACCTCTCCCTTATACATCGCACCAAATGCTGGACCAGTTGGACTGTCACGATGCACTGTGATTGGAATATCGTTTCTAAAAGTAGCAACGCCAATTTCAGGTATCAGCATGCTTGGATCATAACTATCGGATGCACTTCCACCACCACTGAAACATTTAGGTCTGAAGGCAGTAGCGAATGTAGCACTGTATGGAAGCCTTACGATGTTAAAAGCTCCACCAGCTCCTCCTTGGTTCTGGCCTAAGAAATTACCATATCCTCCACCTGCATCACTGTCAAAGATTGCAATATGAGAATAAGGAGTCGCAGAACATTCAAAGAACACTGCAATGTCTCCTGGTTGCATCACGCTGACTTCATCGCAGAAATTCAAGATACCATTCGATGCACGATTGTTCCAAATGTCTTTAACATAACCGGATGTTGAACAATGGATGCGACTGTATCCCAATCGTTCTAGATAGTACATTGCACCGTCCCAGCACTGGGCTCCATAATACCCATCTAGATCATAGGCACGTCCTAAGACTTGATTTTTAAAATCGATATAGTTCATAATTTTAAACTCCTAAAGAAAAGAGCGATTATTCGCTCTCATTTTCTTTATTAATCAATTTATCTGCAACTTCCAATCCTTCCTGCAATACCATAGGTACATTGAATCCCGCCTCGACAAAGTTCTCAACGATTGAACGTGCTTCATTCACAATTAATGAAGCCAGGACGAACCATCCAAGCACCGTAGTGACCTGCAGATCAATGCCAATCGTAGAACCTACTTCAATCAGACACGCTGCAATACCGAAGCCAAAGGCGATCATCAACCAGTATCCTAATTTTTTAAGAACTCCCTGCCAGCCTTTGACACTATTCTCTTTTCCGGCCATTCTTGATTTCATCCATCCTGTGACCCAGTCAATAATATTCAGGATCAAGAAAAAAGCGAACAGGAACCAATGTTCACCGAAAATCATCGTTAAGAATGCAATAATCGCTCCTAAAAGCGAATTATATGCGTCCATAAAATCAAACATCTTCATTTTTTTCATTAACCTCACTCTTTCTATTCTACTTTCTGAAAATAACGTGGTAATGATTCACAATCTGCATACAAAGGCTGACCACTATCTTCTAAGCACAAATACAAGGCATCATTCTGTGTATAGTATTTATCTTTATATACAGTCATTAGTTGACTATATGGAATTGGGTCTTCCTGTGTTCCTGCATGAGAACCATCAATCCTTTGATATAAGGCTGCAGTGCTTATACCAGGTTCTTGCCCTTCAAGAACAACTGAAATTTCTTGTCTTGCTTCCCAAGGTTCACCTTCAAATTGAAATCGTTGCTTATTCTCCATTTTTGAATTAATAAATGATTTCCAATCAGGAAGAACAGACACACACTGCAAGATTTGATCATTTGTCATCAATGGGATCGCACAAGCAATAGCAAATGACTGCTCTTGTGTTAAGCCACCTACCGGTTCTTCTCCTTCTGGTTTGGATAAAGTGATGCGATAAATAGTTTTATCTTCGTTATCTACCTTATAACCAAATTCATCAATAATGGTATAACCAGTATAAGAATCATCACCATACACGATAGGATTCTTGTTTGCTTCGAACGCATTTTGAATAACATCGATTTCAGATTCGCATACAAATGTGATGTTTAGATTCTCATTGATTTCCTGGATCAATTCATTGCATAGCGTGATATCGAGATCACCAATCTTGATTTCTTTTGATGGCTCTTCATAAATTGGATCATCGTTATAGATCTCTTCATTGTTCTTTACTTCTTCACTCATATTCTTACCTCTTTCTATAAAATAAAAAGCATGAAAGGAAGTGCTCTCATGCTATACAAAAATCTAGTTTTAGACTGGTTGAAAAACCAAAAAATTTATCTGAAATATTCTACATTTACAAACTACTGTAATATCTCGCATAACCAAATCATTCCTAATCTAGGTGATTATGAAGTAGATCAATTAAATAATGACATACTTCAAGAATTCATTTTGAATCGATTAAAGGAAGGTCGATGCGATGGCAAAGGTGGAATATCTCAGAAATATGCTCAAGATATTATTGCTGTATTAAAACTCACTTTAGGAAAAGAAGTAGAAATACAGCTTCCTTATTCTCCGCCTAAGGAGGTAGAGATTTTTGAAAAATCAGATCAAGTAACATTGATTAATTCCCTCCAATCTAATATCTGTCATAAGAACTTTGGCATATTGCTCACAATTCACACGGGATTGCGAATTGGAGAATTATGCGCTCTTCGATGGTCTGATATTAATTTTGATGCCCAGCTTCTACATATCAACAAGACTATGATAAGAACATATACAAAAGAAGATGGATCAAAACTGAATATCACAGCACCTAAAACACGCTCTAGCATACGCACGATTCCTTTAAATAAGTGGATCATGCAATACGCTGTACTATTGCGTGGATCAGATAATGAATATATCGTTACAGGAAAAGAAAAATATATAGAACCGAATAAATATAGGCTCTATTACAACAGACAACTCAAAGATCTAGAGTTGCCTCATCGAAAATTTCATTCATTAAGGCATACATTTGCGACACGATGTATCGAGTGTGGTTGTGATTATAAGAGTTTGTCGGAACTCCTAGGACATTCCAATGTATCAATAACGATGAATTTATATGTTCATCCACAACTTGAACTGAAAAGAAAGTGTGTAGAGTTACTAGCGGATTACTATGAGCATTAGTATGTCTTTTACTGCTAACGGAGAGTATGGTAGTTATGAACATGAATTGACTATAGATGAATTAGCATACCACTGGCACGACTACGCTCCTGAATGGGTAAATGGTTCCTCAACTAATACAGGTATATTCGGAATGAGAGGAGAAGGAAAAGATGCTACTTATGGTGGTGGTGTTGAACGAGTTGGAAAATCAACTCCATTTGAAATCATTCAGCCTAGTTTATGTGTGTATATGTGGAAACGAGTATCTTAGTTTATGTATGTCATTTACTGCTTCTTCGAGCGGTGGAAAATACAAAGAGACTTTAACAATAGATCAAATTCCAAATCATTCTCACGAACAAGTAGTAGTAGCTGATACCCACAACAATACCGGTTTGAGAAGCGATTATAACAATGATGTCCAAAATGGTGGATCATTCCCTCAAGGTATAAATACTAATACTACCGGCGGTGGTCAGTCACACAATAATATACAACCATACATAGTTTGTTATATATGGCGTAGAACAGCTTAAATTAAATGTATGTCTTTTACTGCTGGATCTATAGGCGGTGAATTTAAACATCAAATGCTCATAGATGAGCTTGTATCGCATGATCATGTTATGACAAAAAACAGAAATTGGGGTAACGCTAATTATGGTGGAACCAACTCTCCTGCTTGGTCATCTGAATCAATTTCAGCTAATAACTTAACATCTAAAACTGGAAATTCTCAACCATTCAATATCATGCAACCTTATTATGTTGTAAACATATGGAAAAGGACTGCATAATAAAGGTATGTCCTTTACTGCTAATTCTACAGGTGGTAAATATAAGCATCAGCATGATTATGGACTACAATTTAGAGAGTATTACGGTTTAATCGGATCTAAAATTCTTGTGCAGAATGGTGATGATTGGGCGAATCCAACTAATGCAGGTTATCAAGTTTCAGAGACTTTTAGTAAAACATCTCATGAAAAAGAAACAACAAATGCTGATGTTTATGTTTCGTATGGTAAAACAAAAATAGCCGATAACATTATTCCTTATTTTTCAGTTTATATGTGGAAGAGAATTAGCTAACTCTCTTCCACATGTTAACAACGATATAAGGATTTTGAATGTTTATAGCATCGTTATTACAGTTTTCCCCACCATTCGTTGTCCCATAAGTGGCGTTTGTTCCTGATCCAATTTGTGATCTATCTCCAGAACCAGCAATCATTAAAGGTCCACCCATACCTGTATGTGTATGTTGTGGCAATTGAGATTCCAATAATTTAATTAAATAATTTCCACCTTCTGCTTCGGACGTAAAGGACATACTTGTAGTACCATCGTTTCCTTGACCGGCACCAATTAAAACTCGACCAGGCGCAAAAGCTTCCCAAGTGCCACCGAACAAGGTTCCTGGATTGGTTGAAGCAGTGCTTATATAAATTGATCCAACTGGATAAATTAAATCGACCAACTGTCTAGTTTTTCCTTTTGATTTAAATTTAAATAATGCCATAAGAATTTCCTCCTTTTAATAGGCAGAATAAAAGCCACTTTTTCAAGTGGCTAAACTTCTGTCATTGGTGCAGATACACCATTTAAAATGTTTGTGATTTTATCATTTAAGGCTTTACCTTGTGCAGCAGTCAGAGCTACTGTAGTGCTCGTTGAAGTCAATGTATTTGAAAGTGCTGGTTGAGGACCGGTATCACCTTTTGGCCCTTGTGGGCCTTGTGCACCTGTGTCCCCTTTTTCTCCTTTTGCACCTTGCGGACCTTGAGCACCTCGACTCGGTTTACCGGTATCAGTCGCACCCAAGTACCAGTTACCATTACTCCCTATCGTAGGAGTTGTACCGGCAGGACCTGTATTACCTTGTTTTCCTTGAGGTCCTTGAGAGCCAGTATCACCTTTTGCACCAGTAGAACCTTTGCTACCATTTTTGACATTGAATGTCTTTTTCGTACCATTTGATAATGTCACTGTAATTACATTAGTTCCACCGTCGGCTGTGGAAGTGGTAGTCTGTTCAACACTTGTTACAGAAACTCCATCTGTTCCTTTTGCACCAGTATTGCCTTGTGGCCCTTGCGGACCAACCACTTTGCCAAGATCTACACGTCTTGACATTGCCATCACCTCCTATTCGTCATAAGTTGCGATTAGATGACCATTTTCATCGATTGATAAATCTGGAGTGATGCCATCTTTACCGGCTGGTCCTTGTAAACCTTGTGGACCTTGTTCACCCTGGTCACCCTTAGGACCTTGTTCACCTTTAGCACCAGGTGCACCAGTCTCACCTTTTTCACCTTGAGGACCTTGGTCACCTTGTGGGCCTTGAATTCCTTGATCACCTTTATCGCCTTTATCACCTTTGTCACCTTTTGGGCCTTTGATGTTACCAGCGTTTTTGAATTTTCCATTTGTAGAATCTCCGCCAGAACCAACATAAACCCAAAGAGTACCACTACCATCTAAATATGCATCACCAGCTGTACCAGTTCCTGGAAGTGAGGTTTCATTCTCAACAGAACCTTTGATGTTAACACCAGTACCATCTTTACCGGCTGGACCTTGGATTCCTTGCTCGCCTTGAGCGCCTGTGTCTCCTTTGGCACCTTGAGCGCCACGACTTGGCTTTCCTAAATCAGTTGTTCCAACATACCAGTTACCATTTGAACCAATACTAGGAATTACTACACCTAAATCTACTTCTCTTGCCATTGCTTATACCCCCCCCCGTTATGAATTATATACTGCGATTAAATGGCCTTCGTCATTGATATAGAACGATGGTGCATCTGCACCACCCATTTCTATCAATGTATTTAATTTCTCTATCAATTGCATCACAATGTCTTGCTGATCTTCTGGAATTGAAGTTTCAGGTTCTAAACCTTTTAGAATTTCCGATTCAGCAATTGTTGTGTTCCATTCATTTGTCACATCTTCTTCAACAGACTTTTTAGCACAAACAATGAATTGGATTGTGCCAGGTGTTTTCGCGCATTTGCGTGAGATCAACCAGCTAAATGTGATCTCATCACCTTTCACTGATACATCATCACAGTAATATCTGTCTTTTTCTCCGGATGCATTTTGATAATTTACAAAAATTACAAGTTTTGAAAGATCTATATTATCGCCTACGATTTTCGAACATTTAAAATAGACTCTTTCGACATCTTCGTCCGATTCAACACCTAAAATTTTATATGTATCTGGAACTGTAATTTCACGAGTCTCAGGATCAATCGTACAGTATTGAATCTCTTGTTCTTGAACAGCTAGGACAGCTAGTGCATCATCTAATGTTTTCATTGCACAATCACCTCCTGCTTGATTGATAATTTATTAGTCGCAAACTTTTGATCATTTGCAACGAAAGTCAGAAAGAATGATATCTTTCTTGAGTCGGTCACATTGTCTGGAACGATACATCGCTCATTGATGATTGGTACATACTCAATATCCGGCCCATCAATGAAGCATGCGACCTTTCGATATCCATTCAATTCTTCTGAAAAATTGAATTCAAATAATAGATATCCTTTGGATCCAGCGACAATGTTGCCATAATCACACTTTGGATCTTTTTCCAAAGTCTGACCACGTACATTAAATTTGAGAGTTCGCATATTATGAACCCTCCACTTCGATCATGACATCAGTAGTACCATTCTTGATACCATTGATCAGATTTATTACTTCTGTTCTCAATGCATTCAATTCACTTGGAGTCACCAAATCCTCTGGATTGATATCACCAAATCGATCGATAATTTCCTCCATCTCTTGAATCTTAGCATTTGCTGTGCTAACTGCAGTGTTCGCTTTACTTGCGGCTGCATTTGCTGATGAAGCAGCGCTATTGGCAGAACTTGTAGCAGTTTGAGCAGCGCTCTTAATATCATTCAAGTCTTCTGTCGCATCGATACACTCTTGTGTCGCTTGTCTGACTTCAGACAATGCGACTTCATATGGATCGTCTTGTTGATGTGGTGCTTCAGTTACTTTAATTTGAAACGGAAAACTCCCCAGTCTATCTGAAGAACTAGCACTATTTTTAATTATCAATTGTCCATCGTATGTTCCAGGAGATGCAGTCACGTTTTCTGGGATTAAAAAAGAGACTACATTATCATCCGATATTGTACAGTCTCCCTTTACTTCTTTATCGTTCTTTGTTTCTAATTCATACGTGCAATTTTTATCTTGTACGTTTTCAGCAATCATAAATTCGGCATATCTAGAAGTATCATATTGCATACAATCTATGCTCAACGTTACCCCACGATTTAATAAGGATATATAGTTCATTTGCTTATGCACCTCCTATATTTCTACTTCAATCCAGCGAGCACCGATAACAATGCCGTTTTGCAAATCTAGCTCTAATACCTTCTTGGTACCACCAGAACCTTCAGCATAACATTTTGGTCTGAATAAGCCTCCATCTGGCCAGGATAGAGAAACGATATTAAACACCGCACCACCACCAGGATAAGCAGCTCCGCCTTGATTCTGCCCCATCCATTGGCCTTTGTAATACATAGCGACATGGCCATATCCTCCGCCATAGGCATTGGTCCATACGCCAATATCCCCATCTTGTGGCGATCCCGTAACAATGTCGTGGTTGTTCAACATTCCGTTTGAATATCTCTGTTCCCAAAGATCACGCGCGCCGCCCGTGGTAGTACAGTGTATCGGAGAATAGCCTAGCCATTGATCATAAAAAGCATATCCATCCCAACACTGTGCTCCGTAATACCCATCCACATCATGACCAGTACCATTATATGTGTTGACGAATATTTGAAATGACTGTGCCATCAGCTGACTCCTGTGACTAATCCTTTTTCAACAGTTAATGAGTTGGTCACTTGATAAGTTCCAGTCAAACCACCTTTACCATTAATTGTCAGAGCTGATGTCTTTAATTGAATCGAATTACCACTGTTATCACGTGTTAAGAATATACTACAATCATCTGCTCCGCTAAATGGAAGAATATTGATGGATCCTGAGCGATTATTCTGATTACCCCACATATTTATCAATGGTTTATTGTCAGTGCCTGAACCAACCGGTCCCACTGTTATACCAGATGCAGAAAAGTTGCCATCCGTAGCTTGTGTTCCTAGGTATAGCCAATTACCAATACCTACATCTTTATAAGTGTTTAACACTCCTTTAAACGTACCATCGTTCATTACAAGCTCGCCGGTTTCCATGTCCAGATAGAATGTTCCGTTCAAATCTGAAAGAATACCAGTGATAATATAATCTGCATGAATAGAACGATAATCTATTGCTGTTCCCCAAGACCAATCACTACCATCTTCAGTTCTTTCCATTGCAAGCATTAGCCCTTGCGTTCCTAAGCACAATGCTCCATAAGAAGGAGACTCAGGATCTGTGTCTTGCATGAGAATTGCTTTAACTTCTGTTTTATTGGCTCTATCTTTTTGCGCCATCAAAATAGCATTGGCTGCACTGATTACCCCTTGAACCTTTTCTGCAATCACCGTGTTTGTTTCTACATTGATTACTTTCTCAACTGCATTTTTCACTGATGAAACATCATCAAAATAGTTATATGCTAACTCCCCAATTTCTACAGAATTTACTTTTTCTCGAATTGCATCCCAAACCAACCGCACAACTCTTGCATCTGATACCACATCAATTCTTTTATTTCTGCAGTGAACTGTATCCCCTAAACACACTTTTTCTAGTTCTTTTACATCTTCATATTCTTTAGAATTTTGCAAAAGAAAAACATTGATTTCCCCACTTACTGTAGGTGCATCAATGCCTAGTTCAAATTGTTCCTGTGCTGCAGTTGTTAATGCTGCATCCAGTACTTCTTGTGTATCACAAACAATAATACCGTTTGCTTCATCATCATCTTGTGCATCTTCACGCATTTTGATATCACTGAATTCCATTGCCTTTTTATGAATGATACGGTACTTATCAATATTTGGACTATCGACAACTCCATTATTGGTCATTGTATGACCATTGTAAGCTTTAGGCTTGATTCTTGTAACAATATCACGCATATCTGTATTAAGATGCATTCCATTCATGTTTTTTCCGTAACGAATTTCTACATTTCTATCAGATCCTACACGTTTGTTGACAGAAACATGAAAGTTATCAAAATAGATTTCTCCACCCCATCTGGATATAAAAGAGTTCTCATCAGAACCATTTAATGCTTCCATCAAATTTTTATCAATATAGTATGCGGTTGACAAACGTGAAATATCAGAAGATCCAGTATATTTTGGATTTGTAATTATTGAATCGAGAGCACCTTGTCCATTTGTATCTGTTGGCCTCTTATCATCTATCCAGCAATCATCCATGCTGTCATAGAAGATATGTTCTAAATCGCACGTTACACCTTTATTATCGTCAATATCATAATTAACAATCCTATAAAGCTGTTGTGTTCCATCAGATGCTGGAGCTTTAATAACTGCATCATCTGTGATCCATTTCCATCGTCCTTCTGAATCTATTGGATGTGACATTGAACCAATCCAATCTCCATTTAAAGTGGAATCCAACAGACACTCTGTAGGCAATAGAACGATATCGCCATTTTTTTTATAATCGGTATTTCCTTTTTTATACAGCTGAATCATGGATGTAACCACCTCCATCTAGGTTTTACTTTTAACGCAAAACCAGGAGTTATTGACACAGAGTTTATCCCAGTCTTTAGATATAAATCATCAAAATCACCTGTTGCCAAAGTATTGGATAGTTGTCCTGATTCTAGTACAACTTCTTGCTTTTCTGTATCAATGTAAATTGTTCCATCTACATTACATTTCAATTCCTTATCATTGATTGTTAAAGTACAGGATCCTGTTCCTTCTATCCTGTATACCGGTTCACACATACTATAGATATTGATTATTTGATTGTTTGATACTGATTCAAAGAAATCTCCACTTAGAAGATATACCCCAGGATCACAAGTAAATGTCAAACTAAATTCAATAGATATATCTGAATATCTTTCATAATCAGACACTTCTACTTTTTTAATTTGAAAATACCTTGTCTCCATTCCTTCCAATATCAATTTTTTAGATTGCATAAGCAAAGTTATGAACCTTTGATACTGTAGATCCACACTAACTTCATCAATTAGTGTAATATCACAATCCATAGAAATTATAGTATCACTATAAGTTCCATCACTTTCTGTTAATGTTCCTCTTCTTCCTGGTATAGATGTCTGTGTATAGCTTGGTGATCCATATTGAATCACCGGATAGCTATCTATTACACGGACACCAAACGAAGCACTATATAATTGATCTGTTTGAAAACCATACTCTATCATTTATAGCGCCCCTTTCCTTTCTGATCACGACTTATTTTTTTAATCGTAGCTTTTGTTGTCTTATCTACAAGCACATCACTGTCTACAATGAATTGATTATTGATTACGATTGGTCCATCATCATCCGAAGGATTATCTGTATCTGTTGAAGTATCCACATAAGCAGATGCTGGATGATCATAAGCCCTACCTTTTGCAGAAGATACAAATCGAGAAGCGACCTCTTTCTTACTTGCATCAAATGCTGCTTGAGTTGATTTTGTAGCCGCCTTTTTGAGCTCTGGAGTTTTTTCCTCTAAACCAACAGCTTCACCTTCGACCCAGTTATATCCAATTTCTTTCTTGGCTCTTCTAGATGGAGATTTAATACCAAGCCAACCTTTTACCGTATCAAATGCGCCTTTTACGCATCCAACAGCTTTATCAATCAACCATTTGCCCATACTGGCAATACCGTTTCCAATACCTTTAATGATATTGATACCAACTTGTAACCAATCGATATTACCGATATAGTCAATCATATTGGCTACAACATCACCAAGCCCTGCAATCAAGGATGGTATTGCACTTAATATACCTTTTATCAATTCACCTAACAATTGCACTCCAGTGCTTAAAATACTTGGTAAATGTTGGATCAAAGAACCAATAAAATTAGCAATAATCGTTGGAACTTGTCGTACTAAATCTGGAATGCTATCAACGATCCCTTGCACCAGACTTAACAATAACTGCATACCAGAATCCCATAATTGTGGAAGATTACTAATAAGACCGTTAACAAAATTTGCTATAGCTTGAAATGCTAGAGGAATAAGTTCTGGTAATTTAGCTGATATACTATCAAACAATTGACTAATCAACTGGATACCGCCAGCGGCTATTTGATAGCCATTTTCTGCCAGTGTGGTCAAGAATTGTTGGATCACTAACAGTGCTGCATTTGCCAAAGATGGCAATGCCGCTGCAATCCCTTGAACTAACGATCCTAAAATCGTTGTCGCAGTATTGAAAATAGCAGGTAGTTGAGAGCTCATCCCATTCAATAGATTGGTGATAACTCCAGCCCCGGCTTCAAACATTCCTTCAAGTCCACCCTCTTCAAAAGCGCTTGAAAGAGTTGATAATGCTTCATTTGCAGCAGGCAATATACTGTTTGTCATCTCTTCCGAGATTGGCTTCATGATATCGCCAAGCAACTGCTGAGCATTATCTTTTAAAGTGGACATCTGCCCCTCAAAAGTCTTGGATTGTTTTTCCATTGACTGGAAAAACTTTCCACCTTCAGAAGTTGCTCGTTCCATCGATGCGGTAATTTCATCGACAGACAACGTACCTTTAGAAATACGATCATACAAGCTTTCCATCGATTCGCCTGTACTCTCTGATATTTCTTGCAACGGGTTGAATCCAGCTTCAATCATCTGCTTGACATCTTCAAGCTGTACTTTACCAGCTGAGCTCATTTGTCCATATGCCATAGCAATACGAGACATCTTATCTGCAGATCCTTGAGAAATATCCCCAAGCATCATCATCTTGTCCATCGCTTCATCAGCAGTAAAACCATAGTTCATTAATAACTGAGTTGTATCCGCAAGTTGAGGCAGTTCAAATGGAGTTTCTGCTCCAACTTTTTTCAATCTTTCAATAACTTCACTTGCTTTTTCGGCTGAACCGGTCATAACTTCAAAAGAAGTCTGATAAGTTTCGATTGAAGCATTATATTTTATACCTACTGCAGCTAATCCGCCCATTGCAGTTGTAATGCCTGCAATAGCAGTAATGGAAGCTTTTGCAGCCGTTTTTGCCGCGCTGCTAACAGCTGAAAATCCTTTTTTTGATAAAGAACCTATCTCATTAAAGGAGTCTTTCCATCCTTTAGAAGATTTTTTACCTTGATCACTGACATCATCGGCAGTTTGTTTAGCTTCTTTCTCTGTCTTTTTTAATCCAGATTTTAATTCACTTTCATCTACAGACACACCAATCTTGATGCTTCCATCATTGTTTGCCAATTACCTCACCTGCCTTTGTCTGTGAGAGCAACTGGCACATGATGGCTCTATCTGCTCTGTTTTCCTTTATTCACTTTTATTTCAAATATTTGTTTACATTTTTTATTTTTACAACGTACTGTAATACCTTTGCACTCTGCTTGGTTTTGAATGATCATTGGCATCACATACCCACAATGAGGACATACAATCTTTTTTACTTCTTGCATTCTTCAATCCTCTTTTTGACATATTCTTTCATTTTTGCATTACGTCTTGCTAATTTAAGTTTAGAATCAACTTTGATTTGTTCTGACTTGATTGCGTATCTTTTTTTCATCGCTCGAACAAACTTTTTTTCTGATTTAGAAACATCTTTTAAATTAACAGTTCGCCAATACATAACTTTTGAAAGCAAATGTTCTTCATTCAAACTATTAAACATGGCCAAGAACTCCCACCAGTGAAGTTCTTGGTTTTTTGTTTTGTTCAAATTGATTCCATATTGACTTCTAAACGCCGCATAGATCATAGAAGCATCTTGATCAAAGTCATATGCTCGATTAGAGTTTCTTGACGGTCCTAATCCTTCATTATTTTCATTAATGCCACCTTTGAAAAAATAAAGGAACTGATTCATAGCTTCTTCTAAATCATCAGGGACATTGTTTTTATAGAAAATATTTAAGACTTCGAACATCTTTTGATCGTCCTCTTTATTCATAGAAAACAAATCAATTTCACAAAGCATAGATGCTCTATATCCCCAATCAATTGGCCATTCTTCACCATGAATGATTACAGTACGAGGTAATTCATCGATTAGGATATTTTCCATCAATGGATACGTTTTGTTGAAAACGGAGCGATTTTCTTTTGATCTGATTTGATTGCTTTCAAGAATTGATCATACATTTCTCTAGCGGCTAATAGATCTGTACAATCACCAATAACATCAACACCTGTAGTCGAAATGAAAAACCTTTTGATCATGTCTATTTGTTTTTCTAAGAAAACAAACATGCTGATTTCTTCATCTTCCATCTTATCAACGCTAGATTGAATGGCTTTTTCGTCTTCAGAAAGCACCTTTAATGCATCTTCATATTTTTTCGCATCTTTCATATCATACATATTGAAAGATATATTTTTTCCATTGATCTTTGTTTTCATATCTAAGCTCCTGCACTATACGTATATTCTGTTGGGTTGTCTCCAACTTTTCTAAATTCAACATCAATTGCAGCTGATTCTCCTGCATTTCCTCCACCATCTGAATTAATGATGATTGAAACTTTACCTTTTTCACCTTTACCAGTCAAAAGACAGAAGTATACATAATCTGTAATAACTTTATTACCAGTCCCATACTTGATCGCATGACTGAAAATATAGTCTTGAACTTCATCTCCAATATAGCGATCTCCAGAAATTGTAAAAGATCTCTGGTTTCCAGTGCGTTGAGTTGACTGACCCGCACGAATATATGTCTTATCCACTGTGATAGGATTCATCTGTGCATCCAATCCTTCAATACCTAATTGGACTACATGATAATCTGTTTCTTTCACTGAAGCAGTTTTAGGTGTAGTATTGATTGCTAAAACAAAATCATCATTGGTTACCCATCCTTCAAAATCGGGATTAGGTGTATACCCTTGCATCAATTCACTTAATTTCATTACTTGTCCTCCTTGTCAAAATAAATAATTCGACATTGAATCTGATATCGTGCCAAACCTTCTTTGGGATTGATACCAGATAAGTTAGGCATGTTTTGCAGATTCTCCATTTTCTTGATTTGGCAACTCTCGCCAAAATCAGGGAAATTCTTTTTTTTGTTTTGTTCATCAATCCAATCCATAAAGGATTGAACAAAATTCATACATTCTAAATTCAGTGAATCTAGATCTGTTGAATAAAGTCGAATAAGTGTAATGGTAAACCCATACGCTTTTTCTGCCCCTTTAAAATACTTTTTGATTACTCTGTCTGAAAAGTCTGTGGTTATAGCAATTTGTCCCATTTCTTCAGATGAATAATTAAATCCAAGCGTTTGTTCTGTTAAATCATCAATTTTCTTTTTAATAAAAGAATGCACTGCATCATGTTTGGTCATCGTGATCTTCCTCTCAAATAATTTCGATAAGCTTCTAACAATTCATTTCCTCTTGCTACCATCATAGCTTCATTCCAGTGGCCGGTTGCTTTTGGATGTCTGAATTTCGAATATGTCAGTTTCCGTGTTGAAGGGACTTTCCCTACGTTCGGTCTTGACCAGAACCTTTCTCCATCTGTAAAGGCTCCTGTCTTGTATTTAGGATCTTCGTACAATTTACCTTCCCACTGATAATGAGCATATGGACTTTGATAGTGTATGATCCCTTCTTTCGCCTGCACATATGTTCTTACATTTTGTGCCAAAACCAAGTTATCTTCCGGTACATAAGGATCCATCAATCTTTCAGCTTCATTAGCTAAAAAGAGAAGGCCATTGTCTCCTCCGGTCTTCTCTTCAATGATTGTATTCGTTGGCTTCAGCCATCTAAAGCTCCCACTCACATTTATCCTCCTAGCCGTATGTGCTTGCCAAAAAGATATCGTGTATTATCACTGATTGATGTTACCCTAAATGCATCTGGTTTATACTTGTGTAATAGTTGAGTTGCATTCATATCTTTTCCTATTTCGTCAATTACAGAGCCATACACAACGATATCATCCATTGATACATCTATATCCCCTTGAGGGATTCTCGCTGTATACGTGTTGCTTTTGGACACGTCTGTACCATTCTGAGAAATTGTTGTTTCGCATTTATAAAAACAATTAGAGATCACAGAACTTGTCCAAATTTCTTTTTTGTCTACAAGCTTTTTGTGAAACAACGTAATAGTATGCGTGTAATTTGGATTTGGCATTATAAACCTCTATACAACAATCCCGTACGACTCAAGTATTTATTGATGATATCGAAAACTTTGCGTTGTCTGACTTGCTCGGAATACATCTCTTTTTGTCCGGATAAATCAAAGCTAGCACTTTCACCATCATTTGAGTATGAAACAAGATTCCCAACAGATCCATCCGATGATATAGCTTGAACATACTTGGATTGATTGAATAAATACTCTGTCAACTCACATATACAATCCATCACATTTTCATTGATTAAAGACTTATCTTTTCGAATGCGATCAAAAGTAACATGATCCAGTTCACGTTCTGCCTGCCTTTCCCAATAGTAGAAATCTTTTTCTTCTACTATCGGATCTCGATAAGCTAGATACGTGTCTAAATAGTATGAATAATTAACATACATTATTGCATCAATCCAGCATCTTTTAGCGCTTGGATGATTGCATTGATTGCTACTTTATTAGCGTTTGCTAACGTTACGATAGCAGCTACCTCTGCTTGAGTATACGTTTCACTAGGAGCTGTAGCATCAGCCGCAGAAACACTTGTCACAGAAGAAGCAGGAGTGAATGACTCACCCTCTGCTTTATAATTTTCTGCGATAAAATTGATAATTTCTGCATTACTGTCCCCCTTGATCTCAGAAAGCTCTTTACCAGTCATTTTAACTGCAAGAGCTCGTAATGCACTAATGTTTGACATATTATGCCTCCTTAACTAGAGTAATTGTTTTTGTAACTTCAGATGCATCAACTGCAATATCTACTGTTTGAGCAACATATCCTTTTAAAGTAATTTTAACTTGGTAATTTCCTTTGCGAAGGTTGAATGTAGCTAAACCTGAAGCATCTGTATTTAAAATTGCACCATTTACATTAACACGTGCACCTTTTAAATTCCCAGTAGAATCTTTAACTGTGATTTTTACTGCTTGTGTTGTAACAGGTGTTCCTGGTTCCAAATAAGCAAAAGCACATCCAGTACGATCTTCATTTAAACGAGTTGCTGGATTTGGTAAAGCCCATCCCATACGGAATACAACACGTAATGCAATCATATCTTGCTGAGCCAAGTTATAAACGATTTCTTTTGTTTGAGGATCTTGGATAACTCCCTGATCTAAGATCTTAACTGTAACATCCTGGCGAATTGCATATACTGCCTGGCTAAAATCACCAGCTACCAACTGTGCAATGTTAGGATAGAAAGCTCCATTCTGTTGGAATGTCAAAGGTGTACCATCTAAAGAATATTGAACTGTACTTTGTGGATCGCGCATAAAAATTGGATTTCCATTAGCATCTCTTAAACCACGCAATTTAGATTTAAAGTTCAATGGTGCAATAGCTCCTGAAACTCCATATCCATCATCTTCAACTTTAGCAAATACTCCATTTTCACCTAAGATCAAATCAAAATAATCTTTTCCTGTTTCAGCAGCAACATTGTTTCCAGCTTGTCTTGCTAAAGTAATGATGTCATTTTGCCATTCAGACGGTTTGTTATCGCCAAACACAATAGCTGCATCGACACGCTGACCGATTGCTTCATTAACACGTGGTGTTACTTCACCGAAGATATCAAATTCAGCATCATTTAATACAGCTTCTGGAATAGGCACAATAACTGCTAATTCTGCGGCATTGATAAATACGTTATCCCATGCTTGACGAGAAGTCTGTTTCATTCCTGTATCGCCATTTACCCAATAAGCGGTTGGTAAGAAGTCTAAAACACGAATACGTGTCTGATCGGATGTCATATTAGGCAATTTTCGAGCCATGCTCATAAAAACTGATTGTTTAGGTGCATCTTGAAAAATAGTTTGTACAACTTGTTCGCGGATAATCGCTTCCGCATCCTGTCTATTTACAATATTAGTTGGCATTTTATTTCCTCCTCATTATTTACCAAACATTTCCCTTAAAGCCTGATTCGCTTTATCAGTTCCTTTTGTTGGTTCTGTCTGAGATCCAGAAGTAGAACTTACTACAAAAGGTGTTTTTCCAAAATATGTCGGATTGTCTTCTTTCAATTGTTTTATGATGTTCTCTGCGTCTTTGATATTTTGTTTATCATCCATTTCTAATTTGTCTACACCACCATACTTGTATAGAAGGTAATCCTTGTCTTTGCAGTCGTCTCCTAGTGCTGCAAAGAACTTTTCTTTTTTTGAACGGTCTGTATTTGCTTTTTCCAGACCCTCATACTTTTGTTTCCAGCTATCACGGTCCTGTTCGATTGATGCAAAATCTCTTTTTTCCAGTTCCTGGATTCGTCCATTTGCATCTTTTAGCTGCGTAGCTTTCGCATTGTAATCTGACTTTGATACAAAATGCTTTCCGATATAGGCTGTGATACCTGATTCCTGTTCGGATGTCAGTTCGACACCCATTTCTTTAATGTCATCAATTAAACTCATTTTTCTTCAATCTCCTTTTTATTCCGGGCGGTACCGGTACGATCTACACAATTTATTCCCTTGTGATCGGGTAGAGACCTTTTTACGTCATATCCAGGACAAAATAAAAACGACCTAAACACTGCTTAGATCGTCCTTGATAAATTTAGGTAGTTTTCTTTTCCTGGGCGGGTCTTTCACATACACCGTCTCCTTTCTTGTTGTTCCACAAAAAATGCAGGTATGGATTATTTTTTCCACCCTGCATTTCTGTTGTTGATCATAATAACTTGTCTTAATCTGACTGTTCCAAATGTGATTGCACATATTACTCTTCGATACTCTATTTTACTCTTTGCTCTCTTCGAACACTAAAAAAGCACACCTGTTATAGTGTGCTTTCCCTTCTAGTACAATTATGTATTTGTTCCTAAAACAGTTAGAACATCCGCACAAACTGTACCGAATTCATTTTCTTGATTATTCGTAAAGCCTTGTTCCTGAAGCATATCTTCCAGGGTTTCAATGAGATCTACAATTTCATCATCATCAAAATCTTTATTGATATCTATGTTGTTATCATTTAACCAAGTCTTTTGTTCTTTGGTAAAGAAATTATCAATTCTCATTATTCACCCCTTCTTTCTTCTTTGCTTTTAATTTTTCTGCTCGCTTAGTACTTGTTGGATATACTGACACAAGATTACCTTCGTCCGGATTTACTGCAATCGTTGCTTTTTCGCCGATAATTTTTATACTTTTTCTGCCATCTTTATCCTCTTTTATTTTACCAATATCTAGAGGATTCTGTAAAGCATCAACTATATTACCAACGGTAACATTTCTTTCTTTTGCTCGCTCAACAAAATGTTTTGTAACTTCTTTTACCGTTATCTCCGTACCAGGTATCACGATACCTATAGCATCTTTATATTTATCAAAATCAGGGAGCAATCGAACTCGAACTGTGTTGTCCTTTGCGATAAACACTTCAGTTCGTTTTTTAACTTTTTTAGTAGGTATTTTTATCTTTCCAAGTCCGTCATTGTAGATGCGTTCCCTTTGCGTAGGAAGTCCCATCTTCTTAGTGAAATCGTTGTATCTGGATATGGTATTCTGATACCTTGCCTGTTTAAGGATCAACATATCCTTTGTTGCCTCATCCGCATCTTCAAGCCCTCTTTCCAAGAGACGGATATCCTGTCGATACTTTCTGGCTGTTCGCTCCAGGTACCTCTGTTGTTGCAAAGCTTCATAGGTCGTGTATTCCTTGCCGTTGTAAAGCTTTTTCTTGTTTTCTTCAGCAATCATTTCTTTCAGTTCATCATCTGAATATGTTCTGACCGATACACCTGGAATAAACGGCCTGTATGTGTGATAGCAATTGGCTCCACAGAGTCCTGTAACAGAACCCAGGCCACACTTGGTTACAAGTTCTTCCTTTGAGTACACACGGCCTTGCCACACCTGATGCGCCGGTCTTGCTCCTACGTGATAGGATATCTCAAAATAGTCTGTTCCAATTTCCTGTGCTGTTTGCTCATTGATTCGGCCCTGTATCTGTCTGAACCCGGTCAGTACCGTAGTTCGAACATGGGATACCATACCTCGATGTGCTCCACTTTCAAAATCAATGATGCGGACTCCGGAAGTGGTCATCTTGTTGACCACTCTTTCAAGGACCTGCTCATAACTGAAAGCACCGCTTGAAATATCCAGGATTGCCTGATCCAGCTGTGACTGATAAAACGTTTGAAGCGGAGTAGCTATCAACTGACCATTCGGCTGTCGCAACACAAAGCCAAGTGATCTGGCCATTCCTCCAATGGTTTCATACGTCTGATCATGGATACCACTGACCAGCTGCTGCAATTCGATATTGTCTTTATAAGGCACCTGCTCAAGACCTACAACCTGAAACTCACGATAATGGCCATAATATTCTTTATACACCTCATCGTCAAATATCTGGTTGAGCTTTATATCTGTATTCTTCAGTGCTTCTTCAAAATATTTGGCCACATCTTTTTCAGCAACACCAAGAGATCGTAATCGATTCATCAGATAGTCTGAAGATGCTGTGGAGAATCCGTTCTCCTTGATCAGATCGACCATCTTTTCCATGATTTTGATTTCTAGCTCTGAAAACATTTTAGCGATATCTTCACCAAAGTTTTCAATCTCACCATACTTTTTCATGTTATTCCGTCATGTCATCGATCAATGCGGTCTGGTCATTCATGCCAACAGCTTTCTTAGCTTCTTCTTCGGTTTCACCAAACCATTTCATGCGGTATTCCCACAGCTGCATGGCTCCCATAGCTACATCCGAACGATCTGTCTGTCTTTCTTTTTCTGTGTCTACGACCAGGCTGTCATCCCAGATAAAGGAAACTCTGTGAGACCCTTGAGGAACCAGATCGTAAATGGTACACCAAAGATCCATTGCATCAATATAATCTTCAAGTGCATCCTGCAATGCTTTCTGACAATCCGATACAAAGGTGTAGGATCTTTGCTTTGATGTCTTAATTTCTTCGGCTGTTTTTGCCTCATTGTTTGGATCGCTCAACGTTCCGTATGCCAAACAGCAGGCAAATTCAATTCTGCGCAGCTGCTGGTTCAATCCATTAAAGTAGGAAGTATCTCGAATATCCGGAGAAAAAGCTTCAAGCAACGGCTTATCCACGGCTCCCTGCGAATACTCCATTGCTCGATACAGTCTGCCTTTTCCACCAGGATACACAAGCTTGTCCTGGTTCTTGTCATATTTCAGGAGGGATTCTCCTATATGGATGGCCGTTTCTTTAGATTCGAACTCCCAAGAAATTTGTGAATATCGAATATCTGCCTCATGTATCAGATCTGTTCCACGCGAAAAGCATGACACTCCCAGAGGACTGTCTGCGTCCTTATTATTGGCCAAAGGAACCTTGAAATATCCTATCGGAAGCTTTGTGACATTTTCTATAGTGATTTCTTCAGCAAGGTCTGACCATCTTTCAGTAGATTCAAGGCTGATCTCACTACCAAGGATGCCATCCGTATCCGATTTGAATGCCCGGTTTCGAATGGTCAGCCTGGTTCCTTCCAACTTGTGATATTCGACCCTGGTATAGATCGAATTGGCTTTCCTGAACTGTTCGACAAAACAGATACGTGTAATATTTCCTGAATCATCAAATGCGATGGGAAAGAAACTGTCTGCCTGTACAATCTGTGTTGCCAGTCCGTTTTCTGTGACATATGGCTTGAAGATGATACCACCTTTTGCACAGGCCAGTTCCGTAAACTGTCTAAGCTTACGAATTTGCTTTTGATAATGAGAATCTAAAAAAGTAGCTCGAGAACTACCTGTTATCTTTGATTCCATTTCCAGTGTGATCAAACGGGCCAGCTCGCTCGATATTGCAGAGGGAAGGCCCATGCTTTTTGTATCCTCATTGATCCAAGGTGCTCGGTCCTTGAACATAAGTGACCACAGTTCTATCTGACGGGATGTAACATCGGTCATGGCAAATGTGATCTGCTCATCTTTTTCAAGCACCTTTGTCAATGCTTCATACATTTTTGAGTACCTCATTTACTACCTCCTATCCATATCGAATCAAATTGCTGATCTCTCGTTCAATCGTATATTCAAAACTGTCCAGACTGTCGATGTCGGTTGATCCATCATCCAGTCGAACGTTCTTGGTTAATTCGTCCGGGTCCCATACTGCCTGGCACAATGCATTTTCCAAGCTTTTGCAATTGTCCGCATCATAGAAAAAACGATGCTGTGCCATCAGTATCGAAGTTGCATTGATTCGGTCATTGATGGTTGTTTTCAACGCATTTTCAACTCGAATCCATGCCAGTCCATGTTTTCTCAGGCTGCTTCGAATGCCTGCAATCAATGTCTGTTCGGCACTGTCGGCATAGACCCTTGTAATAAATCCATATTGAGATATGACCCTCTGGCAGAAGTCACAGAACATGTTTCCCAGCATTTCAGGATCTATCTCTATCGTGTTTCCAGATGCATCTTTACACCCGATCCACTCACTGGCAATGGCCACCACATGATTGTATCCTCGTGTAATCGCTGTTGCCGTAAACGAATGACCAGAACCGGAACCACCAAAGTCGATTCCTACATTCAAAAGCATAATGTCTCTGACCTTGTCACCTTTGAATCGGTAGGAATACTGCTTGGTCGATACATCGTCTGCAAAATGACGATATATCAATCCGGATGCAATCACACGCATGCCTTTAATATCACGCATGTACCAAATACTGTTTGGATCGTATCGGCTCTCTATGGCTTTCAGTCGGTCCGGAGTAATCGTGATGTTGTCATAGATCGTGCAATGCATGTAATTGTATCCACCAGGGAACTCTCCTGCGTTCTGCAGATCTCTGTACTTGTCGATATACTCCGTGTAGATCGGATGTTTCGGATTGTCTGGGTTCAAGTCCCAGAATATCTTCAACCGCTTTGCAGCAAGGAGTCGGTTATTTGCCTCCTTGATCGTGTTGTCATGATGCAGGTTGATCTCGGTAGCGATCCACATGCCGTAGGAGTTACCACGAATCTTTTTAAAGGAATCTTCTTTGGCTGCTCCTGCAAAGATCACAACTTTTTCAACACCACCAGTGTCAGGACCTTTGATAAACAAAGCTTCATTGTCCTTGAATTTCCCCCAATGGCTTTGCCCTCTAAAGATGTTTTCAAGTCCAAGGCCATTACAAACTCCAATGTTCAATTTAGCATTACCAACTGTAGAACCTGTTGCTAAATGGATCTTATCAGGAGTTGTTTTCAATTCGTGAGCAAACGCAAACACGTTATCAACAGTCTTTCCGGCACGTACCGCGCCTTCGGCAACATTGAATTCACATTCGCTGCACTTACGAATGTAATCCTTATGCTTTTGAGAAAATTTATACTCAAGTCTTTTCTTCCGTTTGACCTGTGCCATATATCTCTTCCTCGATTCCGCTCATGTCTTCGATTTCCTGACCTTCGCCTGTGATTTTGCCCGTCTGTGCTTTCAATTGATTGATACGTGCTTTCTGTTCTTCTGTAGCAAGCTCCCAGTTCTTGTGCAGCAGTTCATCATACTGCTTGATCATCGATTCCAGTGTCTTCATAGCTCTGGACTGTGCTGACATGAAGTTTGCCTGTTTGTCCCATGCTTGTTGAACATCATATGAAACTACATCATCACCACGCATTGATACTTCTTTTGTCATATCGTTTTTGTCGTGAACATACATGATGTTCTGCGCTCTGACGATAGCAGCCATTTGCATCTGTATGTTTACCCAGAGAATGTCCAAAGGATCTTCTGGCATCTCACCAATAATCTGATTCACTTCTTCCGGTAACCACTTGGCAAAAAATCCATGCTTTCTTGCATTTTGGTTTTCGTCTTTTTTTGGAGTTCTGCCGGAAGCGTTCTTGTTCTTAAGGGGTGCACCCTTTTTGCGTTTAGGGGGTGCGCCCTCTTTTTTGTTCCAGTGGCGCTGCTTCCATGACTTGACGGTATTAATTGAGACGTTGTATTTCTGCGCAATATCCTTTCGCTTCATACCCGCCTTATAATCTTCATAAGCCAGTTCCCAATTTTCCTTCAAGCCACATCACCACCTCCGATTTGTTTGTTTTGCAAAGAAAAAGCACCAGGACTTATCCCTGATGCTTTTCAACACTATCATTTTATCATGTTGACAAGGTTAGTTTACTAACTCTTACATTTTTTTGATTAAATTTAGAACTTTCTTATATGGATTCTCATATCCATGATCGCTGACCAGTCTTGTATAGGAAACACCTCTGAAGAATGCATCGATGAAGTCCAGTTCTTTATGATCACATACGATTTTAAGCCGAGCATAGTAGTTCTCGGCTTTTGCTTTTAATTTAGCAAATTCATTACGTTCTTCAAGCAGCTGCATTTCATCAGATAACAGTGAATTCACAATCGAAGCCTTATCTGTACTTGATCGAACTTTTGGTTGATCCATGTTCCCATTTGGGCAAGAAGGCTCCTGGACAGATTCAATTTTCTGGTTGATATGCCTTAGATCTTCATCGATTTCACGTAATATTGTTTTATACCTTCTGAGGCTCTTTATCTCATGAAGGATATACTTTGCTTTGTCATCTGTCATCTGGTTACCTCCTGTTATCTAATTTACCTAATACAGCGATAATGCACTTCAAGCTTTTCATTCAGATTCTTGTTTGTCTGCTTCAACCCATAATTTTCTCTATACAGCTCTTCATATCGATATTCTAGGTTTTTATGCTTGGCTTTCAATCGATTATGAGCTCTTAATAATCTTGTGTACTTGAACTCAACCTCAGCTATTTTGTCAGACAATTCTCGTATCGTTTCATCTTTCGTCATCCTTTAACTCTCTTTCTGTTCCTGGCACACACTGAACCATCGATGTCCCATATCCATGATCTTCAACGATATACATGGCCAGACCCTCATAAACTAATTCTCCCTGGATCTTCTTCCCACCAAGGGATGTCGCTTCATATTTCATAAAATTCCTCCAAAAACAAATGTAAATAGCCAGATCGGCAATATTGCCAATAACCCAAAGAAAAACATCGAACAAAACAGCAAAAATAAGAAGATAATGATCCATACGATCAACGCCATAACGTCATACCACTTCATTGTATCCCTCCTGGCCTGGCATTGGGCCTGAATCTTTCAACAATGGAAAACTGATTATTTCCATCAGCCAGAATGCCAGAAGCACGATAATCAGAGGAAAAAATTTTTTAATCATTTTTACGCTCCTTTCGAATTTATCCGAGTTTATCTGAGCTCTTCCACCCTGATCAGGATGCCAGGCACCTTTGAGTAGATCTTCTCTACATGTTCATCAACAACCAATGCATCATCTTTCCAAAACCTTAGGGCGGTCATGCTGTCTTTTAAAAGTTTCTGCAGATTGTCTGTGTCAGGCTTGCTCGTTCTGTAGGTCCCGGCCGGATGCTTCTTATCTTCCAGGAACTGCCAGCTTACCTCCAGCTTGATCGGTCCTGCCATCGGTTCATCCGGCATATGCGGTATCAGACCATCTATCAGCTTCACCTTGGTTCGATTCACCTCTGGCGGATCATAGAAGTATGGCTTACCATTTCGAACTCCAACCTTATGCATCTGTGCAGTAGAAGTTGGTGGCATCATTGGCATGAAAAACTCAAGCATCATAGTGTTCTCCATCATCATCGAAAGCACTATCGAAAGTTTGCTTGATCATTCTAAAAAAACAATCTGGGCAAATATCCTGATTCATAAGGTCTGACTCTTTTGCCAAAATTCGGACACCATAGCGGATACCATATTCATTTATTTTTTTGTAATTTTCAGAGTCAAACTCTTGACTACATTTTCTACAAATTTTTTTGCTCATTTTTTACCCCTCTTTCATCTCGCGCGATAGTCGTGTATGTGTGTATAAGAATGTCCGCAACGCTAAGCGGACTTCGTATACACCTCACGACACACACGAACACGAAGTTTATATTTATATAAAGGATTTCGTGGTGGCACGAAAACCATGGATTTCGTGTCGTGGTGGCACGACACACGAAGATACGAGATCCAAGGATTTCGCGGATTTTTGTTCACACGAGATCCAAGGATTTCGTGTCGTGGTGGATTAGTCTCCAGGTCGGATGACGTACCCATTTTTGACCGAATATCCTGCCTGTTTGACCCAGCTTCGAATCGTGCTGTCCGGTTTGTCAAACTTGGCCATGAGGTCCTTTATCATGACCGGATCTCCGTAATTTTCCAGATCTATAAAATTATCAATAGCGATCTTTTTATCGTTTCTTGACTTCTGTGCTTTCTTCTTGGCAGAGTCTGAAGCTTTCTTCCATAAAGGTTTGGCCTCTTCCGGATTGATATCTTTTAGAACACCTGTATGATCCCAATGATGCACTGGATAATCGAACCAAAGGTTGGCAGGTTCAAAGCGTTTGAACTCACGCAAAGTACCTTCAATGCGCCATGCTGTACGAGCCTTTGTCTTGGTCCTTACGTCCTTCAGTTCCTCCGTGATCTGCTTGTACTGCGGTTTTAAAAGGTCTCTGCACCATTCCAGCATCTTCACCTGACTGAACTGATCATCAATCGGTATCTGGTCCTGCAGGTTGTATCTGCGCAGCCATTCCATGCAGAACTTGCATACCGCTTTGTTTTCTTCCTGCTCTCTGACCGCATCGGACACTTCCAGTTCGATAAGGTCCAGAAGTGCATCCGGGTCTCGAGCGAATACTCCAGAACCACTGGCTCGGTCCATTGATCGTTTGCCTCCCTGCGCACCCTTTGAATGATGGTGACAGTAGATCACCGCACACTCAAGCTCGGTACATACCTTGTCAAACTGATTACAGAACTTGGCCATCTGATCTGCGCTGTTTTCATCACCCGTAATGACCTTATAGATAGGGTCTATGATGATAGCTATGTAGTTCTTCTTAGCTGCACGTCTGATCAACTTCGGTGCCAACTGATCCATCGGTACGGATTTACCACGTAGGTTCCAGATATCGATGTTTCCGATGTTCTTAGGTTCTAAATGCATGGCCTTGTAAACGTCCTCGAATCGATGTAAACAGGATGCCCTATCTAATTCCAGATTGACGTACATGACACGTCCCTGCTTGCAGTCCCATTCAAGCCATTTGGCACCTTCAGCCAGAGCTATCGTTAATTCGATCAGCGCAAAGGACTTACCAGCCTTCGATGGACCGGATATCAGCATCTTGTGACCGCAGCGCAATACACCTTTGATAAGTTCTGGAGAAAGATTTGGCATCTCATTCCAAACATCGGCCAGGTTCTCTGGATCTGGAAGATCATCATTGACCGATTCGATCCATTCTTCCCATTCGTTCCAAGATGACTTACCGATATTTGTATCGATCAAAAACTGCTTATTCTTTCCTCGCTTGATACCCGGCATTCTAGATAAACGGCTTGGGTTCTTGTTCTGCTCATCTATAATGAGTCCATTTTTTTTACAAATTTTATACAGGTAATCTACTCGTTTGCGGTATTCCTTGTTGTCTGCTGCATCTACTTTTACGATGGCATGAATGCTCTTTCCACCGCTGTATACAAGACAAGCTACTGGCAACTCTAGTTCTCTGATCAAAGCATTCTGCTTGGCCAAATCCATATCGTCACATTCGACAAGTGCATATCTGAACTCTGTAACATTTGAGTTCTTGCAACCATTTCCATCTAGAGGGTTAAATCGAATCCATGCTCCTGCTTCTTGATCGTAGTCTCCCATGACAGCCCCAAGATCACCTTTACAACCTCTTAGCTCAGAGATAAGTTGACCAGCTGTTTTTTTGTAAGACCCTTGTGTAGGTACATGTTTTCCATCTTCATTTACCCAAGATTTTGTAACAAAACCTACAATGTCCTCATCGTTAAACAACGTTTCCAGATACTTTATTAACTCGTTTACTGGTTTCCACTTTCGTCCATCTGGTTGCTCGATAGGTAATACCTCTACATTGTTTGAATCTACTACCACATAATCGTCAGAAATTTCGTCATCCCAACCAAGAGCTATTGCTTCTTGTCTTATTGGCGGAACATATCCTCGATCATAAGCCATCTGATAAATTGTTCCACCAGTAACAATATTTCCTGATTCTTCCTTGAATGATTCCCATTTAGATCCGCACTCTCCAGGATGGTATCGAGCAGAGTCTTTCTGACTCCACTCTTCCCAATCCCAGGCACTGAATCCTTCATGTTTCAACGCCATTCCAACATTGACCCATTCCTGATAGTTCAACGTTGAAGGATCAATATACTTAAGTAGTTCTTTAATATTACTTTCCATTTTTTACCTCATACAATGGATGTGTACCAAACATGATTTGTTTTTCTTCTTCCGATGCTATATATCCAAAGGACTCAATCCACTGATAGTAATTTTCAATATTTTCTTTTTCATCCGATCTGTATTTGTTATGACCTTTACCCATCCAAACAGGTTCTAATAAATCACTTGAATTACTTAATTCAAATTCTGAATAAATAAGAGCGAATAAAAGACGTATCACTTCTTTTATGCTTGATGGTTCTTTTATTCCATCTTTATAAGAATTTCCGGTTAACTGTTCAAAGTTAACGTCAACATCGGTTGAATAAGATGTAGTTATCAATTCTTCTTTAATTGACATGTACATAGATGACAAGTCATATAAAGTTTGAATGTCTGTTGAAAGTTCATTCATTTTTTCTTTCACAAATTCCAACCTTGTCTGATATGCTGCATTTGCTTTTAAGATTATTTCTGCTTTCGCTTTTTCTTCTTCTGTAGGTTCTTTCGAAATAATGTTTTCAGTAGAATTTTTATTGACTAGTTCACATTTTTTATAAACATTGATATAAATTTGATTATCTATAAAGCAGTAATCTTCTGGTTCTTCAAAAGGTTTCTGTTCTAAAAAAGAATTAAAATCATTTATTCCATAAAGACATTGATGATATGTATAGTCATTTGGCTTTTCTTCAACTTTCCTTATTCCTTGTACCTTTAATTTTTCTAGAACCTTCTTCTTAAGTTTTTCTCTTTTTTGATTCCCCAACACCATATTCAGTTCATAACGAAACTCATCTGTCCCAATATACTCAAGAAGTTTGTTTTTTTCTATTTCATTTTCAATTTGTTCAAGATCGATATAGTCCTGTAGGGTCGCCCCTCTTTGAACTCCTATTTTGAATTTATCGTGATCCAACTTTAGAAGATTCAATCGATGACGAATAGTCTTTTTTGAGAAACCTGTTTCTTTCTTTAGATCGTCTTCTGTCATGCCAAGATCAAGGCACATTTGAAATCCATGTGCCTGTTCGTAAGGATCTAAATCATTACGCTGCATATTTTCCAATAGCATGACTGCTTGTTGTTCTGCTTCATCCATCAACGATATGACACATGGAATACTTTCTAATCCTGCTAGCTTTGCAGCTTCTAATCTTCGATTTCCAATAACAACATTGTATTTTCCGTGGTCATTAGGAACTACTGTCAAATTCTGCAGTATGCCTTTTTCACGGATACTGTCTGCAAGTTCTGTTAGATCACCCAAATCCTGTCTTGGATTTTTTGGGTGATGTTCTAGCATGTTTATCTTCAGTTCAATGATATTGTTTGTAATATTATCTGTTTTCATCCAATTACCTCCGGTTTAAATTCGGCTGGCTTCACGCCTTGTGGAATTCTCCATCCACATGCTGCGATGCGGTCGATCATATTTCGTGCTGCATCAAACGGCCATGTCCCCACATGCTGGAATCCTCGACTTTCAAGGAAGCGGATCTGTTTAGGTGTGCTCAATCCTTCTTCCCTACGTTTATTCAGTCGATCGAGCAATAAATTCGCTTTCCCGGCATTGTCGATATTGTCCGGGAATATTCCATATTTCTCCAATGCCTTGATCTGCTTATCGGATGCAGGAGCCATCTCCCATCCAAAGGCAGGGACATAGCTTGATAAATCTTCCGCCTGAATAGACATTTCGAACTGCAGTGGATCAACCAGCTTACGTTTGCGTTTTTTCATAGCAGCCAATTGTTCAGCTAATTTTTCTTCTCGTTCCCGTTGCACATCTTCCCTGGCTGTCTGTTCTGCTTCTTCAAGATCAATAGCCATTGGATCAATAGCTGCCTGTTTTTCCATGTTATCTGTCATCTTCTGTGCCACTTCTTCGCTGTCTGCAATTAATGACGCAGGATGACACAGCTCATGTTTTTCTGTATGCCATAAGAAATCCAATAGAAGAAGATTCTCTTTTCCCTCACAAAGCCTTGTTCCACGTCCTACCATCTGGCAGTATAAGGATCTTACTTTGGTCGGTCTCAGTACGATCACACAATCCACAGATGGACAATCCCATCCTTCTGTAAGCAACATAGAGTTACATAGAACGTTGTATTTTCCCTTGTCAAAATCTTCCAAAATTTCTGTACGGGCTTGCGTGGATCCATTACACTCGGCGGCGTGGAATCCTTCCGAATTGAGAATATCTCTAAACTTTTGACTTGTTTTTACTAGAGGAAGAAATACAACTGTTTTTCTATCCATACAATACTTTTTCATTTCCTGTGCGATTGAATAAAGATACGGATCCAAAGCTGTATCGATATCACTGACTTTGAAGTCTCCTGCTTGTACGGCAACATTGGAGAAATCAATCTTTAGAGGTATGGTCATCGCTTTGATTGGGCTAAGATATCCCTCTTTTATTGCTTTTGGCAATGTGTATTCATAAGCTAGCGACTCGAAGAAGTTGCCCAGGTTGCGCATATCCCCTCGGTCCGGTGTAGCAGTTACTCCCAGGACCTTTGCCCCGGAGAAGTACTCCATGACCTTCTGATAGCTGTTTGACAACACATGATGCGCTTCATCCACGATGATCGTGTCAAAATAATCTGCGTCAAACTTCTTCAGTCTGTTTTCATTCTGTAATGATTGAACGGAACCAACAACGATTCGAAACCACGAACCAAGGCATGTCTGTTCTGCCTTTTCTACAGCAGTCCCAAGTCCGGTTGTCTTGGCTATCTTGTCACTGGCCTGATCTAATAATTCTCCACGATGAGCCATGATCAGTACACGGTCACCATTTCGAACACATTCTTCAGCTACTTTGGCAAACACGATCGTTTTGCCACAGCCTGTGGGAAGGACCAAGAGCGTTCTGCTATGCCCCTGGTCCCATTCCCTGAAAATAGCTTGTTTGGCTTCCTGTTGATAAGGTCTTAATTCCACTTAGAATCGACCACCTTGCCAGCCTTGTGCCGGTTGCACTTTAGCCGGGTCAACAAAGGATTTGATATTGTTATATTCATTTCCGTTGTATTTGCGTCTATTGATTACCAAACGGCCCTCTGCACCAGGAACCTTTGTCCAGTCCATCTTGATTCGACCATCCGGCAACGTCTGGGCACCGATTGCTTTAAAGAATGCAAACAGCTGGCCATTCGTTGACAATAAGAATAATTTCTTATCGATACGTACTTCTTCTCCGTTGTAATTAATCACGATATGAACATTGGCTGCATTACAGGGTGGCATCTTTTCTGTTCCATTGCACTGCTCTCTATCGAATCCCTCAACTCGGAAAGGATATTCTCCTTCAGGTAGTAGAGTATATGTCTTTTCCTCAACTTCATCATCCCATCCAAGTGCTGTTCCATTATTTACAGGCTGTTGTGGTGCCTGCTGACCATATCCGTATTGATTTTGATAATCCATATTCTTTTCCTCCTATTTAAAATGGCAATGGCTGTTGATCTTTGATCATCTGATATACCTGATCCCAGGCCCCAATCAAAACGCCATTAATAAAATCGATTGGGTAATCTTTGATTGGCATGTCTTCAGGAAAATATCCACGTGCAGCGACAGCTTTTCGTATCATGTCTTCTTTGACCATTTTTGGGCGCATCAAATCGATAAGAGCTTGTGGAATTCCCTGATATTCCGGGCCTTGATAGATTTCCTTAGGCAGATCTTCCGGATCCACGATTTGTGGTGGTTCCTGGTCCATACCATCCCGGATATCAATAGGTTTTGTTTCTTCATAAGGTAAAGGGTCTTTTTCTACAGGTTGAGTTGTCTCCCTTTTGGAAATAACTGAATCCGAAAATAAGTGAGCGATCTGATTGAAATCAAAATCCAGTTTGTCCGGCAAATCGTCTCTGTTCTTGGCATCCCAGGTAGCAGTATGCGTGGTATACATCACACGTTTCTGACCACCTTGCCCCTTGGATTTACCATCCTTACTTTTAACAACGATGGTTTGATAGTTTGCGAACAGGATCATATCGGCCCATTCCTTGGCCATAGGCGCTGTTTTCTTTTCTAATTTCAGTTCCCAACGATCATAAGTTCCCATCTCATCAGGTTGTTCAAACTTAGTTATTTTTGCATGAGCTGTTACTACAACGTTGATACCAACCTGTATAACATCCTCCAGCCGATTTAATAGTTGCCCAAAGCGTTCTGCCAAATATGTATATCCTTTTCCATATCCTGCATCTTCGATTCCTTGCCATCCTTTAGACTGGCATAAATCCCATGAGCACATGCGTTCAGCCCAATCAAGAGTGTCGATTATAAGAGTTTTGCATGATTTCTCCTGAGCCACTGTCGCAACTTCATCTAGCAACATTAGCCAGCTCGTAGGATTAGGCATACGTCTGACATTAAGATTACGAGTAGAACCTTCTGTATCAATAAACAGCGGATCAGGAAACTTGGAAGCAAATGTAGATTTTCCTACACCTTCAGGACCATATACCAATACTTTTCTCGCATGTGGAATTTTTCCGCTTGTAATATCATATTTTCCCATTAGAAACTACCTGCCTTCCATGTCGGTGTGGCCGATTGAAGCAACGGCTCTGAAGCATCGGTCGATGCATCGAATGCAGCTGGTTTCACACTGGCATCTTTTACATATCCATCCTCAATGATGATCGAACATTCAGATCCGGTAGATACCCTTGTACCGATAATCTGCAGACCTTCTTTCTCGGCCCACTGACCAAATTCCTTAAGCGTTTCTGTATCCATCTGTTCCAGCTTGTCAACTAGGACCATGCCACACTGTGGATTCAGTTTTCGAACGATCGAAGTAGCTACGATTAACTGTTCTGCAGAAGACATGTTGTCCCATTTCTGCCCTTTGTAAACCAAAGCACTGTCTTCGATTGACAATCCTTCTAACGGTAGGTTTGCACCTTTTAACAGATCCATCTTGTCCTGTCTTACCTTCTTCAAGACGGAATCCTTGTTCTCCCATTCAAGCTCTGCCTGATGAGCATCTTCTTCCGCTTTCTGCTTATCAAGGTTTGCACGTACCTTGCGGTTCACTTCTTCGATTTCTCGCAGGTTGTTTTCCAGTTCTTCCGTGGACTGGTCAACAAGATCAATCGCATTGGTCTTAGCGATTGCTAAGTCATTTGTTGCTTTCTCTAACTCTTTTTGCTTGTCATTTAGACGTTTTTGTAAGCTGGCAACTTCATCTGTTAATACTTTGACCAAGTATTCAAAGTTAGATACATTCTCACGTTTACGAGCATTCTCGCCATTTTGAGCTAAAATAGCCTGCTGCTGATTGATCAATTCCTGTGGTGATACCAGCTGATCCGGTACACCGTCATAGTGAATCTGTTCCTTTGCAAACTTCTTTTTCTGGTCCGCAATACGTCCAGCCATCAGACGATCTTGATAGGCTTCTTTTTCCTGACGTTCCAGTTCCATCAGCTGCGGTCCTACTCCAATGATCTGCAGAAGGATGTTTGCCTTCTCCTTGTCGCTGCTAGCCATGAACTTTGGAACATTCAAGGCTAACTTTTCAATGAAACTGTCGAGCAATGCCTGACCGGCTTTCTTCCCTGTGGTGTCGGTAACTTTGAGAGCGCTGTTCTTGCCTTTTCTTTCGACAACGATCCCGTTGCTTAGTTCTACCTTTAAATGAGGTGGAATCACTGACTTATCGTTCTGTGGTCGAGAGGGTTTGAATGTATCCCCTCCGAGTGCCCAGGCAATGGCATCCAGTACCGATGTTTTTCCCTGACCATTCCGCCCTCCGATGATCGTCAATCCGTTCGGTGTTGGTTCGACCTTAACGGCCTTGATGCGCTTGACATTCTCAAGCTCTAACTGATTAATCTTTACTGTCATTTCTTCTTTCTGCCTTTCTTTTATTGATCAAAAATCCATCTTTATAGAATTTACCTTCACGATAGTTCTCATACTCATGTTCTCGAACGAACAATGTTGTCTCGAGAAGACCTCCCGGAACAAAGTAACAGTGATCGCATCCAACAAAACCACTGATCATACGTGTGTTACCTACTGTGGTCAGTGTTCCACAATATGGACATTTGATTAAAACATCCATTGGATCATCTGCATCCTTTACGATCTCAACCGGAGGCTGTGAAAGGGATATAAGTACTTTCTTCATGCTTTTAGATCCTCACTGGTCTGAGGATTCGCCCCCCCCCGAACAAAATCTTATGCAATTCAGCTGCGATCATGCTTCCAAGTATCGTATGTACTATTACGAAATCTCCAAAGCACTCTTCGTCTTTTGGAGCTTCCTTTAAAATATTTGATACAGCTTCTGCTACTGATTTTGTCAGCTTATCTTCCGTTAATGTTATTTCTTTCATCATTTAAACTCCTTTTCTTAGCTCCTGACCTACAAGCAAGACATCGGTCACATGTTAGAATTTACAATATGATCACCGTTCGAATTGGCACATTATCGATTGGTATTAGCTTAAAAGACTGATTCAGAATTAAGGGGAATTCCGATGCCCTGCTTGTAAGCCAGGAACGTATTGTGTTAAAATAGGAGTGGATAAATTACATATCCACTGTTAAGCGCTCTTCTCTGTGGTAGGTGATGGCGCTTTTTTTAATGCGGGTTCATAGATAAATCCCGTGTATTCATATAAAAGTTTTGGTGATATGTAATATGCATATCTCCGAGAATCGTCTTCCATCTTCATGGCTGCTCCAATGGGAAGAATTTTTCTTTGTAATGCAACTCGAATAAACGCCTGATCTTTATTCATAGCGTTTGCGGCTGCTTCAATTGGAACATTCATCCCCGTGAATCTCGGTTCGCTCATATGGACACCTCCTTTCTATCCAAGTACTGTGTTTAACACCATTAATCCATAGGTGATAAAGCAGCCTATAATAAATCCAGTTACGAATAAGACTGTCGGATTCAATCTTCTTTTTTTCTCTTTCGGTTCTTCCGGCCATTGACACCAGCTAAATGCATCTGTGTCAATGAAATCCCCATCTCTAACTTTTTCCATATTCTCATCCCCTTTCTGTAATCCTTTCCGTTGTATAATGATTTCGGAAAGGAGGTTATCATGGACATTCAATTAACTAAAAATGCGGATAAGCTAATTTGCGTCATCTATAAAATCTATTTAGAAAGAATCAAAAATGGTCAATCCATGCGAAATGCTAAGTATTTCGAACATCTTAAATACGGAAAAAGTGATATTCGAGAAAACAAACATTTATCAGGTTGGCATCCAGACGATATTAGTGATATTCTTGCAGAGTTAAAAAACTTGGGATTTATAAAATTGTTTATAGGCGGAAGTTTTTCTTTGGAGTCGCCTGGAATAATTTACATGGAAAATCGATTCAAAAATGGATTAATAGAAGTTACAGATTTCTTAGCAAAATTCTTATAGTGTTTCCTTATTTGGAACACTTTTTTTGCTTAACTGAGATGTCCTGCGTTAAATACATTCCCCAACTACCTTTTTCAAAATAGATATGCAAATATGAGCATCTTTTAACTTCTTGACCATCAATTTTGAAAATTCCTTTTTCTACATCAACTTCTAAATGATTAAATTCTGTTTCTGTTTCAAAGTTGTTTCTCATACCTCTTCCCTATTCCTTTCTAGGATGTTGTGTCACATTTCGTGACATCATTCTCTAAAAAAAATATAATTCACACTCTTACCCAAAGCATTAGCAATTTTAACTTTGATTTCATCACGTGGACTTCTTTCGCCAGTTTCGTACATACATATAGTAGAAACAGCTACACCAATCATTTTTGCTAATGTTTCTTGAGAATATTTTTTCTTTTCTCTTAGAGCTTTGATGCGATCCCCCACCGTTTTATTATCCGGCATATTTTCACTCCTTTCGTGTCACGAATCGTGACTACATCATTATATTACATCGAGTCACGAATCGTGTCAATAATAAAATTCACTTTTTGTGAACATATTTAATTGTCAATGTTCACATTTCGTGATATTCTTTAAGTGTAGAAAGATAATAAGGTGTAAAAGAAATGAGAACTATTAATCGGGAGGTGAGAATATGGAAATCGAAATCAAGCCTGAAGATCTATCTTTTATTTTAGAGAAAATCGGTCCTAATAATATTAATAGGATAGAAGTCTTTGGAATAAATGAAGATGGGTCAAGAGAAAAGATTAATATATCTGAATATATTTCAGCACAAAAAAAGAACCTGCCATCATATTAGAAGGCAGGCTTTTTTTTACACAGTCAAAGTTTAAGTAGTTATTCAATTGTTGTTTTTAAGTGTTTCTATCACTATTTTTTGCCCAAAATTCGATTGCCAATTTCAGCCCAAACTTTTAGATATTCATTCAAGGCTTCAGTATCGAATTGAGGGAATGTTGGAATGTCCGGTTTGTCTTCCGGTTCTTCCTCTTCTGTTGGATCTGATTTGAATTTATCAAATTCAACATACAATACATCCTTATCGATAGGTTTCGATGTGTATTGATAAAGATCACATAATTCAGAACGATCTGCATTTAAATTTCCATCGTTTGAGATCCATGCGGCAATCCATTTTGGATATCCTAATTCTTCAATATACGTTCCAAACCAGCTTTCTGATGCGTAAATACCGACATAATATCCACGCTCTTTGAAATATTCGCAGAAGATCTTACAAGAATTAGTGCATCTCTCTTTATTCATGACACCGTTCTTGCCTTTATAACCATCTGCATCTTCCATATCGAACCAGATACCAAGATCCGGCACGATATCATGTTCTTTTAATAAATTGTAAAGGAATGTAGCTTGTTCCAAAGCCTGTTCATCGTTTAATGCGTAGTCATATAGATACACACCAAATGGAATGTTAGCTTTTCTACATTTTTCTACATTTTTTAAGAAGTATTTATCCTCATTCGTACCATATGCTGCACGAATGATGACAAATTCATACTTCGACACATCAAAGTCTCCCTGATGTTCTGAAATGTCGCATCCCCAGTGCTTTACATTTGCACTGAAGTCCGGTTTTTCAGGTTCTTCCTCCGGTTTTTCAGGATCTATTGGTGTAGATGGATTCTCTTCTTTTACTTCACTAAAAGTTGCCCATTGATCATCGCTTCCTTCAGCTGGTCTAGCTTCTGTAGGTGATACCGCTGCAAAGACACGAATGCTTGGGTCTTTGTCATATTTCCATGAAATGTAACGATGCCCAAATCCAATCAGCTTATAATCGTACTGCTGGACCTCTCCCTTATACATCGCACCAAATGCTGGACCAGTTGGACTGTCACGATGCACTGTGATTGGAATATCGTTTCTAAAAGTAGCAACGCCAATTTCAGGTATCAGCATGCTTGGATCATAACTATCGGATGCACTTCCACCACCACTGAAACATTTAGGTCTGAAGGCAGTAGCGAATGTAGCACTGTATGGAAGCCTTACGATGTTAAAAGCTCCACCAGCTCCTCCTTGGTTCTGGCCTAAGAAATTACCATATCCTCCACCTGCATCACTGTCAAAGATTGCAATATGAGAATAAGGAGTCGCAGAACATTCAAAGAACACTGCAATGTCTCCTGGTTGCATCACGCTGACTTCATCGCAGAAATTCAAGATACCATTCGATGCACGATTGTTCCAAATGTCTTTAACATAACCGGATGTTGAACAATGGATGCGACTGTATCCCAATCGTTCTAGATAGTACATTGCACCGTCCCAGCACTGGGCTCCATAATACCCATCTAGATCATAGGCACGTCCTAAGACTTGATTTTTAAAATCGATATAGTTCATAATTTTAAACTCCTAAAGAAAAGAGCGATTATTCGCTCTCATTTTCTTTATTAATCAATTTATCTGCAACTTCCAATCCTTCCTGCAATACCATAGGTACATTGAATCCCGCCTCGACAAAGTTCTCAACGATTGAACGTGCTTCATTCACAATTAATGAAGCCAGGACGAACCATCCAAGCACCGTAGTGACCTGCAGATCAATGCCAATCGTAGAACCTACTTCAATCAGACACGCTGCAATACCGAAGCCAAAGGCGATCATCAACCAGTATCCTAATTTTTTAAGAACTCCCTGCCAGCCTTTGACACTATTCTCTTTTCCGGCCATTCTTGATTTCATCCATCCTGTGACCCAGTCAATAATATTCAGGATCAAGAAAAAAGCGAACAGGAACCAATGTTCACCGAAAATCATCGTTAAGAATGCAATAATCGCTCCTAAAAGCGAATTATATGCGTCCATAAAATCAAACATCTTCATTTTTTTCATTAACCTCACTCTTTCTATTCTACTTTCTGAAAATAACGTGGTAATGATTCACAATCTGCATACAAAGGCTGACCACTATCTTCTAAGCACAAATACAAGGCATCATTCTGTGTATAGTATTTATCTTTATATACAGTCATTAGTTGACTATATGGAATTGGGTCTTCCTGTGTTCCTGCATGAGAACCATCAATCCTTTGATATAAGGCTGCAGTGCTTATACCAGGTTCTTGCCCTTCAAGAACAACTGAAATTTCTTGTCTTGCTTCCCAAGGTTCACCTTCAAATTGAAATCGTTGCTTATTCTCCATTTTTGAATTAATAAATGATTTCCAATCAGGAAGAACAGACACACACTGCAAGATTTGATCATTTGTCATCAATGGGATCGCACAAGCAATAGCAAATGACTGCTCTTGTGTTAAGCCACCTACCGGTTCTTCTCCTTCTGGTTTGGATAAAGTGATGCGATAAATAGTTTTATCTTCGTTATCTACCTTATAACCAAATTCATCAATAATGGTATAACCAGTATAAGAATCATCACCATACACGATAGGATTCTTGTTTGCTTCGAACGCATTTTGAATAACATCGATTTCAGATTCGCATACAAATGTGATGTTTAGATTCTCATTGATTTCCTGGATCAATTCATTGCATAGCGTGATATCGAGATCACCAATCTTGATTTCTTTTGATGGCTCTTCATAAATTGGATCATCGTTATAGATCTCTTCATTGTTCTTTACTTCTTCACTCATATTCTTACCTCTTTCTATAAAATAAAAAGCATGAAAGGAAGTGCTCTCATGCTATACAAAAATCTAGTTTTAGACTGGTTGAAAAACCAAAAAATTTATCTGAAATATTCTACATTTACAAACTACTGTAATATCTCGCATAACCAAATCATTCCTAATCTAGGTGATTATGAAGTAGATCAATTAAATAATGACATACTTCAAGAATTCATTTTGAATCGATTAAAGGAAGGTCGATGCGATGGCAAAGGTGGAATATCTCAGAAATATGCTCAAGATATTATTGCTGTATTAAAACTCACTTTAGGAAAAGAAGTAGAAATACAGCTTCCTTATTCTCCGCCTAAGGAGGTAGAGATTTTTGAAAAATCAGATCAAGTAACATTGATTAATTCCCTCCAATCTAATATCTGTCATAAGAACTTTGGCATATTGCTCACAATTCACACGGGATTGCGAATTGGAGAATTATGCGCTCTTCGATGGTCTGATATTAATTTTGATGCCCAGCTTCTACATATCAACAAGACTATGATAAGAACATATACAAAAGAAGATGGATCAAAACTGAATATCACAGCACCTAAAACACGCTCTAGCATACGCACGATTCCTTTAAATAAGTGGATCATGCAATACGCTGTACTATTGCGTGGATCAGATAATGAATATATCGTTACAGGAAAAGAAAAATATATAGAACCGAATAAATATAGGCTCTATTACAACAGACAACTCAAAGATCTAGAGTTGCCTCATCGAAAATTTCATTCATTAAGGCATACATTTGCGACACGATGTATCGAGTGTGGTTGTGATTATAAGAGTTTGTCGGAACTCCTAGGACATTCCAATGTATCAATAACGATGAATTTATATGTTCATCCACAACTTGAACTGAAAAGAAAGTGTGTAGAGTTACTAGCGGATTACTATGAGCATTAGTATGTCTTTTACTGCTAACGGAGAGTATGGTAGTTATGAACATGAATTGACTATAGATGAATTAGCATACCACTGGCACGACTACGCTCCTGAATGGGTAAATGGTTCCTCAACTAATACAGGTATATTCGGAATGAGAGGAGAAGGAAAAGATGCTACTTATGGTGGTGGTGTTGAACGAGTTGGAAAATCAACTCCATTTGAAATCATTCAGCCTAGTTTATGTGTGTATATGTGGAAACGAGTATCTTAGTTTATGTATGTCATTTACTGCTTCTTCGAGCGGTGGAAAATACAAAGAGACTTTAACAATAGATCAAATTCCAAATCATTCTCACGAACAAGTAGTAGTAGCTGATACCCACAACAATACCGGTTTGAGAAGCGATTATAACAATGATGTCCAAAATGGTGGATCATTCCCTCAAGGTATAAATACTAATACTACCGGCGGTGGTCAGTCACACAATAATATACAACCATACATAGTTTGTTATATATGGCGTAGAACAGCTTAAATTAAATGTATGTCTTTTACTGCTGGATCTATAGGCGGTGAATTTAAACATCAAATGCTCATAGATGAGCTTGTATCGCATGATCATGTTATGACAAAAAACAGAAATTGGGGTAACGCTAATTATGGTGGAACCAACTCTCCTGCTTGGTCATCTGAATCAATTTCAGCTAATAACTTAACATCTAAAACTGGAAATTCTCAACCATTCAATATCATGCAACCTTATTATGTTGTAAACATATGGAAAAGGACTGCATAATAAAGGTATGTCCTTTACTGCTAATTCTACAGGTGGTAAATATAAGCATCAGCATGATTATGGACTACAATTTAGAGAGTATTACGGTTTAATCGGATCTAAAATTCTTGTGCAGAATGGTGATGATTGGGCGAATCCAACTAATGCAGGTTATCAAGTTTCAGAGACTTTTAGTAAAACATCTCATGAAAAAGAAACAACAAATGCTGATGTTTATGTTTCGTATGGTAAAACAAAAATAGCCGATAACATTATTCCTTATTTTTCAGTTTATATGTGGAAGAGAATTAGCTAACTCTCTTCCACATGTTAACAACGATATAAGGATTTTGAATGTTTATAGCATCGTTATTACAGTTTTCCCCACCATTCGTTGTCCCATAAGTGGCGTTTGTTCCTGATCCAATTTGTGATCTATCTCCAGAACCAGCAATCATTAAAGGTCCACCCATACCTGTATGTGTATGTTGTGGCAATTGAGATTCCAATAATTTAATTAAATAATTTCCACCTTCTGCTTCGGACGTAAAGGACATACTTGTAGTACCATCGTTTCCTTGACCGGCACCAATTAAAACTCGACCAGGCGCAAAAGCTTCCCAAGTGCCACCGAACAAGGTTCCTGGATTGGTTGAAGCAGTGCTTATATAAATTGATCCAACTGGATAAATTAAATCGACCAACTGTCTAGTTTTTCCTTTTGATTTAAATTTAAATAATGCCATAAGAATTTCCTCCTTTTAATAGGCAGAATAAAAGCCACTTTTTCAAGTGGCTAAACTTCTGTCATTGGTGCAGATACACCATTTAAAATGTTTGTGATTTTATCATTTAAGGCTTTACCTTGTGCAGCAGTCAGAGCTACTGTAGTGCTCGTTGAAGTCAATGTATTTGAAAGTGCTGGTTGAGGACCGGTATCACCTTTTGGCCCTTGTGGGCCTTGTGCACCTGTGTCCCCTTTTTCTCCTTTTGCACCTTGCGGACCTTGAGCACCTCGACTCGGTTTACCGGTATCAGTCGCACCCAAGTACCAGTTACCATTACTCCCTATCGTAGGAGTTGTACCGGCAGGACCTGTATTACCTTGTTTTCCTTGAGGTCCTTGAGAGCCAGTATCACCTTTTGCACCAGTAGAACCTTTGCTACCATTTTTGACATTGAATGTCTTTTTCGTACCATTTGATAATGTCACTGTAATTACATTAGTTCCACCGTCGGCTGTGGAAGTGGTAGTCTGTTCAACACTTGTTACAGAAACTCCATCTGTTCCTTTTGCACCAGTATTGCCTTGTGGCCCTTGCGGACCAACCACTTTGCCAAGATCTACACGTCTTGACATTGCCATCACCTCCTATTCGTCATAAGTTGCGATTAGATGACCATTTTCATCGATTGATAAATCTGGAGTGATGCCATCTTTACCGGCTGGTCCTTGTAAACCTTGTGGACCTTGTTCACCCTGGTCACCCTTAGGACCTTGTTCACCTTTAGCACCAGGTGCACCAGTCTCACCTTTTTCACCTTGAGGACCTTGGTCACCTTGTGGGCCTTGAATTCCTTGATCACCTTTATCGCCTTTATCACCTTTGTCACCTTTTGGGCCTTTGATGTTACCAGCGTTTTTGAATTTTCCATTTGTAGAATCTCCGCCAGAACCAACATAAACCCAAAGAGTACCACTACCATCTAAATATGCATCACCAGCTGTACCAGTTCCTGGAAGTGAGGTTTCATTCTCAACAGAACCTTTGATGTTAACACCAGTACCATCTTTACCGGCTGGACCTTGGATTCCTTGCTCGCCTTGAGCGCCTGTGTCTCCTTTGGCACCTTGAGCGCCACGACTTGGCTTTCCTAAATCAGTTGTTCCAACATACCAGTTACCATTTGAACCAATACTAGGAATTACTACACCTAAATCTACTTCTCTTGCCATTGCTTATACCCCCCCCCGTTATGAATTATATACTGCGATTAAATGGCCTTCGTCATTGATATAGAACGATGGTGCATCTGCACCACCCATTTCTATCAATGTATTTAATTTCTCTATCAATTGCATCACAATGTCTTGCTGATCTTCTGGAATTGAAGTTTCAGGTTCTAAACCTTTTAGAATTTCCGATTCAGCAATTGTTGTGTTCCATTCATTTGTCACATCTTCTTCAACAGACTTTTTAGCACAAACAATGAATTGGATTGTGCCAGGTGTTTTCGCGCATTTGCGTGAGATCAACCAGCTAAATGTGATCTCATCACCTTTCACTGATACATCATCACAGTAATATCTGTCTTTTTCTCCGGATGCATTTTGATAATTTACAAAAATTACAAGTTTTGAAAGATCTATATTATCGCCTACGATTTTCGAACATTTAAAATAGACTCTTTCGACATCTTCGTCCGATTCAACACCTAAAATTTTATATGTATCTGGAACTGTAATTTCACGAGTCTCAGGATCAATCGTACAGTATTGAATCTCTTGTTCTTGAACAGCTAGGACAGCTAGTGCATCATCTAATGTTTTCATTGCACAATCACCTCCTGCTTGATTGATAATTTATTAGTCGCAAACTTTTGATCATTTGCAACGAAAGTCAGAAAGAATGATATCTTTCTTGAGTCGGTCACATTGTCTGGAACGATACATCGCTCATTGATGATTGGTACATACTCAATATCCGGCCCATCAATGAAGCATGCGACCTTTCGATATCCATTCAATTCTTCTGAAAAATTGAATTCAAATAATAGATATCCTTTGGATCCAGCGACAATGTTGCCATAATCACACTTTGGATCTTTTTCCAAAGTCTGACCACGTACATTAAATTTGAGAGTTCGCATATTATGAACCCTCCACTTCGATCATGACATCAGTAGTACCATTCTTGATACCATTGATCAGATTTATTACTTCTGTTCTCAATGCATTCAATTCACTTGGAGTCACCAAATCCTCTGGATTGATATCACCAAATCGATCGATAATTTCCTCCATCTCTTGAATCTTAGCATTTGCTGTGCTAACTGCAGTGTTCGCTTTACTTGCGGCTGCATTTGCTGATGAAGCAGCGCTATTGGCAGAACTTGTAGCAGTTTGAGCAGCGCTCTTAATATCATTCAAGTCTTCTGTCGCATCGATACACTCTTGTGTCGCTTGTCTGACTTCAGACAATGCGACTTCATATGGATCGTCTTGTTGATGTGGTGCTTCAGTTACTTTAATTTGAAACGGAAAACTCCCCAGTCTATCTGAAGAACTAGCACTATTTTTAATTATCAATTGTCCATCGTATGTTCCAGGAGATGCAGTCACGTTTTCTGGGATTAAAAAAGAGACTACATTATCATCCGATATTGTACAGTCTCCCTTTACTTCTTTATCGTTCTTTGTTTCTAATTCATACGTGCAATTTTTATCTTGTACGTTTTCAGCAATCATAAATTCGGCATATCTAGAAGTATCATATTGCATACAATCTATGCTCAACGTTACCCCACGATTTAATAAGGATATATAGTTCATTTGCTTATGCACCTCCTATATTTCTACTTCAATCCAGCGAGCACCGATAACAATGCCGTTTTGCAAATCTAGCTCTAATACCTTCTTGGTACCACCAGAACCTTCAGCATAACATTTTGGTCTGAATAAGCCTCCATCTGGCCAGGATAGAGAAACGATATTAAACACCGCACCACCACCAGGATAAGCAGCTCCGCCTTGATTCTGCCCCATCCATTGGCCTTTGTAATACATAGCGACATGGCCATATCCTCCGCCATAGGCATTGGTCCATACGCCAATATCCCCATCTTGTGGCGATCCCGTAACAATGTCGTGGTTGTTCAACATTCCGTTTGAATATCTCTGTTCCCAAAGATCACGCGCGCCGCCCGTGGTAGTACAGTGTATCGGAGAATAGCCTAGCCATTGATCATAAAAAGCATATCCATCCCAACACTGTGCTCCGTAATACCCATCCACATCATGACCAGTACCATTATATGTGTTGACGAATATTTGAAATGACTGTGCCATCAGCTGACTCCTGTGACTAATCCTTTTTCAACAGTTAATGAGTTGGTCACTTGATAAGTTCCAGTCAAACCACCTTTACCATTAATTGTCAGAGCTGATGTCTTTAATTGAATCGAATTACCACTGTTATCACGTGTTAAGAATATACTACAATCATCTGCTCCGCTAAATGGAAGAATATTGATGGATCCTGAGCGATTATTCTGATTACCCCACATATTTATCAATGGTTTATTGTCAGTGCCTGAACCAACCGGTCCCACTGTTATACCAGATGCAGAAAAGTTGCCATCCGTAGCTTGTGTTCCTAGGTATAGCCAATTACCAATACCTACATCTTTATAAGTGTTTAACACTCCTTTAAACGTACCATCGTTCATTACAAGCTCGCCGGTTTCCATGTCCAGATAGAATGTTCCGTTCAAATCTGAAAGAATACCAGTGATAATATAATCTGCATGAATAGAACGATAATCTATTGCTGTTCCCCAAGACCAATCACTACCATCTTCAGTTCTTTCCATTGCAAGCATTAGCCCTTGCGTTCCTAAGCACAATGCTCCATAAGAAGGAGACTCAGGATCTGTGTCTTGCATGAGAATTGCTTTAACTTCTGTTTTATTGGCTCTATCTTTTTGCGCCATCAAAATAGCATTGGCTGCACTGATTACCCCTTGAACCTTTTCTGCAATCACCGTGTTTGTTTCTACATTGATTACTTTCTCAACTGCATTTTTCACTGATGAAACATCATCAAAATAGTTATATGCTAACTCCCCAATTTCTACAGAATTTACTTTTTCTCGAATTGCATCCCAAACCAACCGCACAACTCTTGCATCTGATACCACATCAATTCTTTTATTTCTGCAGTGAACTGTATCCCCTAAACACACTTTTTCTAGTTCTTTTACATCTTCATATTCTTTAGAATTTTGCAAAAGAAAAACATTGATTTCCCCACTTACTGTAGGTGCATCAATGCCTAGTTCAAATTGTTCCTGTGCTGCAGTTGTTAATGCTGCATCCAGTACTTCTTGTGTATCACAAACAATAATACCGTTTGCTTCATCATCATCTTGTGCATCTTCACGCATTTTGATATCACTGAATTCCATTGCCTTTTTATGAATGATACGGTACTTATCAATATTTGGACTATCGACAACTCCATTATTGGTCATTGTATGACCATTGTAAGCTTTAGGCTTGATTCTTGTAACAATATCACGCATATCTGTATTAAGATGCATTCCATTCATGTTTTTTCCGTAACGAATTTCTACATTTCTATCAGATCCTACACGTTTGTTGACAGAAACATGAAAGTTATCAAAATAGATTTCTCCACCCCATCTGGATATAAAAGAGTTCTCATCAGAACCATTTAATGCTTCCATCAAATTTTTATCAATATAGTATGCGGTTGACAAACGTGAAATATCAGAAGATCCAGTATATTTTGGATTTGTAATTATTGAATCGAGAGCACCTTGTCCATTTGTATCTGTTGGCCTCTTATCATCTATCCAGCAATCATCCATGCTGTCATAGAAGATATGTTCTAAATCGCACGTTACACCTTTATTATCGTCAATATCATAATTAACAATCCTATAAAGCTGTTGTGTTCCATCAGATGCTGGAGCTTTAATAACTGCATCATCTGTGATCCATTTCCATCGTCCTTCTGAATCTATTGGATGTGACATTGAACCAATCCAATCTCCATTTAAAGTGGAATCCAACAGACACTCTGTAGGCAATAGAACGATATCGCCATTTTTTTTATAATCGGTATTTCCTTTTTTATACAGCTGAATCATGGATGTAACCACCTCCATCTAGGTTTTACTTTTAACGCAAAACCAGGAGTTATTGACACAGAGTTTATCCCAGTCTTTAGATATAAATCATCAAAATCACCTGTTGCCAAAGTATTGGATAGTTGTCCTGATTCTAGTACAACTTCTTGCTTTTCTGTATCAATGTAAATTGTTCCATCTACATTACATTTCAATTCCTTATCATTGATTGTTAAAGTACAGGATCCTGTTCCTTCTATCCTGTATACCGGTTCACACATACTATAGATATTGATTATTTGATTGTTTGATACTGATTCAAAGAAATCTCCACTTAGAAGATATACCCCAGGATCACAAGTAAATGTCAAACTAAATTCAATAGATATATCTGAATATCTTTCATAATCAGACACTTCTACTTTTTTAATTTGAAAATACCTTGTCTCCATTCCTTCCAATATCAATTTTTTAGATTGCATAAGCAAAGTTATGAACCTTTGATACTGTAGATCCACACTAACTTCATCAATTAGTGTAATATCACAATCCATAGAAATTATAGTATCACTATAAGTTCCATCACTTTCTGTTAATGTTCCTCTTCTTCCTGGTATAGATGTCTGTGTATAGCTTGGTGATCCATATTGAATCACCGGATAGCTATCTATTACACGGACACCAAACGAAGCACTATATAATTGATCTGTTTGAAAACCATACTCTATCATTTATAGCGCCCCTTTCCTTTCTGATCACGACTTATTTTTTTAATCGTAGCTTTTGTTGTCTTATCTACAAGCACATCACTGTCTACAATGAATTGATTATTGATTACGATTGGTCCATCATCATCCGAAGGATTATCTGTATCTGTTGAAGTATCCACATAAGCAGATGCTGGATGATCATAAGCCCTACCTTTTGCAGAAGATACAAATCGAGAAGCGACCTCTTTCTTACTTGCATCAAATGCTGCTTGAGTTGATTTTGTAGCCGCCTTTTTGAGCTCTGGAGTTTTTTCCTCTAAACCAACAGCTTCACCTTCGACCCAGTTATATCCAATTTCTTTCTTGGCTCTTCTAGATGGAGATTTAATACCAAGCCAACCTTTTACCGTATCAAATGCGCCTTTTACGCATCCAACAGCTTTATCAATCAACCATTTGCCCATACTGGCAATACCGTTTCCAATACCTTTAATGATATTGATACCAACTTGTAACCAATCGATATTACCGATATAGTCAATCATATTGGCTACAACATCACCAAGCCCTGCAATCAAGGATGGTATTGCACTTAATATACCTTTTATCAATTCACCTAACAATTGCACTCCAGTGCTTAAAATACTTGGTAAATGTTGGATCAAAGAACCAATAAAATTAGCAATAATCGTTGGAACTTGTCGTACTAAATCTGGAATGCTATCAACGATCCCTTGCACCAGACTTAACAATAACTGCATACCAGAATCCCATAATTGTGGAAGATTACTAATAAGACCGTTAACAAAATTTGCTATAGCTTGAAATGCTAGAGGAATAAGTTCTGGTAATTTAGCTGATATACTATCAAACAATTGACTAATCAACTGGATACCGCCAGCGGCTATTTGATAGCCATTTTCTGCCAGTGTGGTCAAGAATTGTTGGATCACTAACAGTGCTGCATTTGCCAAAGATGGCAATGCCGCTGCAATCCCTTGAACTAACGATCCTAAAATCGTTGTCGCAGTATTGAAAATAGCAGGTAGTTGAGAGCTCATCCCATTCAATAGATTGGTGATAACTCCAGCCCCGGCTTCAAACATTCCTTCAAGTCCACCCTCTTCAAAAGCGCTTGAAAGAGTTGATAATGCTTCATTTGCAGCAGGCAATATACTGTTTGTCATCTCTTCCGAGATTGGCTTCATGATATCGCCAAGCAACTGCTGAGCATTATCTTTTAAAGTGGACATCTGCCCCTCAAAAGTCTTGGATTGTTTTTCCATTGACTGGAAAAACTTTCCACCTTCAGAAGTTGCTCGTTCCATCGATGCGGTAATTTCATCGACAGACAACGTACCTTTAGAAATACGATCATACAAGCTTTCCATCGATTCGCCTGTACTCTCTGATATTTCTTGCAACGGGTTGAATCCAGCTTCAATCATCTGCTTGACATCTTCAAGCTGTACTTTACCAGCTGAGCTCATTTGTCCATATGCCATAGCAATACGAGACATCTTATCTGCAGATCCTTGAGAAATATCCCCAAGCATCATCATCTTGTCCATCGCTTCATCAGCAGTAAAACCATAGTTCATTAATAACTGAGTTGTATCCGCAAGTTGAGGCAGTTCAAATGGAGTTTCTGCTCCAACTTTTTTCAATCTTTCAATAACTTCACTTGCTTTTTCGGCTGAACCGGTCATAACTTCAAAAGAAGTCTGATAAGTTTCGATTGAAGCATTATATTTTATACCTACTGCAGCTAATCCGCCCATTGCAGTTGTAATGCCTGCAATAGCAGTAATGGAAGCTTTTGCAGCCGTTTTTGCCGCGCTGCTAACAGCTGAAAATCCTTTTTTTGATAAAGAACCTATCTCATTAAAGGAGTCTTTCCATCCTTTAGAAGATTTTTTACCTTGATCACTGACATCATCGGCAGTTTGTTTAGCTTCTTTCTCTGTCTTTTTTAATCCAGATTTTAATTCACTTTCATCTACAGACACACCAATCTTGATGCTTCCATCATTGTTTGCCAATTACCTCACCTGCCTTTGTCTGTGAGAGCAACTGGCACATGATGGCTCTATCTGCTCTGTTTTCCTTTATTCACTTTTATTTCAAATATTTGTTTACATTTTTTATTTTTACAACGTACTGTAATACCTTTGCACTCTGCTTGGTTTTGAATGATCATTGGCATCACATACCCACAATGAGGACATACAATCTTTTTTACTTCTTGCATTCTTCAATCCTCTTTTTGACATATTCTTTCATTTTTGCATTACGTCTTGCTAATTTAAGTTTAGAATCAACTTTGATTTGTTCTGACTTGATTGCGTATCTTTTTTTCATCGCTCGAACAAACTTTTTTTCTGATTTAGAAACATCTTTTAAATTAACAGTTCGCCAATACATAACTTTTGAAAGCAAATGTTCTTCATTCAAACTATTAAACATGGCCAAGAACTCCCACCAGTGAAGTTCTTGGTTTTTTGTTTTGTTCAAATTGATTCCATATTGACTTCTAAACGCCGCATAGATCATAGAAGCATCTTGATCAAAGTCATATGCTCGATTAGAGTTTCTTGACGGTCCTAATCCTTCATTATTTTCATTAATGCCACCTTTGAAAAAATAAAGGAACTGATTCATAGCTTCTTCTAAATCATCAGGGACATTGTTTTTATAGAAAATATTTAAGACTTCGAACATCTTTTGATCGTCCTCTTTATTCATAGAAAACAAATCAATTTCACAAAGCATAGATGCTCTATATCCCCAATCAATTGGCCATTCTTCACCATGAATGATTACAGTACGAGGTAATTCATCGATTAGGATATTTTCCATCAATGGATACGTTTTGTTGAAAACGGAGCGATTTTCTTTTGATCTGATTTGATTGCTTTCAAGAATTGATCATACATTTCTCTAGCGGCTAATAGATCTGTACAATCACCAATAACATCAACACCTGTAGTCGAAATGAAAAACCTTTTGATCATGTCTATTTGTTTTTCTAAGAAAACAAACATGCTGATTTCTTCATCTTCCATCTTATCAACGCTAGATTGAATGGCTTTTTCGTCTTCAGAAAGCACCTTTAATGCATCTTCATATTTTTTCGCATCTTTCATATCATACATATTGAAAGATATATTTTTTCCATTGATCTTTGTTTTCATATCTAAGCTCCTGCACTATACGTATATTCTGTTGGGTTGTCTCCAACTTTTCTAAATTCAACATCAATTGCAGCTGATTCTCCTGCATTTCCTCCACCATCTGAATTAATGATGATTGAAACTTTACCTTTTTCACCTTTACCAGTCAAAAGACAGAAGTATACATAATCTGTAATAACTTTATTACCAGTCCCATACTTGATCGCATGACTGAAAATATAGTCTTGAACTTCATCTCCAATATAGCGATCTCCAGAAATTGTAAAAGATCTCTGGTTTCCAGTGCGTTGAGTTGACTGACCCGCACGAATATATGTCTTATCCACTGTGATAGGATTCATCTGTGCATCCAATCCTTCAATACCTAATTGGACTACATGATAATCTGTTTCTTTCACTGAAGCAGTTTTAGGTGTAGTATTGATTGCTAAAACAAAATCATCATTGGTTACCCATCCTTCAAAATCGGGATTAGGTGTATACCCTTGCATCAATTCACTTAATTTCATTACTTGTCCTCCTTGTCAAAATAAATAATTCGACATTGAATCTGATATCGTGCCAAACCTTCTTTGGGATTGATACCAGATAAGTTAGGCATGTTTTGCAGATTCTCCATTTTCTTGATTTGGCAACTCTCGCCAAAATCAGGGAAATTCTTTTTTTTGTTTTGTTCATCAATCCAATCCATAAAGGATTGAACAAAATTCATACATTCTAAATTCAGTGAATCTAGATCTGTTGAATAAAGTCGAATAAGTGTAATGGTAAACCCATACGCTTTTTCTGCCCCTTTAAAATACTTTTTGATTACTCTGTCTGAAAAGTCTGTGGTTATAGCAATTTGTCCCATTTCTTCAGATGAATAATTAAATCCAAGCGTTTGTTCTGTTAAATCATCAATTTTCTTTTTAATAAAAGAATGCACTGCATCATGTTTGGTCATCGTGATCTTCCTCTCAAATAATTTCGATAAGCTTCTAACAATTCATTTCCTCTTGCTACCATCATAGCTTCATTCCAGTGGCCGGTTGCTTTTGGATGTCTGAATTTCGAATATGTCAGTTTCCGTGTTGAAGGGACTTTCCCTACGTTCGGTCTTGACCAGAACCTTTCTCCATCTGTAAAGGCTCCTGTCTTGTATTTAGGATCTTCGTACAATTTACCTTCCCACTGATAATGAGCATATGGACTTTGATAGTGTATGATCCCTTCTTTCGCCTGCACATATGTTCTTACATTTTGTGCCAAAACCAAGTTATCTTCCGGTACATAAGGATCCATCAATCTTTCAGCTTCATTAGCTAAAAAGAGAAGGCCATTGTCTCCTCCGGTCTTCTCTTCAATGATTGTATTCGTTGGCTTCAGCCATCTAAAGCTCCCACTCACATTTATCCTCCTAGCCGTATGTGCTTGCCAAAAAGATATCGTGTATTATCACTGATTGATGTTACCCTAAATGCATCTGGTTTATACTTGTGTAATAGTTGAGTTGCATTCATATCTTTTCCTATTTCGTCAATTACAGAGCCATACACAACGATATCATCCATTGATACATCTATATCCCCTTGAGGGATTCTCGCTGTATACGTGTTGCTTTTGGACACGTCTGTACCATTCTGAGAAATTGTTGTTTCGCATTTATAAAAACAATTAGAGATCACAGAACTTGTCCAAATTTCTTTTTTGTCTACAAGCTTTTTGTGAAACAACGTAATAGTATGCGTGTAATTTGGATTTGGCATTATAAACCTCTATACAACAATCCCGTACGACTCAAGTATTTATTGATGATATCGAAAACTTTGCGTTGTCTGACTTGCTCGGAATACATCTCTTTTTGTCCGGATAAATCAAAGCTAGCACTTTCACCATCATTTGAGTATGAAACAAGATTCCCAACAGATCCATCCGATGATATAGCTTGAACATACTTGGATTGATTGAATAAATACTCTGTCAACTCACATATACAATCCATCACATTTTCATTGATTAAAGACTTATCTTTTCGAATGCGATCAAAAGTAACATGATCCAGTTCACGTTCTGCCTGCCTTTCCCAATAGTAGAAATCTTTTTCTTCTACTATCGGATCTCGATAAGCTAGATACGTGTCTAAATAGTATGAATAATTAACATACATTATTGCATCAATCCAGCATCTTTTAGCGCTTGGATGATTGCATTGATTGCTACTTTATTAGCGTTTGCTAACGTTACGATAGCAGCTACCTCTGCTTGAGTATACGTTTCACTAGGAGCTGTAGCATCAGCCGCAGAAACACTTGTCACAGAAGAAGCAGGAGTGAATGACTCACCCTCTGCTTTATAATTTTCTGCGATAAAATTGATAATTTCTGCATTACTGTCCCCCTTGATCTCAGAAAGCTCTTTACCAGTCATTTTAACTGCAAGAGCTCGTAATGCACTAATGTTTGACATATTATGCCTCCTTAACTAGAGTAATTGTTTTTGTAACTTCAGATGCATCAACTGCAATATCTACTGTTTGAGCAACATATCCTTTTAAAGTAATTTTAACTTGGTAATTTCCTTTGCGAAGGTTGAATGTAGCTAAACCTGAAGCATCTGTATTTAAAATTGCACCATTTACATTAACACGTGCACCTTTTAAATTCCCAGTAGAATCTTTAACTGTGATTTTTACTGCTTGTGTTGTAACAGGTGTTCCTGGTTCCAAATAAGCAAAAGCACATCCAGTACGATCTTCATTTAAACGAGTTGCTGGATTTGGTAAAGCCCATCCCATACGGAATACAACACGTAATGCAATCATATCTTGCTGAGCCAAGTTATAAACGATTTCTTTTGTTTGAGGATCTTGGATAACTCCCTGATCTAAGATCTTAACTGTAACATCCTGGCGAATTGCATATACTGCCTGGCTAAAATCACCAGCTACCAACTGTGCAATGTTAGGATAGAAAGCTCCATTCTGTTGGAATGTCAAAGGTGTACCATCTAAAGAATATTGAACTGTACTTTGTGGATCGCGCATAAAAATTGGATTTCCATTAGCATCTCTTAAACCACGCAATTTAGATTTAAAGTTCAATGGTGCAATAGCTCCTGAAACTCCATATCCATCATCTTCAACTTTAGCAAATACTCCATTTTCACCTAAGATCAAATCAAAATAATCTTTTCCTGTTTCAGCAGCAACATTGTTTCCAGCTTGTCTTGCTAAAGTAATGATGTCATTTTGCCATTCAGACGGTTTGTTATCGCCAAACACAATAGCTGCATCGACACGCTGACCGATTGCTTCATTAACACGTGGTGTTACTTCACCGAAGATATCAAATTCAGCATCATTTAATACAGCTTCTGGAATAGGCACAATAACTGCTAATTCTGCGGCATTGATAAATACGTTATCCCATGCTTGACGAGAAGTCTGTTTCATTCCTGTATCGCCATTTACCCAATAAGCGGTTGGTAAGAAGTCTAAAACACGAATACGTGTCTGATCGGATGTCATATTAGGCAATTTTCGAGCCATGCTCATAAAAACTGATTGTTTAGGTGCATCTTGAAAAATAGTTTGTACAACTTGTTCGCGGATAATCGCTTCCGCATCCTGTCTATTTACAATATTAGTTGGCATTTTATTTCCTCCTCATTATTTACCAAACATTTCCCTTAAAGCCTGATTCGCTTTATCAGTTCCTTTTGTTGGTTCTGTCTGAGATCCAGAAGTAGAACTTACTACAAAAGGTGTTTTTCCAAAATATGTCGGATTGTCTTCTTTCAATTGTTTTATGATGTTCTCTGCGTCTTTGATATTTTGTTTATCATCCATTTCTAATTTGTCTACACCACCATACTTGTATAGAAGGTAATCCTTGTCTTTGCAGTCGTCTCCTAGTGCTGCAAAGAACTTTTCTTTTTTTGAACGGTCTGTATTTGCTTTTTCCAGACCCTCATACTTTTGTTTCCAGCTATCACGGTCCTGTTCGATTGATGCAAAATCTCTTTTTTCCAGTTCCTGGATTCGTCCATTTGCATCTTTTAGCTGCGTAGCTTTCGCATTGTAATCTGACTTTGATACAAAATGCTTTCCGATATAGGCTGTGATACCTGATTCCTGTTCGGATGTCAGTTCGACACCCATTTCTTTAATGTCATCAATTAAACTCATTTTTCTTCAATCTCCTTTTTATTCCGGGCGGTACCGGTACGATCTACACAATTTATTCCCTTGTGATCGGGTAGAGACCTTTTTACGTCATATCCAGGACAAAATAAAAACGACCTAAACACTGCTTAGATCGTCCTTGATAAATTTAGGTAGTTTTCTTTTCCTGGGCGGGTCTTTCACATACACCGTCTCCTTTCTTGTTGTTCCACAAAAAATGCAGGTATGGATTATTTTTTCCACCCTGCATTTCTGTTGTTGATCATAATAACTTGTCTTAATCTGACTGTTCCAAATGTGATTGCACATATTACTCTTCGATACTCTATTTTACTCTTTGCTCTCTTCGAACACTAAAAAAGCACACCTGTTATAGTGTGCTTTCCCTTCTAGTACAATTATGTATTTGTTCCTAAAACAGTTAGAACATCCGCACAAACTGTACCGAATTCATTTTCTTGATTATTCGTAAAGCCTTGTTCCTGAAGCATATCTTCCAGGGTTTCAATGAGATCTACAATTTCATCATCATCAAAATCTTTATTGATATCTATGTTGTTATCATTTAACCAAGTCTTTTGTTCTTTGGTAAAGAAATTATCAATTCTCATTATTCACCCCTTCTTTCTTCTTTGCTTTTAATTTTTCTGCTCGCTTAGTACTTGTTGGATATACTGACACAAGATTACCTTCGTCCGGATTTACTGCAATCGTTGCTTTTTCGCCGATAATTTTTATACTTTTTCTGCCATCTTTATCCTCTTTTATTTTACCAATATCTAGAGGATTCTGTAAAGCATCAACTATATTACCAACGGTAACATTTCTTTCTTTTGCTCGCTCAACAAAATGTTTTGTAACTTCTTTTACCGTTATCTCCGTACCAGGTATCACGATACCTATAGCATCTTTATATTTATCAAAATCAGGGAGCAATCGAACTCGAACTGTGTTGTCCTTTGCGATAAACACTTCAGTTCGTTTTTTAACTTTTTTAGTAGGTATTTTTATCTTTCCAAGTCCGTCATTGTAGATGCGTTCCCTTTGCGTAGGAAGTCCCATCTTCTTAGTGAAATCGTTGTATCTGGATATGGTATTCTGATACCTTGCCTGTTTAAGGATCAACATATCCTTTGTTGCCTCATCCGCATCTTCAAGCCCTCTTTCCAAGAGACGGATATCCTGTCGATACTTTCTGGCTGTTCGCTCCAGGTACCTCTGTTGTTGCAAAGCTTCATAGGTCGTGTATTCCTTGCCGTTGTAAAGCTTTTTCTTGTTTTCTTCAGCAATCATTTCTTTCAGTTCATCATCTGAATATGTTCTGACCGATACACCTGGAATAAACGGCCTGTATGTGTGATAGCAATTGGCTCCACAGAGTCCTGTAACAGAACCCAGGCCACACTTGGTTACAAGTTCTTCCTTTGAGTACACACGGCCTTGCCACACCTGATGCGCCGGTCTTGCTCCTACGTGATAGGATATCTCAAAATAGTCTGTTCCAATTTCCTGTGCTGTTTGCTCATTGATTCGGCCCTGTATCTGTCTGAACCCGGTCAGTACCGTAGTTCGAACATGGGATACCATACCTCGATGTGCTCCACTTTCAAAATCAATGATGCGGACTCCGGAAGTGGTCATCTTGTTGACCACTCTTTCAAGGACCTGCTCATAACTGAAAGCACCGCTTGAAATATCCAGGATTGCCTGATCCAGCTGTGACTGATAAAACGTTTGAAGCGGAGTAGCTATCAACTGACCATTCGGCTGTCGCAACACAAAGCCAAGTGATCTGGCCATTCCTCCAATGGTTTCATACGTCTGATCATGGATACCACTGACCAGCTGCTGCAATTCGATATTGTCTTTATAAGGCACCTGCTCAAGACCTACAACCTGAAACTCACGATAATGGCCATAATATTCTTTATACACCTCATCGTCAAATATCTGGTTGAGCTTTATATCTGTATTCTTCAGTGCTTCTTCAAAATATTTGGCCACATCTTTTTCAGCAACACCAAGAGATCGTAATCGATTCATCAGATAGTCTGAAGATGCTGTGGAGAATCCGTTCTCCTTGATCAGATCGACCATCTTTTCCATGATTTTGATTTCTAGCTCTGAAAACATTTTAGCGATATCTTCACCAAAGTTTTCAATCTCACCATACTTTTTCATGTTATTCCGTCATGTCATCGATCAATGCGGTCTGGTCATTCATGCCAACAGCTTTCTTAGCTTCTTCTTCGGTTTCACCAAACCATTTCATGCGGTATTCCCACAGCTGCATGGCTCCCATAGCTACATCCGAACGATCTGTCTGTCTTTCTTTTTCTGTGTCTACGACCAGGCTGTCATCCCAGATAAAGGAAACTCTGTGAGACCCTTGAGGAACCAGATCGTAAATGGTACACCAAAGATCCATTGCATCAATATAATCTTCAAGTGCATCCTGCAATGCTTTCTGACAATCCGATACAAAGGTGTAGGATCTTTGCTTTGATGTCTTAATTTCTTCGGCTGTTTTTGCCTCATTGTTTGGATCGCTCAACGTTCCGTATGCCAAACAGCAGGCAAATTCAATTCTGCGCAGCTGCTGGTTCAATCCATTAAAGTAGGAAGTATCTCGAATATCCGGAGAAAAAGCTTCAAGCAACGGCTTATCCACGGCTCCCTGCGAATACTCCATTGCTCGATACAGTCTGCCTTTTCCACCAGGATACACAAGCTTGTCCTGGTTCTTGTCATATTTCAGGAGGGATTCTCCTATATGGATGGCCGTTTCTTTAGATTCGAACTCCCAAGAAATTTGTGAATATCGAATATCTGCCTCATGTATCAGATCTGTTCCACGCGAAAAGCATGACACTCCCAGAGGACTGTCTGCGTCCTTATTATTGGCCAAAGGAACCTTGAAATATCCTATCGGAAGCTTTGTGACATTTTCTATAGTGATTTCTTCAGCAAGGTCTGACCATCTTTCAGTAGATTCAAGGCTGATCTCACTACCAAGGATGCCATCCGTATCCGATTTGAATGCCCGGTTTCGAATGGTCAGCCTGGTTCCTTCCAACTTGTGATATTCGACCCTGGTATAGATCGAATTGGCTTTCCTGAACTGTTCGACAAAACAGATACGTGTAATATTTCCTGAATCATCAAATGCGATGGGAAAGAAACTGTCTGCCTGTACAATCTGTGTTGCCAGTCCGTTTTCTGTGACATATGGCTTGAAGATGATACCACCTTTTGCACAGGCCAGTTCCGTAAACTGTCTAAGCTTACGAATTTGCTTTTGATAATGAGAATCTAAAAAAGTAGCTCGAGAACTACCTGTTATCTTTGATTCCATTTCCAGTGTGATCAAACGGGCCAGCTCGCTCGATATTGCAGAGGGAAGGCCCATGCTTTTTGTATCCTCATTGATCCAAGGTGCTCGGTCCTTGAACATAAGTGACCACAGTTCTATCTGACGGGATGTAACATCGGTCATGGCAAATGTGATCTGCTCATCTTTTTCAAGCACCTTTGTCAATGCTTCATACATTTTTGAGTACCTCATTTACTACCTCCTATCCATATCGAATCAAATTGCTGATCTCTCGTTCAATCGTATATTCAAAACTGTCCAGACTGTCGATGTCGGTTGATCCATCATCCAGTCGAACGTTCTTGGTTAATTCGTCCGGGTCCCATACTGCCTGGCACAATGCATTTTCCAAGCTTTTGCAATTGTCCGCATCATAGAAAAAACGATGCTGTGCCATCAGTATCGAAGTTGCATTGATTCGGTCATTGATGGTTGTTTTCAACGCATTTTCAACTCGAATCCATGCCAGTCCATGTTTTCTCAGGCTGCTTCGAATGCCTGCAATCAATGTCTGTTCGGCACTGTCGGCATAGACCCTTGTAATAAATCCATATTGAGATATGACCCTCTGGCAGAAGTCACAGAACATGTTTCCCAGCATTTCAGGATCTATCTCTATCGTGTTTCCAGATGCATCTTTACACCCGATCCACTCACTGGCAATGGCCACCACATGATTGTATCCTCGTGTAATCGCTGTTGCCGTAAACGAATGACCAGAACCGGAACCACCAAAGTCGATTCCTACATTCAAAAGCATAATGTCTCTGACCTTGTCACCTTTGAATCGGTAGGAATACTGCTTGGTCGATACATCGTCTGCAAAATGACGATATATCAATCCGGATGCAATCACACGCATGCCTTTAATATCACGCATGTACCAAATACTGTTTGGATCGTATCGGCTCTCTATGGCTTTCAGTCGGTCCGGAGTAATCGTGATGTTGTCATAGATCGTGCAATGCATGTAATTGTATCCACCAGGGAACTCTCCTGCGTTCTGCAGATCTCTGTACTTGTCGATATACTCCGTGTAGATCGGATGTTTCGGATTGTCTGGGTTCAAGTCCCAGAATATCTTCAACCGCTTTGCAGCAAGGAGTCGGTTATTTGCCTCCTTGATCGTGTTGTCATGATGCAGGTTGATCTCGGTAGCGATCCACATGCCGTAGGAGTTACCACGAATCTTTTTAAAGGAATCTTCTTTGGCTGCTCCTGCAAAGATCACAACTTTTTCAACACCACCAGTGTCAGGACCTTTGATAAACAAAGCTTCATTGTCCTTGAATTTCCCCCAATGGCTTTGCCCTCTAAAGATGTTTTCAAGTCCAAGGCCATTACAAACTCCAATGTTCAATTTAGCATTACCAACTGTAGAACCTGTTGCTAAATGGATCTTATCAGGAGTTGTTTTCAATTCGTGAGCAAACGCAAACACGTTATCAACAGTCTTTCCGGCACGTACCGCGCCTTCGGCAACATTGAATTCACATTCGCTGCACTTACGAATGTAATCCTTATGCTTTTGAGAAAATTTATACTCAAGTCTTTTCTTCCGTTTGACCTGTGCCATATATCTCTTCCTCGATTCCGCTCATGTCTTCGATTTCCTGACCTTCGCCTGTGATTTTGCCCGTCTGTGCTTTCAATTGATTGATACGTGCTTTCTGTTCTTCTGTAGCAAGCTCCCAGTTCTTGTGCAGCAGTTCATCATACTGCTTGATCATCGATTCCAGTGTCTTCATAGCTCTGGACTGTGCTGACATGAAGTTTGCCTGTTTGTCCCATGCTTGTTGAACATCATATGAAACTACATCATCACCACGCATTGATACTTCTTTTGTCATATCGTTTTTGTCGTGAACATACATGATGTTCTGCGCTCTGACGATAGCAGCCATTTGCATCTGTATGTTTACCCAGAGAATGTCCAAAGGATCTTCTGGCATCTCACCAATAATCTGATTCACTTCTTCCGGTAACCACTTGGCAAAAAATCCATGCTTTCTTGCATTTTGGTTTTCGTCTTTTTTTGGAGTTCTGCCGGAAGCGTTCTTGTTCTTAAGGGGTGCACCCTTTTTGCGTTTAGGGGGTGCGCCCTCTTTTTTGTTCCAGTGGCGCTGCTTCCATGACTTGACGGTATTAATTGAGACGTTGTATTTCTGCGCAATATCCTTTCGCTTCATACCCGCCTTATAATCTTCATAAGCCAGTTCCCAATTTTCCTTCAAGCCACATCACCACCTCCGATTTGTTTGTTTTGCAAAGAAAAAGCACCAGGACTTATCCCTGATGCTTTTCAACACTATCATTTTATCATGTTGACAAGGTTAGTTTACTAACTCTTACATTTTTTTGATTAAATTTAGAACTTTCTTATATGGATTCTCATATCCATGATCGCTGACCAGTCTTGTATAGGAAACACCTCTGAAGAATGCATCGATGAAGTCCAGTTCTTTATGATCACATACGATTTTAAGCCGAGCATAGTAGTTCTCGGCTTTTGCTTTTAATTTAGCAAATTCATTACGTTCTTCAAGCAGCTGCATTTCATCAGATAACAGTGAATTCACAATCGAAGCCTTATCTGTACTTGATCGAACTTTTGGTTGATCCATGTTCCCATTTGGGCAAGAAGGCTCCTGGACAGATTCAATTTTCTGGTTGATATGCCTTAGATCTTCATCGATTTCACGTAATATTGTTTTATACCTTCTGAGGCTCTTTATCTCATGAAGGATATACTTTGCTTTGTCATCTGTCATCTGGTTACCTCCTGTTATCTAATTTACCTAATACAGCGATAATGCACTTCAAGCTTTTCATTCAGATTCTTGTTTGTCTGCTTCAACCCATAATTTTCTCTATACAGCTCTTCATATCGATATTCTAGGTTTTTATGCTTGGCTTTCAATCGATTATGAGCTCTTAATAATCTTGTGTACTTGAACTCAACCTCAGCTATTTTGTCAGACAATTCTCGTATCGTTTCATCTTTCGTCATCCTTTAACTCTCTTTCTGTTCCTGGCACACACTGAACCATCGATGTCCCATATCCATGATCTTCAACGATATACATGGCCAGACCCTCATAAACTAATTCTCCCTGGATCTTCTTCCCACCAAGGGATGTCGCTTCATATTTCATAAAATTCCTCCAAAAACAAATGTAAATAGCCAGATCGGCAATATTGCCAATAACCCAAAGAAAAACATCGAACAAAACAGCAAAAATAAGAAGATAATGATCCATACGATCAACGCCATAACGTCATACCACTTCATTGTATCCCTCCTGGCCTGGCATTGGGCCTGAATCTTTCAACAATGGAAAACTGATTATTTCCATCAGCCAGAATGCCAGAAGCACGATAATCAGAGGAAAAAATTTTTTAATCATTTTTACGCTCCTTTCGAATTTATCCGAGTTTATCTGAGCTCTTCCACCCTGATCAGGATGCCAGGCACCTTTGAGTAGATCTTCTCTACATGTTCATCAACAACCAATGCATCATCTTTCCAAAACCTTAGGGCGGTCATGCTGTCTTTTAAAAGTTTCTGCAGATTGTCTGTGTCAGGCTTGCTCGTTCTGTAGGTCCCGGCCGGATGCTTCTTATCTTCCAGGAACTGCCAGCTTACCTCCAGCTTGATCGGTCCTGCCATCGGTTCATCCGGCATATGCGGTATCAGACCATCTATCAGCTTCACCTTGGTTCGATTCACCTCTGGCGGATCATAGAAGTATGGCTTACCATTTCGAACTCCAACCTTATGCATCTGTGCAGTAGAAGTTGGTGGCATCATTGGCATGAAAAACTCAAGCATCATAGTGTTCTCCATCATCATCGAAAGCACTATCGAAAGTTTGCTTGATCATTCTAAAAAAACAATCTGGGCAAATATCCTGATTCATAAGGTCTGACTCTTTTGCCAAAATTCGGACACCATAGCGGATACCATATTCATTTATTTTTTTGTAATTTTCAGAGTCAAACTCTTGACTACATTTTCTACAAATTTTTTTGCTCATTTTTTACCCCTCTTTCATCTCGCGCGATAGTCGTGTATGTGTGTATAAGAATGTCCGCAACGCTAAGCGGACTTCGTATACACCTCACGACACACACGAACACGAAGTTTATATTTATATAAAGGATTTCGTGGTGGCACGAAAACCATGGATTTCGTGTCGTGGTGGCACGACACACGAAGATACGAGATCCAAGGATTTCGCGGATTTTTGTTCACACGAGATCCAAGGATTTCGTGTCGTGGTGGATTAGTCTCCAGGTCGGATGACGTACCCATTTTTGACCGAATATCCTGCCTGTTTGACCCAGCTTCGAATCGTGCTGTCCGGTTTGTCAAACTTGGCCATGAGGTCCTTTATCATGACCGGATCTCCGTAATTTTCCAGATCTATAAAATTATCAATAGCGATCTTTTTATCGTTTCTTGACTTCTGTGCTTTCTTCTTGGCAGAGTCTGAAGCTTTCTTCCATAAAGGTTTGGCCTCTTCCGGATTGATATCTTTTAGAACACCTGTATGATCCCAATGATGCACTGGATAATCGAACCAAAGGTTGGCAGGTTCAAAGCGTTTGAACTCACGCAAAGTACCTTCAATGCGCCATGCTGTACGAGCCTTTGTCTTGGTCCTTACGTCCTTCAGTTCCTCCGTGATCTGCTTGTACTGCGGTTTTAAAAGGTCTCTGCACCATTCCAGCATCTTCACCTGACTGAACTGATCATCAATCGGTATCTGGTCCTGCAGGTTGTATCTGCGCAGCCATTCCATGCAGAACTTGCATACCGCTTTGTTTTCTTCCTGCTCTCTGACCGCATCGGACACTTCCAGTTCGATAAGGTCCAGAAGTGCATCCGGGTCTCGAGCGAATACTCCAGAACCACTGGCTCGGTCCATTGATCGTTTGCCTCCCTGCGCACCCTTTGAATGATGGTGACAGTAGATCACCGCACACTCAAGCTCGGTACATACCTTGTCAAACTGATTACAGAACTTGGCCATCTGATCTGCGCTGTTTTCATCACCCGTAATGACCTTATAGATAGGGTCTATGATGATAGCTATGTAGTTCTTCTTAGCTGCACGTCTGATCAACTTCGGTGCCAACTGATCCATCGGTACGGATTTACCACGTAGGTTCCAGATATCGATGTTTCCGATGTTCTTAGGTTCTAAATGCATGGCCTTGTAAACGTCCTCGAATCGATGTAAACAGGATGCCCTATCTAATTCCAGATTGACGTACATGACACGTCCCTGCTTGCAGTCCCATTCAAGCCATTTGGCACCTTCAGCCAGAGCTATCGTTAATTCGATCAGCGCAAAGGACTTACCAGCCTTCGATGGACCGGATATCAGCATCTTGTGACCGCAGCGCAATACACCTTTGATAAGTTCTGGAGAAAGATTTGGCATCTCATTCCAAACATCGGCCAGGTTCTCTGGATCTGGAAGATCATCATTGACCGATTCGATCCATTCTTCCCATTCGTTCCAAGATGACTTACCGATATTTGTATCGATCAAAAACTGCTTATTCTTTCCTCGCTTGATACCCGGCATTCTAGATAAACGGCTTGGGTTCTTGTTCTGCTCATCTATAATGAGTCCATTTTTTTTACAAATTTTATACAGGTAATCTACTCGTTTGCGGTATTCCTTGTTGTCTGCTGCATCTACTTTTACGATGGCATGAATGCTCTTTCCACCGCTGTATACAAGACAAGCTACTGGCAACTCTAGTTCTCTGATCAAAGCATTCTGCTTGGCCAAATCCATATCGTCACATTCGACAAGTGCATATCTGAACTCTGTAACATTTGAGTTCTTGCAACCATTTCCATCTAGAGGGTTAAATCGAATCCATGCTCCTGCTTCTTGATCGTAGTCTCCCATGACAGCCCCAAGATCACCTTTACAACCTCTTAGCTCAGAGATAAGTTGACCAGCTGTTTTTTTGTAAGACCCTTGTGTAGGTACATGTTTTCCATCTTCATTTACCCAAGATTTTGTAACAAAACCTACAATGTCCTCATCGTTAAACAACGTTTCCAGATACTTTATTAACTCGTTTACTGGTTTCCACTTTCGTCCATCTGGTTGCTCGATAGGTAATACCTCTACATTGTTTGAATCTACTACCACATAATCGTCAGAAATTTCGTCATCCCAACCAAGAGCTATTGCTTCTTGTCTTATTGGCGGAACATATCCTCGATCATAAGCCATCTGATAAATTGTTCCACCAGTAACAATATTTCCTGATTCTTCCTTGAATGATTCCCATTTAGATCCGCACTCTCCAGGATGGTATCGAGCAGAGTCTTTCTGACTCCACTCTTCCCAATCCCAGGCACTGAATCCTTCATGTTTCAACGCCATTCCAACATTGACCCATTCCTGATAGTTCAACGTTGAAGGATCAATATACTTAAGTAGTTCTTTAATATTACTTTCCATTTTTTACCTCATACAATGGATGTGTACCAAACATGATTTGTTTTTCTTCTTCCGATGCTATATATCCAAAGGACTCAATCCACTGATAGTAATTTTCAATATTTTCTTTTTCATCCGATCTGTATTTGTTATGACCTTTACCCATCCAAACAGGTTCTAATAAATCACTTGAATTACTTAATTCAAATTCTGAATAAATAAGAGCGAATAAAAGACGTATCACTTCTTTTATGCTTGATGGTTCTTTTATTCCATCTTTATAAGAATTTCCGGTTAACTGTTCAAAGTTAACGTCAACATCGGTTGAATAAGATGTAGTTATCAATTCTTCTTTAATTGACATGTACATAGATGACAAGTCATATAAAGTTTGAATGTCTGTTGAAAGTTCATTCATTTTTTCTTTCACAAATTCCAACCTTGTCTGATATGCTGCATTTGCTTTTAAGATTATTTCTGCTTTCGCTTTTTCTTCTTCTGTAGGTTCTTTCGAAATAATGTTTTCAGTAGAATTTTTATTGACTAGTTCACATTTTTTATAAACATTGATATAAATTTGATTATCTATAAAGCAGTAATCTTCTGGTTCTTCAAAAGGTTTCTGTTCTAAAAAAGAATTAAAATCATTTATTCCATAAAGACATTGATGATATGTATAGTCATTTGGCTTTTCTTCAACTTTCCTTATTCCTTGTACCTTTAATTTTTCTAGAACCTTCTTCTTAAGTTTTTCTCTTTTTTGATTCCCCAACACCATATTCAGTTCATAACGAAACTCATCTGTCCCAATATACTCAAGAAGTTTGTTTTTTTCTATTTCATTTTCAATTTGTTCAAGATCGATATAGTCCTGTAGGGTCGCCCCTCTTTGAACTCCTATTTTGAATTTATCGTGATCCAACTTTAGAAGATTCAATCGATGACGAATAGTCTTTTTTGAGAAACCTGTTTCTTTCTTTAGATCGTCTTCTGTCATGCCAAGATCAAGGCACATTTGAAATCCATGTGCCTGTTCGTAAGGATCTAAATCATTACGCTGCATATTTTCCAATAGCATGACTGCTTGTTGTTCTGCTTCATCCATCAACGATATGACACATGGAATACTTTCTAATCCTGCTAGCTTTGCAGCTTCTAATCTTCGATTTCCAATAACAACATTGTATTTTCCGTGGTCATTAGGAACTACTGTCAAATTCTGCAGTATGCCTTTTTCACGGATACTGTCTGCAAGTTCTGTTAGATCACCCAAATCCTGTCTTGGATTTTTTGGGTGATGTTCTAGCATGTTTATCTTCAGTTCAATGATATTGTTTGTAATATTATCTGTTTTCATCCAATTACCTCCGGTTTAAATTCGGCTGGCTTCACGCCTTGTGGAATTCTCCATCCACATGCTGCGATGCGGTCGATCATATTTCGTGCTGCATCAAACGGCCATGTCCCCACATGCTGGAATCCTCGACTTTCAAGGAAGCGGATCTGTTTAGGTGTGCTCAATCCTTCTTCCCTACGTTTATTCAGTCGATCGAGCAATAAATTCGCTTTCCCGGCATTGTCGATATTGTCCGGGAATATTCCATATTTCTCCAATGCCTTGATCTGCTTATCGGATGCAGGAGCCATCTCCCATCCAAAGGCAGGGACATAGCTTGATAAATCTTCCGCCTGAATAGACATTTCGAACTGCAGTGGATCAACCAGCTTACGTTTGCGTTTTTTCATAGCAGCCAATTGTTCAGCTAATTTTTCTTCTCGTTCCCGTTGCACATCTTCCCTGGCTGTCTGTTCTGCTTCTTCAAGATCAATAGCCATTGGATCAATAGCTGCCTGTTTTTCCATGTTATCTGTCATCTTCTGTGCCACTTCTTCGCTGTCTGCAATTAATGACGCAGGATGACACAGCTCATGTTTTTCTGTATGCCATAAGAAATCCAATAGAAGAAGATTCTCTTTTCCCTCACAAAGCCTTGTTCCACGTCCTACCATCTGGCAGTATAAGGATCTTACTTTGGTCGGTCTCAGTACGATCACACAATCCACAGATGGACAATCCCATCCTTCTGTAAGCAACATAGAGTTACATAGAACGTTGTATTTTCCCTTGTCAAAATCTTCCAAAATTTCTGTACGGGCTTGCGTGGATCCATTACACTCGGCGGCGTGGAATCCTTCCGAATTGAGAATATCTCTAAACTTTTGACTTGTTTTTACTAGAGGAAGAAATACAACTGTTTTTCTATCCATACAATACTTTTTCATTTCCTGTGCGATTGAATAAAGATACGGATCCAAAGCTGTATCGATATCACTGACTTTGAAGTCTCCTGCTTGTACGGCAACATTGGAGAAATCAATCTTTAGAGGTATGGTCATCGCTTTGATTGGGCTAAGATATCCCTCTTTTATTGCTTTTGGCAATGTGTATTCATAAGCTAGCGACTCGAAGAAGTTGCCCAGGTTGCGCATATCCCCTCGGTCCGGTGTAGCAGTTACTCCCAGGACCTTTGCCCCGGAGAAGTACTCCATGACCTTCTGATAGCTGTTTGACAACACATGATGCGCTTCATCCACGATGATCGTGTCAAAATAATCTGCGTCAAACTTCTTCAGTCTGTTTTCATTCTGTAATGATTGAACGGAACCAACAACGATTCGAAACCACGAACCAAGGCATGTCTGTTCTGCCTTTTCTACAGCAGTCCCAAGTCCGGTTGTCTTGGCTATCTTGTCACTGGCCTGATCTAATAATTCTCCACGATGAGCCATGATCAGTACACGGTCACCATTTCGAACACATTCTTCAGCTACTTTGGCAAACACGATCGTTTTGCCACAGCCTGTGGGAAGGACCAAGAGCGTTCTGCTATGCCCCTGGTCCCATTCCCTGAAAATAGCTTGTTTGGCTTCCTGTTGATAAGGTCTTAATTCCACTTAGAATCGACCACCTTGCCAGCCTTGTGCCGGTTGCACTTTAGCCGGGTCAACAAAGGATTTGATATTGTTATATTCATTTCCGTTGTATTTGCGTCTATTGATTACCAAACGGCCCTCTGCACCAGGAACCTTTGTCCAGTCCATCTTGATTCGACCATCCGGCAACGTCTGGGCACCGATTGCTTTAAAGAATGCAAACAGCTGGCCATTCGTTGACAATAAGAATAATTTCTTATCGATACGTACTTCTTCTCCGTTGTAATTAATCACGATATGAACATTGGCTGCATTACAGGGTGGCATCTTTTCTGTTCCATTGCACTGCTCTCTATCGAATCCCTCAACTCGGAAAGGATATTCTCCTTCAGGTAGTAGAGTATATGTCTTTTCCTCAACTTCATCATCCCATCCAAGTGCTGTTCCATTATTTACAGGCTGTTGTGGTGCCTGCTGACCATATCCGTATTGATTTTGATAATCCATATTCTTTTCCTCCTATTTAAAATGGCAATGGCTGTTGATCTTTGATCATCTGATATACCTGATCCCAGGCCCCAATCAAAACGCCATTAATAAAATCGATTGGGTAATCTTTGATTGGCATGTCTTCAGGAAAATATCCACGTGCAGCGACAGCTTTTCGTATCATGTCTTCTTTGACCATTTTTGGGCGCATCAAATCGATAAGAGCTTGTGGAATTCCCTGATATTCCGGGCCTTGATAGATTTCCTTAGGCAGATCTTCCGGATCCACGATTTGTGGTGGTTCCTGGTCCATACCATCCCGGATATCAATAGGTTTTGTTTCTTCATAAGGTAAAGGGTCTTTTTCTACAGGTTGAGTTGTCTCCCTTTTGGAAATAACTGAATCCGAAAATAAGTGAGCGATCTGATTGAAATCAAAATCCAGTTTGTCCGGCAAATCGTCTCTGTTCTTGGCATCCCAGGTAGCAGTATGCGTGGTATACATCACACGTTTCTGACCACCTTGCCCCTTGGATTTACCATCCTTACTTTTAACAACGATGGTTTGATAGTTTGCGAACAGGATCATATCGGCCCATTCCTTGGCCATAGGCGCTGTTTTCTTTTCTAATTTCAGTTCCCAACGATCATAAGTTCCCATCTCATCAGGTTGTTCAAACTTAGTTATTTTTGCATGAGCTGTTACTACAACGTTGATACCAACCTGTATAACATCCTCCAGCCGATTTAATAGTTGCCCAAAGCGTTCTGCCAAATATGTATATCCTTTTCCATATCCTGCATCTTCGATTCCTTGCCATCCTTTAGACTGGCATAAATCCCATGAGCACATGCGTTCAGCCCAATCAAGAGTGTCGATTATAAGAGTTTTGCATGATTTCTCCTGAGCCACTGTCGCAACTTCATCTAGCAACATTAGCCAGCTCGTAGGATTAGGCATACGTCTGACATTAAGATTACGAGTAGAACCTTCTGTATCAATAAACAGCGGATCAGGAAACTTGGAAGCAAATGTAGATTTTCCTACACCTTCAGGACCATATACCAATACTTTTCTCGCATGTGGAATTTTTCCGCTTGTAATATCATATTTTCCCATTAGAAACTACCTGCCTTCCATGTCGGTGTGGCCGATTGAAGCAACGGCTCTGAAGCATCGGTCGATGCATCGAATGCAGCTGGTTTCACACTGGCATCTTTTACATATCCATCCTCAATGATGATCGAACATTCAGATCCGGTAGATACCCTTGTACCGATAATCTGCAGACCTTCTTTCTCGGCCCACTGACCAAATTCCTTAAGCGTTTCTGTATCCATCTGTTCCAGCTTGTCAACTAGGACCATGCCACACTGTGGATTCAGTTTTCGAACGATCGAAGTAGCTACGATTAACTGTTCTGCAGAAGACATGTTGTCCCATTTCTGCCCTTTGTAAACCAAAGCACTGTCTTCGATTGACAATCCTTCTAACGGTAGGTTTGCACCTTTTAACAGATCCATCTTGTCCTGTCTTACCTTCTTCAAGACGGAATCCTTGTTCTCCCATTCAAGCTCTGCCTGATGAGCATCTTCTTCCGCTTTCTGCTTATCAAGGTTTGCACGTACCTTGCGGTTCACTTCTTCGATTTCTCGCAGGTTGTTTTCCAGTTCTTCCGTGGACTGGTCAACAAGATCAATCGCATTGGTCTTAGCGATTGCTAAGTCATTTGTTGCTTTCTCTAACTCTTTTTGCTTGTCATTTAGACGTTTTTGTAAGCTGGCAACTTCATCTGTTAATACTTTGACCAAGTATTCAAAGTTAGATACATTCTCACGTTTACGAGCATTCTCGCCATTTTGAGCTAAAATAGCCTGCTGCTGATTGATCAATTCCTGTGGTGATACCAGCTGATCCGGTACACCGTCATAGTGAATCTGTTCCTTTGCAAACTTCTTTTTCTGGTCCGCAATACGTCCAGCCATCAGACGATCTTGATAGGCTTCTTTTTCCTGACGTTCCAGTTCCATCAGCTGCGGTCCTACTCCAATGATCTGCAGAAGGATGTTTGCCTTCTCCTTGTCGCTGCTAGCCATGAACTTTGGAACATTCAAGGCTAACTTTTCAATGAAACTGTCGAGCAATGCCTGACCGGCTTTCTTCCCTGTGGTGTCGGTAACTTTGAGAGCGCTGTTCTTGCCTTTTCTTTCGACAACGATCCCGTTGCTTAGTTCTACCTTTAAATGAGGTGGAATCACTGACTTATCGTTCTGTGGTCGAGAGGGTTTGAATGTATCCCCTCCGAGTGCCCAGGCAATGGCATCCAGTACCGATGTTTTTCCCTGACCATTCCGCCCTCCGATGATCGTCAATCCGTTCGGTGTTGGTTCGACCTTAACGGCCTTGATGCGCTTGACATTCTCAAGCTCTAACTGATTAATCTTTACTGTCATTTCTTCTTTCTGCCTTTCTTTTATTGATCAAAAATCCATCTTTATAGAATTTACCTTCACGATAGTTCTCATACTCATGTTCTCGAACGAACAATGTTGTCTCGAGAAGACCTCCCGGAACAAAGTAACAGTGATCGCATCCAACAAAACCACTGATCATACGTGTGTTACCTACTGTGGTCAGTGTTCCACAATATGGACATTTGATTAAAACATCCATTGGATCATCTGCATCCTTTACGATCTCAACCGGAGGCTGTGAAAGGGATATAAGTACTTTCTTCATGCTTTTAGATCCTCACTGGTCTGAGGATTCGCCCCCCCCCGAACAAAATCTTATGCAATTCAGCTGCGATCATGCTTCCAAGTATCGTATGTACTATTACGAAATCTCCAAAGCACTCTTCGTCTTTTGGAGCTTCCTTTAAAATATTTGATACAGCTTCTGCTACTGATTTTGTCAGCTTATCTTCCGTTAATGTTATTTCTTTCATCATTTAAACTCCTTTTCTTAGCTCCTGACCTACAAGCAAGACATCGGTCACATGTTAGAATTTACAATATGATCACCGTTCGAATTGGCACATTATCGATTGGTATTAGCTTAAAAGACTGATTCAGAATTAAGGGGAATTCCGATGCCCTGCTTGTAAGCCAGGAACGTATTGTGTTAAAATAGGAGTGGATAAATTACATATCCACTGTTAAGCGCTCTTCTCTGTGGTAGGTGATGGCGCTTTTTTTAATGCGGGTTCATAGATAAATCCCGTGTATTCATATAAAAGTTTTGGTGATATGTAATATGCATATCTCCGAGAATCGTCTTCCATCTTCATGGCTGCTCCAATGGGAAGAATTTTTCTTTGTAATGCAACTCGAATAAACGCCTGATCTTTATTCATAGCGTTTGCGGCTGCTTCAATTGGAACATTCATCCCCGTGAATCTCGGTTCGCTCATATGGACACCTCCTTTCTATCCAAGTACTGTGTTTAACACCATTAATCCATAGGTGATAAAGCAGCCTATAATAAATCCAGTTACGAATAAGACTGTCGGATTCAATCTTCTTTTTTTCTCTTTCGGTTCTTCCGGCCATTGACACCAGCTAAATGCATCTGTGTCAATGAAATCCCCATCTCTAACTTTTTCCATATTCTCATCCCCTTTCTGTAATCCTTTCCGTTGTATAATGATTTCGGAAAGGAGGTTATCATGGACATTCAATTAACTAAAAATGCGGATAAGCTAATTTGCGTCATCTATAAAATCTATTTAGAAAGAATCAAAAATGGTCAATCCATGCGAAATGCTAAGTATTTCGAACATCTTAAATACGGAAAAAGTGATATTCGAGAAAACAAACATTTATCAGGTTGGCATCCAGACGATATTAGTGATATTCTTGCAGAGTTAAAAAACTTGGGATTTATAAAATTGTTTATAGGCGGAAGTTTTTCTTTGGAGTCGCCTGGAATAATTTACATGGAAAATCGATTCAAAAATGGATTAATAGAAGTTACAGATTTCTTAGCAAAATTCTTATAGTGTTTCCTTATTTGGAACACTTTTTTTGCTTAACTGAGATGTCCTGCGTTAAATACATTCCCCAACTACCTTTTTCAAAATAGATATGCAAATATGAGCATCTTTTAACTTCTTGACCATCAATTTTGAAAATTCCTTTTTCTACATCAACTTCTAAATGATTAAATTCTGTTTCTGTTTCAAAGTTGTTTCTCATACCTCTTCCCTATTCCTTTCCTGAACGCATCGTATTGTAAACTATAGTTTACAGTTAAAGCATAAAAACTTCGATTACTGGTTTCTCTAAAGCTTTGGAAATTGAAATCATGGTATTCTTAGTTAAATTAACATCTTCTCCATTTTCAATTTTAGATATTAAATATCTAGATATATTTGACTTATTCGCCAATTCTTCTTGAGATAATCCTTTTTTAATTCTTATCTCTTTCACTTTGTTGTCCACGCTATCCTCTCCTTTCATTGTCAATTATAGTTTACAGCATATATGTTGTCAACAATAATTTACATTTTTGTTGTGTGAACAATAAATTTATTGTATTATATAGTTGACATAAAGGAGGAGTATATGAAGTTAGGTGAAATAATTAAAAGCTATATATCAGAACATGATATATCAGTGCGAGAATTTGCGCGTAAATCAAACCTTTCAAATACATATATATCGAACATTGTAAATGGATCAGATAAAAACCCTAGTCTTGATGTTCTTGGCAAAATTGCTAAAGCAATGGGATTAAGTTCACAACAACTATTTGACTGTTTGGATGGAGAACAAGCATTTGCAATCAATCAAAAAGCAATACAACGTATTCCACTCTATACTTCTATATCATGTGGAACTGGTCTTTTTGTAGATGATCAGGTTGAAGATTATATTGCAATTCCTGATAAATATATAAAACCTGGGCGTGACTATTTTGCTAACACTGCATCAGGAGATAGCATGATTGGAAAAGGTATCAAAGATGGTGATGTTCTAGTGTTTGAAAAAACTAACATTATTGAAAATGGTGAAATTGGAGCTTTCTGCGTTGGTGAATCAGAAGCTGTGTGTAAGACATTCAGAAAACTTCCTAGTGGTATCATTTTATTAGAGAGCGCCAATGAAGCATATCAGCCAATTGAAGTAGATTTGACTGATGAATGTTTTAGGGTCATTGGAAAATATAAATTCAAGTTTTCAATAGAACAATAGGAGATTATATATGGGATTATTTGATTTTTTAAAAAAGAAAGACGCACCTAAAACCAAGTTACCACCTATTCCTGAAATTAATACAAAGCAAAGTAATAAAAGTGAGAATAATACGACCAAAAACGTTAATCAAAACGTTCCTATAGAAGCATTGACCATATTCTTATGGTGCTCAGATGGTCAGCCTATAAAATATGACAATGAATATGTTGGTTATTTAAAATATCAATACAACATCACCAATCCTTCTGCATTTCATAAGCGACTGATAACTGAAGGGTACTTACAAAAAGCCGATATCGAAACCACACTTAAATCTTTTTTAGTACCTACGCTTAAAGAATATTGTGAAAGATTTGAACTAAAAAAGACTGGGAAGAAAGCGGACATTATAAAACGACTGATCCAGGAAACGCCTATCGATTTTCAAAATAAACTGATTGAAGAAACTGGTTTATATAGTTTGTCTTTAAAAGGAAAAGCTATTATTGATAAAAATTATCAATTTATATATTTGCATAAACATTCACGATGGTGCATTTCTCCAGATGATTATAAAAAAGAATCAAGAAAAAATTCGAGATTGGCTTATCCTGAAATCATTAGAAATATTTTTTTCAAGCGAATCAATCAGAGCATTTCTGAAAGTTTAAACGAAAATAATGTAATTCCTGAGTATTTAAGCCTTTATGAACTATATAAAGACCAAAGAGAAAATGGCTCTAGATATTTAGCCAATTACTTATATTCACATTTGAATTACTCATACCAACTTAGCAGAGCTTATGACGATTTATCATATAACTGGAAAACAAAAAGAGAAATTATAGAAGACTTTGAAGAAACTTCTGTTATTTATCCCGGGACAATAAAGTATTTAAACGAGTTGGTTGACATAGCATCGGAAGAATCTTTTTCGGATATAGATCAACTTCAATTCAAATATATTATTTTTTCAAAAAAAGATTATATGCAACTTTTGTATGAAATTAGTACATATGATGTATTTGATTCAAAAAAATGGAACGATTTTTACAACAAAAAATGTCTTGATTTCATAAAAAGAATGTAAAAAAAATCCACTGATGCTACCAACATCAGTGGATAGATAAGGGTACTACCAATACCCAGTACATAAAAAGAATGGGTACCAACCATATATCTTTTTATGTACTCATTTTAACAAAATATACAAGAAAAAGAAAGGATGAGTACTATCATGAAAAAGAACAAATATAGAAGACTGCCAAATGGGTTTGGAACAATTAGTCATTTATCTGGAAAAAGAAGAAAGCCTTATGTCGCAAAAGCCCCAGCTGTTTACATCATTGATGAAGATAATCAAACCGGAAAGTATTCTCGCCTGATCATTGGAAGTGCAGAAACATGGGAAAAAGCATATCAATTGTTATTAAAGTATAATGAGACTCCATACAACCTAAGCAAGAAAAACACAACACTCAAACAAGTATACGATACTTGGAGCAAGGAGCATTTTGAAATAGTCAGCGATTCATCTGAAAAAGGTTATAAAGCTGCCTTCTCTATATTAGAAAACTATTATGACAAACCATTTTGTAAGCTGAGAGCTTTTGATTTTGAAAACGCAGCCAAGGAAAGTGGCAAGAACGCTCCAACCTTGAAAAGGTATAAAACATTGATTAATATGCTATATAAATACGCTATTAAATATGAGATAACCACCGTTGATTTTAGCCAAGCTGTTGATTTATCCAGCCTACGCAATAGAAACCCAAACAAGAAGAAAAAGAATATCTTTACCAAGAAGGAAATTGATACATTGTGGAAAAGCAAAGACAAAAGAACTGTTCAGATAATATTGGTTATGATTTACTCAGGAGTACGAATCGAGGAGCTATTGAGTTTAACCAAAGAAGATGTATTCTTGGATAGACAGGTGTTTGAAATTGGTGACAGCAAAACAGAGAATGGCATTCGTACTGTTCCGATTGCCGATAAAATGCTCCCTTTCTTCAAACAATTTATGAAAGAAAAAGGCAAAACGAATCATCTGATTTTAAATGCTAAAGGAACAAAATTTGGATATCATAACTTTAGAAAAAATTATTGGAACCCAACAATGGAAGAGCTTGGAATGAATCACAGACCGCATGAAACTCGTCATACTTGTGCAAGTCTCTTAGCCGATCATAAGATAGAACCAAGAACTATCAAAAAGATTTTAGGACATTCAGGTGCTATGGATTTGACCGAAAAGGTATATACACATCTTGATGACAAAGTGCTTTTGGATGCAATAAATACTCTTTAATATAAATTCATTGGCAACAAATTGGCAACAAACTGTGTAAATTTCCCATATATAAAGGTATATACAATTTTCTTTCTTAAAACTTTCTTGAGAAGCCCCGCTAAAGGGGCTTTTCATTTGCTTTTTTGAAAGTTGGACATACAAATAGTAGATGCGATATAATAATGAGGATGAAAGAAGTGTAATTTTTATGGAAGATAAAATACGAATTATAATGTATTCAAGTGCAGATAAAGTGGATGGCCAAGGAGTGGGTAGTGCCTACGAAGAACAGGTCAATCTAATTAAAGAAGGGGCTAGTGATATTTTTGAAGTGGGTATCAATAACTGGATCAAAACTCCAGATATTCAACATTTTCATACGGTCGATCCTACTTTCTATGTAAAGATGCAAAATCATAAGGCCGCTAATATAGCCTATTGTCATTTTTTACCAGATACTTTAGAAGGTAGTTTAAAGATTCCGGCACCATTATTGAATGTATTCCGTTCTTATTTGATTCAATTCTATAAGAGTGCAGATCGTTTGGTTGTTGTAAATCCAAGCTTTATTGATGCATTAGTAGAATATGGTATTGATCGAGAAAAAATATATTATATTCCTAACTATGTATCAAAGGAAAAATTCTATCGTAAATCCGACAGGGAATGTGTTTCAATCCGAGAAAAGTATGGTGTAGCTAAAGATGCTTTTGTGGTATTGGGTGCAGGTCAGGTGCAAACGCGTAAGGGTGTGCTTGATTTTGTGAATGTTGCCAAAGAAATGCCAGACGTACAATTTGTATGGGCTGGAGGCTTTTCGTTTGGTCGCATTACGGATGGGTATGAAGAATTAAAGAAGTTACAGGAAAATCCACCAAAAAACTGTAAATTTTTAGGCATTGTACCAAGAGAGGAAATGGTGGATCTATATAATATGGCGGATGTACTTTTTGTGCCAAGCTATAATGAATTGTTTCCAATGACTATTCTTGAAGCTGTGAACTTACATGTTCCATTAGTGCTTCGTGATTTAGATTTATATAAAGATATTTTATTTGATCGTTATATGCATGCAGATGATAATGAGGGATTTAAAAAATGTCTGTTAGAATTGAAAAACAATTCAGATGTATATGCGAAGTATCAAAATGAAAGTCGTTTATTGAGTGAATTCTATTCAAAAGAACACGTATTGAATATGTGGCGAGAATTCTATTTGAGTGCTTATAAGGATAAACAAGAGGAATTATTAAATAAGAAAAAATAGGGGTTTTTTTATGAAAAAGCAGAAATACGCACTAAATTTGTTACTTATTCTAGCTTTGACAGGCTTTGCCCTGTGGTTTGCTCTAAAGGATAATTTTCAACAAGTTTTAAAGTGCATTTCACAAATGAATCTAATAAGCCTTGTCGTTATTTTATTGTGGGGAGTTCTTTTTACTGCGGTCTGGGGATTTGTATATTATATTTTAGGTAGAAAATATACAGAGCACTATACACCATTCAAAGGAATTCTTGTGGCTTTTATTGGTTCTTTCTTTTCGGGAATCACTCCGAGTAGTACGGGTGGACAGTTTGTTCAGGCCTATATTATGAAAAAGCAAGGAATTAAAGTGAGTGATGGGGCTAGCTTGTTGTGGGCTGATTTTATTATTTATCAGACGACAATGATGATTTATGTATCTGTTTTGTTTCTATTGCGCTTTGCATATTATAGTGCTCAGTCTGCATGGTTCAATATTATCTTGTTGGGATATGTTATAAATGCGGTGGTTGTTGTAGCATTATATACCATTGCTTTATTTCCAAATGTTTATATTAAGCTTTCGCGTATTTTTGTTAAGTTGTTAACTAAAATCCATATTTTAAAGAATCCAGAGAAAACTTTGGATTCATGGACTTTACAAGTGACGAGTTTTACAAGGGAAATAAAAGTACTCGCAAAAGATAAAAAGAGTATCTTTCTTTGTGTATGTATCAATGTTGTGCGTTTATCACTCTATTATTCTTTACCTTTTGTGATCGCATTAGCCTTGCATATTCCACTTAAAATGGATGAATTTATTGATGTCATGGCCTTATCAAGCTTTGTGACAATGGCCAATAGCTTTATTCCAATTCCTGGAGCAAGTGGTGGTACAGAAGTTGTCTTTTCATTATTGTTTAATAGATTAATGAAAAATTTAACGGGTGCTGTACTTGTATTATGGCGTTTTTCAACCTATCATATTGTGTTGATTATAGGTGGAATTTTGTTTGTGTTTGTTAAAAATTATTACGAAAGAAAAGAAAGTAAAATTGATTTAGAAGGGATGTAGCATATGCGAATTGGATTGTTTACAGATGCATATTTACCAGATATTAATGGGGTTGTTTCAAGTGTGGCAACCCTTAAACACGCTTTAGAAGAGTTAGGACACACTGTGTTTATTATCACAAATCATAAGGGAGTAAAAATTGCGGAAGATGAAGATGGGCATATTCTTCGTTTGCCGGGTCTTGAAATCAAAAAGTTTTATGGATATAAAATGTCAAGTCCAGTACAATTTACGGCAGATGCCTATATAGAAAAGATGGATCTAGATGTGATTCATATTCAAACTGAGGCAGGCGTTGGTATGTTTGGTCGTCAAATGGCTAAGGCATTACATATTCCAATTGTGTATACGTATCATACAATGTATGAGGATTATACGCATTATTTTAATCCACTTGAATTTGATTCGGTAGAAAAATTAGGAAAAAGCTTTATTCGTGCATTTTCACGTGTCATGGCCAATGGTTCTCAAGCTGTTATTGCACCTAGTGAAAAGACAAAGCAGGCATTGATTCAATATGGTGTGATTGCACCTATATATATTGTTCCAACTGGATTGGACTTATCGGAATATGATCGTAAAAATTTGGATGAAACAAGGGTTCAAAGTATTCGTGAAGAGTTGGGTTTTAGCCAAGAAGATCATATTGTTGTCTTTGTAGGGCGTATTGCCAAGGAAAAGGCGATTGAGATTCCCATCGAAGCGATTTGTAAAAATAAGGACCCACACTTACATTTAGTTATTGTAGGTGGTGGTACGGATATGGAATATTACAAGGATCTAGCAAAGAAATATAATGTTGAGGATCGTGTACATTTTACAGGTAAGATTCCTAAGGAAAATATTGCCTATTATTATGCGGCTTTTGATTGTTTTGTGTCGGCAAGTCTTTCTGAAACACAGGGTATGACATATATTGAGGCATTGGCTAGTGGACTTTTAGTCTTTGGTCGTCGTGATGAAGTGTTGAAAGATTTGGTGGATGAAGGAAAGTCTGGATACTATTTTGATGATGCCAATGAACTAAGTCAAAAGTGGGATGCTTTCTTTAGTAAATCTAAGGAAGAAAGAGATGCATTAAGGGATTATTGTGTTTCAAAAACGGCTCCATATACAGAGAGTATGTTTGCACATAAGGCTTTGAGTGTTTATAATCAGGCAATCGATGATTATAAGCGTGCTTATCATGTGGAACGTATTCGCATGGTGGATGATTTTGTTCGTTTAACTGTAGTTCGTGATTGCGATAATGAACCAATTAAAGTAATGATTCCTACAGATGATTTCTTTGATTTGAAGATCACAAAGGATACAATGTTAGATGCTTATTTGATTGACAATTATTTGGATATGCAGTTATTCTATAAAGCGTTTGAATTGATGAAGAAAAGAGTTTTTTCAAATGATTATACGTCTTATCAGATGGTGCAGTATGGCAAGCAGTATTTGAGCTTGGATGAAGATCAAGCACAAGAAATCGTAAATGAATTTATTCAACGTCATTGGATTGATGATAAAGATTATGCATTTGATAAGGCGCAGGCATGGCATTCGTATGGTCAGCCTAAAATGCAAATTTATTCAAAGTTAAAAAAAGCTGGTATTGATGAGGATATGATTGATGCGGCTTTGATAAATCTTGATGAAGAAACAGAGCGTAGTAATGCAATCAAATTAGCGCGTCGCTTAACACATTCCATCAAGGAGCAGTCGAGTCGTATGCAAAGACAGACGTTAGTCAATAAATTGGTTACGAAGGGATATTCGTTTGAGATTGCCAAACAAGTGTCCGAATCAATCGAATTGGAAGAGAATGATGATGAGGCGCTACAAAGAACGATTGCGAAAGCTAAGCGTTTATATGCGACGTTTGATCAGCCTAAGCGTAATCAGAAGATTCAAACGTATTGTGTTCGTAAAGGATTTAATATATCGGCTATAAAAGAAGTTTTGGAAGGGGAAAATGAATGAGAATTAATGAGATTACACAGGAACAAAAAGTAGCTATTAAGTGTTTGATTTCAAAGTGTGACAAGGGTAAAACTGTGAAGGATACACCCTATTTATCTTTGATTTTAGAAGATGCGACAGGTGTATTGGATGCGAAATTTTGGAATCTTACCAATGAACAGATTGAACAATATAAAGCTGGACAGGTTGTAGAAGTTATTGGGGATTCAATAATTCATAGAAATGCAGTTCAGTTGCGTGTAAGAAAGATGACGGTCTTAGAGGATGAAGATATTTCTAATTATGTAAGACTTGCTCCTATGACTCGTGCTGAGATGGAAGAAGAAGTAAAATCATTGATGAATGAAATTACAGATTCAAATTTATATTGTGTTGTTGAAGAGGTTTTAGAAGAAACAAAAGATTTATTCTATACATATCCGGCTGCTACAAGAAATCACCATAATTTTGTAGGAGGCCTAGCCTATCATTCTATTAGTATGGCGCGTGTTGGATTGGATGTTTGTAGACAATATTCATTCTTGGATAAAAGTTTGTTGATTGCAGGTATCTTGATGCATGATATTGGTAAAATTGATGAGTTGAGTGGTCCAGTACTTCCTGAATATACAAATGAGGGTAATTTGTTGGGGCACATCAGTATTATGAATAATCGTTTGGATCGTGTAGCTGAAAAGCTAGGTGTAAATGATAAAGAGATTGTTTTACTATTGAAACACATGGTTTTATCACATCATGGAAAGATGGAATTTGGATCTCCTGTACTTCCAATGATTCCAGAAGCAGAAGTATTGACTTTGTTAGATAATCTAGATGCTCGTATGTATATGATGAAGCAAAGTTTAGATACAACGCAGCCGGGCCATTTTGGACCTCGTGTTTTTGCGTTAGAAGGTCGTATGATTTATCATCGAAAAGGAGAAGATGAAGAATGAAAATAGGTTTTGTATCGTTGGGATGTTGTAAAAACTTGGTGGATTCAGAACAAATCATGGGTATGATCAAAAGGGGTGGTCATGAGATTGTTTCAAATCCAAAGGATGCACAAGCTATTATCGTGAATACTTGTGGTTTTATTGAGAGTGCCAAAGAAGAGAGTATCAATACTATTTTTAAGATGGCACAATATAAAGAGCGTAACTTAGAGAAGTTGATTGTGTGTGGTTGTTTAGCACAAAGATATACGGAAACACTAAAGGAAGAGATTCCGGAAATTGATGCGGTGATTCCAATTCGTGAATATAACACTTTGGCTAGTCAGCTACAAAAAATTTTGGGTTCAGATACATTATTGGATAAGGCAGAACGAGTGATTTCAGGAAATCCTTGGCAGGCTTATGTAAAGATCAGTGATGGTTGTTCAAATCGTTGTGCTTATTGTGCAATACCTTTGATTCGTGGAGATCAAAAATCTCGTACAATTGAGGATATTATGGAAGAAGTCAATCATTTGGCAAGTATTGGTGTTAAGGAATTAACATTGATTGCGCAGGATACGACAAAATATGGTTTGGATAATTATGGAGAATTGATGCTTCCTGAATTGTTGCGTCAAGTATCAAAGGTAGAAGGTTTACATTGGATTCGTGTTCTATATATGTATCCAGATGAAATTGTGGATGATGTGTTGCAGGCCATGAGTGAAAGTGAAAAGATCGTTCCTTATTTTGATATTCCAATGCAGCATGCGAACAATCGTTTGTTGAAATTAATGAATCGTAGAGGTCCAAAGGAAGATGTATTAAAGGTTGTAGATAAGATTCATACCATGTTTCCTAATGCGACTTTGCGTACAACTATGATTGTTGGTTTCCCTACAGAAACAGAAGAAGAATTTGAAGAGCTTGTAGATTTTATTAAGGAAATCAAATGGGATCGTATGGGTGCTTTCACATATTCAAAAGAAGAGGATACACCTGCTTATGATATGGATGGTCAGATTGATGAAGAAGTTCAAAATGATCGTTTGGCTAGATTGATGGCAGTACAAGAAGAAATTTCAAAAGAAAAGAATCAAGAAAAGATTGGTAAGGTCATTGAAGTTCTAGTTGAAGAAAAAGAAGGCTTAGTAGATCGTTATCGTGGAAGAAGTGCTGCGGATGCTCCGGATGAAGTGGATGGTCAAGTCATCTTTACAAGTGAAGAACCATTAGAGTTGGGTACTTTTGTGAAGGTAAAGATCACAGATGCCAAGTCTTATGATGTTTATGGAACATGTGTAAGCGAATAGTTGGATTGGATCCTATTGTATTTAAGGATTCTAGAGTGTTGATTTTGGGTTCTATGCCAAGTGTGATTAGTCTAAAGGAACAGATGTATTATGCGAATAAGACAAATAGGTTTTGGAAGATACTAGAAAGTCTGTATCAAGAAAATGATAAGATAGAATTATTAAAAATATCGCATATTGCGCTTTGGGATATTTGTCATTCGTGTATAAGAAAGACGAGTGCGGATAGTGAAATCAAAGATATAGAGCCAAATGATATACAGGAATTATTGGATAGATATAAGAATATTGAAAAGGTTATTTGTAATGGAAAGACAAGTTATAATACGATGCAGAAATATTTTCCGAATATTGAAACGGTATATTGTCCTTCGACTTCCAGTGCAAATGCTAGATTTTCATTAGAACAATTAATTGAAATATACAAGAAGGAGATTTATGAATAAATTATATTGGGCAAAGGTTAAGCCGGAGGCTAAAGTTCCACAAAAGCGTTATGAGGATGCAGGATATGATTTATATCCATGTTTTGAAGAAGATTATATGGTGATTGAGCCTCATGAAACAAAATTAGTTCCATTAGGTGTTGCGAGTGCATTTGATTCTGAGTTTGTGATGATTTTAAAAGAACGTGGTTCAACAGGAACTAAGGGTATTGCACAAAGAAGTGGTGTTATTGATTCTGGTTATCGTGGTGAGTATATGGCGCCAGTTACAAACTTGAATACAAAGCGTGTGGTTATTAAAAAGCAAGATGTAGAATATAAGGAAGATGCGATAATTTATCCTTATGAAAAGGCGATTTGTCAGGGCGTATTATTGCGTATGCCTCAGTTAGAAAGTGAAGAGATCAGTTTTGAACAACTTCAGTCTATGGAGTCGGAAAGAATGGCTGGAAAACTAGGTAGTTCAGGTAAATAACAATATAGATCTATTGTCATAAGGACAATAGATCTTTTTTATAATAAAAAGATGCTTTTTAAATAATATAACCAAAGTATAACCTTCTAAAGTCTATACTATAGCCAGATGATAAAAGGGGTTTCAATCAGAACTAGGAAAAGGAGGACTTTGTATGCTAAAAAACTTAAAGAGAGCGGCAGCAATTGTATTATCATTTGCGATGGCAATCCAGTTTGGACTAGCAAACTCTTACTATGTAAATGCAGAAGAAGAGCCTGTTGAACCACAACAGGAGCAAACGACTACTGTAGAGAATAATAATGAATTACAAGAAGAGGAAACAAATGAGGCTGCAGCGCCAGAAACGAAATCTGTAGAGCTAAGTTATGTGGCTGAAGATGGAACAATTTTACAGGCAGCTACATATCGTGATTTCGATTTAAACTATAGCTTAAATGCAGATAGTAGTGTTATGTTGAATTTTGATGGTTATACATTAAAAGATGTAATCGTCAATAATTCTCATGCAGCAAGTGCTGATCAAGTAAGTCTAAATGTGACTTCAGAATTGGCAAGTGTTCAGTTTGTTTATAAAAAGGTGACTACTGAAACAGATCATCAAACAACAGAACAACCTAAGACTGAAGAAAAAAATGATGACGATGCTGAGGCAGACCCGGATTCAAAAACGGAAGTAAAAGAGGAATTGCCGGAGTATCCTGCATTTATTCAAAGTGAAACAGCTGGTAATGTTGTTGTTCATGCGACAGCAGCTGAGGGTGTTTTACCAAGAGGTTCTAAACTTGTTGTAAAACGTATCACTCGTAAATCTATCTTAAATGCAGTTGAGGAAACTGTTTCTGAAAAGAATAAAGAAGTTGAATCGGCTGTAGCTTTGGATATCACAATTCAAAATAAAGATGGTGTTGAAATTCAACCAAATGGATTGGTTAATATCAGTTTTGAAAATGTAGCTGTAACGGGTGAAGAAGTCAATGTATATCATGTTACAAATGATGCAAATACAGTAACTGAAGTTGCTACAAATACACAAAGCTTTGATACAAACCATTTCTCAATTTATGTTATTACTGGTGAAAATCAAGTCCCATTAACAACATTCAACTTTGTTGTGAATGATGAAATCGTAAGTACACAGATTGTTAAGTCTGGGGATACATTAATTGCTCCTACAGCTCCAGATGCTATTGGACAAGCATTTGTGGGTTGGGTTGATGAAGCTGGTAATCCATTTACTGGTTTTGGTAAACAATCCGAAATTACTGAAACTACAACACGTACAATTACAGCTAGATATGAAGCAGCATTATATGTATACTTCTTAAATCCAGATGGATCACAGATTATGCGTACAAAAAAAGTTGGAGATCATGAAGCACATGATTTTACAACTGTATCTTATGATGTTGATTCAACTCATAAATTAGTTGGTTGGGCAGCTGAAGCAAGTGGAACTAAAAATATCGCAAATAAAATTACAGTTCCAACAAACCAAACTTCTGTAAATGTATATGCAATCATTAAAGAAGGTTATTGGGTTTCATTTAATTCAGATGGTGGATCTATTGTTGATTCTCAATTCGTATTACACGGTGACAATCTAGATCTAGATAAGATTCCAGATCCTACAAAGCCTGGCTATACATTTGATGGTTGGTACAATGGTTCAGCTAAAGTAGAGAATGTTACAACAGTCACTTCTTCAATGACTTTAACAGCACATTGGAAAGCAGCACAAGTTAACTATACAATTAACTACTGGCAACAAAAAGTAACAGATGATAAGAATGCAGAAGATGCACAGAAAACTTATGAATATGTAGAAGCTGAAACTAAGAAGGCAACTACAGGTACAAAGATTTCTGCCACAAATTCAAAAACATATAAAGGATTTAAATACAACGCAAACAATTCTAGTAAAGATGTAAAAATCTCTGGTGATGGTACTACAATTATCAATGTTTACTATGATCGTGTATTGTGTACAGTAAATTTCTATGCATATGAATCAACTGGATGGTTTGGTGGTGGTAGCTGGAATATAATTAAAACCGTAACAGGTTTATATGGTGCTAACCTTCCTGAAGGTGCATGGGATACTTCTAACAATTTATGGTTTACAAGTTATTACGGAAGCCAAGCATCTGGTTCTAATGCTGTCTTATTAACTTCGTTTGATTTTGAAACGGCTGGATATGCAAAAAATGCAGGTAATCCTAAACCGTCAAATGGCGTTGTTACAACTTGTAATTTCTATGCTGGTAGTGGTTTAAATGGTACTATTAAGTATTATAATGAACAGGCAGATGGAACATTCAAATTAGTTCAGACTGTTAGAACTAATGGAAACTCATTAACTGTACATGAAAAATATGAAGGTTACGAATTGTATAAATATAGTACAGGTTCAAAAGCTCAAGAAACGGCTCAATATTGGAAAGATCGAAGCTCAGTAAAAGATAGTGATGAAATTTACGGAGATATTATCAATATTGCTTCTAAATTAAAGACTTATAGCTTGTCTTACTATAACTATAATAGTGTTACTAAGACAGAAAAGAATATTAAGTATACGGCTCCATTGAAGTCTTATGCAAACTATACTCCTGCAAGACCAAGTGGTTTACCAGAATATTATGTATTTGGTGGTTGGTATAAGGATAAAGCTTGTACAACTAAGTTTGAT
>OLSX01000026.1_pt1 | contig 123206 bp, 110 predicted proteins | sample 1673141 | NCBI WGS metagenome assembly OLSX01 (sample SAMEA3136759, study PRJEB25190) | human gut metagenome | biome: human gut; feature: human-associated habitat; material: faeces | place: Austria | collected 2013 | reverse complement strand
CCGTATTCCATATGTTGGCTGCGGCGTTCTGGCGTCCAGCGTTTCCATGGATAAGATTTATACAAAAATCGTTGTGGATACACTGAATATCCGTCAGGCCAGATATGTATCGGTCAGCCACATCGAAATGCGGGATGTGGTAAAATGCGCGGAGAAGGTTGAAGCGGCGCTGGAGTATCCGGTGTTTGTCAAACCTTCCAAAGCCGGTTCTTCTGTCGGCGTCAATAAAGCGGTGGACAGAGAAAGTCTGATCCGGGCGCTGGAGGAAGCGATAAAACATGATATTCATGTGCTGGTTGAAGAAACGATTGTCGGACGGGAGATTGAATGTGCGGTTCTCGGCGGCTATGAACCGGCGGCCTCCGATGTGGGCGAAGTGCTTTCCGCTGAAGAATTCTATACGTTTGATGCGAAGTACAATAATGCAGCGTCTAAAACCGACCTGCATCCGGTATTTCCGGAAGGTAAACTCGAAGAAGTCCGTAAAGATGCGGTGGATATTTTCAGAGCTCTGGATGGCTTTGGATGCGCCCGTGTCGATTTCTTTATGGAAAAAGATACAAACGAAGTTGTATTTAATGAAATCAATACACTGCCTGGATTTACTTCGATAAGTATGTATCCGATGCTTTGGAATGAAAAGGGCTTGTCCAATGAAGCGCTGGTGGACCGGATGATTCAGCATGCCTTTGAGCGTTACGCCAGATAGGAGGTTCAGAAGATGCAGACAGATGCACCGATTGGGGTTTTTGATTCCGGTGTCGGGGGTCTGACCGTCGTCCGGGAGATTATCCGGCAGCTTCCGTCAGAAAACATTGTTTATTTTGGAGATACGGCCAGGGTTCCCTACGGAACAAAGTCCAGAGATACCATTATTAATTATTCGGAACAGATTGTTCACTTTCTAATGACAAAACAGGTAAAGGCCATTGTTGTGGCCTGCAATACAGCCACATCCTATGCGCTGGATGTGCTGAAAGAAAAAATAGATATACCGATTATCGGGGTCGTGCAGCCGGGAGCGCTGGTTGCCGCCAACACGACAAAAAACGGCAGGGTCGGCGTGATCGCCACAGAGGCTACGGTCGGCAGCGGTATTTATCCATCGGTGATTCACGGCTATAATCCGGATATTCAGGTAACTCAGAAGGCCTGTCCGCTGCTTGTATCCCTGGTGGAGGAAGGATGGACCGATGATCCGGTGACCGATGAAGTGATCCGGCGTTACATGGATTCCCTGAAAAAATCCGGTGTGGAAATCAAAGATATCAAGATATTTATGGAGTGGTGCTCCCAGGGAAGCAGCACTTATTCCAAGCGGCGGGATTTCTTTCTCCGTCAAAAAGAAATTGTGGAAAACGAAATCCATAAGCTGGAAAGAACATTGGATATGATTAACTACAAATGCTGGTATTATGAACAAGCCGTTTCGGACGGCAATGAAGACCGTCTGAATGAAATGCTGCCGGATCACTTGCCGGAAGAGATTCAGACGATGTACGACCGCGGTCATGCGGTATAGGATTTTTATACCGTATCAATGAATGCCAGAGTTTTATTCGGATTTTCGGGAGAATAAAATAACGGAACTTTTTTGCCGATTCTTTCCGTTCCATTTTTATAAAACTCGTCAATAGCCTCTTTCATTTCCTCCTCATAATCTCCCCAATGCTCATAGACCCATGTCTCATAAACTTTGCCCGAACAATTGTCCTTAAATTCTATTTTAGTGGACATACATATATCATCATAACCGCCCGGCGCAACGTCTGTAATTTCCCCATAACAAAACTGCGCCTTTTTAAAAAAAGCTTTTCTTTTTACTATGTGCAGCAACGGCAGCAAAGATATCCACGCAAAAAGGAGAAACCTTTTATTCATACTCAAAAGGCAAAGGACAAGCACAAGGCATAGAAACAGAAAAGACAGGCAGCATGATAATTTTATTGTGGCACGCATACTTTGTTTTATTAAAGTTTCTCTCTCCTGATCCATTAAAAACTCCCATTCTGTTTCCTTCATAAGCAATCTGTGAATATCACACCTGTCCCTGCCATAAACGGAAATAATCAAAAATGATAGATACCAAAGAAAGCCATAATCAAAACCTATTTCCGTGATATCTATCATCTTTTGCTGCAATAGTCTTATTTTATTTAAGCCTTATTTAAACCTAATTCAGCTCCGTAATTCCATCGATGCGAATGTCGAAGGAAGGCGCCGAACGAAACTCGGATTCATGGAAGTATCCGTCCCAGATCGCGTTCTGGTCTTCTTCGTCGTCCGTATCAAAATCGCCGGTCAGGTCAATGACATAATTGTCAAGGTGCGCGCCGTCAACCGTAAACTTGGAGGTATCGAATACATGCAGGGAACCGTCCTTCAAAGCCGCTTCCACTTCCGCAACCTTTTCTGCCGTTCCGTCCGCACATGCGCTGCCAAGCTCTGTGATCTTAACGGCGTCTTCGTTGTAGCCCTGGGACCAGTTCTGGGGCAGCTTCTCGCCGCTTGCCGCTGTTTCGATGGCATATTTGTAATATACCTTCCAGTTGTTGGTCGCACTGGTAAGCGCTACATCGGGAGCTACGGAAAGCATATCCACATTGTAGCCTACGCTGTAAGCAACCGTACCTGCTTCATGCGCCGCCTGAACCGCTGCGGGAGCGCCGGTAGAGTCCGCATGCTGTCCGATTACCAGACATCCGTCAGACATCAGTGCCTTTGCCGCTTCGCCCTCGGCTGTAATATCAAACCAGGAATTGGTATAGGAAACTTCCATTACCACATTTTCATATACGCTCTGTACGCCCAGGAAGAACGCTGTATAACCGGATACAACCTCCGCATAAGGGTAAGCGCCTACATAACCGATTTTTACATTGCCGTCGGCGTCTTTGCTCGCCGCGGGAATCTCTCCGTTTGCATCCATTTCGGCAATCTTCATACCTGCAACGACGCCGGAAACATAACGGCTTTCGTATACATTGGTAAATGCGTTGCACAGATTGTCAAGTCCGCTGACAACCGCGGTATCGCCCGTCATCGCCACAAACGTTACATCGGGAACCTCTGCCGCCGCCTGCTGCATATAGGTCTGATGTCCGTAGCTGTTGGAGAAAATAATGTTGCATCCTGCGTCAACCAGATCCATTGCCGCGTCATAGCAGGAAGCGTCTTCGGAAATATTGTATTTCCAGATTACCTGGTCCGCAGGTACGCCAAGCTCTTCGCACGCCTTTTGAATCCCGTCGATATGAGCGAACGTATAGCCTTCGTTTTCATCGCCCAGCATGATCGCGCCGATCTTGAAATCCGAAGGGATCGCTGCAGTTTCATTGGAGTTTTCCGTTACCGCTTCGCCGCCGCCATTTCCTTCCGTCGCCGCATCGCTTCCGCATGCTGTGAGAGAAAAAACCATAACGCCTGCAAGCAATAAACTGACAAGTTTTTTCATAATTTTTATCCTCCCTCTTTCTCTGAATGATTATGCAATTAGTATAACATGAGAATTTCGTCTGTCAATGTCTAAATGTTCCGAAAAAAACAAGCCGGAAAATATATTTTACGTCGCATTGCCCGCAAACTGCGTCATATACAGTTCATAATATCTTCCTTTTTGCCGCAGCAATTCATCGTGGTTCCCGATTTCCACAATTCTGCCCGCGTCCATGACAACGATGCAGTCGGCGTCCTGAATCGTGGAAATGCGGTGGGCGATAATCAGGCTGGTCCGGTCTTTCATCAGGTTGACCATGGCGTCCTGAATATGCTTTTCCGTCCTGGTATCCACGCTGGAGGTCGCCTCGTCCAGTATGAGAATGCGCGGGTTCGCCAGAAACGCCCTTGCAATGGACAACAACTGCCTCTGTCCCTGGGAAAGATTCTGTCCGCCTTCGGTCAGCATAGTCTCTGCTCCCTTAGGCAGATGCCGGATCATATCGGTGCAATAGCTCAACCTGACCGCCTCTTCCAGCTCTTTCTCTCCCGCTTCGGGATTGGAATACCGGATATTGTTTTCCACGGTATCCGAAAATAAAACCGTATCCTGCAATACAATGGCAATATTTTTACGCAGATTGTCACAGGCAATGTCCCGGATATCCACGCCGTCGATTTTGATCGACCCGCTGTCCGGCTGATAAAAGCGCATCAGGAGGTTGACCACCGTGGTTTTCCCGCTTCCCGTAGCGCCCACCAGCGCGATCTTGTGTCCGGCGCGCACGTCAAAGTCAAAGCCGTGAAGCACTTCCTTTCCCGGCAAATAGGAAAAATGCACGTCTTCAAAAGTAACGACGCCCGCAGCCTCATCAATGCTCCGCTCTCCGCTTCGGTCCTCCGACGGTTCGTCCATAAGGGCAAACACTCTTTCCGCTCCGGCTATCGCCGTCTGTATCTGTCCATAGATCTGCGCCAGTTCTTCAATGGGTCTCCCGAATTGCTTGGCATAAACGATAAACGCCGAAATGGTGCCCACCGAAATCACGCCCCTGATCGCATAATAGCCGCCAAACGCCGCGATAATCACAAAACCGGTATTATTGATGACATTCATGACGGGACCCATGGAACCGCTTAAAAACTCGGCTGCGATCCCCGCCTTCGTCAATTCGTCCGAGGTCTTGCAAAAATCCGCCATTACCGCATCCTGCCTGTTATATGCCGTTACCGTCCGATAACCCGTTACCATTTCCTCGACGGTTCCGTTGATCTCTCCCAAAAGCTCCTGCCTCTTCCTGAAAAACCGTTGCATTGCCTTTGACAGATACTTCGTGGCAAGGATCGTCAAAATGACCGTCACGCAGGAAAGCAGCGCAAGCTGCGGGCAGATCCATACCATCATGAAAACCGTACCGAGAATGGTCAGCACGCCGGACACCATGGAGCTCATGGATTGGGACACCATGTTGGAAATATTTTCTACATCGTTGGTCATGCGGCTCATGATATCTCCATGGGAATGGCGGTCCAGATAAGAAACCGGCAGGCGCACAACCCTGCCAAACAAATCCTCCCGCAGTTTCTTAACAACCGCCTGGCTGAGCTTCGCGCCCGTTATACTCTGCAAATAGGTGGCAAGCCCATGGATTCCATATACAATCAGCATCACCGCAAGCACCCCGGACAATTCCTTCATCTTCCCCTGGGTAATCAGATCAATCGCCGCAATCTGCAGCTTGGGCGCATACACCATACAGACCACGGCGACGGCAACCGCCGCCGTCAGCCCCGCGATCAGACGCATCCGGTCCCGAAAATAAACCATCAGTCTTCCTACGGTTTTCTTCCCGTTGTCCGCCTTTTCCACCGTCAGGGGCTCCCTTGGTCCGCGCATACCCGGAAGTCTGTAATTCTGAGTTTTTTCCTGCGAATCAGCCATGCCGTTCACCTCCGTCCCTTAACTGAGACTGATAAATCTCCCTATATATCTCACAGGTCTCTAACAGCCTGTCATGGCTGCCGCAGGCGGCAATCCTGCCGCCCTCCATGACCGCGATCCGGTCCGCATTGCGAATGGACGCAATTCTCTGTGCGATGATAATTTTCGTCATGCCTCCGTAGTTTTCTGCAAGCATTTCATAAAGTTTCGCTTCCGTCTTCAGATCCAGCGCGCTTGTGGCGTCGTCCAGAATCAGGATTTCCCCTTCCCGAAGCACGGCGCGGCTGATGGCGACTCTTTGTTTCTGCCCTCCGGACAGACTCGTTCCCTGCTGGGTAATCACGGTATCCATGCCTTCCGGCATTTTTTCAATAAAATCCCATGCCTGCGCGGTTCTCGCCGCCCGTTTCAGCGCCTCGTCGTCCGCAGCAGGATTCCCCCATAAAATATTTTCCCTGACGGAAACCGAATAGATTTCACTTTTTTGCAGGGCAATGGCAACCTTATTTCTCAATTCCCGCTTCGTATAGTCCTTTACGTTTTTTCCGTCCACGAATACATCGCCCTCTACAGGATCAAAAAATCTCGGGACCAGATTTACCAGGGTGGATTTGCCGCATCCGGTAGCTCCGATCACGCCCAGGGTCTCGCCGGGATGAACGGTAAGACTGATGTCCTTCAATACAGGCTCCCCGCTTCCGCCGGGATAGGCAAAGGTAACATGTTCAAACCGCACTTCGCCCCGCGCCGCCTCTTCCATTTGCCCGGACGCGCCGTTGTCTTTGCAGACGCCATCTTCTCCGTCAGCACCGCGCTTTTCATCCGCGCCGCCGTCCCGCAAATCCTCGGGGCAATCCAGCACTTCCCGAATCCTTTTTGCGGAGGCGTTTCCTCTGGAAACGGTCTGAAAGATCATGACCGTTCTCATAACCGCGTTCAGTATTTGCGTCAAATAGGTAATCGCCGCCATGACGTTGCCCGGCGTCGCCTCTCCGTTTTCCACTAAAATGCCGCCCGTTTTGATGACCGCAACGACCGCAATATTTAAAATCACGTTCATAATCGGCGTCATAAAAGCAAACAGCTCAAGCACCTTCAACTGGGTTGTTACCAGCCCGTCGTTTGCCTCATGAAACCGCCCGGTCTCATGCTCCTCCCTGACGTAAGCCTTAACCACTCTTGCGCCCGACACGTTTTCCTGCATGACATGATTGACCTGGTCCAGTTTTTTCTGCAGCATCCCGAACATCGGGTCCGATTTTTTCATAAAAAACACAACGCAGCCCATAACCGGAATAAAGGCGCAAAATACCACCGTGCCGAATTTCAGGTTCAACGAAAGCATACAGACGATGCCGCCCCCGAACAGCAAAAAGGTCCGGACGAATCCGCGGATACTCATGGAAACCAAATTCTGCACCTGGGTAATGTCATTGGTTACCCTTGTTACCAGCGATCCCGTAGAAAACCGGTCCGTCTGGGCAAAAGAAAAGGACATGATCTTTGCAAAGGTGTCCTTACGCAGATCATTCCCGAAATTCTGGCTGCAATAGTTTCCAAGTACGCCGGACACAATGCCGCAGACGCCTCCTAAGGCGACCAGCCCGATCATCTGCAGCCCGGTCCTGATAACCAGCCCCAGGTCCCCGACGCCGCCGTTATTCAGCCCAAGCACGCCGTCGTCGACAATTATGCTCATCAGGCGGGGCTGCCATAAGTCCATGAACACCTCTCCCACCATAAATAACGGTGTCAAAATCAAAAACAGCCAATATTTTTTCAAGTACGAAAACATATTTTTACCTACCGTTTCATCTTTCTAATCCTGTCCTTTACCTCCGGCTCGGGAATCAGGGATTCTGTGATTTTTCGCAGAGAACGGTTATACGTCTCGTCGTCCAGCCGGTTATCCTGCAAAAAAGCGTAAACAGCCGCAGGATAGCAGCAAAACGCCTCCGCAATCGTCCACGCCGCCGCCATAGACGCATAATACTGCGTAAATTCTCTGTTTAAAGCCTCCAGAATCCTATGCAGATAAGTTCCCGGCGTTTCCTCTGCCGATACGCAATCCTCCCAGGAAACAGTACGAAGCCTTTTCATGGTTTTTCCCTGCTCATCGCACCTTAACAAATGCTGCATCATAATGATGATTCCCACGCGGACTTCAAATTCCCTGTCAGAATACAGATAAGGCTGGATCAATTCCCACGTTCTTTCCCTGTCCGTCCGCAGCACGTCCATTTTGGAAAACACGCTGTCGCAGACGGACCAGTTATTTACGCGCGGAATAAAATCTTTGATATAGGGAATCATTTCCTCCAAAGAACCTTTTGCGTAGCTGATCATCATTCCCCTCAGCATAATTTCCTCAAAATAAAGATCCTCCGTCTCCAGTTCTCCCTTCCAGTTACCCTTTGCTAACTCTTTTGCTTTTTTTCGCAAAAGGGGCAGGCGAATCCCCAGCATATTGATATCCCCGGGCACCAGCCCCTTAGAAAATTCTCTATATTCCTCTTCGCTGTTTTCTATTAAAAACGCTCTTGTCTGCTCTTTCATACTCTCTTTCCTTTATCAGATTGTAAGCTCAATGCGGCAGCCTTCCGGTCCCTCCACACAGCTTTCATAATATCCGTCCCCCGTCGTCCGCGGTCCGCTCAAGGTCCGGTATCCGTCCGCCGCAAGACATGCCGTCAGTTCATCCACCTTCTCTTTGCTTCCTACCCCAAGCGCCATATGGGCAAATCCCAAAGATTCGTCCTCCCGTGCCGCCGCCCTTTCCTTCAATCCCGGTTTCGTCATGATTTCCAGCCGTCCGCCGTCCTCAAAGGTAAGAAAATAGGACCGAAAACCCGTTTTTGAATTTTCATACTTTTCATTGGATACCGCTTTGAAATAGCGTAAAAAAAACGCCTTCGCCGCTTCTAAATCCCTGACATACAAAGCAATATGATCTATTCTCATATCCATTCCTCCGCTGTCCTATTATACCACTGGCAAAGACGTTTTTCATATTCTTTTTTTATTTTCTCTTTCCGTCCTTATCAAACTCCTTATGTAAGGCATGTTCCGTAAAAACGACCGCGCCGATCAAAAGCAGCAATTGCATAATACAGATCCCGCTGCCCGCTGCGGCTGTTACGTCTTGGCTTTTCCCGAACGTCAGGAACTGAAGCACAAACGTAACGGGCAAAGCCGCCATGCCGCTTTTATAAAAAAAGCGTCCGCAATAGCGCTGCGCCGCTATCCATGTATCCTGATTTTTCATGGACATTGGGGTCCGGTAGCCGTACACGCCGTTTATTTTTTCGGGAGGACGTCTGATCAACCATTGTCCGAATCCTATTAACATCAGAGGCAGAAGCATATCGCACAGCAACATAAATATCCAGAAACCCATCCTATTTTCCTTCCCTTTCTCCTATTTCATATAAAACCCGCACAGTTTCAGATCTTTATCAAAAGAAATCGTATAGGTAATCCCTGTATTCTCATATGTCGCATTGATCTGAACGACCGCCATGGAGACGCCCATCTGAACGACTTCAGCCGAATAAGCGTTTCCATAGGAAACAAAGCTCCCCCAGTTTTCTCCACACATGTTTCTTGCATCCGCCAGATTTTCCTCTGTCATGACCTGCGCCATCTCTTCTGTAGCGCACATTTCCCGGATCGCCTCATAGTCTTCTTCATTGAAACGGTCGATAATGGTTTTTGCCCGTTCTATAACCTGCGCCTCGGAATAGTTCCCGCGCTGTTCAATAGGATAGCTTTTGGGCACGGCAAAAAATCCGACGGCGGCAAAAACGATCAGAACCGCCGCTACAATTCCCACGACCGTCCAGCCCTTTTTCCTTTTTGCCGCATTGAGTTCTTCTTGCGGGAAGTTGTCGTTAAATTCCGCCGCCACCGCAGACGCTTCTCCCATGCGGCTCCTGACCGCTTCCCATGTTTCTCCGCCTTCCAACGCCGCGGCGATGTCGGCTTCCAGCTCCCTGCGGATTTCTTTCTTTTTTCCGCCGCTGCATTTTAATTTCTTTAATACCGCTTTTACATACTGTTCCTGATTCATTCTTATCCCTCCATCATATCCGATACCTGTTTTGAAAAACGTCTCCAAAGCGACTCCAACTCCTCCAGTCCCTTTTTGCCTTCCTGCGTAATGCCGTAATATTTTCCGGAGACTTCCCTGCCCGCCGGCTCGCTCCAGCGGCTGACCACCAGCCCGTCGTCCTCAAGCCTGTATAAAATGGGATAGAGAGTTCCCTCCTTCAGAGTAAACATCCCACCGCTTTTCTCTTTTAGCTGACTGATCAGTTGGTATCCGTATTTTTCTTCTTTTTCCAACTGCTTCAAAACCAGCATTTCCAAAACGCCCTTTTTCATCTGCTGTTCATAGCGTCCCTGCACCCAATCGCCACCTATCCGCTTTTTATATCGTCCACGCTTTTGTATTTAGTATTGCTAAATACATACTATTACAATAATAATGTTTTGTCAATCTCCTGACAAAAATCGGCCAGCCAATATTGTCCCAAATCAGCCAGCCATCCGAAAATAAAAAAACAGCCAAAGCTGCCGAATAAGAAAAAATAAATATCAAAGGAAACCTTTATAAAAGCGTGTTTCCTTTGATATTTATTTTTTCTCACTATGACAACTCCGCCTGTCCGAAATCGTTGAAAATTACCTTAATCGCCGCATTACTTATCGTTTCCGCGATTTACTAACAAAAACTGTCGCCCTCTCCGAGCCTTTGAATCAACTGTTCCATTTCACGCTTAGAGGTCACGTTCCGCGCCTGTTCTATGACCCTGGTCCGTTCCTCCTCATTCATTTTCGCAAAATGATCCAGCGCCTTCTCGTTTGCGGACATGGAAAATGAAAATCCCATTGGCATATCCTGATTTCCCATAAATACCATCCTTTCTGCCGTCGTTTTTCGCTTTGGTCTTTATAGTATTGACAGGAATTTCCAATATTATCCCGGTCCGCGCAAAATATTTCTGTATAAAATGTCTCTCCGACCCGGTCCCATTTCACCGGATTCCCGGCTTATGAAAACAACGGAATATTTTCCGTCTGAATCCGTTCTATAACCTGAAGCATTTCCTCATAAGCGGCTTTCAGCGCTTTGACCTGCTCCTCCTGCGGTCTTTCTCCTGCTCTTAATACCTCCGTCATCGGCACCAGTATCTCGTTGATGGATTTTAAGGAAAGATTCGCCGCAAGCCCTTTCATGGTGTGCGCCGTGCGGAACGCTTCCTCCGTCGTGCCGTTTTCCAGCGTTTCAAACAATTCTCCGAATCCCTTTTCGGTCGGGAAACGGAAGAGAAATTTCTTATAAATGCCGTCGTTTTTCATAAACCTTCCTGCGGCGTCCGCCACATCAATGTATTGACCAATCTCCATTGTCTTACCTCGTTTCTGTCGTAAATTATGTTCCCTGTCAGATTTTATTGCGCTTATTTCTGCTTGTCTGCAAGCGCCTCAAAGTCCTTGCGGACATGCCGGAAGCACTCCAGAAGCTTCGGAGAAAACATCCCGCATTCTCCGTTTATAATCATATGGAACGCCTCGTCCTTGCTGTATGCGCTCTTATATACCCGCTCCGTTACCAGCGCGTCATACACGTCGGCAACCGAAACAATCTGCGCCGCGATGGGAATCTCCTCTCCCTTCAGACTGTCAGGATAACCCTTTCCGTCATACCTTTCATGATGGTGCCTGCATATCTCGTAGCTGAGTTTTCCGTAGGAATCATCCCAGACGCCTTCAATGCTTTTCAAAATATCACAGCCCCTTGTGGTATGGGATTTCATATATTCAAATTCCTCCGCCGTCAGCCTGCCCGGCTTTAACAGAATATGATCGGGAATGGCAATTTTGCCGATATCATGAAGCGCCGAAGCCGAAGAAATCATGTCCACGTTTACCGACGTAAGCCCGTATTCCGGATATTCCTCCATCAATTTTGCAGCAAGGATTTTTGTAAATCCCTTAACGCGGTTAATATGCTCTCCGCTTTCCAAATTTCGATATTCCACAACCGTACCCAGAATATCGATGATTTTTTCATTGCTCTGGTGCAGCCTTTCCGCCTGGAGCTGCAGTACCTTATACTGCTTTCTCAAAGTCTCCGTCTGCGCCTGGACCTTTTCCTCCAGATGATTCTTGTATAAAAACAGATCGGACACGTTTTTTACTCTCTTTTTGATCAGGGCGTTGTCAAAGGGCTTTTTGATAAAATCGGCAATCCCGTAATCAAAGCACTTTCCTTCCGTCTCTACGGAATTTTCGCCGCTGATAATCAAAACGGGGATTTTATCCATCCATTTATTTTCTTTCATGACTTCCAGAACCCCGAATCCGTCCAGCTCCGGCATAATCAGGTCCAACAGGATAACCGCGATTTCTTCCTGCTGTTCTTTTATGATTTCCAACGCCCGTTTGCCGTTTTCCGCTTTAACGACCACATATTCGTCCTTCAGAATCTCTTCCAGAATATCCCTGTTCAATTCCACATCGTCTACAACTAATACTTTATCTCTCATCTTTCTTCCTTCCCAAGTCTGACACGCTTCTTTCTGTTCCCCTTTATGGAAGCGGACGGTATGATCAGTTTGAAAATACCGCGATCCTGTCATTGACTCTCCTGATTGTTACATTACTTACACCCACGGAAATCCATCTTCTCCTGTCTATTTCTATCACAATACCCTCAAACAGACTTCCCCTGATGATCGCTCTGGCGCAGCCGATTTTATCAATTGCTTCGTCCTGCCGTGCCTTCGCCTTATATAATTTTTCCAATTCCTTTTCCTTTGTATAAATTGCGCTCTCAATTTTCAGATACATTTCCATGGTATTACGCACCTCCGGCGGATATTTCCTCTGAAAGTCCGTATAAGCATTTCCCAGGATATTTAATTCCTTATTGACCTCCTTCATTTTATTTTCTATCATCATGCCGTTTTGTATTATGTTCTCATTGATACCGATTTTGATATAGGTAGGAATGCCCGCGCGGTTGCCCACATTATAGGCGAACAAACCTTTGACGGCGGTAATGGCGCCGCCCGCAAGCGTCCCCTTGCTTCCCGAAATCGTAATCTGCCCCTGGGCGTACAGTTCGCAGTTTAAACAATAGTTTGCCTGAATATTTCCGTCGGCGTAGACCTTTACCGCCTCGAAAAATCTGCCGTTTACATCCTTCGCCGCCGTAATCGAACCGTTTCCGGAGGCGTTGACGCCCTGCCTTAACAAAATGCTCTTGCCGCTTTTGATCGTCGATCCTTCCACAAAACCGTCGATCATAATATCCTCCGTAGCGGTGATCACGGTTCCCGTTCCCACGTTGCCTCTGATATAAATGCTTCCGTCAAAGCTGATATTTCCCGTCGCAAGGGTAATCTCATCGATGACAAGCAGCCTTGACACCTCCAGCCTCTGTCCGTCCAGCTCAACCTTTCCCTTAACCGCGGACACATAGGTCTTTCCGTCCTTTTCCAGAATAAACCCTTTTCCGGCAAGGGCGCTCTTTTCCTTCCCTTTCCGGCAGGAAAGAATCTTGCCGGTCACGGTATACCCGCATACGCCTTCTTCGGCGCTGTGATAATAAGCAAGCTTCTGTCCCGTCTCCACCATGACAAACCATTCGATGCTCTGGTAATCCACCGAACCGTCCGGCAGCAGCTTGGGGATTTTATCCACCTGGGTCTTAAAGAAAAATTCATAATAGCCGTCTTTTCCGTCCTGCGCCTGTGCGCCTTTGGCAATCAGTATTTTTTTATTGTCTTCCTCTCCCGATACCAGCTCGATGATGCCGCTTTCACAAATTCCTCTTGTAATTCCCTTTTGCTTCAAAGCGTCGTAAACGGCTTGGCGGCTGATCTTTCCGGCGCCCTCGGGCACCACGATATGCGCTTCCATTTCATCGCCGCTTAAAGTAATGATAAACCGGTCGGTCTTAAGCACTTCGCTTTCCTTCGCGGTCCGCCTTTCTTCTTGTTCCTCTTCTTTTTTCTCCGCCTCTTCCATCAGTTTAAGGCGTGCCTTCTCCATATCCTTTGCGGTATACATCAGGCTTTTATATACGCCGACGTCGAGACCGCTTTCCAGTCCCAGCCGGATTTCTTTCATCTGCTGCCAGGAATACAGCGGTTTGGCATAAACCGATATGTCTACCCTGTTTTCCAGTCCCAGCCGGATTTCCCTCATCTGCTGCCAGCCAAACTCCGGAACGGCATAGACCGAAACGTCCAGACCTTTCTCTAAGCCGTTGGCGATTTCGCAGATGGACGCGCCCCGGTAATCCTTGCACAGATATTTGCCGATATCCAGCTTTTTCTGCAGCGCATGGCGGATTTCCTGCAGTTGTTCCTTTTCATATCCCTGATTGATATATTCTACAATATTGATCCTGGCGATCAGCGCTTTTCTCAATTCCTTTAAAACGCCCGCGTCCAGATAAAGATAGGGCGTCAGATCGATCCCCTTTAAAAGTCCTTTGCGGATCTGGCGCATTTTGTCATAGGGAATCTCGGGCTTGGCATAAATGCCCGTATTCAAACCCGCCGCAAGCCCTTTTCTGATTTCCTCCATCTGAAACCAGTCAAAGTCCGTGTCTGCATAGAGCTCCACAGGCAGCCCCTCTGCCATACCCATACGGATCTGGCGCATCTGGATCGCCATATATTCTTTTTTGGCATAAACGGAAACATCGAGCCCCGCTTCCTGTCCCTCTTTTATCTCACGAATCTGATCCGCAGAAAATCCCTGCTTTACCAGCATTTCTTCTATCATAAATCCCTAACCGCCTCCGTTATCTTTTTTCTTCCCAAAGCTTTATAAGGGTATCGCTTAAAATGTCAAAGTCTATGGGCTTTGCTATGTGCGCGTTCATTCCCGCCTTTACGGTACGGGCAATATCCTCCGAAAAAGCATTCGCCGTTACCGCAATAATCGGAACGTTTTTTGCATCGGCTCTGTCCAGAGCGCGGATCGCCTCTGCGGCTTCACAGCCGTCCATTTCGGGCATCTGGATATCCATCAGCACCGCGTCAAAATACCCTTCTTTTGAAGCTGCAAACTGATCCAGCGCTTCTTTGCCGTTCCATGCCCGGGTAACCTCTGCGCCCCGCATACTCAAAATTTCCGTTGCAATCTCCATATTCAGCTCGTAATCTTCCGCTAACAAGATCCTCTTGCCGTCGAGACAGGACGTAATCTCCGCCGCCTGCAGGGTTTCTTCCTTTCCTGCTGCATCCGTTTCCGCGGACAGCGTTTCTTCCTTTCCCGCCGCATCCGTTTCCGCGGATATCGCTTTTTCCCCGGTTTTCACTGCGTCGAAGGGGAGAACGATCGTAATCCGGCTTACTTTTTCCGGATCGCTGTCCACAATCATTTCGCCGCCCATCAGGGCGACCTGATTGCGGGCGATCAGCATTACCATATCAATGCCCTCCTGCTTGCGGACCCCGAAGCGTTTTCCCTTTCCCTCGGAAGATTCGATGGCTTCCCGGGGATCTCTGTACCGTACCCCTTCGCTGCCCCATATCACGATCTGATATTTTTTATATTCCTGATTTTCAATTTCCTTTAACTCTATGGAAATCCGTTCCCCTTCCCCCGCAAGCTGCAGGGTGCTGGAGATCAGATATTTCATGACCTGTTCCAGTTGTTCCCTGTTGCCGAATACCTCTTTATTTTGCACATGACAGGTCAGATCCAGCCGTTTCTTCTTTTCCTTTGCCTGTAAAGCAAATGTTCCCACGCTTTTCTCAAGTTCGGCGCACAAATCAAAACGCTCCCCGTCCTGAGTTGTTCTGGACATTTCCAGAATGCGGTTGATCAGCTCCAGCATCTGTCTGCTGGAATAATTGATTTTATCCAGGTACTCCCTGACGCAATCCTTGTCCTCTATATTTTTTTCCGCCATTTCGGACATATTGATAATCACGTTTAACGGCATCCTCATATCGTGGCTGATACCGGCAAAAAATTTCTTCTGGGAACGGATGCCTTCATCCGCCGCATTCTGCGAAGCTTTCAAAAGCGTCATCCGCTCCAACCGCCGTTCCCGCTCTTCGCCGATACTCCTGAAACACAGGACCGCGACTTCTTTATTCAGAGAAGGGGAAAACATGATATGCACGTTGACCCATTTCCATTCTTCGCCGAACAGACGCTGGAAATCTCCTCCGAAATCTTCCACGTTGTTTTTGATCTGTCTGCGGATATTCTCCAAAGAAAAGCTTTCCTCAAACTCCTGATATGTATCTTCCTCGATCACATCCCGGAAAGTTTCCAGCAGATCCTGATAATTTCCGTAGCGCGGCAGCTTGGAGCGCACATACTCGGACCCCTTGATCATATCATATGTGCCTTTGTTGATATTGACCCTGTAAAAGGCATAATAAGAATTGCCCAGGATATGTACAGTCTCGTTGACCATGCGGCTCTCCCTGTCCATCTGCCGCTGCCCGAACCACATAACCGCAAATGCGCCCACAATCAACAGCATAAAGCCGATATACAGGCACAACACCAGTTCCCAGTTTTCTATCAGGTAAGAAGCAGGCATCAGCAAAACGCCCAGCCATCCGTTTTGCTCCTTCCGGTAATAAACCGACATTTCTCCTTCAAAATCTGCCAGATAATAACTGTCTCCGCTTTGGATGCTTCCCTCCGTAATATCCGCAAACAACGCGCTGTAACTGTCCCGCAGACCGGCGGTGTCCTCCTCTGCATCCGTTTCTTCAAATAAAACGGTTCCCGCCGAATCAAAGGCAACATAAACGCTGCCTTCGGGAATTTCCTGGGAATTTGCGCGGACCCTGAAATTTTCCGGATAGATGTCAAAGGCAATCACGTCTCCACTGTTCCCGCACGCCTTTGCGATAGTAACCACCGGTTTATCATAAACCGTATCGGTATAAACGTCCGTATAAATAATCTCGCCGTTTGCAGCAACCGCTTTCTGATACCATTCCTTCCCGGCGGTGTCATACCGTTCTATTCCATCCCAGGGCTTAGCCGCGATCATTTTACCGCCGATCACCGCAACCGGACTGATAGTATCGTCTCCCAGCGACTCTACAATTTTGACAAGATAATCCCCCATCCATTGTTCAAGGAAGTCTTCGTCCGCCCCCTGCGCCGCAAATCCTTCCAGATATTCGGCTCCCATGGTAATCAAGGACTCATAAAATTCTAAATTGCGTTCCTCTTCAAGCGTATAGCCGTTCGCAACTTCACTGCCTACTTCCTCTGCATTTTCCAGCAACACCCTGCGGACCAGAAACAGGCTGAAAATCGAAACGCCTATTACTACCAGAAGGAGAACCACGCTCCCGTATAATGCAATGGAGCGGTTCTTTCCGTCATTCAAATGTCTTTTCAACGCATTTCCCCCTAAAGTCTTATCCCTGCTGTATATATTTTTGCAATTCATTCATGAGCTTTTTCACATCAATGGGTTTTGCGATATGCGCGTTCATGCCGCATGCAAGGCACCGTTTGATATCCTCTGCAAACGCATCCGCAGTCATGGCGATAATCGGCAGTTTCGCGTCCTGCCTTTCCAACGCCCGGATAGCTTCCGCCGCATCATAGCCGTCCATAACCGGCATCCGGATATCCATCAGAATCAGGTCATAATGCCCCAAAGGCGACTGTTCAAATTTTTCGACGCAGACTTTCCCGTTTTCCGCCCAGTCGACTTCAAAGCCCGCTCCGGACAGAATCTCTTTGGCAATTTCCCAGTTCAGCTCGTTATCCTCTGCAAGCAAAATCCGATTTCCCGTAAAGTCCGCGGTCTCTTCTTCCCTCTGCTGCGAATTGTAAAGCCCTTCTTCGGCAAACCGGCTCAAGCCCGTAAACAAATTTGATTTAAACAAAGGCTTGGAAATAAAGCCCTGGGCTCCCGCCTCCAACGCCTCTTCTTCGATATCGCTCCAGTCATAAGCGGAAATGATCAGGATCGGGACGTCCTCTCCCAGACGTTTCCGAAGCTGACGGGTTGTCTCCAGTCCGTCCATGCCAGGCATCTTCCAGTCGATCAATACAAACTGATAATCGTTATGTACGCCGTGACATTTCTCCACCATATCCACGGCGGTCCTGCCGTCCAGGGCGCAGTCCGCGCTGATGCCGATCTCACCAAGCTCGTCGGCGGCGCTTTTGCACAGATCCTCATTATTATCCACCAACAGGATGTGCCACGGCGGCAGCTTCATATCCTCTTCCCTGACCGCAGCCCTTTCCAGATCCAGCGTCACATGAAACTCGCTTCCCTTGCCGCTGGTACTGTTTACCTCTATTTCTCCCTTCATGGCGTCCACAATATACTTGGTAATCGCCATGCCGAGCCCTGTTCCTTCCGTTCTGTTGACCTGCGCGTTCTTTTCTCTTGTAAAGGTATCAAAAATTGTTTTTTGAAACTCTTCGGACATGCCGATGCCCGTATCTTTTACCCGGAAATGACAGCGCACATATCCGTCCCCCGACGGAGATTCCTCCTGGGACAGATATACGTTGACCGTACCGCCCTCCGGCGTAAATTTCACTGCGTTGGACAGCAGATTGATCAGGACCTGGTTTAACCGCACGCTGTCGCAGTATACGTCTTCGCATAAAATCTTATGAATAAAAATATCAAAATGCTGGTTTTTCGCTTTAATCTGCGGCTGTACAATATTGACGAGACGGTCCATGGTATCCCGCAGGGACAACACGTCCACATTTAAAGACATCTTTCCGCTTTCGATTTTGGACATATCCAGCACGTCGTTAATAAGCCCCAGCAGATGCTTGCTGGAGACCGTAATTTTTTGCAGACAGTCCTTCACTCTCGCCGTATCGTCCAGATTGTTCATTGCAATCGCCGTCATTCCCACAATCCCGTTCATCGGGGTGCGGATATCGTGGCTCATATTGGATAAAAATTCACTTTTCGCCTTGCTCGCGCTGACCGCTTCGTCATTTGCCCGCTCCAGCTCTATCAGCTGCCGCCTCGTCATGGCATAGTAAAGCGCAAAGATAATCAGTATGGCAATCTGCATAACGCCGCCCGCCGCAAGCATAACGGTTGTGCGCTGGTTTCCCAGCCTGTTGACCGCATCATCCAGCACGCCGTAGGGCATGATGCTGACCAGATACCAGTCCGTACCGTTTAAGGGAGAACAATAAATATGCCTGTGCGTGCCCTCGGCGAGCACCAGCGTCGAATAATCCTCCCCGTTTGCCATTGCATCCTTCAGCTCTTTTATGTAGGCTTCGGGACTTTCTCCGTTCAGTCCCGACCATACCGTCGCAATGTGGTCCAGATAATTGCCCTGGTCATCGACATCGTCCCTGATGACGTAACTGCCGTCCTTGCGGATAATATAAAAATATACCATCGCGTCGTCTTCGTTTAAGAAAAGCGCGTCGCTTAAGTACTCCACGGGAAAGCCCGCTATGATCGCCGCGCTGACGTCTCCGTTTTGCATTTCATATCCCGCCGGCTGCATAAGCAATACAAGCCTTTCGCCGGATTCGCTGACGCCGCTTGTCACGTTCAGTTCATTCCTTGCAAGCATCTTTTCAAATTCCTCCCGGTCGACGGGCTCCACATCCTCTCCGTAAACGGTTTCGCCACTGCCGTCGGTCCTGTATAATCCCAGATAGGTAAATTCACGCACTCTGGCGCTGATCGCAAGGTCATCCAACATCTCCTCACTGTAGCCCACCGTCTCCGGCGGAGTCCTTTCGACAAGCCCTTCCAACTGCGCCAGACGTAAATTGATGACTGAAGTAAATTTTTCCTGAAGCTGCCGGTTCATCTCCGACATATAGATTTCCCCAATATCGCTGATAGCGTCGCCGCTTTTGGTCCTCATGAAAACGGTGACCGTACTGAATATTACAATACATAGTGCAATCAAAAAACAAAAACTTGTGATCAGGAATTTTTTGGTATTACGAAACATAACTCTTTTCCTTTCATAGTACTTTTGACTATTTTTTTCGTTTTTCTTCATTTTAACAAATTGTTTTCATCATGACTGCGTTTTTATCAAAAAATCTATTGAATTTTTTTTCGCGGCACTCCCGGTTACGCTCTCTTTTTACTTACGCCAGTCCGCACAGCTTTCCGATCCAGTAAAGGAGTCCCAAAAACCAGCTTGTGAAAATTCCGTACAAAATGACCGGACCGGCAATGGTAAAAATCTTAACGCCGACGCCGAATACCTGTCCTTCCGTCTGAAACTCAATCGCCGGGGCGCAGACCGAATTGGCAAAGCCTGTAATGGGCACCAGCGCGCCCGCGCCGCCGAAATTTGCAATCGGCTGGTATAAACTGAGTCCTGTCAGGATCACGCTGAGCAAAATCAACAGTACCGAGCACCAGGTTCCCGCCATATCCTTGTCCAGTCCCATCGCCTTTGCACCTTCCAAAATCCCCTGACCGATCACGCAGATGGCGCCGCCGGTTATAAACGCCTTAAACATCTGCAGCGGCAGATTATTTTTTGGCGTAACCTTCTTTACCAGCTTGTCATATTCTTTTTGTTTTTCCTGTTCCAACTCTTTCTTTGTCATAACCGCATTTTCCTTTCCTTTTACATCTACTCTCGTCATTCAATTCCCTGTATAAAATACAGCAGGGCGCCCGCCATTTTTCCAAGCGCCACAAACAGGATCGCAATGCCGATTCCCCATTTGAGCCGCACCCTTCTGGCAAAAATCGGAATGGAATCCAGCATTTCCGCAATGGACAGGGCAAGGCAGCCCACAAAACAGCCCGTGAAAAAACCTATGATGATTTCCGCTGGAGTACGGACGGGCATCAAAATCAGCTTACTGTACGGATGCAGTTGCTCAAATACGCTAAACAGCATTCCCGTGATCGTCCCAAGGACAACGCAGTCTTCATAAAATAAAATATGATCCGCCGTATCGGTCCTGCCCGCGAACCGCGGCACCAGTCCTACGGCGATAAGCACCGTAAAAACCCCCGCCGCCGCCAGAATGCCGAAAGAAAATCCGGATATGATAAGCAAAGCATAATTAAGGAGCGTCAATTCTGTTCCCTTCCCTGTCCCAGGTTTCCGCCAGCGTATTGTTGACATCGTCCTCATATTTTCTCATGGAAACTTCGATGGGCGTCGGATCATGCGTAATTCTCCGCTTACCGATATGATTAAAGAATAAAATGATCCCCGCGGCAAGTCCCACGGCATAGGCGATCTCAATGGTCATCATGCCCATGTCCCCGTCTCCGGTAATCAGGGAGGAAATCTGTTCAAACACATCCCTGATACCGATATCATTATGAAACGCCATAATGGTAAAACCGGTTCCGAAAAAACTGATGCAGGCGACAAAAATAACCTTTAAAACCTCCCACGCCTTGTTATGCCGGGGGTTGGAAGAATATTCGATTATGACCTCCTGCGCCCCGAGGGGAACGACCGCGACGGAGGGAAACGCTTTTTCAATACAACTGATAATCATCAGTTGGCTGACGACCCTCCTGGTATGATCCTGCGAAAACCGGTAGACCTCCAGCGCCCGGACCTTTTCCAGCAGCTCCCGGTTCTTTCCGGTCACCTCCGCCACATCGTCTACCGTGATCCCCTCCCGGGTACTCTGCATTTTGGGACTTAAATTCATATAAATCATATCCATCTTACCGTCTCCAATGACTTTTTAGATAGTTTTTCATGATTTTCCCAAAATATACAGGACAAGGATAATAATTAAAATGGGCGGGAAGCTATTTTAAAGCTTTCCCGCCCTGACCGGCTCGACTGGCTTTGCTGTTTCCACGACAAACCGGAAATTATGAATACAAACTTAAAATTCTTCTATAATTCTTGTACATAAGATAAATTCCCAATGTACAGTCAAGACATATCAGTACTACTCCAACAATAGGTGTAACAATAAAACCAATCCCGGCAATAAGAAATGCAATAGAACATCTTTTATACAATAGAGCCATCTCCCTGTTATAATCTTTGACATTTCTAACTTTTCCCTTTAATGTTGTATCTCCACTCCAAAAACTGATTGGTTCTTTACTGTCTTTATTGTAGATAGCAATAATCAAGAACGGAATCGCACACATAACACAAGATATAAGACCTACTATTCTTCCCGCCATAATAATACCTCCACAACTTCTTAATTACCTAACTAAATATTTTTTTCTTATTATTAACTGTAACTAAAACGAAAAAACTAAATATCATAATTATGGTTGTAACTATATTTCCAACAATATTATTGTTAATGATATATATTCCGGATAATGAGTTTGCAATACAATGGAATAAAACACATAACCATACACTATTCGTATTCTTTCTTATACTTGCCAAAGCAAATGCTAACCCTAAAACATTTATTCCAAATGCCAAGTAATTTTGTCCATATTGAGATACTCCCTGTATATAAAATAAAGGTAAATGCCATAACCACCACCGAATAGCATCATAGGAATCATAACAATAATTGCAAATACCGGTGCTCCCGATTCCCATTTTGCCACAACTTGCCTTGATACTGATAATTTTTCTGCCAGTTCTTCTTGCGTTAATCCTTTATTTTTACGAATCAACTGTAGTTTTTCCGAAAAAATCATTTCTAACCATCTCCAAAATCATCGTACACCAACGCGGAATCTAAGCCAATATATTGCTAGTTGCAATTATGCTATTTATATTATACATAAACACCATCTTAACGTTTTAATTTTCGAATATTCGGATTGACATTTCTTCTTCTATATTATATCATCTATAAAAAGAAATGGGTTTTTTGTCGTGTACAGCCTTATGGCTCAATCGGGTAGCTCGTTTCTTTTTTTATGTCTATTATATCGTACAAATACATTTTCCCATCCTCTGAATATCTCACAATCAGCGAAGCATGAAAAATGTTATACCTCTCCATCTCTTCATCATCTCTATATACTGGAATTGCAAATCTTGAGTCATAACGATACCAGCCATACATTGCATTTCTCCAATGCTTGCTCTCCTTATTTTCCCGAAAATGTTTTCCTACTGCTATTTCTATCATTTCAGGAATTCCTTGTGCAGCATTTGCTTTCGCTTTCGCATTTGTTCCTTTGATACTATGTGTGTATTTTGATCCACTATACTCACTTGGCAAATCAGTTCCGATATATATAACATCGCCGGTAGATGCCACCTTATAAAAATCACCGACATATGCTCTCAAATATGCCCGCACTTCCTTCCAATCGATGGAACGTTTTCCTTTAAATCGGATATCGTTAATCACCACAATATTATTTCCATCAATATCCTGAATGACAGAAACATTCCGCTGCTGTTTCTTGGACTGGCTGCTATCGTTGATTTGCTTGCAGACATCAAGAAGTGCAAGGTAACTGATCATCCTTCGTCTGCTCTCTGTATCTGATTGTCGATATAATTCAATCATATAATTTTCATCTGTCACATAATCGTTGATTGCAGTCTGTTTTGCATTTTCTTCGTCACAAAGCAATTCCACAAGCGTCATATCCAAAGCCTTACATATAGACACCAGTTTATCCGCCTGTGGATTGATTTGTTTCTTTCGCCAGTCACTGATCGTACTGGTTGCAATACCTGTTCTTCTGGACAGTTCCGTCTGGCTCATATGTAATTCTTCAAGTCTTGCAAATATTTTCTCATATATCTTCATGGCGCAATACCCTTTCCTCTGCCTTCTCATTTCCGACTTTTCGGATATTGTATCATGAATAATCTCTTTTATCAATACTCTAACAACCCTATAAATTCCGATTTGTCGTTCTCCTATTTCCGTCCCCGTCGTGGCTTCGTTTTTCAGCAAGCCGGACTTCTCCGAAATCTTTTTAAGCCATTTCTTTTCTTTCCTCGGACAGCTTCTTATCGTTCAACCGGAGCCGTTTATATCCTGCTGTATCACAGCATAGCAACAGAAGCGCTCGTCGTCAATATGGGCAGCGGCAAGCTTGTGGGCGGCGCAAACCGTCTTAACTGCAGGTCAGCCTTTACTATGTGTTAATTTTTTACTTCACACTGATTTTTATCAGATTTTGTTTTGCCAAGCAACAGAAAACGAAGCCCGGGAATCCTGCTGACAAGCTCATAGCATAAAGGAAGCAGCACGATCTCCGCGATCAGAAGCACAACATAAACCGCAGGCATCGGAAGAGACAGGTAAGTCGTGATCACATAGGCAATCACGCACATCAGCGGGTAGTGCAGCACATAGAAGCCGAAATTGCGCTCTGTCATATAAGCCGCAAACCGGTTTGTTTTTTGAAAACGTGCCTTAAACAATCCTAAGAGCGCCAAAATCATAAACCACGCGTACAGATTGGTAAAGGGATGGCGCAGACATACCTGGGACGCATAATTTTGCCCGAAAAAACAGATCGTATAAGCCACGCCCCCGATCACGGACAGCGGCAGCAGCCATATAGAATACTTCGCAAGGCAGTCCGTAACCGATTCATGGGAAAACACATAATATCCCAGCAGGAACATAAAAATATAAATGCCGTTGCGGTAGACTTCAAAAAGCGGTGTATTCAGAATCTGCGCGCTTCCCCATACCGCAACAACCAACAGACAGAGCCAGATAAAATTGACCCTGCCGCCCAGCTCGTACAGCTTATCTTTTTTATCCACGGCACAAATCAACAGCAAAACCATGGAAGCAAGAAATAATTCGTGTGCAAACCACAGCGGACCGAAGCCAAAGATACAGTAAATGATATATTTGACCGCTCCGGGTATCAGATCGCCGTTTCCTTCAAACATATCCGTATACTGCGAAGTAATCCAGCCCGACACCCAGCCCAGAATAAAAATCCCTGCAACGGAAGGCACCAGAAGCCGTTTTATCCGTTCTTTCACAAACGCCTTTTTGCTCCTTTTTTGCAATGAATACCTTGCACTCATTCCTCCCACCACAAACAACAGGCACATAAACCATGGATAAATAAAATACAGCACCGCGTCCATTTCCCTGATCCCGGTCACGCCTATATTGCTGATCACACCCACGCTGTTAAACATATAAATGACATGATATAAAATCACCAGACAGACCGTGACCCACCGGATATTGTCTATGTAGTATTTTCTGGTTTCCGTTTTTCCTTCCGAAACGTTACTCATCCCGACTCTCCTTTTCCTCTCCGCCCCTATTTTTATGAAACAGTTCTCCCGCCGCGTCGTTCAAAAAGTCCATAAAGCTCCTTTGAGGAAGGATGCCGATCCCCTTTTCCTCATCGCCCAGCATGATCAGCCGGTCCCCCGGTTCTATGTCAAAGACCTCTCTCGCCTTTTTGGGAATGACGATCTGCCCCCGCTCTCCCACAGTCACAGAGCCGAAAAAATACTTACCCTTAGGCGCAATGGCAACACCCGTATCCTTTTCGGAATGCCGGATCAGATCATCTACCGTTACCTCAAATAAATCCGCCAAAGCCACACAACTCGCCATATCGGGAACGCTCTCCCCCTTTTCCCATTTCGCGTACGCCTGCCTCGAAACGCGGATGCACTCCGCGACCTCCTCCTGCGTCATCCGCTTCCTCTTACGAAGCGACACCAAATTCATACTAATCATATCTTTCATACCTCCCGCCCTCTATTATAAAACACAAAACGAACAGATACCACCAACGTGCCTTAACACGAATGTATCTGTTCGTTTACATTCAACCTTGAACATCATATTCATTATTATTTACTGCCTTTATTTTTTACCAATTATTACTACACCATATTGCTCCGATTCTGCCCATTATAAAGAAACCTTCTAACTTCCATAACCAAATCATTCGGATCGTCATCAATCACTACATAATAAATAACATAATTATCCACATAAATACGATAATAAGAATATCTACGCTCTCGGGCAGAATGATATGGTTCAAAAGATTCAGTCGAAGGAAGCCGCTCCATAATAGCAGATTCTACCTTATCCAATAAGTCATTTGCTGCTTTTGGATTCTTCAGTTTCTCCGCAATGTAGGTTACTTTTTCATCAAGATCCTCGTAAAAAAGCGGCAGATAACTCAATCTGTACTTTTTACCGAACATTTATTTTTCTCCGTAATCCTTCAAAAACTTCCTCATGGCTCATCCGTGTATCCCTTTCCGCCGCAAATCTATCCGCTTTATCTAATGCAGCTTCAACGCCATCCGTCAACTTTGAATACTCTTCAAGACTAAGCACCACCATCGTACCATATCCGTTTTTTGTTAAATATACCGGCTCACCCGCATTTACAATTTTCTCAATATCAGGAAACTTATTTCTTAAATCTGAAACAGGTCTGATCTGTAACATATGCCTCCACTCCTTATCATTATTTTATCTTAATTTTATCACTATATATTTTACCCTACTATTCTAAAAAAAACAACCGCCATAAAGTGAATTTTTAAATCAACAACTATCGTTAAAAATCTTTCTTCTTTATCACTATGTATTATACCAAAAAAGTAATTGGATAATTTATCTTTGACAAATGGCAGTTCTCTTGCCATGAAGAAAACTGCCATCTTGTAAACGATTTATTAGCTATAAACAAACAATGTCATTTCAAGCCTTTTCAGTATGTTTCCGCGATCTCTGCAAAAGTCTCATTGCGACAACCCGGTTTTACGAATTACAACTTCCTCTCATTATCACCAGACCACTGAAATATTCAGCCACTCCAAAAGAAGCCCTCCCGCAACGCCGCACAGATACAGCAGTCCGATGACCCGCAGATTGTCCTTTGTATCCTCGTTGACCCGGCAAAGCACGATCAGTCCGACTCCCGCGCCTACCAGCAGCCCGCTCATCATGGCTCCAAAGCTCATCATCCCTTCCAGATACAGCGTCGTAACGGTCACGGAAGCGGCACAGTTGGGAATCAGTCCGATAATCCCCGCCAGAATAACGCCGATCACTGGTTTATTGAGAATAAAATCCGCGATATTGTCCTCGCCGATCATGCCAAGACAGATATTGAGGATAAAAGAAATCAGCACTAAAAATAAAGTAATATGAAGCGTATGCTTACACGCGGATTTGAAAATACCGTCGCTGCACTGGCAATGCTCGTTTTCACAGATCTGATCAATATGAAAGCTTTCATCCGCATGGGGACGTTCGGCATAGGCGCGTATTTTCTGGCGCCTGCCCCATATAAAATCAACCAGAAAGCCCGCCGCCATTCCGATGATAACCTTGATCCCAACCAGCTTTACCATCGCCGATACCGGGACGGATTCCGAAATCAGGATCGGCAGCATCTCGTCGGAAGTAGACAGATAAACGGCAATCAGCGTTCCCAGTGTAATAATCCTGCCCGCGTACAGATTGGAAGCCGCCGCCGAAAAGCCGCACTGGGGAAAGGCGCCGCAAACCGCGCCAAACAACGGTCCCAGCTTTCCCGATTTGCGGATCACATCCTTGGAATGCTCCCCCATCTTGTGTTCCACATATTCCATTACCAGATAAGTCAGGAATAAGAAAGGCAATATTTTAATCGTATCCAAAGCCGCATCCAGAAACGCATCCCAAATGCAGTCAGTCAAAGATTTCAACATATCACAAAACTCCTATCAGTCCTTCCACCTTACCTATAATCCCGCATTTTGTCAAGTCAAATCTATTCCTGTAAGGCAAGCCTGCGAAGCTTTAACAACGTCTTTTTTTCCTGTCTGCACACCTGCACCTGGTTCATGTGCAAAATACCAGCCACCTCCGTCTGGGTCTTATCTTCAAAAAACCGCAGGCGGATTACCTCCCGCTCCTTTCCGTCCAACTGTTCCATCAATTGCTCTAACAGCATATGGTCCAACAGCTTTTCTTTCTCCGAATCCTGCGCGTCCTTCGCAAGGGCGCCTCCGCCGCCCTCCTGTATGACCTTATCCACCAGATATATTTCATTGCCGTCGGACTGATAGATCGTCTTATAGATGGATTCGATCTCTACATTCGCTTCCATCGCCATGACAATTTCTTCCTTCTGCAGCCCGGTCGCCTCCTGCAGTTCTTCCATATTCGGCTCCCTGCCGTAAGTTCCCGTAAACGCTTCCGCCGCCTGCCTGATCCGGTATCCATTTTCCTTGAGGCTGCGGGATACCTTGATCATCCCGTCGTCCCGCAGGAAACGTTTGATTTCCCCGGTAATTAACGGCACGGCATAGGTTGAAAACTTTACCTCATACCCCGTATCAAACTGATCCACCGCTTTGACAAGCCCGATACATCCGATCTGAAACAGATCCTCCGCATCGTATCCTCTGTTAAGGAAACGCTTGACGATAAAACGGACCAGCCCCAGATTGGATTCAATAACCGTATCTCTCGCCTGTTTATCGCCCTTTTTCGCCCGTATCAACAATTCCGTCGTAGGGTCCATAGGCTACTGCCCGCCTATCTGTTTACTCATGTAAACGGTTGTGCCCTTCCCCGGCTCCGATTCCACATACAGTTCATCCATAAACGCTTCCATAAAGGCAAATCCCATACCGGAACGCTCCAGCTCCGGTTTCGTCGTAAACAGCGGTTCCATCGCTTTTCCGATATTCTCGATGCCCACTCCCCAATCTTCTATTTTTATATGTAAGCCGTTTCCCTTCAGATATGCCTCCACCAGGATTTCCCCGTCCGTGCCGCGGGATTCATAGCCGTGGATAATGCTGTTGGTCACGGCTTCGGAAACCGCGGTTTTCACATCGTCCACCTCCTCAAGCACCGGATTGAGCTGGGTCATAAACGCCGCCACGGCAACCCTGGCAAATCCCTCGTTCTGCGGCAGCGGCACAAAGGTCAGCTTCATCCTGTTGTCTGCTTCTTCCATATCCTGCTGCCACTGGTTATTCCATACCTCATTTTGCTTCACCATCTTTTTCCTCCTAATCGACGATTTCTATCATATCTTTTAATCCCGAAAGCAACAGTATCTTGCGGATGCGCGGACTGGCATGCACCGCAATGACCCTGCCTCCGATGCAGGAAACCTTTTTGTAACGCCCCGCAATGACCCCGATGCCGGAGCTGTCCATAAACCGCGTTTTTGAAAAATCAAAGATGACGTTCTGCGCCCGGCACGTCAGCAGATATTCGTCGGCGCCCTCCCTGATCGTTTCCGCGCTGTGATGGTCCATTTCCTCCGGCATTGCAATTTTGAGGCAGTTATCCTTTAGCGTAAACATTTCTTCCATTTTCCTTTCCTCCTTTTACCGCTTTAACAGGGCGTCCCGCTTCGACCGCCCTATATAAAAAATAGAAAAATATGCACAAGAAAAAAGAGAACATTTTTATCATGTCCTCTTTTGTAAGTTTTATTCCTGTTTTGTTATATTTTGTAATATCCTGTCGATCGGTCCGGGCTTTTCCTTATTCTCCCTGACCGTTCCCCTGCGTGGGGTTCGCCTGGTTCGCCGTATTTGTCTGGTTCGTCGTGCTCGTCTGATTCGTCGTATTCGTCCGGTTCATCGTGTCCTCTTCGTCTTCTTCCTGATCGTTATTGTCTACGGTAACAGCGTCGGCAATATTGCGCTCCGCCATATCGGCATATTCGGAATCCGGGAAGTCAAGGACAAGCTGGTTATACAGCTCAGAAGCCTTATCCATATCCTCCGCATCCTGATAGGTTTCTGCAAGGGTATAGAGGATTTCCGGATCTTCGTTGTTAAAATACCACGCCTTCTCCAGCATCAGGACCGCATTGGAATAATCGCCCTGATTTTTTAACGCCACGCCTTCTTCAAAACAATCGCTGGCAATCTCTCCGCCGACCTGCAGCATCAGTTCCTCGTAAAGTCCCCGATATGCTTCCGACGCTTCGTTTTCCACATAGGTCTTGTCAATCGCGTATAAGCGGTCCGACAGCGCGTCCAGATCCTCGGGATCGTTGATATAATTCTGCGCGGTTTCCAACAGACCGTCCACCGTCTGCAGCGCTCCGCCCTCTCCGGTATAAGACGCTACCTGCTCCTGCAGCTTGGTATTTTCGTCGGTCAGCGCCGATACCCGCTGTTCCAGATCCGTGATCTGCGCCGTCTTTTCATCGGAATTTTCGCTGATCTGCTTTAATTGCTCCGTCAGGTCCGCCTTTGCCGACTGCACTCTGGAAGGCACCACCAGGAAAAAGCAGACCGCAAGCCCGATGACAATGCCGATCACGATGTTGAGCACCGTATTGGCTCCCACCACGGGCGCGCCCGTACTTCTGGGCTGGATAATCGTCTCGTTTCCGCTCTGGTACGTAATCACATCCGCCGCATTTCCCGCTCTTTTCTTTTTGGCGGCGGTCGTTTCGTCCCCTTCCAGCATAATGTTTACTTCTTTCAGATAACGCAGCGTCGTCGTGTTGTTGACGTCTATTTTGAGGCACTTTAACAAAATGCGCTGCGCCCGCTCCCATTCTTCATTGTTGATATACAAAAGCGCCAGTAACTGGTGCGCCTTTACAAATCTGGGATTTAAGGAAACGACCTTTTTCAACTGAATGATCGCAAGGTCCCTGCTGTCCGAATTGCAATAAGCAAGCGCCTGATTATATTTTTTAACGGTCTGGTTGATCGTATCAAGCTGGGTCTGGTTGGACTGGATATCGTTGATATAATCGTCCGCAATATTTTTCTGCGGGCGTATGTTTTTGCTGATGACCCATTCGCTCAGCGCCGCGACGGTTTCGCCCATTTCAAAATATACAAGTCCCAGCAGGTTTCTTGCTTCCACATGATTTTTATTAAACTTCAACGCCTGCCGCAGGCTGACAACCGCCCCCGACAAATCCCGCACGCCCGCCTTTTGCAGTCCTTCATTATAGAACCTGTTGGCAATGTGCATAATCTTCTTATATACAGTTACATCTGCGCCGCAGCCCGTACAGAAATCCTTATCTGACAGTTCGCAGCCACATTGATAACATATCATGGCAATACTCCTATCCTATCCGTTCCGTACTATTTTTCCTCTTCCTTTGTTTCCTTAATGACATTTACCAACAAATCCGCCATATCCGTCAAATCCTGATTGTATATGGCTTCCTCCGCCTGCTCGATCTCCAGGCTCGGATGAAATTTCTTCAACTCTTCCTCAAAATTGATCATGTTGCTTCCTCCTTAACACAGCCTTCATACAGCCGACCAAATATAACGAACCCACGATAAAGACCGCGTCCCCGGGATTTTTCCACAAAAGGCATTGCTTCAGCCCTTCCTCCGCTCCCCTCATATAGCGGACGTCCCAGCAGTCATATCGGGAAAAATGTGCTTCCAATTCGGCAAGGGTCGTTCCCCTCGCCTCTTCCATTTCCACTACTGCGGCATGAGAAAACAATCCGCTCTCTCCCAGCATGGAAATCATCTGTCCGTAATCCTTATCCTCCACCGCCGAAAAACACAAAATCCGTTTTCCTTCCACTTCCATAGCGCCGACCGACTCCAAAAACGCCTCTATGCCGTTTTCATTGTGGGCGCCGTCAAAATACACGTCGGGAAGCACCTCTTCCATCCTGCCTTCCCATACCGTAGCGGCGATTGCATGTCTGATTTTATCCGCCGACAGCGGTGTCATATTGTGCTTTTCTTCAAACAATTCAAAGGCGCGCAGCGCCAACGCCGCATTTTCAACCTGATACAGCGCATTTGTGGACGCAGTAAGACTAATATAATTATAATATCGGGATTTATAGGAAAAATCAATGCTTTTATGTTTTATTTTTTCTACAGAATACTCCTTTTTTGTCAACGGTACGGAAACAGCGCCCGTTTCGGCGCATTTGCTTTCGATTACCGCCGATACGCTCTTTACCTTATCCGGATATGTGACAAGCGTGTCGCTTTTGATGATGCCCGCTTTTTCCCCTGCGATCTCCTCTTTTGTATTTCCGAGGTACTTGCAATGATCCAGTCCGATCGCCGTAATGACGCAGACGTCTTTTCTATCAAAGACGTTGGTCGCGTCCAGCCTGCCTCCCAGACCCGTTTCCAGCACAAGCACTTTGACCTGTTCCTTTTCAAAGATATCCATTCCCATCAGAAATAAGAACTCAAAAAAAGTCGGATAAGAAATTCCTTCCTTTCCCGCCGCATCCGCAATCCTTTTTACATATCCGAAGCTTTGCATAAAAAGGTCGTCGTCCACGGGCTTTGCGTTAATCAGAAATCTTTCGTGCATGGTGACCAGATGGGGGGATATAAAACCTCCCACCCTGCAGCCGCTTTCCCTGCAAAGGCTTTGCAGATAAGCGCAGACGCTCCCCTTTCCGTTGGTGCCCGCCACATGGATTTTGGGAATCTCTTTCCCCGGATTGCCCATCCGCTCCAGCAATCCCGCCGTATGCTCCAGGCTGTTCTTGGACGTAAATTTGGGCAGCTCATATAAAAAACGCTCCGCCGCCCGGTAATCTTTTATCTCGCCTTCCGTCATTTCCTTTTCTCCGTCTTTCCTCACGCAGCTTTCTCTCTTACCCGAACGCAGCCGCCGCGTCAGTTCTTCACAATCACGCTGCCTGCGATCATGCCCGAAATATTGCGGTACTCCATATACATCGTGTTGTTTTCCACAGGCATCCGGCACTGGTCGATGCAAATGACGGTTCCTTTATACAGGTTGCCGTCGATGCGGATCTTGGCTCCTTTGGATTTTTCGATATCGCGCAGTACCCTTGCCGTCCTGTCGCGGTTTTCGCCTGTTTTTTCATCCAGCTTCCGCTTTTCTTCCTGCAGCGATTTCAGCCGCTTTTGCATCGCGGCGGAGATACCGCCCGCCGCCTTTACCTTGACCTCTATGGTTTTTACTTCCTGAATCAGCGCTTCCAGCTCCGCCTTTAAATCTTCCTCTTCTTTCTGGAGCTTTCTCTGCTGTATCAAAAGATCGGGCAGCACGCCCGCATGTACAATCGTCTTTACTTCCACATCGTTTCCGAGCTCTTTGCAGTCGATCCCCCTGGCGCCATGGACGTTACCGCCGATCAGTGTGCCCTTCCTGCCGGTCAGGATTACCTTACCCTCCGCCTGAATCTGGGAGTTTAGAATAATGTTCGCTTCCACATTTCCTCCCGCCTTTACCTGAGTATGCTCGATAAAGTCGGCAAACAGAGTGCCTCTGCACATAACGACCGCCTTTTGATTGCCCTGAATCCCCCGCTTTAAAATGATATCGCCGCCCGCCGTCAGGTTAGCCGCTTCCACGGTTCCCTCAATGGTCAGGCTCTTTCCCGCGCGGATTACCGTTCCTGCTTCCACATTCCCGGAAATCAGAACGTCTCCGTAAAATTCCACCTTGCCGATAATCTGATCCACGTCCCCGCTGATCTGGTGGATGTTGTTTAAGGTAATCTTCCCGTCCTTATACTCCACCTTGCCCTCCTGGGCGGCAAGATACACGTTTTCGTCTTCGGAATCCCTCACGATCCCCTTGCCCTGTAAGGGCGGCAGATTTTTTACGGGACTTACGGGTATCTCAAAGCCTCTGACGTCTTTGCCGGGCGTTCCTTCTTCCATGGGATGGTATTTGGCAAGCACGGTTCCTTTCCTGACATTGTTGATCATGTTCATGCTCTGATAATCCACCGAGCCGTCCTCTCTGATCTTCGGTCGTCTGGTATTGCCGTTTAAATCAAAGAAATATTCATAATAGCCGTCCTTTCCCTCTATGGGCGCGACAGCTTCCGCCACCTTGATTTCTCTTTCATATACCTTCTTTTTTGCCATGGCAATGAGGTTGTCCTCATTGATTCCCGCCGTTACCTCATGCTCATGCAAAAGTTTTACCAGCTCTTCCTTCGTATAAGAGCTTCCGTCCTCCCTGGGCATCAGGTAAAGCCACGCCTGCCTGTCGTCTTCCGTAATCCTGACATAGGTCTGCGTCTTGTCATATAAGTCAAACAGGGAATCCCCATCGCCGACTCCATGAAAACCGTTTGTCATGTTTTTATCATACGCCATAGGGATTCCCTCCTTTATGCTTTGCCGTCAGTCTGCATTATGCCGCAGCCGGTCTGCAATTATTTTAACGCTGCAAGCCTCTCCTGCACCTGTTTCATCATCTGGGTATACTTGGCGAGCTTGTTTTTCTCTTCCTCCACCTTCGCAGCGGGCGCCTTGCTCACAAACCGCTCGTTATTCAGCATACCGTTGCTGCGGGCAATTTCGCCCTGCAGACGCTTCTCTTCCTTTTCCAGCCTTTCAATTTCCTGTTTGATATCCACAAGCTCCGCAAAGGGCATATAGACGGAAGCGTTCTCGATCACTACGCTGACCGCGTCGTCCGCAATGCCGGTCTTGTCGCTTTGAACGATTACCTCGGAGGCATAAGCAAGGGGCGCGAAGAACAGCTTTCCTTCCTCAAAGATCGACGCGACCTCCGCTTTGTCCGTTACCACATATACCTGCGCTTTTCTACTGGGCGGTACGTTCATGCCGGTACGCACGTTACGTATCCCGCGGATCGCCTCTTTCAAAACTTCAATTTCCTTTTCTTCTTTGGCAAACGCTCTCTGCTCGTCGGCTGTGGGCCAGGACGAAATCATAATGGATTCCTCCTCCGACTGCAGCGTGCAGAAAATCTCTTCCGTAATAAACGGCATATAGGGATGCAGCAGCTTCAACGCGTCAATGAGAACCGTCTTTAAGGTATAAAGCGCAGCGTTCTGGCTGTCCGCATCGTCGCTGTTGTAAAGTCTCGGTTTTACCATTTCAATATACCAGTCGCAGAACTCGTCCCAGATAAAATCATATACCTTCTGTACCGCAATACCCAATTCATATTTTTCCATATTGTCGGTCACTTCTTTAACCAGATTGTTCAGCTTGCTGATGATCCATTTATCCACAGGCTCCAGATGCTCTTTTGCATCCTCCGGGATTTCCTTGCCCTCCATATTCATCAGAATGAAACGGGAAGCATTCCATACCTTGTTGGCAAAGTTGCGGGAAGCCTCGACTCTTTCATAATAGAAACGCATATCGTTGCCCGGTGCGTTGCCGGTAATTAACGTCAGCCGCAAAGCGTCCGCGCCATACTGATCAATGATCTCCAGCGGATCAATACCGTTGCCGAGGGACTTGCTCATCTTGCGTCCCTGGGAATCCCTGACCAGACCGTGAAACAGCACGGTCTTAAAAGGCTTCTCTCCCATCTGCTCATAACCCGAGAAAATCATGCGGATTACCCAGAAGAAAATAATATCGTATCCGGTTACCAGTACGTCTGTGGGATAGAAATATTTCAGATCCTCAGTCTGCTCCGGCCAGCCCAATGTGGAGAACGGCCATAAAGCGGAGGAGAACCAGGTATCCAGCGTATCGGGGTCCTGGGTAAAATGGGTGCAGCCGCATTTCGGGCAGACCGAAGGCATTTCCTTCGCCACTACGGTCTCGCCGCACTCGTCGCAGTAATAAGCGGGAATCCGGTGTCCCCACCAAAGCTGTCTGGAAATGCACCAGTCGCGGATATTGTCCGTCCAGTTAAAATATGTTTTCTGCATACGTTCGGGAACCAGCTTGATTTCTCCGTTCTTTACGGCTTCCACCGCAGGCTTGATCAGCTCGTCCATTTTGACGAACCACTGTTCCTTGACCATGGGCTCCACGGTCGTCTTGCATCTGTCGTGAGTGCCTACGTTATGGCTGTAATCCTCGATCTCTACCAACAGCCCCTGTCTGTCCAGCTCCTTTACGATCGCTTCTCTCGCCTCGTAGCGGTCCATGCCTTCATAAACGCCGCCGTTTGCATTGATCGTCGCGTTATCGTTTAAAATATTGATAATCTCCAGATTGTGGCGTTTTCCTACCTCAAAGTCGTTGGGGTCATGACCGGGCGTAATCTTAACGACGCCGGTACCAAATTCCATATCTACATAGGTATCCTCTACAACGGGAATCGGTTTGTTGACAATGGGAAGCCAAACCTGTCTGCCGTGCAGGTAAGTATATCTTTCATCATCGGGATGAACCGCCACCGCGGTATCGCCGAGCATGGTCTCGGGTCTCGTGGTCGCAAATTCCAAAAACTCCGTAGTGCTGGGCTTGCCGTTTTCATCTACCAGCGGATATTTGATATGCCAGAAGTGACCCGCCTGATCCTCATATTCCACTTCCGCATCGGAAATGGAGGTATTGCAGACAGGGCACCAGTTGATGATCCTGGCTCCCTTATAAATCCAGCCTTTTTCGTGCATTTTGCAGAAAACCTCGGTAACCGCCTTATTGCAGCCCTCGTCCATGGTAAAACGTTCCCTGTCCCAGTCGCAGGAGGACCCCAGCTTCTTTAACTGCTCGATAATCCTTCCGCCGTATTCCTTCTTCCAGTCCCAGGCGCGCTCCAAAAAGCCCTCTCTGCCCAAGTCATGCTTATCAATGCCCTCTTCCTTGAGCTTCTCGATGATCTTAACCTCGGTGGCGATGGAAGCATGATCCGTACCGGGCTGCCACAGCGCGTTGTAGCCCTGCATCCGCTTAAAACGGATCAGAATATCCTGCATCGTATTGTCCAGTGCATGTCCCATATGAAGCTGTCCCGTAATATTCGGCGGGGGAATGACGATGGTAAACGGTTTTTTGCTGTAATCCACTTCCGCGTGGAAATACTTCTTCTCCAGCCATTTTTCATAAATACGATCCTCCAATCCGTGAGGATCATAGGTTTTTGCCAGTTCCTTACTCATGATGTCCTAACACTCCTTCTATGTTCTTTTTCTATTTTATCCGCTCGATCATTTCATAACACATTCTGCCGTTGTGGTACGGGCACTTCCAGGGCTCTACAATGGGTTTGCGCGTTGCGGGCACTCCATGCTCGTCCACCTCGGACAGCCATTCGGAACCCGGACGCTTGTCTACCAGATTTTCCTTGACATACTCCCAGATCGCGCAAGCCGCATCGGCATAGTCAGTTTTGGCGGCGTCCTTCTGATATTCGTTATAAAATCCGATGATCGCCTCGCACTGAACCCACCAGATACGGAGCTGGTTGTCCACGCCGTTTTCATTTTCACAGACAAGGCTTTTGCCGTCATAGGCAAGCCGGAACACGTTCTGCGCGATATCCGCAGTCATGGAAGCGATTTTCTGTACATAGCCGGGCTCCAATACGCCATGAAGCACCTCAAGACCGCGGTCGATCAGCCATGCAGCCTCAATGTCATGTCCGTAGGAATGCAGATCAATCAGGCTTTTGTAGGAATCATCGAAAAATACTTCCAGCCTGTGCCTTTCCGGATGATAAACGTCCTCATAAAAACGGTCCAAAATCTCCTTCAGCTTCTGCGCCACCCTCTCGTCCTTTGTGACCCGGTAAAGCTCCGTATAAGCTTCAAACACATGCAAAAGGGTATTCATGGTCCTGGTGGCGATCACGCCGTTTTCCGAAAGCTTCTCGTTGGATTCCGGCTTGAAATCCACCGTAAACGCTTCCAGATAACCGCCTTCGTCCCTGCAGGTATTCTCGATTAAGTCAAACAGCTCAAAGGCAAGTTCTTTCGCTTCTTCCTTCCCGCTTGCTTCATAGTAAGAAGAAAGCGCATACACCGCAAACGCCTGGTTATAAGTATGCTTCGTGGAATCAAAGACGGAACCGTCATAATTTAACGACCAGTATACGCCTCCGTTTTCCCTGTCAAAACAATATTTTTTCATAAATTCATAAGCGTGGTCCGCATAGGGCAGGAGCGATTGATCCTGCAGCCGCGTCACTCCGTTTGAAAAAAACCACAAAATCCTGTTATTCAGAATGCAGCCCTTGACGGCTTTCCTGTCCAAATGCAGGTCAAAATCCAACAGCCCGTAATAGCCGCCGTATTCCTCGTCCTTTAACCCTTCCCAGAAAGGAATAATCGCAGTATACAAATGATTTTTGATATCTTTGCTCAAATCCGTATAGCTCATACCGTTTCCCTCGCTTTATCAATAAAATAAATCCGCAAACAGTATATCACAAACTGTCTGCGGATACCATAATTTTCTTTTATCCGTATACCTTTTTCCCTATATTTTATTCAATTATTTCGTTTTTTATCGTTTTGCCGCTTTTTGCAGCTCTTCGGATATTTTTACCATATCCTCCGTACAGTTGTCAAAAAACAACCTGAATCCCCGGCAGAAACGGTTGATATAAGTATCCGTTTCCTCTTCCCGCCTGCGGTTTCTCTGGCACCCGCTACGACAAAGGGAAAAGTATTTGCAGCTAAGACATGTCTCGCTGATCTTTTCGGATTCCTCCAAAAAAAGGATTTCCTTCCGCTTTTCTTCCAGAACCGGCAGCCTGTCGCGGTTAAAATTGCCGAGACAATATTCGTCCAGCATATAAAAATCACAGGGATAGACACTGCCGTCCGCTTCCACCGCATATTGTCTGCTGCATACGCCGGCGTGGGCGCACGCTTCCGGCACCATTCCCATCAGCTTCTGGATATAATTTTCAAACTGCCTGATATAGACCTGTTCTCCCTTTTCCCAGTCCGAATACCAGAGCCGGAACAGCCTGACCAGGAACTGACCGTACAAAGGCGCGGACAGGGCGCAGCCGCCGCCGCCGTTTGCACTCCCGCCATCCGCACCGCCGCCGTCTGCGCCTGCAGGCTCCATACAGGCAATGTACTGCTGGTATTTCCATCCCATTTTTTTATAAAAACCATAGACGGCTTCCACATTTTGCGCCACCGCTTCCGTCACGACGGTCAGAATATTATATTCCACCCCGTAGCGGTCAAACAGCCGCGCCGCCCTTAATACCGCTTTAAAGGTGTCTCCTCCGTTTTGGTCGTGTCTGTGCAGATCATGGGTCTGCCTGACGCCGTCTACGGACAGCCCTGCCAGAAACCCGTTCCTTGCAAGAAAGGCACACCATTCCTCATCGATGCAGTATCCGTTGGTCTGTATGGAATGAAAAACCGGCACATGATTTTTATTGTACTGCTTTTCGTATTCTATAAACTTTTCAAAAAACGCAATTCCGCGCAGGGTAGGCTCTCCGCCCTGAAAGATATAATAGACGCTTTCCTTTGCCCCGGTCAGCGTTTTACGTATGATGTTTTTTAAAGTGTCTTCGGTCATAAAACCGTAAGACGCCTGCCTGCGCTTTTCCATCTCGTCGCAATAGAAGCAATAGTCGCATTTCATATTACACATGCCGGAAGCCGGCTTTATCATTACAACCAAAGGGCTCATACCATTCCCTCCCTGTCATGCAGACCGCCGCGCAAACGTTCATACGGGCTGTAGCGCAGGCTGTCATGCAAATTTCAAAATATTATATACGCTGATCAGGATCATCATAGCCATAACCAGGATAAAAAGCCTGTCCACCGTTTTCTCCTTCAGGCGTCCGTTTAAAAAGCGTCCGGCTATTCCGCCGAGGATTCCTCCCAAGATCATAACGCAAAGAACCGTTATATCAAAATCGGGAATATTCCCCGATACAAGACCGGTCACGAGATTCGTGCACTGGGAAAAAAAGATGATGTAAAGGGAGTTTTCCGCCGCGCTTTTGGTCGGCATGGAGAAAAAATAAAACAATACCACCAGATTCAGCGGACCTCCGCCGATCCCCAAAAAGGAGGACAACATGCCCAATACAAAGCCTAACAGGACGCACGCCGCAAAATTTCTGATGTTAAGGGTTTTGACCCTCTCTTTCCGGACGGTGTAAACCAGGGTAAAAACCGTGACGACCAGCATACAGACCGCCTGGATAAGTCCCAGCTTACGTTCGTCGCCGAAAAGCCCCAGAACAGCCGTCATCATATTTTTCCCGGCAATTCCCCCCGCTGCCGCACCTACAGCAAGGGGAAAGCTGATCTTATGATCTACATGGGATTTTCCGCCGAAGCGGCTCTTTAACACCGAATAGGTCGTCATGGACAAAACCGTACATCCGGACAAAAAACTGATCGCCGACGCATCCAGCACGCCAAAGGCGTCCAACAGCGGCTTGATGATAATGCCGCCGCCGATTCCGCAGATGCCTCCCAAAGCCGAAGCAAAAAAGCAAATCAGAAAAAACAAAAGTAACATAGGCTCCCTTTCCCGTTAATCCTCAAAATCCTGGAGGCGGGGGTTTAAACAGGTCAGCCTGTTAATCCTTGCCCCTTCCGGTTTCGGCACTCTGGAACCGTATTTTAAGATCGGATCATTGGTCTGTTTCATCCAGTTTTCCAACCTGACAGACAAATCGTTATAGACATCGGCGTATTTTTCGTTATCGGTAAGATTTTCTCTTTCGTAGGGGTCCAGCCACAGGTCAAACAAATATTCCTTAACCCGCTTTTTCTCAAGATAGCCGTTTTCCACAAGGAAATCCTTGCTGATCGCCTCGTCAATATTTGCGGGAACGATGCCGTTATGATAATCAAAGAGCCGGATCAGCTTATAGCGTTCCGTGCGGATACAGCGTTTCGGCTCATATGCCGCATGATAGGTCACTTCCGAATAGATTTCATCCCGGATCTTTTCTTCCTTTCCTTCCATAAACGGCAGGATGGATCTGCCCGCAACCCACGGCGGAACCGGTATTCCCGCAAGCTCGCAGACCGTAGGGAAAACGTCCAACTGGGACATCAATGCGTCCGTCGCCTTTCCCTTTCTCGGATTTCCCGGATAGTCCATGATAAACGCCACGCCGATTCCCGTATCGTACAGGGTACATTTCATTTTGGGAAAAGCAATCCCGTGATCCGTAGTCAGAATGATCAGCGTATCCCGGCGCAATCCCGTCTCCTCAAGGCAGGTCATGATTTCTTCAAAACAACGGTCCACCACTTTTACGGACTCGCAGTAATCCGCCATATCCCGCCTGTTTGCATCGCAGTCATAAAGCGGAGCCGGTACCGTTAAATAATCCGGGTTGATCTCCTTATCCGCCTTGGGATATTCCCGATGGGTATTGAACCATCCCATGGAGAGAAAGAAAGGTTTTCCGCCCTCTTCGCTCCTTCTTCTTAAAAACCCGCAAGCCTCTTTGGTATTGTCATAATCCCAGTCTTCCATGCTTGCTTCCGTCCGGTCCATGTTAAAATCCTGGCTGCCCACGATCTCGTCATAGCCGATCATATGATAATCCGGCGCTTCATGCTGAATCCCGCACAAAGCCGTGTAATATCCGTTTTTTCCAAGATAATTGGCAAGATGATGATTGTAATCGTTCAGTTGAAAGCCCCTGCTTGCCAGTCCCTGCATTCCGTTTTCGTGGGGACAATATCCCGTCAGCAGCCCCGCCCTGCTTGGCGAGCAGGTAGGTCCGGCACAATAGCACTGTCTGAATACGGTCGCCTCTTTTGCAAATTTCATGATCGCGGGGGTAGGAACGTTATAGCCGTAGGGACTGAAATATCTGCCGCTGTCATGTGTGTGCATATATATGATATTCATGTATTTTCACCTCTTTTTCCGCTCTGTACCTTTTACCACCATTTGATCAGATTGGTTACCTTATTTCTCATTTCGATAAAGCTTGCTTCCGTTACATTTCGGGGGAACGGGAGCGGATTTTCAAAATCCTCCTTGACCTTGGTCGGTTTATTGGTCAGGACCATAATACGCTGGCTCATATATACCGCCTCTTCGATATTATGGGTAATAAAAATAATCGTCGTCCTGGTTTCCTGCCAGATCCGGATCAGCTCGTCCTCCAGCTTGAAGCGCAGCTCCAGATCCAGTTGTCCATAAGGCTCGTCCATCAAAAGCAGGTCCGGCTCCACGGCAAAAGCGCGGGCAATGGAAACCCTCTGCAGCATACTGGCGGACAGCTGTTCCGGATAATAATCCGCGAACTTCTCCATTCCAACCATTTTCAGTACCTGCTCCGTTCTTTCTTTTATTTTTGCCTTGGAAAATTTCCGTATCTTCATGCCGAATTGAATATTTTCGCGCACTGTCAGCCATGACATGGTAGAGTACTCCTGCATGATATAGGCAATGCTGTGTTTTTTCAGGTCCACTTCTTCTCCGTTAATGAGGATTTCTCCGGAGTCGATATCATAAAGCTTGACCAGACTGTTTAAAAAAGTCGTCTTTCCGCAGCCGGTAGGACCTACGATACATAAAAAATCTCCGTCGTTTACCTGAAAGGAAATATCATCCAGAACTTTCAGCTTTCCAAAGCTCTTGGTCAAATGATTCACTTCCACTTTGCTCATATCAGTCACCTCACTTTGTTATCTCTACATGTTTGCTGATCTCTTCCCTTAATTTCAGGAATTCCGGGGACATATTGTCCCTGGGTCTTTTCAGATCGATGGTAAACTCATTTCTTACTACCGTCGGACAGTTGGACAAAAGGATAATACGGTCCGCAAGATAGATCGCTTCTTCAATATTGTTCGTTACAAAAATGACCGTCCTCTTATCCTGGCTCCAGATTCTCTCCACTTCTTCCTGCATCAGATAACGGGTCTGGGCGTCCAGATGCCCGAAAGGCTCGTCCATCAGCAGGACGGAAGGATTGTTGCAGTACGCCCTTGCAATTCCCACCCTCTGACGCATTCCGCCTGACAATTTAATGGGATAGCTCTTTTCAAATCCGGTCAGACCCACCAGATCAATATAATGTTTCGTCCGTTCTTTTCTTTCTTTTTTGGGCACTCCCATCATTTTAGGTCCGAACTCCACATTTCCCGTAACGGTCAGCCAGGGGAAAAGCGCCGTTTTCTGATAGACAACGCCCCTTTCCGGATCGGGCTGCGTGACGGTTTTTCCGTTTACGGTTACCTCGCCGCCGCTTACCTGATCCAGACCGGCGATGAGATTGACAAGCGTCGTTTTTCCGCACTGACCGGGTCCTAAGATTACTACAAATTCATTTTCCGCCACATGGAGCGTAATGTTTTTCAGCACTTCCGCCTTTTCGTTTCCGTTGAAAAAGGATTTGGATACGCTGTCACATTGAATCATATATTTCGTTTCTATTTTCCCTGAATGTTCCATGCACACAATCCCCTTTCTAATAATCTGAGTAAGGAAGCAAGGATCAGCCCCACAAGTCCGATAGAGATCATTCCCGCCAGGATCTGAACCGTATTTCCGCTTTCCATGCCGGTAGTAATGATCCATCCGGCTCCTTCATTAGCACGGATCATCTCCGCCGCAATAACCGCCATCCAGCTTGAAGATAAGCCTACCTGCAGTCCTGCAAAGATCTGCGGAACCGAAGCGGGCAGCGTGATGTAAAAGAATATCTGCACCGGCTTTGCTCCCAGCATCTTCGCCGCGCCCACCAGCGTCGGATCTACCTGACTGGCTCCCGCATAAGCGTTTAATATAATGCTGACGATGGCGCTGACGCAGATGATAAAATATTTAGAAGATTCTCCGATGCCGAACCAAAGGATCGCCAAAGGAATCCATGCAAGTCCGGGAATCGGTCTTAACAATTCAAAAATCGGTTTGATAATCGCTTTGCCCGTTTTGGAACATCCCATAATAATTCCCAGAGGAATGCCTATGATGCAGGCGAGAAAATATCCTACAAATACCCTCTTTAAGCTGGCGAGAATATGTAACGGCAGGATCTTGCTTCCGATACTTTCCACCATGGATTTTCCGATGAATGCAAATACATCAATGGGCGACGGCATAACCGTTTTTAAGGAAGTATAACTGACCGCAAGCTGCCAGACCAGCAGAAGCCCCGCCAGTGATATGCAGAAATAAACGACCGTTTCTGCTTTGGAATTTTTAAATTTTTTCGTCATTTATTCCGCCCTCCTTTGACCAGTTTCTTTTCCAGCGTTTCCAGGATAAAGGTCAGAAGCGCGCCGACCAGACCGATTGTAATCATGCCTACCATGATATTATCCGCCTTGCCCACCATACGGTTCATCTGGATCATATAGCCCAGACCTTCCGTGGAAGCAAGCATCTCCGCCGCTACCAAAGCCATCCAGCTTGCGCCCAGCGAAACCTTTAAGCCCGCAAAGATCATGGGAAGCGCCGAGGGGATTCCTACCTTTATCAGGGTTTCAAAATTTTTTGCTCCAAATGTCCTTGCCACCCAGACATGGACGGAATTAGTCTGCTTTATGCCCGTATAAGCATTGATAATGCTCGGTGTAACCGCAGATACAAATATGACTGTTGCTTTTGCCTTCATTCCGATTCCCAGCCATAAGATCATTAACGGAATCCAGCCGACAGGAGGTATCGGGCGGATCAGATCGAAGATCGGTTTTACGATCAGATCCACTTTTCTGTACCACCCCATCAAAATACCTAACGGCACTCCGATGACAACCCCCAGCAGATAGCCGCATAATGCAACCTTCAGGCTGGCGACCAGATGGGTGAGAAGAGTCCCCCCATCCGGCGTCTTAACCGTCAATTTTCTTATGAAAGCCTGAGCCACTTTAACAGGACTGGGGAATGTACTGGACGGAAACAACCGGAACACATCCGTTATCAGATACCAGATGGTCAGAAATACCGCCACGGAAGCAACAGATATTAAAGTATATTTCAGTTTTTTCTCTTTCATAATGATTGCCTCTTATCATTCTGTTTAACAGTTTGTTTAACAGTTTCTTGCCTTGTTCCCACTATTCGTTGAGACCCGCTTCTACCAGGATATCGTTTCTGACATTGTCGTATACCGTATCCCTAAGCTCCTCTTCCAGCTGCTCACTGGAAATATAAAATTCTACCAGCGTGTTTTTAAAGTCCGCGCCAAACTCTCTGGTTCTCATATCCTCTACCCCGTAAAAGGGTTTCTCTTCCAGTTGTCGTCTGGATACCTCCAGATCGATATCCTGTCCGTTCTGCTGGAACCAGTCGGACATCAGGCTTGCCGCATAATCCACATCGTTGTTTAACTTGTCGCCTTCCTCTGCCACGAGAGAAACAAGGGTAACCAAAGCGTCTTTTTTGTTTTCATAAGCGTCTGCGCTGACTACAACCTGCGCCGTAGCGTCAGCCTTGAGGTTTTTCATGGACGCTGCGGATACCCAGCCCTCATCGTCTACAGCCGTATAGGTCTGCGGGGAACGGGTTGCTAAAATATCGCCTTCTCCCGTTTTAAACGCCTGATATGCCTGGGCATATTCCATGGGCACAAAGGTTACGTCATCCATGGTCAGTCCGAAAACATCCAGATATTTTGTTACTTCAAACTGCGATAACGTACCGGCGGGACACAGGATCGTCTTTCCCTTTACGGTCTCCGCGCTGCCTAAAACGTCGGGATAATCCGGATTTTCGCCTTTTACCTGGGCAATATCGCTTTCCGCTCTTACAATCAGGTCGATCGCCACCGTGTCCGTGCAAATTTCACAGATCATTTTGGAATCATTGTTTGCAAGGGAAAATACCGCGGCTGAACCGATAAAGGAAACATCCAGCTCTCCTGCCGCCATCGCTTCATTCATGGGCGCTCCGGTGGAAAAGCTGATCAGTTCAATCTCAATACCGTTTTCCTTATCCGCCCCGTTGTTGACAGCGTCTACTACGGGAAGCGCCGTCATCGCCGAAAGAACCCCGACTCTCAGCTTATGATTTTCATCAATCTGCGCGGAGTCCGTCGAATCCGTCTGTTCGCCCTCCTTTTCGGCAGTTTCTTCCGTTTCCGGAGCGCTTTCCGTCGTTTCCCCGCCGCTGTTGCCGCCATCGCCGTTGCTGCCGCATCCAACCAGCGTCGTTACACCCAGTGCCGCTACTAAAATAAATGCCAATACCTTCTTCATAGGCTCTCCTTTCTAATCAATTTAAAATTGATTGCTGCTTTTTGTGATGATCTAATGGTATCATTTGCGGGCTCGTGTGTCAATAATTTAAAATCTCTTTTTTGGGTTTTTGCGTTTTTTTGCCTTTTTAGACAAAAAACCCAGGTTTTATTTGTGAATTATTCATATTTTTATCTGTTTTTTAGGAAGAAACGCTTGCGATACTCGTGTGTCATATAGTATAATAGTCTCACGGATCTGATCATAGAAAGGATTTTACAATAAACTTGACATATCTTATGAAATTTGTAAAATTTAGTATAGAAAAATACAAGGAGAGGGTATTATATGGCTATTACCATGCAGGAGCTTGCCGAAATGGCAGGCGTCTCACGTTCTACGGTGGACCGCGCATTAAACGACAGGGGGCGCGTCAATTCCAAAACCAAGGACCGTATCTGTCAGTTGGCGGAAACTATGGGGTATGAGCCCGATCTTGCCGCTAAAACCCTGGCAACCAAAAGCAAAATTTTTAAGATCGGCTGCGTCCTCAACTCCAGCGGCAATTTATTCTTTAAAGATGTTGAAAAAGGGATTCTCGCCGCCGGGTCCGAGTTAAACAGCTTTAATCTCCAGATCGTTATTAAAGCGGTAGAACAGTTGAGCGTTTCCTGCCAGCTTCAGATGATCGACGCTCTGATGGAAGAAGACGTGCAGGCGATCGCCATCACGCCTCTAAACGATCCCGCCATCGCCCGCCGACTCAACGAGCTGATTGAGGACGGAATCGCCGTTGTAGCGCTGACCGCCGATATCACAGGCGTAAACTATCTGTCCTATGTAGGCTGTAATCATGTAAAGAGCGGCAAAATCACCGCCAATATCGCAGGGCTGATCGCAAAACCGGACGCAAACATTTTATTTGTGCTGGGCTCCACCACCCTGCTCGGACATAACCAGCGCCTCCTGGGTTTTCAGACGGTTCTTGATCAAAACTACGGCGGCATGAAGATCGCAGACGTCATCGAAAATCAGGATGATGATTTCGTTTCCTACAATAAAGTCTATAATTACCTCTCGCAGAATCCGGAAATCGATCTGGTGGTATTCGCCGCAGGCGGAAGCAACGGCGGCATCCGCGCTATTCTGGACCTTCACTACTCATGTAAAATTATAGCTTTCGATCTGATGGAGCACAACAAGCAATATCTGGAACAAGGCGTGGTTTCCTGCGTACTCTGCCAGGAACCCTATACCCAGGGCTATCAGGCAATCAGGATACTTTCCAATTACCTGACATTGGGCAAGTGCCCCGACTGCGACCGCTACTACACCAAAACCGAAATCCTGGTCCAAAACTCCCTGTAACCCCCGGCGCCCGGAAACCAAAAGCGACACGGAAAGAATCCGGCGCACAAAATGAAAGCCTGATACAAAAAAAACCGGCTCGCCAAAAAGCAAATGCCGATTTGAAAAAGAAACTTGTTACAGCAAAAAAGAGCGCTGCCGCAGCAGGAATTTTACAGATATCAAAGGAAACCTTTATAAAAACGCCGGTACTTAATCCGCGTATTTTGCGGATTTACGTACCGCTGCGTTTTTATAGAGCGAAAGCGTGTTTCCGTGATATCTGTAAAATTCCTGCTGCCAACAACCCTTTTTATTCTATAACTCTCTTTTTATTTTTTCCAAAATCAGAACGCCGACAGACTGACTTCAATCTCCCCCATTCCGCAGTCAATGTCGACGCTGCGGCCGGCGCCGTTGTCAATCCGCTTATGGAGACCGACGCCGGAATAGCTTGATCCGTTCAGTCTGATTTCTCCTGCGCCGCAGCTCATTTCATAATTATAAGCTGTCTGATCCATATTTTCTCCGTAGAAGCTCAATTCTCCCATACCGCACTGCAAGCTTGCGCTGCCGCCTGCAAAGCCGCCGAAAGACGCTTCTCCTACGCCTACGTCAATCATCACGTCTCCTTCCACATAACCCCGTTCTATGCTAATCTCTCCGGCGCCTACACCCGCGTCCAGCTCTTTTGCATTCAGTCTTTCAATCGAGACTTCTCCGCCTCCGACCTTTACGCTGATTTGGTCGGCGTCCAGATAATCCACATCAATTTCTCCGCCTCCGACGGACAATTCCACAAGCTCAAAGGTCATATCCCGGGGCAGATATACGATAATTTCCTCTCCGTCAAAAATCCAGCCGCTTTCATTTCTGATCACAAGCCTTCCGTCGCTGACCGCATAATCGACCCCATAGCTTCCCGAGGAAATCCCGATGCAGTCTCCATTCCCCTGCCGGATCTCAATCTCTCCTTCATCCGCGACGATTTTAACGGTAGTAATCTGATTTTCGGAAACGCTGATTTCCTTCATCCCCGAAAAGCGTGCGAAATCCTCGTTGTCCATTCCGTCTATCGTACCGTGGGAAACCAGCTTTACCCTGCCGAATTTGTAATTTGTCGCGATCTCCTGCATCATACCCACGCCGCCGGCAAGCCCGGTAATCAACATAATGGCAAGCCCCGTAAGCAGGCAGATCAATCCGCCGATTACAAAAAATTTTGTCGATTTTTTCATGCGCCCACCCCCTCTTTTTTACCGAAAACAGAGTGAAAAATATAGGTCAGTCCTTTCCAGATCGCCGGGATCAGAACCGTTACCAGTTTCCAACTGGTAATCAAAAACAGCATGGCAAGACCAATCATAAAAATCGAAAGACCCATGCAGAATACCGAAGCAAGCGGCGTGGCAAACAGCTTCGCGATGCTGATCACAAAAATCACTATCGCTACTGCAAACAAGGCAATCGCCGCAGCCGCAAGACCGACGATCACGCCCAGGATACCGGCAATCACGCCCAAGATGACGCCAAGAGCCCCCGTGACGACGCTGCCCCAGATCGGAACCGTCAGCACCACCGCCAGCACAATCAGGACAACCTGCCAGCCTTCCAGCTTGGATTTTTTCTTTTCTTCCTTCGCCGCGCCCTGTGCGTATCCGCTTTCCCGGTACGCGCCGTCATAGGCGCCGGCATCGCTGCGGCGTTGCTCCCCGCTTCGGGACGTTTCCCCGTCCGCCGTATCCTGCGCGCCGCGTTCGGCAAGTTCTTTTCCCGCCAGCTCCTCCCGGATATTGTGCGCCACCTCTTCGGGCGATCCCAGCGTCCTGATGACTTCCGCCTCGTCCTTATCGGCGTCCTCGAAATATTCCGTATAATAATTCAGCGCCTCTCTTCTCTCCGTATACGGAACGTCGGCGAGCAGCTTCTCCAGACGCTCCAAAAACTCAATCTTATTCATACAAGGCTCCTCCCTCAAAAATGCCGTTAATCTTTCCGGCGTATTCTTTCCAATCCCTTTTATAATGATTCAACTGCGTTATGCCGGAGGACGTAATCCGATAATACCTTCTGTTCCTTCCCCCGCACTCTCTGTCATATACGTCCAAAAAACCGTATTTCTGCAATCTTCGCAATACCGGATACAGGGTGGATTCCGACAAATCAATGACCTGTCTGACCTCCTGCGTAATCTTATAGCCATAGGTTCCCACATCCTCATGGGACACAACGGCTAAGACGATTGCATCCAGCAAAGCGGCGCCCGTATTAAAAACCATAAGCTCTCCTTTCGGCATCTGCCACAACTTCGTCTTTGCCTTCCATTATTTTATTATAAAATGATATAATATTATACATTGTATAATATTGTTGTTATATATAATATATGACGTATAATATAATATGTCAAGTATCTTTTAAAACTCCCCAAAAAATTCCAAAAAAATTCTTCATAAAAAATTCAACTTTTTTCAATTTAGGGGTTTTCAATTCAAATATTTTATGCTATACTCTCTATCAGTGTCGTGGTGTGGCTCAGCTTGGTAGAGCGCTTCGTTAGGGACGAAGAGGTCGCAGGTTCAAATCCTGTCACCGCGATTTTTTCATGCACAAATCACGAAATTTAATTCCAAAATAATCCAATTCATTCTCAAAATCTACTTTTCTTCTTTTTTCTATATAAAATAGAAAGGATAAAGAAGGAGAGTGATTTTGGTGCTTAGAATTGCGATTTGCGACCATGACCGCAATTTTATTTCCTATCTGGAAAAAAGAATCCGAAATATGGTCCCCGATAAGGAACCGGAGTTTACGGAAGCTGGAAACGGCTCGGAGCTTTTTGGCAAACTGCTTTTTCATCCCGGTCCGGACATTTTGTTTTTAAACGTACAGATGCCGGAAACGAACGGTTACTCTCTTGCCATGGAATTTCGCCGGAAATACCCTTCCGCCATTTTAATATTTTGCTCCGATTCGCAGTTTTCCGATCCCAGATTGTTAAAGGCACGTCCTTACCGATATCTGTTAAAAGAATACACAAGCCGCCAGATTGAAAATGAATTGACGGAGATTTTTGAACATTTGCGGCGCACAAGAAAATATTTTTCCATTTGGGGACTCCATGAACGGACCAAATACAGGCTTGCGCCGGACGACGTTTTATACATCTCCATTGCCAAACACGGCTGTATCATCCACCTGTATCCCGGCTCGCCGTCTTTTCGGATCGCAGGCGAAATGACGACCCATACCCGGCTGCAGGATCTGTACGACAGACTTTGCTATTACAAATTTGCCTACGCCCACAACAGCTATATCGTAAATGTGAAATATGTCGTGAAATGCAGCCGGACGGAGCTGCAGTTGATCGACGGGAATGTCCTGACCATTTCCCGGTCGAAAAGAAAAGAATTTGAAGACATTTTCAATAAATATCATACGGAAAGCGGCAATCAAAATAAAGAGCCGCCGCATTTATAATTTCTATACCGATCATGGAAACGCATTTCTCTGATCAATATAAAATTTATAAATGCGGCAGCCCGCTTTAAAATCATTTCCTATAAACGCCCGGTCAGTCCGGTCAGATTAAATTTCCATATTTGCAACCAGCTTCTGTTTCTCCGTTGCAAACTCTTCCTGGGTAATAATGCCGTTATCCAGCAACAGTTTCAGTTTCTTTGCCGCGTTTTCAAACTCTGCAAAGGAGAGCTTTCCGCCCGGCACCGTTCCGGTTGATGTGGTCTGACCCGCCGTCGTAGAACTCTGTCCTGCTGTCGTAGAGGTCCTGCCCGCAGCTGTGGAAGTCTGCCCTGCTGCCGTAGAAGTCCTGCCCGCAGCCGTGGAGCTCTGTCCTGCCGCCGTATATGCCTGATGCGCCGCAGCTACCGCCGCTGCCGCGCCCGCCGAAGGCTGAGGTTTCAGATCCGGCAGTGGAGCCGCAGTCTGTCCTGCTGCCGCCGCTTTCTTTCTCTCTTCTTCCTGAATCTTTCTGTATGCAAGCTCTTCCGCCGCTCTTCTCGCCTTTTCGGCAGCCTCCGCTTTCGCTTTTGCTTCCGCTTCTTTCTTCAGGCGCTCTTCTTCGATTCTTCTCGCTTCCGCTTCGGCTTCCAGACGCGCCTTTTCTTCCGCTTCCTTTCGCAGACGTTCCGCCTCCGCAGCCTGACGTTCTCTCTCTTCTTCCAGTCTTCTCGCTTTGTCCGCTTCGATCTGCTTTACCGCTTCCGCCGCAGTTTCCGAAGCTACGGAAATCACTTCCCGGCGAACGACGATTTCCACCTGCTTTGCAGCTTCCGCCTCTACCTTTCTGGTTTCCTCTGACGCTTTAACCTTTGCGACTTCCTCAGCCGCTTTGGATTTGTCCGCTACAGCCGCTTTTGCTTCCTCTTCCGCTTTTGCCTTTGCCGCTTCTACCTTTGCGTCGGCTTCCGCCTGCGCCTTCTTCTTCGCCGCCTCGACGGCTGCTTTCGCTTCTTCTTCCGCCTTCTTAACGATTTCTTCCATTTTCTTTCTGGCTTCCGCTTCCGCCTTTGCAACCGCGTCCGCCGCCGCGGAATCCGCGTCGTTTCTCGCTTTGTTTACAATCTCTTCAACCTTTGCCTTTGCTTCTTCCTGCGCTTTTACCGTAGCGTCCTCTTTTGCCTTGCGGACCGCCTCGTCAAATTTTTTCGCAGTCTCCATAACCTTTACGTTATTTTCATCGGCAACGCGCTTTGCAATCTCCTCAGCCTTCTTCCTGGTGGGTTCCGCAATTGCCTTTCTGACCGTCTCTTCTTCCATAACCTTGCGCGCGGCGTCTCTCTCCGTAGAGCCTTTTTCCACCGCCTCGTGTGCAGCCTGCTTTGCAACCTCTTCCGCGATTCTTGCGGACACCTCGACTGCCTTTTTCTTTGCCGCGATTCCCGCAGACTGGCGCTTTGCGTCCTCCGCCGAATTGACTCCCGTGCCCTCCGCAGGCTTCTCCGCCGTCTTTGCTTCAGACTGCTCCTGCTGTTTCGCCTTTGCCAAAGCCTCTCTCGCCAGCTTTGCCTGTCTTTGCGCCGCTTCATCGCCGCCCGCTTCCGCCGCCGCTTTCATCGCCGCCGCCGCTGCCGCTTTTCTTGCCGCTTCCTCTGCAGCCTTTCTTGCTGCGTCCATTCCATGATCCTGCATATTCTCTCGCCCCTATAACCTTTATTTTTGAATGCCCCAATCGCATCTTAGCCACACAATGGCGTTAAGTGCACGCACTTCTACGAAATATTATATCATACCCGTCAAAATTGTTCCATAAAAAATACAAGAAACTCTCCCTTTATTTTATACAAATTTTTGAAGAGTTTCTTGCACATTCTGTATGCCTGTAGATTCCGTCCGCTTTCTCCGTCCTGCCTTAGCGGCACGGTCCTCAACTAACCTTATTCATTTCTGATCGCCGCAAGAGGGCTTAGCTTCATGGCGCGCAGCGACGGGAAGAAGCCCGCGAGCATACCTACCAAAATCGCAAATACCAGGGATAATCCGGCAAGCCAGAACGGAATATAAGAAATTCCGCCGCTAAGACCCATATCTCCGCCCATGGAATTAGCCACCATATTGATGACGCCCGAGAGAGCATAACTGATGACCAGTCCCGCAATTCCCCCGATGAAACCGATACAGCCCGCCTCCACCAGAAACATGCCCTGGATATTGTGCATATCGCAGCCAAGCACCTTCATAATGCCGATTTCCTTCGTCCTTTCATAAATGGACATCATCATCGTATTGGTAATGCCGATCGCCGCCACAATCAGGGAAATCGCGCCGATGCCGCCCAGCACGAGCTGGATATATCCCATGGTCTTTTGCTGGGACTGAATCCACTCCGCGTCGCTGGTAGCGCTGTAGCCCATGCTGTTGATGGTGCTCTGAAGCTCCGTCACATGGTCCATGGAATCGGTATATACCATCAGTTGTGTATAAAAGATTTCCTTATAGGGCTTCCCGCTCTTTGTGGTAGGCTGTCTGGGAATCGTTTTGTTTTTAAATTCCTTTTTGAGGATCGCCATAAGATCGTCGATATTGCAATACACGTTATAGCTGTAGGTATTGTATTCATCGGGTCCGCCGGCGACAATACCGCTCGCCTCAAACATATGCTTCTTCGGCGGTTTTACGGCGGAGCCGTCCTCATTGGTGCCGCCGCCCTCGTACATATAATAGGAATCCTGATCCAGAATAAAGAAAATCGTATCATTCATCAGATCCACATCCGCCATCGTACCGTCGTACCAGTAACCGCTTTGGGTCTTGGGATTGTACATCTGGCTGAGGATCATATTTCCGTATAACACCTGCATCTGTCCGCTTCCGCCCACCGGAAAGGTGCCCTGGCTAAGCTCTACGTTCTGGCTTTCCAGATAACCGTCCGGCACGCCTACTAACGTGACATAGGACTCATAGCCGCCGCACTTCATCAGCACATCGATTTCCAGCATCGGAACAACCTGCTCCACATTGGGCAGCTGCATCAGCTCCGCTACCGCGTCGTCGTTTAAATGCTTTTCCTCATCGGTGGCGGAGGCGGAATCGCTGTCCGACGCCATCATATAATATCCGTCGGAAACATCCCTGACCGTTACGCTGGTCAGACTGCCGTAGGTGGACATTTCCTCCGTAAGAGAACGGCTGAGCCCCAGACCGAGGGACACCATGACTACAATGGACGCCACGCCGATCGTAACCCCGAGCACCGTCAAAATCGTCCTCAGCTTCCGCTTGAACAGATTGCCGGTGCTAAGCCGCAATAAATCACGTACCTTCATTGGCTACACCTCATCATCCGCATCCGTTTCCCCGTCTGCGATATCATCATCCAACTCCGCTTCCAGCTCTAACTGCTCTTTTTTCTTCTTTTTCTTTTTTAACACGATGAAAACGATGACTGCCGCCGCAGCTACCACGATCACTACCAGCACGATGATGAGCGCCGTGCGGTGTCCGCCGCCGCTTTCCTCTTCCATCATCGTATCGTCGTACATCATGCTGTCGTCATAAAACGCTTCCGATACAAACAACGTAAATTCCTGTTCCTGGGTATATTGCGTACCCGCTTCGTCTTCATAGTAAATCACGGCTTTGACAATGCCGTCGTCCGTAGTCGCCGCCTCGCCGGTTACCATCGTATCCACATTGCCCGTCGCGCCCGGTTCGATCTTACCGATAAAGGTCTCGCCGCCGCTGACGCTGTCGCCTTCAAATTTAACCTGTACGTTATATAAGGTGGTTTTGCCCGTATTAAAGATGCTGAACATGACATTGCTCTGTTCGCCTACGGTAATATCCGCAGGAAGCACCTCCATGGAGCCCACGTCAAACCGCGCTTCCTGGTTGATGGGAATGGAAACGTTTGCCGACGCTTTATAAGCGTTGTATTTGGAATCTTCATAATCCATATTGACCGCAATCGCATAAGGCTTCTGGGTCAGATCGGATTTCGCCGTCATTTCGATGGAAATATCAGCCGTGCCGTCCGCAGCGATCCTCTCCACATACAGCGTGTTGGACCCGCTGGTGGGCAAAAACGCTTCATAAGTAGATTCCGTATCCTTTCCCGCCGTAGGGGTCGTCAGATCGATCTGCATATTGGATACCGCCGTGCGCTTGGAAGTGTTTTTCAAATGCAGGGTCAGGGTAAAGGTATCTCCCGCATATACATTCGCCGGATTCGTATCAAATCCCGTAATAATGACTCTCGGCGTGGAAGTGCCTGCTCCGCCGTCGGAGACGTTGCCGCTGCCGGGCGCCCCTACCGCTTTGACCCAGGTCGTCACGGTCGTCGTCTCGTATCCTTCCCCGGTATAATAAATGACGTTAAAAGGCACCTTGTAATAACCGTTGAGCACATCGCTTCTGGTCTTAAAGGTCCAGGTCAGTTCTCTTCGTCTGTCCATATCGTTCTGACCGTTTCCTCTTCCGGGCAGATCAGAAATCGTCTGGGTATAACCGCTGGTCTCGATTTCAAAAGGCCAGTCTGCGGTATTCTGTGCAATAACAGGCGTTACGATTACATTGTTCAGGTTTGTGGTGGACATATTCACAAGAGGAAGCACTACATTTACCGTTTTTCCATAGGTCGCCGTAGGCGTGATCCAGTTGCCGCCCACCATAATAAACTCGCTGGTGGACGTAGGCGAAGGTTCTTCCTCCACGCCGTTGCTGCTGACCGTATCCGGCGCCGCAGCCTTTGCCGACACATCCGACACGCCTGTCATAAAGATGACTGCCGCCGCAAAAACAGCCGTGCAAAGGATCAGTCCCTTATGTAATATTCCGCTCCGTTCCTTGGTTTTTTTCATTTCTCTACTCCTTATCCTCATAATCCGTCTTCTCCCTTTTATCCTCTATTTTCAGAATTTTTCCATCCTTTATATGAAAGATACGGTCCGCATACTCGGCAAGATGATTGTCATGGGTAACCATGACCAGCGTCTGGTTCTGCTCGCGCACCACTTTCTTCATGAGATTCATAACCTCCTCAGAGGTATGGGAATCCAGATTTCCAGTGGGCTCATCCGCGAATATAATCTCGGGATTTACCACCAGCGCCCTCGCTACGCCGACCCTCTGCTGCTGTCCGCCCGACATCTGCGTAGGTCTGTGCTTCCGGTACTTCCAAAGCCCTACCAGCTTAATCGCCTCCTCGGCAAGCTTTTCTCTCTTCGCTTTGTCCATTCCCTGAAAGGTCAGGGGCAGCGCTACGTTTTCCACCGCGTTCATGGTCGGAAGCAGGTTAAAGGACTGAAAGATAAATCCGATATGTTCCCTGCGAAAAGCCACCAGCTCGTTTTCCGATTTCTTTTCCATATGTTCGCCCGCTATGACAATGGACCCTTTCGTCGGCTTCTCCAATCCCGCGAGCATATTTAATAAAGTAGATTTACCGGACCCGGACGCTCCCACAATCGCACAAAACTCTCCGCGATTGATCTGAAAATCCACGCCGTTTAAGGCACGCACCTTGGTATCGCCGACCTTATATATCTTATAAAGCCCCTTGACCCTGATGACGGCTTCCTGTTCTGCCCCCATTTTGCACCTCCGTATTTTATTTTTCCATTTTCCAGAAAGCGGCGCTGTAAGGCGGCAGCTCGCTTCCTCCTCCGAAATCATGGATTTTTCCGGTGATCAGATCCTCCGCCGTTCCGCAGCCCGCGTCAAAATGCGCCGTATAGCTTTCGGCGTCGGCATTGATCGCCACCAGCACGCGTTCCCCTTCGCACTTTCTCTCAAAAATACACTGTTTATTGGTCAGCACAACCGATCTGAAATCGCCGTAATTTAACGCGCGGCTTTCCTTCTTAGCCTTGGCAAGCGCCGCGATATATTCCGTCAGCTCGTTTTCCTCCGGCTTTTCAAAGCAGGCGCGAAGCGCCGGATCTCCTTCGCTCTTATTCGCCTTTGCTCCCCATTCGCTTCCGTAATAGACGCAGGGGATTCCCGGCATACCGAACATCAGCGCATAGATAAGCGGCAGATGCTTTTCGTTATTCAGATTGCTGGCAATCCTGGTCACATCATGATTATCCACAAACGATAACAGATGTTTTCCTTTATATAAGGTCCAATTCTCCGGTCCGAACTGGCGCAGCAGAGAATGGACAATCTCAAACATATTCATGCTGTTAAAGCTGGAAAACAGCCCCTTATAACACTCGTAATTGGTCGCGGAATGCAGCATCCCGTCGTTTACCATCTGATTGTAATCCCCATGGAGCATTTCTCCTACCAGGAAAAATTCGTTTTTATAACCGTCGCAGAAGCTGCGGAGCCTTCTGACAAAATCATGGTCCAGGCAATATGCCACGTCCAGCCGCAGACCGTCGATATCAAATTCGTCAATCCAACCCTTCACGCAGTCCAGAATATGCGTTATGACCGCTTCATTGCGAAGGTTTAGCTTTACCAGATCATAATTTCCTTCCCAGCCTTCATACCAGAGCCCGTCGTTGTAATTGGAATTACCGCCGAAATCAATGCGGTAGAACCAGTCTTTATAAGGAGAATTTTCCCTGTTCCTCAAAACATCCTGAAACGCCCAGAAGCCGCGCCCCACATGGTTGAACACGCCGTCCAGCACAACCCTGATGCCCGCATCATGCAGCGCGTCGCAAACCTTTTTGAAATCCTCATTGCTGCCAAGCCGGCAATCTATCTTCCGGTAATCCCTCGTATTATATCCATGCGTATCGGAATCAAACACCGGGGAAAAATAAATCGCGTTCGCCCCCAGTTTTTTAATATGAGGAATCCAATCCACGACTTTTAAAATCCTCGCCTCTTCCACACCGTCGTTTTCAAACGGCGCCCCGCAAAATCCCAACGGATAAATCTGATAAAACACACTTTCATAAGCCCACATCTTTCTGTCCTCCCGAATTGTTATGCTTTTGATCATTGTGTACTATCATTATTAGTACACTCAACATACCACGTTACAGATATCCTGTCAACGTATAATTAGAATTTCCCATAGAAAATCTTGTGCTCATTATATCATACAGACACCATATATAGAAACCCAAAGGCGATATTAAAAACACCTGTAATATTAAAGTTCTTTCCGTTTTTCATGATTCCAATCCCGCTTTTTACCGTTTACATAATTTACATCTATAATTCGCATTTATGCCTCGGATTTTTGACAGTTTCATTGCAAATTTTTTTTGACATTTTTCTTGCAAAAAATATATAACATCCTCTTTTTTTAAGAAATCCCCAATTTCCACATAGTTATCCACATTCCTTTTCTGTCAGTTTCAGACAAAGATCGCCCAAAATTGTGCAGGATCGCTTGTCATTTCTTGCAATTTTCTCTATTTTTTGACTTTTTTCGTCATAGGATAACGCTTTTCATTTTTCAATCTTATGTGAACCTCGTCCCTTTTTATTGTGGATAACTTCCAAATACTTCCTTTTTCAGAACATTTGTTATATGTTATAGTATTTTTCGGACAGGCTGCGACACCCTTCCCTATCTTTTCGGGGAAAATTTTGTCGATAACATAACAAAAGTATTTTTAAGGAGGTTTCAGGATGGAGCAAACGCAAAAAATTCTATTAGGTTCTCATGTGGGAATGAGCGGAAAAGAAATGTTTTTAGGTTCCGCAAAGGAGGCGGTATCCTACGGAGCCGATACTTTGATGGTGTATACGGGAGCGCCGCAAAACACCAGGCGGAAAGAAACCTCGGAATGCAATCTGGAAGCCGGCTGGCAATACCTGAGAGAAAACGGCATCGGACAAATCGTTATTCACGCGCCCTATATTATCAACCTTGCCAATACCGTCAAGCCGGAGGTCTTTACGCTGGCGGTGGAATTTCTCGCAAAAGAGCTGCAGCGAAGCGTGGATTTTAAAAGCAATATCCTGGTGCTGCATCCCGGCTCCCACGTAGGCGCGGGGGCGGATTTGGGAATTGCAAAAATCATAAAAGGATTAAACGAAGTCATGAGTAAAGACATGCCCTGCAAGATCGCATTGGAGACCATGGCGGGAAAAGGCTCGGAGCTGGGCAGCCGTTTTGAAGAGCTCGCCGCCATTTATGACGGCGTCAGATACCCCGAGAATTTGAGAGTCTGCTTCGATACCTGCCACACCCACGACGCAGGCTATCCCATCAAAGAGGATTTTGACGGCGTGATGGAAGAATTTGACAGGCTTCTTGGCAGGGAACAGATCGCCGTATTTCATATCAACGACAGCAAAAATCCCCAGGGAAGCGCCAAGGACCGTCACGCCAATTTAGGCGAAGGCTATATCGGTTTTGACGCGCTTTACAAGATTGTCCATCATCCGGATTTTTTGAATATTCCAAAAATTCTGGAGACGCCATGGGTTCCCGATCCGGAAAATCCCGGCAAAACCGTCGCCCCCTACAAAGAAGAAATCGCCAGGCTGCGGGGATAGCAACGCGGGCGAAAATCCTACCCGTCGTTTGCAGACTCCAGCTCTTCCCAGAAAGCGGCGGCGGCAGCGCCCGCGTTGTCCATGGTAACAGGTTTGATCCTCCGCCACTCGGCAGGGAAGAGCCTGCGGTACCCAGCCTGCAAAAAGCGTTCGTCCAAAAGCGCCACGATACCGGCGTCTTCGGCGGTGCGGATCACTCTGCCCGCCGCCTGCAGCACCTTGTTCATGCCGGGATATTTATATGCGTAGTCAAAACCGTCTTCTCCCATATGATCAAAATGTCCCTTGAGAATTTCCCGTTCGGGACAGACCTGGGGAAGTCCGGTTCCCACAATAATCGCGCCGATCAGGGAATCGTTTTTTAAGTCGATGCCTTCCCCGAAGATTCCTCCCAGCACGCAAAAGCCGATTAACGTGCGGGGACGCCCCTGCGCCGTGTCATTCGGCTCATAATCAGCCGTACCGTCCGCCTCCCGGACCGTTTCATCCTCCACCAGCACTTCCATCTGAATCTTTCCTGCAAAGTCCACATCCTCCGATTGTAAGAAAAAGTCCAGAAACGCCTCCCGCTCCTGTTCCTTCATATAGGATTCCTGCATCAGCAGCAAAATGTCTTCTTCCTCTCCGTAGAGACTTTCAAACGCCTTGTAAACGTTTTCCAGGAAGGCATGGGAAGGGAAAAATACCATATAATTTCCTTCCTTTGCGCTGACCAGACTATAAATATAACGGGCGATATTGCAGTATTCCGTCTCTCCCCGCCTCGTGTACCGGCTGGTTACCTCATGCCCGATCAGTTGAATCGAACGGTCGGCGGGGAAAGTGCTTTTGGCATAAACCTCATAATCCTCTTCGGTTCCTCCCAGCAGGCTTTTATAATATTGGATCGGCAGAAAGGTCGCCGAAAACAGTACCGACGCCACGCCCTTGTCCATACATTCCTTCAGCTCTTTGGAGGGGTCCACGCAAAATTCCTTGATAAAGAAGCGGTCCTCCCCGTCGTATCCCGTATAGGTCACATAGTGATCCTCATCCATCCTGTCGTAGGTATCCAGGAAACGGTCCAATTCAAAATAAAATTCCAGCAAAGGTTCCTTTACCGGGCTGTCCTCATAATCGTCCAGATATTGGTGAATCGCCCCGTGCAGCTTATTGCACGCATTTATGAATTTGCCATGACCGTTCAAAACCTTATAATCTTCGCATTCCTTCTTAAATAACAGTAGTTCTTTATTGCATTTGTCCGCCAATCCGGCAAGATACGGCGAATGGGGCTTCACAATTTCCTTCAGTTTCAGAAAATCTTCCTTTACCAAAACGGCGCTGTACATCTCCCGCCCGCGCTCCACCAGATTATGCGCCTCGTCGATCAGGAACAGATACGAGCCTTTGATGCCCTCTCCGAAAAACCTGCGTAAATAGGCGCGGGGATCAAAAAGATAATTGTAATCGCAGATAATCCCGTCGGAAAAAAGACTCATATCCAGCCCCATTTCAAAGGGACAGACTTCGTGGTTTAAAGCATATTCTAAAATCCTGTCCCGGTCAAACACGTCTTCATTTGTCAGCAGATCATAGACAGCGTCGTTGATCCTGTCAAAATGTCCCTTTGCGAACGGACAGTTTTGGGGATTGCAGCTGCATTCCTCCATAGGGCAGATCTTTTCCTTTGCCGTTATGACCACACTCTTAAACGCCAGTCCTTCTTCCCGCAGCAGGTCTAAGGTATCCCGCGCCACGGTTCCCGTCACGGTCTTTGCGGTCAGATAAAACAGGCGGTCCGCCTTTCCTTCTCCCATCGCCTTTAAGGACGGATATAGGACGGATATGGTTTTCCCAACGCCCGTAGGCGCTTCCAGATACAGCTTTTTATGCTCGCAGATCGTCTGATAGACATACCCCACAAGCTGTTTCTGCCCTTTTCTGTATGGAAAGGGAAACGTAATTTCCCCGATACTTTTCTGACGTTTTTCCTTCCACTGATACTCAAAGTCAGCCCACTTTTTGTACTGCGAAAGCAGCCCCGCAAACCATTTTTGCAGCGTGGAAAACTTAAAATTCTCATGAAAATATTTGATCTGCTCCGTATCGATATTGCAATAAGTCATACGCACGCCGATTTCATCCAGCCCGTTCTGTTTTGCATAAATATAGGCATAACATTTAGCCTGTGCAAGATGCACAGGCTCCGGCGCAATTATTTTTTTCAGTTCCCGGTAGGTTGACTTGATTTCGTCCACCACGACCCTGCCGGACCTGCCGTCGTCAATGACGCCGTCGGCTCTTCCCTCTATGACAATGGAATATTCGGGAAAAGCAATCGCTTCCGCCATCCAGACCTCCGCCCGGTATTCGCTTCCCATTCGGCGCTGCAGCATACGGTGAATCCGCGCGCCTTCCGCCATGGCGTCTTCGTTTCCGCCGCTTTTGCCGTTATCGATATCTCCGCTTCTAAGGAGAAATTCCACAAAACCGCGGACTGAAATTCTGATTTCCATTCCCGGGCTCCTTTCCGTCCTGCTATCAGGCTCTTACTCCTCATCAGCGCAGGCAATCAGATCGCTCAGATACCGTCCGAATATGCCATATTCCCTTGCAAACTGCCTTTCGTTTGCCGCTCCGATATCCAGATCCGCCATGGAAATGCAAACGACATGTACGTCATTTCCGATCCGGCTGTTACATATCTGATTAAAAAGCGCTCCCCGCAAAAGGTACAGCTTTAGCTTTCCGTCCTTTAATCCATGCAGTCCGTTTAACCAATTGTAGACAAGATTGTAAAACACAGCGTCCGGTTCGGGCTCCAGCCCCATCGTAAGGGCGTCTTCCCCGCGCAGGCGTTCCAAAACCTCCTTATCGTTCACAACAATTTTTTCCATGCTCTCGCCGCCGACCGCAACGGGAAGAATATCTTTCATAATCCGCCTTTTCCGCAACAGGGCGACGGCGGCAGCCATAATCGCATATACCGCATCAATGGTAATTATAACACCCGCTTTCTTAGAAACAGCAAGCATAACAGGCGTTACAATTACGATCAGGGCAATCCAGATCAGAAACGCCGTCCCGAACATCACGTCAAACCGCTTTTGATTCTTTGTGTTTTTATTCCGTTCAATATACGCCCTGAAAAGACTTTCTCTCAAATTTTTGTTGATGGATCGCATAGGGGCTTCTCTCCTTTAGTTCCTATCCATCATTATAACACAAAACATTTGTATCTTTCTACATTCAGCCTACCACACAACCTCATCGCCCGGCAGCCGCTTTGGCATGATACCAAGATATTCATCCAGCCGCTGTTCCTCCAGCGAAGCGATCATCTCTGCAAAGGGCTGCAGTTCTCCGTTTACCGCATAGGCTTCCAGTACCTCAAAGTATTCCAGTCGGTTTTCCTTTGCAATAGAAACCGGAAGAAAACCATTTGCCATCAATTGGTAATTCATAATCATACGGGACGTCCGCCCATTACCGTCTACAAAGGGATGAATTTTTACAAACTCAGCATGGGTCCATGCAGCAAGTTCCACTGCATTGCGTTCCGCCTGATACGGCATATCCGCGTAAAATTTTTTAATCTGCTGATACATCTCTCCGGGACCCGGCGGTTTATGCTTTGCACCGGAAATACGGACTTCCACGCTGCGATAAATCCCACCGGTCAAAATGTTTTCCATCAACAGCGCATGAATATCTTTTACGATTTTCTCATCTAAGGTTTTCCCGCCGGCAATACAATTTTGAACAAAGCGGAATGCTTTTTGATGATTTACCACTTCATAAATCTCGCGAAGTGTCTTTCCTCCAATGGAAACACCATCCTCCAAAACTGCCTTCGTCTGTATCAGGCTCAAGGTATTCCCTTCAATTGCCGTGGAATTATGGGCATACTCAACCTCAAAGCTTTTATCAAAACGCTCCAGCGCCTCTTTCGGCAACTGTCCTTGCAGTTCCTCCAGTTGTTCTCTTTTCCTGCATAACATTTCATAGTTCATTCCGCTTAGACCTCTTTCTCCGATATCCACAGCTTATAGCTGAAGACTGTCCACCCATGCCTTCAATTCAGCCTGCGACCTTACCCCGTCGAGCACTTTTCCGTCAAGTAAAACTGCACCCGGACAGCTTGGTGCAAGTCCCGCATTGGTTTTTCCCATGCCGCTGCCGCCGGACGTCGCAAAAGGAATTACCTTCTTACCGGAGAAATCATAGCTTTCCAAAAACGTATTGATGATGGTCGGCGCCACATACCACCAGATCGGAAATCCTACAAACACCGCTTCGTACTTCTCAATCTCTGCATCCTTATCCGCAAGCGCCGGTCGGGACGACTTATCGTTCATTTCCCGGGAGCTGCGGGATTGTTTATCCATCCAGTTCAGATCCGCTCCGGTATAGGGCACTTCGGGTCTGATTTCATAAAGATCCGCTCCTGCCGCTTCCGCCAACTGCTTTGCTGCTTTTGCGGTTACACCGCTTGCTGAAAAATAAGAAACTAAAATTTTTGACATATCTGATCCCTCCATGATTTATTTTTCGGCTTTTTACCGTTTTAACTCTTATCTGAAGTTTACTACCTAAAGCTAACTTTAGGTCAAGAGCAAAATTCCCAAATCTTCACTTCACACATTTTTCATACCTTCATTCGCCTGCTTAGAAACGATGGGAACATTTTCAAGCCTGATATCCCGCAGTTTTTTAAACTGCGACAGATCAGGCAGTCTGCTGATATGCTTTAAATCAATCAGACTGAGCGTTTCCAGATTGACCAGCCTGCTGATAAAGGAAATATCCGTAAGCTTCATAATCCGCCACAATTTCAGGTGTTTGAGGCTTGTAAATTCGCCCAACTGCCCCAGCTCGCTGTTCGCGCACCATCGAAGGCGCAGTTGTTCCAGATTCAATTCCTTCATAAATAAGAAGTCATTTAGCTTAATTCCCTGAAAGGTTACTTTCTTTAAATCAGGCAGACGCCCGATGGCTTCAATATGTTTCCTTGCCTTTTTTCCTAAATATAAGCTGTGCAGCCGAGGATAGCGCAACAGCCAGTTACAGTCGAAGCAAATCCCGCCCGAAGCCGTATCCGCGGAAAGAACCAGCTCCTTCAGACTTTCCGGCAATTCTTTCAGAAAAGAATAATCCCGCCAGTCAAATACATGCAGTTGTACAAATTGTAAGCCGGACAGCCCGCAAAGCGCGGTCAGATCCACCAGCTCCGGGCGGTCTTTTACCGAAAAATCAGGCCAGATCCCGGTCAGATGTTCCATTTTTTTCAATACGGACAAATCAAACCGGTCCGTTCCATGGAGCCCGTAAATTCTGAACCGGAGATCCGGACGCTGATACAATATCCGATCATTTTTATTGCGCCGTTTTCCACGGACCGCTTCGCAATTTCTATATGGTTAGAAAAATTTACCTCTGCGCCCATACTTTTAACCGTCCCATGCTCTAACCTGCATTCAGCCGCACCGCCCCTCCCTCGTAAGCCCGGAGGCGGCGCTTTGTACTCTCTGCCGAAATCATAGCACGTTTTACCGCCTTAGGCAAATGACGGGCAGACAAATGCCGAGTAGCAAAAAAATCCGCCCAAGCCCCAGATAATCCGCCAGCAATCCGATCAGGGGAAACAGCAAAATCATAACTACAGAATAACACATACTGCTGACGGAAAGCACGGTTGCGCGCTGCCCGGAAGGAATGAGCCGGTTCAATTCATCGGATTGCACCGGATAAAGCGACGCATTTGCCATAGCGCTGAGCCCAAATCCCGGAACGGAGAGCCAATTGCTCTCGGCGGACATCAGGATGATGCCCAAAGCCAGCACGATCCCCATCACGTCACAAGTACGCCCGCAAAACCGTTTTGCCGCCTTCTCACTCAACAACGCCCCTATGCTGCTGCATCCGGCAACCCCAAGCAGGAGCAGACCGATTTGTCCCTCATCAAATCCCCTAGCATAGTAATATTCCTGACTGTAAAAATAAATGCTGACAAAAAAGGCAAACAATACGGCATAATGAAACAAAACATACCGCAGCCTCCCATTTTCTTTTAACAGATAAAAGCTTTGGATAAAATGGCTCCTGACAGACACCTCCGCTTTTTTTCCACGATTTTTTCCATTGTTTCCTGTCTTTGGTTCCGTTAAAAACAGGCAGACCGTAAAGGAAAGCGTCTCTATTGCGATCAGGATCAAATAGCACAGTGTATAAGAATACTTTGCCAGGAATCCTCCCAAAAATATACCCAATCCGTTAGATACCTCCGCCACAAAGCTCAATCTGCCGTTGGTCTTAAAATACTGATCTTCCTGCCCCGCTCCCAGAAAGCTGTCATATAAAAGCGCCTCTTCCGAGCCGGAAAGCAGATTAAAGCTCCATGCGGTAAAGACAAAACCAATGCCGAGAAGCTGCATTTTATCCGTCGATAACATGATTACGGAAGATATGACCGCACACAAACGGCTCGCTAACATCGCCCGCCTTCTTCCAAACAGATCGGCAAGCGCCCCGGACGGAATTTCAGTTACGAGACTCGTTGCATGAAAAATACCCTCTAAAACGCCGATCTGCCAAAGTGCCAGTCCTTTATTTCTTAAATACAAAACAAAAATTCCGTCTGCAAACGCAAAATTACAAAGAATCCGGAACAAATAGTCCAGAAAAATATTTCTCTTTAAATCGTTATTCATAAACAGTAACTCCTTTTTTCGTTATTTTTGCATCAAAAAAAGGCTCTTCTCCTGCCGGTTTTCTTACCGGAAAAAGATGAAGCCTTTCGGAATTACTGCTTTTTTATAATGCGGTCAAAAAAATTACATCCTAAAAATGGGCGCAGTAATCCCGTTAAAGAGTATTTCATGTCTTTTTAAAAGGCAACTACTGCTGCATATCGGCGTATAACCAAGACCGTTCATTGCATAACCTCCGTATCATCGCCTGTCGCGGCTTTTGCGGCAAAAAGCAAAAACTCCCCCCGGGAATACCCTGGAGGGAGTCTTACTCAATAACTTTTGCCTATCTTAGCACGCCATTGCAAATCTGGATAAGAAATTCTCCAGCTCTTCACTGATCCCATTATAGGAAATGGTTAAAACCTTAGAGAAGTCCAATGCAAGAACTCCTAAAATGGATTTTGCATCTACTGTATAACGGTTATAAGAAATATCAATGTCAAAATCACATTTGGATGCAATTTGTACCAATTCCCTTGCCTCTTCAGGACCCATAAATACTTTACGTTCTGTCATGATAAAAGCCACCTTTCATACTCCTCATACACCATATTACACAACTTGCTTCCATATGGTGTCATTTCTGTCAGATATTAGCATTTCCTTTGTTGATAGCAATTATACCCAATTTTACCAAAATGTAAAGTTTTTTTTACTGTACAATGCTTTATTACTTTGAAGTACTAAATAAATTTCTCATGATCCGGCGCTTACTGTACGTTCAGGTTGGAATAACCCATCAGGCTTTCGTCTACCGCTTTCGCCGCCTCGCGGCCTTCTCTGATCGCCCAGACAACCAGGGACTGCCCTCTGTGCATATCGCCTGCGGTAAACACGTTGTCCACATTCGTCTTATATTTTCCGCTCTCCGTTTTTACATTGGTACGCTCGTTGACCTCTACTTTAAAAGCGTCCGTCACATACTTCTGGCTGCCCAGAAAGCCTGCGGCTATGAGAACGATTTCCGCGTCCAGCACCTGTTCGCTGCCTTCGATTTCGCTCATTTTCATGCGTCCTGTCGCCGGGTCTTTTTCCCAGCTCAGCTTTACGGTTTTTACGCCCTTTAAGCTGCCGTTTTTGTCCTTGATAAATTCCTTAACCGTTGTCTCATAGATCCGGGGATCGTGACCGTATACGGCGATCGCCTCCTCCTGACCGTAGTCGGTCTTGCAGACCTTCGGCCATTCGGGCCAGGGATTGTTTTCCGCCCTTTCGTCGGGAGCCTTCGGCATCATTTCAAGCTGGGTCACGGATTTTGCGCCGTGTCTGATAGAGGTGCCCACACAGTCGTTGCCCGTATCGCCGCCGCCGATGATGACCACGTTTTTGCCCCTGGTATCCACGAACTGTTTATCCTTAAATTCGGAATTTAGCAAAGACTTCGTATTTGCAGTCAAAAAGTCCACCGCAAAATAAATGCCTTTCGCATCCCTGCCGGGCGCGTTGATATCTCTCGGATTGGAAGCGCCGCAGCAAAGCACCACCCGGTCAAACTCGGAAAGAATCTTAGACGCTTTGACGTCTTTGCCGATATTTGCATTCGTCACAAAGGTAACGCCTTCTTCCTCCATGATCTTAACCTTGCGGTCAATCACGTGCTTTTCCAGCTTCATATTGGGGATTCCGTACATCAGTAAACCGCCGATCCTGTCGCTTCTTTCAAATACCGTTACCAGATGTCCTCTTTTATTCAACTGATCCGCGCAGGCAAGCCCCGAAGGACCGCTGCCGATGACAGCGACCTTTTTACCGGTCCTGACTCTCGGCGGCTTCGCCTGTGCATAGCCTTCTTCATAAGCCTTTTCAATAATCGCATGTTCATTTTCCTTGGTAGACACCGGGTCCCCGTTCAAGCCGCAGGTACATGCGGCTTCACAAAGCGCCGGACATACTCTGGATGTAAATTCCGGGAAGTTATTAGTCTTTTTCAGACGGTTATATGCCTGCTGCCAATTTCCTGTATACACCAGATCGTTCCACTCCGGTATCAGATTGTGCAAAGGACAGCCTGAAGCCATGCCGCAGATCATCATGCCTGCCTGACAGAAAGGAACGCCGCACTCCATACAGCGCGCTCCCTGCAGTTTCTGTTTTTCCTCCGGAAGATACGTATGGAACTCGTTAAAATGTTTGATTCTGCTTTTCGGCGCCTCGGACTTGCTGACCGTGCGCTCATAATCCATAAATCCTGTTGGTTTTCCCATGATCGCTCCTCCTACTCTTCCTTATTTTTGTTGGCGTAAAACGCCTCGATCTGCGCCTGTTCCGCGCTCATGCCTTTTTCTTCCATCTGGACAATCGCTTTTAACATCGTCTCATAATCATGCGGGATGATCTTTTTAAATTTCGGCAGATATTCGCCGAAGTTTTCCAAGATCAGCTTGCCCTTCTCGGAATTGGTATAGGATACATGCTCGTTGATCAGGTCCTTTAACTCCAGCACATCATATTTTGATGTGATTTCATAGGAAGAAACCATTTCTTTATTGACCTTTGTATAAAGGCTGTTGTCCTCGTCCAGCACATAAGCGATACCGCCGCTCATACCCGCCGCAAAGTTTTTGCCCACCTTGCCCAGGATTACCGCGCGTCCGCCGGTCATATACTCGCAGCCATGATCGCCGCAGCCTTCCACAACTGCGATGGCGCCGGAATTTCTGACGCAGAAACGTTCTCCCGCGACGCCGTTGATAAACGCTTTGCCGCTGGTAGCTCCGTATAACGCCACGTTGCCGATGATAATGTTTTCATCCTGTTTGAATTTGCTTCCCTTGGGCGGATAAACGATCAGCTTGCCGCCGGATAAGCCCTTGCCGAAGTAGTCGTTGGAATCGCCCACCAGCTCTAAGGTCAGTCCTTTGGGAATAAACGCGCCGAAGCTCTGTCCGCCCGCGCCGTTGCAAAGCACGCGGTAGGTATCCTCGGGAAGAGTGTTATAAAATTTCTTGGTGATTTCCGAACCTAAAATCGTACCGAACGCTCTGTCCGTGTTGGACACGTCCACTTCGATGCTTCTCTTGGCTCCGGTCTCCATTGCCTTAGAAAGCTGTTTTAACAGCACTCTTTCGTCCACCGTTTTCTCCAGGCGGAAGTCGTATACCTGCTTCGGATCGAAGGTAACCTTTTCCTTTGATCCCACATAGGGGTTATTTAAAATATTGCTTAAATCAATCTTCGCATATCTGTCGTCTACGTTTTCCTTTACCTTTAACAGCTCCGTATGACCAACCAGCTCGTCGATGGTCCTAACGCCCAGCTTCGCCATATATTCGCGCATTTCCTCGGCGATGAAACGCATGAAGTTTTCCACGTATTCCGGTTTGCCGCGGAATCTCTTGCGAAGCTCCGGGTTCTGGGTCGCCACGCCTACCGGACAGGTATCCAGGTTGCACACGCGCATCATGACGCAGCCCATGGTTACCAAAGGAGCCGTTGCAAAGCCGTATTCCTCCGCACCCAACAGCGCTGCGATCACAACGTCGCGTCCGCTCATAAGCTTGCCGTCCGTTTCAATACGCACCTTGTTGCGGAGCCCGTTCATGATCAGGGTCTGGTGCGTCTCCGCAAGTCCCAGCTCCCAGGGAAGTCCCGCGTTATGAATGGAGTTGCGGGGCGCTGCGCCCGTACCGCCGTCATAACCGGAAACCAGGATTACCTGCGCGCCCGCTTTCGCTACGCCTGCGGCAACAGTGCCCACGCCTGCTTCGGAAACCAGTTTTACGGATATTCTTGCGTCCTTATTGGCGTTTTTCAAATCATAGATCAACTGCGCCAAATCCTCGATGGAATAAATATCGTGATGAGGCGGCGGGGAAATCAAACCTACGCCCGGTGTTGAGTGACGGGTCTTTGCGATCCACGGGTAAACCTTTCCCGCCGGCAGGTGCCCGCCTTCGCCGGGTTTTGCTCCCTGCGCCATCTTGATCTGGATTTCCTGCGCGCTGGTCAGATATTTGCTGGTAACGCCGAAACGTCCCGATGCAACCTGTTTGATCGCAGAGCATTTATTCAAACCGTCCGGTCCTACGGAAAGTCTCTCCAGATCCTCTCCGCCTTCGCCGGTATTGGACTTGCCGCCCAGATTGTTCATGGCGATGGCAAGGCATTCGTGCGCCTCCTTGGAAATGGAACCGTAGGACATGGCGCCGGTCTTAAACCGCTTCACAATGGAATCCACGCTTTCCACCTGCTCGATGGGGATTCCTTTTTTCGGATAATTGAAGTCCATCAGACCTCTCAGGGTCTTGATGCTGGTCTCGTCGTTGACGCACGCCGTATACTGCTTAAACATGTTGTAATCGCCCCGGCGCGTGGACTCCTGCAGCAAATGAATGGTCTCGGGATTGTAAAGGTGTTCGTCCCCGCCGCTTCTCATCTTGTGATGACCCGGGCTTTCCAGGGACAGATCCGTCTCCAGTCCCAGCGGATCAAACGCCATGGAATGCAGCTCATCCACCTGCTTTTCGATATCCTCCATGGTAATGCCGCCCACACGGCAGACCGTTCCGCTGAAATATTTGTTGACCAGATCATAGTCCAAACCGATCGCCTCAAAGATTTTAGAACCCTGGTAGGACTGGATCGTGGAAATACCCATTTTGGAAGCGATCTTGACAATGCCGTGGAGCACCGCGTCGTCATAATCGTTGACCGCCGCGTAATAATCCTTATCCAACATCCGGTTGTCGATCAGCTCCTTAATGGATTCCTGCGCCAGATAAGGGTTGATCGCGCAGGCGCCGTAGCCCAACAGGGTTGCAAAGTGGTGCACTTCTCTCGGCTCCGCGGATTCCAGAATGATCGCCACGGAAGTACGCTTTTTGGTCGTTACCAGATGCTGCTGCAATGCGGAAACCGCCAAAAGGGAAGGAATTGCCACATGGTTCTCATCCACGCCCCGGTCGGACAGGATCAGGATATTTGCTCCGTCGCGGAACATACGGTCCACTTCCACAAATAAACGGTCGATCGCTTTCTCCAGGCTGGTGTTTTTATAATAGGTAATGGGAACCACTTCTACCTTAAAGCCGTCCGCCTTCATATTTTTAATTTTCAGAATATCCGTATTGGTCAGGATCGGGTTGCGTACCTTTAATACGTTGCAGTTTTCGGGTTTCTCTTCCAACAGGTTTCCGTCCTTGCCCACATAGACGGTCGTAGAAGTTACCACTTCTTCACGGATCGCGTCAATCGGCGGATTGGTAACCTGTGCAAACAACTGTTTAAAGTAGTTAAACAACGGGTGTTTTGATTTGCTCAATACCGGCAGCGGCGTATCCACGCCCATTGCTGCGATTGCCTCGGAACCGTTCTTCGCCATAGGCAGAATGGTCTGCTTCAATTCGTCGTAGGTATAGCCGAACGCTTTCTGCATCCGTTGTCTTTCTTCATAGGTAAATTCCGGCACTCTCACGTTGGGGATCTTCAGATCGTGCAGTTCTACCAGATTGGAATCCAGCCATTCGCCGTAAGGCTGCTTGCTCGCATAGGACTGTTTCAGATGGTCGTCGTCGATAACCTCTCCCTTAACGGTATCGATCAACAGCATCTTGCCCGGATGAAGTCTTTCTTTCTTTACGATTTTGGTAGGATCAATGGGAAGCACACCCACCTCGGAAGAAAGAATCACCTGACCGTCGTCGGTAATATAATAACGGGAGGGACGTAACCCGTTGCGGTCCAGTACCGCGCCCATCAGATCGCCGTCGGAAAACAGAATGGAAGCGGGTCCGTCCCAGGGCTCCATCATGGTCGCATAATATTGATAAAAGTCTTTCTTATCCTGGCTCATGGTCTTGTTATTCGCCCAGGGCTCCGGAATGGTAATCATAACCGCAAGGGGCAGGGGCATTCCGCTCATGACAAGAAATTCCAGGGTATTGTCAAGCATTGCCGAGTCGGAACCGGACGCGTTGATCACCGGAAGGATTTTATGAAGCTGTCCTTTCAAGTGAACGGATTCCATATTTTCTTCACGCGCCAGCATCTTATCCGCGTTGCCCCGGATCGTGTTGATCTCGCCGTTGTGTACGATAAATCTGTTGGGATGGGCTCTCTCCCAACTGGGATTGGTATTGGTGGAGAAACGGGAATGCACAATGGCAATCGCCGATTCATAATCCTCATCCTGCAGATCGCAGAAGAAGGTGCGAAGCTGCCCGACCAGAAACATTCCTTTATATACGATGGTACGGCTGCTTAAAGAAACCACATAGGTAGAATCCGTAGACTGTTCAAAAATACGCCTTACGATATACAGCTTGCGGTCAAATTCCAGCCCTTTTTCCACGTCGGCGGGCTTTTTGATAAACGCCTGCATGATGCAGGGCATACACTCCACCGCCTTATGCCCCAAAACGGAGGGAACCGTAGGCACTTCTCTCCAGCCTAAGAAACTGAGACCTTCCTTTTCCACAATGATCTCAAACATCTTTTTCGCCTGGTTCTTCTGTAATTCATCCTGCGGGAAGAAAAACATACCTACGCCGTATTCTCTTTCATCGCCCAAAAAAATACCGAGGGTTTTTGCGACCTTTGTGAAGAATTTATGAGAAACCTGTGTCAGGATTCCTACTCCGTCACCCGTCTTACCCTCGGCGTCTTTGCCGGCTCTGTGCTCTAAATTTTCTACAATCTTCAATGCGTTCTCAACTGTGGCGCGGCTCTTGGTCCCGTTGATATTCACACAGGCGCCGATCCCGCAGTTGTCATGCTCAAATTCTTCCCGGTAAAGGGGAGGCTTGGGCATATCTAACTTTGCGTCAAACATGTTAAATCTCCTTTCTGGGGTTATCCAGCTTTTGCGTTCGTGATGTTACTATACACCCATTTTTTCAACTTGTAAAGTAGAAATTTTTAGAAATTGTCTGATAATTTGACAATTTTATTATTTATATTTAATTTTCAGAATATTTTGGCAAGCAAGACAGGCGGCAAAGACGGCGGTTAAAATCCCGGTAACCGCGAAACCCCGGGGCGAAAAGACGCTTTGCCTGATCGCCGGCACGCTGCTGACCGTATAAACCGCAAGGTTCGCCGCCGCATGTACCAGTACGGACGCCTTTATGTCCTTGTAGCGTTCAAACGCCCACGCCAGAAGACATCCCATGCAAAACGCATAGATAAGCTGCACCAGATTTCCGTGATACGCCCCAAATAACAGCGCCGAAACGGGAATTGCAGCCACTGCGGGAAAATACTTCCTCATCCTGCCGTATACAAGCCCCCGGAAAACAAGCTCCTCCTCAATGGGCGCAATGATCCCGTAGACGAGCAAACCCGCGGCAAGGGGAAGCGAATACTGGATATTCGCCGCTTTTTCATAGGAAGCGGAAACGGAGGAAAAATTCAGATAAGAAATCGCCATATTCAAAAACAGCGCGAGGCATACGGACAATCCCGCAAGGAAACCGCTCTGTTTCAACAGCCACCTGTCGTTTCTTCTTTTGACCACATGCGAAATGGGCTGATATTTTTCCTTCCGGTACATGCGGGAAAACAAAGCAATCCCTGCCAAAGAGGCAACCGCCTGGAAAATCGCCGAAATCATTTCCGAAGCATCGGCAAACAGGCTGTTTTGAAACGGCGTCCCTTCCGCCCGGGCTCCTCCCGTCAGAAGCCGGAAGCCCCAGCTTAACAACAATACCACAACCAGGGTCAATACATAATCATAGACGATCGGAGATAAAATCCGAAGGCTCTTTTGCAGCGCCGGGACCTTTTCCGCTCTCTGCCCGTAAGCGCCGCCTCCCAGGGCTCTTTCTCCGGTAATGATGGTCCAAAGCTCCTCCAGATTGTCCGTGATATAGTCCGCGCCCGCTTCTTCCAGCTCCCCGTCCAGCGCATACCCGTAGGAAACCGCCGCGCTGTCTATGGAAAACGCCTTTGCTCCCAGCACGTCGAATTTCCGGTCGCCCACCATCAAAACGTCAGCCGCAAGCCCCTTTTCCACCTCTTCTTCCGGTATGGAAAACAGTTTGCCCAGCGCCTCCCGCATAACGTCGGTTTTTTCTACCTTCCTGCCGTCCTTTTCGCTGCCCGCCACCACTTCAAAATACCTGCGTATCCCAAAATGCGTCAGCACCTTTTCCACAAATTCCCGGGGCTTGCTGGAAGCAACGGCAAGATGGACGCCCTTCTTTTGCAGCCCCGCAAGAAACCGATCCATGCCGGGGTACAATTCGTTCTCATAAATGCCCACCGTTTCAAACCGTTCCCGAAACTTGGCGACAGCCTGTTTTACCTGTTCCTCATTCATTCCGTAAAACTCGCGAAAGCTTTCCGCAAGAGGCGGACCGATAAACGGCTCCAGCCTGTCCAAATCCGGTTCTTCTATATGCTGCGCGATTAAAGCGTATTGCACGGACTTGCAGATTCCCTCTTTCGGATCGGTCAGCGTCCCGTCCAAATCAAAAAGCACATAACGATACATTTGTTTTCCTCTTTTCCCTTGTCCTGTCGGTTTTTGCCCTGTATAATGATGTTGGGGCAAAAGCCCCAACTATGATGCCTGCGGATTGTTCCGTGCTATGCACTCCCACAATCCTGCCCAATATTCGCAACCTCATGTAGGTTTCGACCTTTTGACCCTGGCATCCGTATAATGAGAATAGCACAAATTTTGCAAGGAAGAAACTCTATGAAAAAGAAAATCATACGCGAGCTGTTGGATTATGTGATCCTGTTTGTGGTGGTAATCGCTCTGGTCTGGCTGATGGATACTTACCTGATCGTAAACGCCCAGATTCCTTCCGAATCCATGGAAAATACCATTATGACTGGGGACCGTATCATCGGGAACCGGCTTGCCTACAAGACGGGAGTTCCCCAAAGATACGATATCATTATTTTTAAATACCCCGACGACGAATCCGTCCTGTATATCAAGCGGATCATCGGACTTCCGGGCGAAACCGTAACGATCCTGGACGGCAAGGTCTATATCAACGATTCTGCAAAGCCTCTGGACGATTCCTTTACGCCCGAGACGCCCCTTGGCGATTTCGGTCCTTATACCGTTCCCGGCGACAGTTATTTTGTCCTCGGAGACAACCGGAATTATTCCTTTGATTCCAGATACTGGGAAAATACCTTTGTCAGGGAGGACCAGATTCTGGGAAAAGCCGCCTTCTGCTACTTTCCATTCAGCCGTTTCGGAAAAGTGGAGTAACAAAAAGCGGAGTAATCCATTGACAAATACCGTATTCCCAAGTATAGTGAGTACGAAATATTTTTTTGCTAGGGGAGCCTATCGGCTGAGACTGCTGCCTGCGACAGAGGCAGCTAACCCTCACTACTTGAACCGGATAATGCCGGCGTAAGGAAGCATAAGTAGTCCCCTCCTATGCAATAAAAGCAATCAAAGGAGGATTTTTTATGTCATTTTTCATCAGCTCTGAGGACGGCTATTATGCCCTCACCAACAACGGCTACATCGCCCTTGTGATCTTACTCATTCTGGTGATGCTTGTAACCGCGTTTATCGTGGATAAAAAGCAGACCACCAAAAGGATCAACGCAAAGCAGCTTGCTTTTGCGGGAATCGCGCTGGCGCTTGCCTTTGTTACCTCTTATATCAAATACGAGCTTCCCATGGGCGGCTCCGTTACCTTATTCAGTATGTTCTTCATCTGCTATGTAGGGTATCTTTACGGCGTAAAGGTCGGTCTGATGACCGCTTTTGCCTATAGCATTCTGCAGTTTATCCAGACGGGCGGTTCCTACTTCCTTACCCCCTTTCAGACTTGCTGCGACTATTTCTTTGCCTTTACCGCACTGGGTCTTGCCGGGATCTGGTATAACAAAAAGCACGGTCTGACCATCGGCTACATCGTCGGCTGCCTTGCCCGCGGTCTGTTCCATACGATCGGCGGTTATATTTACTGGATGGACTATATGCCCGACTGGTTCCCGAAATCACTGACCAGCGTATACTCCATCATCTACAACTACAGCTACATACTGGTTGAAATGGTTATTACCCTGATTATCATCAACCTCCCGCCCGTTAAAAAAGCGCTGGAGAAGGTAAAAACCATGGCTCTGTCCTAACCCAGTTACCCCTTATTTATTAAATACGAAACTGTATCCAAAAAGGTAAGGATTGCGAAATTATTTATAATTTTTTTCGAAATCCTTATCTTTTCCATAGTCACCCCACCCTCCTATATGCTAAAATAAAACCAACAAAGCAAAAAACTCACCCAAACCGAGACAAGACAAAATAAAATAAAACAAGATGAGCTACAACGCGATAAACCAAGCTACAACGCGATAAGACGAAATAAGCTGCCGCACCAACAAGCCTGCAGCTACAAGGTCCAGAACGCCAAGCCGCAATACCGCGGCGAAGCGACGCGGACGCGGGACCAGCGCGGAACCAACGCACAGGGCGGGGCGCCGGCGAAACGGGGATCTGCCAAAGGAAACCTTTGCAAACACGCCGGCACTTAATCCGCGTATTTTGCGGATTTACGTGCCGCTGCGCGTTTGCAGAGCGAAAGCGTGTTTCCGTGACAGATCCCCGCTTCGCCGGCGCCCCGCCCGTCCCTCGTCCCCGTCCCTCGCCGCACGCCCTCATCCCTTGTCTCTCTATCTGACCCGCAAGGAGGAATTGCCATGATTACCATCAGTCTTTGTATGATTGTCAAAAATGAAGAAGCCATATTGGCAAGGTGCCTTGATTCCATCGCCGATCTGATGGATGAAATCATCATTGTGGACACCGGCTCCATGGACAAAACCAAGGAAATCGCCGCAAAATACACGGACAAAATCTATGATTTCACATGGACCGGAAATTTCAGCGACGCGAGAAACTTTTCCTTTTCCAAGGCTTCCATGGATTACATCTACTGCGCCGACGCCGACGAAGTGCTGGATGAAGAAAACCATAAAAAATTTCAGATATTAAAAAAAGGACTTCTGCCGGAGATCGACATCGTGCAGATGTACTATTCCAACCAGTTGTCCTTTAATACCATTTATAATTTTGACAAGGAACTGCGCCCCAAGCTTTACAAACGGGTGCGCCATTTCGTCTGGGAAAACGCCATCCACGAACAGGTCCGCTTAGACCCGCTTATCTATGACAGCGACATTACCATCGAACACCGCCCTACGGGAAGCCACAAGGGACGGGACATCGCGGCGTTTGAAAAGTTGTGCAAAGACGGCGTGCGATTAAACACAAGGCTCCACAACCTGTATGCAAAGGAGCTTATGATCTCGGGAGAGCCCGGGGATTTTATCAAGGCATATCCCGCTTTCTCCGCCTCCGTCAACGATGAGAACCGCAGCCCCGACGAAATCCTGGAGGCGTGCTGCATCTGCGCCAGGGCATGTCTGATTTCCAAGGAGTACCTGGATTTCTTTAAATACACCACAAAGGCGATCGCCAGCGGCGGATGCAGTGAAATCTGCTGCGAGCTGGGCGAATACTATTACACCACGGGCGATCTGGAGGAAGCGTGCATCTGGTACTACAACGCGGCATTTGAGACCGAAAGCGTCCTAAACCTCCGCTGTCACACGGATATTCCGCTGACGGCGCTTGCGGACTGCCACACCGAGCTGGGCAATCACGAAGAGGCGGCGCGCTACCGTCAGATGGCAAGCGACGTTAAGAAATGATAGGAATAAATATAAGTGCCCGCCACTTTTTTTCCGGTCAGTTTTTCTAACGCCTCTTTATAATAATCAAGCTGGGTCTGATATCTCTGTATCAGATCCTCTTTTTTAGTTACCCGGTCCGTCTTGTAATCCACCAGATAGATTTCCCCCTGCTTTTCGTAATAGGCGTCGATAATACCCTGTATCAGCATCGTTTCCTGTTCGGGAAACTTTTCGCTGACCCTCTTTGCGGCTACCGACATGACAAAAGGCTGTTCCTTAAAAAGTTTCCCCGACACGTCCGCCTCCGCCATATCTTTTGCAAGCCCGCATTTTAAAAACGCCCTGATCTTGCTTTGGTCAATTAACAAAAGGTCCGCTTCTTCCATTCTCCCCTTTCTCAGAATATCCGCAATCTGCGCCTCTAAAATCCCGTCAATTTGCGTCTGCGCCGCAAACTGTTTGAAATCCAACAGCTCCATCAGCCTGTGATAAGCCGTACCTCTCGCGGCTCCGCCCGCCTTTGTCTCCTCCTTCATAAACAGGGGGATCACGGACTCTTCCTGTTCCGTCTCAAACAAAACCTCCGTCTGTTCATCCTCATGCAGCGCGGCAAGCTTCAGCTCGGACACGCTTGTTTTTGTATACAAGCCTTCCAGCTCCGGGTGCGGATAAGCAAAATTGATGCGCTCACCTACCGTTCCCGTCTCCGGTGCGCCTGCGCCGTTTTCCGCCTCCAGAGTCCGGTACAGCATTTCCTTTTGCATTCCCCGCTCAAACCGGTCTCTGACCCGGCTTCTTGTAAGATCGCTTTCATGAAACAGTGAGATTTTAAAAATTTCCTCCGGCGCGTCTTCCTGCAGGGCAAGCGTATGCTGCAAGAGCTTTAAGAAGCTGTTGCTTTCCAAAATCAGCTCCGGTTCCACTTTTCTCTCCGATCGCTCTGTGGCATATTGTCCCGCGTTTAGGCTCCTACACTCGGCAAGCTCCTTTTCAAAGTTATCCGACACGCCTGTCAGAATCAGTTTTTCCTTCGCCCTGGTCAGCGCTACATAAAGAACGCGCAGCTCTTCTCCCATTTCCTCGGTTTTCATCCGTTCGGCAACGATCTTCTGCTTTAAAGTCTTGCGCCTGACCCTGGTCGCCGCGCTGCGGTATTCCATACCGATTCCCAGATCCGTATGCAAAAGCAGCGCGCCGCTTAAATCCCTGCGGTTAAACCGCTTGGACAAGCCGGCGACAAAGCAGACCGGAAATTCCAGACCCTTGCTTTTATGAATGGTCATCAGCCGCACGCAGTCGCCGTTTTCCTCGCTGCCTTCCCCATAATCCACCTCGTATTTTTCCAGTTGCTTCATATATTGCAAAAAGCCGAACAAGCCGTGCATCTGCAATTTTTCATAATCCACCGCCTTCTCCAGCAGCATTTCCACATTTGCCCTGCGGACGCCGCCGCCCGGAAGCGCCGTGACATATTCCAGATAGCGGTGTTCTCTGATAACCAGATACAGCAGGTCGTGAACGGTTTCCGTCTTCGCCGCCCTGCGGTAACGCTCCAGCTCCTTAAGAAACTGCCGCGCCTTCTGCGTCTTTGACAGTTTCAGCTTATCATAAAAGTCCCCGTCTTCCCCATCCGGCAGTTCGATCAGCGAAATCTGTGCCAGCTCCTCGTCCGTAAAGCCGTATAAGGGCGATTTCAGGACAGCCGCAAGGGGAATATCCCGATTTGGATTGACCAGCACCGCAAGAAGCTGCAGCATCGTCTGTACCTCCGTCGCAGAAAAATATCCCGTCCTGCTCGGTATGCTGGCAGGGATTCCCTCTTTTTTCAGTACCTCCTGGAGACTTTCCAACAGTCCCGTCGCCGAGCGGACTAAAATGACAATATCGTCATATCCCATAGGACGAAGCTGCCCCGATTCCTGATCCGTTACCTGTCCGCACCGCAGCAGCTCTTTGATTTTTGCCGCAATCATCAACGCCTCGGCTTCGTTTGCATCCAGTTCGCTTTTTTCCCCGTCCTCCTCGCTTTTTTCATAAATCAGAAGCTCCGTCTGCGCCGAGTAGGACGACGCCGTTTTGCCGTTCGCTGCCCCGGCGTCGTCAAGCTCCGGATACTGCGCTCCCGCATAGAGAGCCGCGTCCCCGTCATAGCGGATTCCTCCCACTTCCGCTCCCATCAACGGATAGAATACGGCGTTTACCGTATCGATGACCTCCCTGCGGCTGCGGAAATTTTTCTTTAGGTCAATCCTCGCCTGTCTGCCGTCCGTGCCAAAATAACGCTCGTATTTCTCCAGGAAAATTTCCGGGCGCGCCATACGAAACTTATAAATACTCTGCTTCATGTCCCCTACCATAAAACGGTTGGGCTTTTCCCCGTTTTCCCTGGAAATAACCGATAACAGCAATTCCTGTACCTCATTGCTGTCCTGATATTCGTCGATCATAATCTGAGCATAATAATCCTGATACAGCTTCGCCGTTTCCGTCGGATTCCCGTCCTCGTCCGCCAGTATTTTCAGCGCAAAATGCTCCATATCCGAAAAATCAATGACGTTCTCCTTCGCCTTATCCGCGGCGAACCGCTCCATATATCCAAGGGTCACGTAAACGAGCGGCTTTAACAGCGCGCCGGCGGTTCTCATGTCCTCCTGCATATCCTGAAGCGTCTCAAAAAAGTACAGATCCCATAAAGCGGCAATCCTTTTCTTGATCCGTTCCCGGATTTTCTTTACCTGCTCCTTTTTCTCCTCGTCACAGCTTCCCTTCCGCACGACGGGCAGCCTGCCGAAAGACACCGCCGCAACCGCATCCCGCAAAGAGCCGTAGTCCCGCGCGCCGACGCCTGCTTCAATCTGCTCTTTTTCTTGCTCGAGCAACGGAATATAGGCTTCCGGTCCGTCCGCCTGCATACAAATCCCAAGCATTCTGTCATAAAGCGCCGCCATTCCTTCTAATTTTTGCGACGCTCTTGTCATAATTTCACGGACATATCCGCACTCATAAAATTCCCCAGGATCTCCGATTTCATAATCCTTCAGGGCGTCTTTGAGCCATTTTTCCGGAAAGGGCAGGCTCATGACGAAATGATAGAGCTTATCCACCATTTCTTCCAGCGCCGTATCCCGTCCTTTTCTGGCGAATACGTCGGCAAGCCGGACAAAATCCTCGTGGAAGCCTTCGTAGTATTCTCTCCCGGCATAGGCTTCTTCCAAAACGGCTCCCATCGTCTCTTTTTCCATAAGCCGCATTTTGCCGGGATCTCCTACGGAAAATCCGGGGTCCAGATCGATTTCCTGAAAGTGATTTTTCAGGATAAAACGGCAGAAGCTGTCAATCGTCGTAATCTGGGCGTGATGCACCAGCACAGCCTGTCTTTGCAGGTTGACGTTGTCCGGGTTTTGCTCCAGCTTATCCAAAACGGCATTATGTATCCGCTCCCGCATCTGCGCCGCCGCCGCATTGGTAAAGGTCACCACCAACAGCCTGTCGATATCCACAGGTCGTTCCGGGTCGGTAATCAGGCTGAGAATCCTCTCTACCAGCACAGCCGTCTTGCCGGACCCCGCCGCCGCGGACACCAGCACATTACAATCCCTGATATCAATTACTTTTTGCTGATCCTCGGTAAACTTTACCGACACTTCCGTCACCTTCCTTCTTCCGCCTTTTCCCGTCCGCCGTTTTCTCCGTCCTGTTCTCCGTCAAGCGCCTGTTTCATGGCGTCGTAGGCTTCCTCTTCCGAAAGCTTCATATCCCGTTCCCGAAAGCCCGGCAGCCGCTTTTCAAAACCGCACACATTCCGGTAACTGCAATAATCACATGCGGACTGCGCCCCGTCCGTTCCCGGGCTGACGGAGATTTCTCCTCTTTGGATTTCCCCGGCGATCTGCTCCACCTTATGAGACGCAAATCTGCCGATCAGATCAAATTTTTCTCCCGGCACGGTCTGGGACGCTGCGGAAAGCTCTCCGTTTTTCTTTCTCTTGACGGGAATGACCTGGGAAGTTTCCGCCTGCGTGGTGTCCAACAGCTCCAACACTTCATCCTCTTCCCGGATCAGTCCCTGTACTTTCAGTTTCTCCCTGACTTTTTCCATCCGCGCCTCATCGCCTTCATCTGCGCCCGCGTCCACCATGGGGTCTTCGATCTGATAATAAAAAATCGCCGAAGGCACCACCTCTTTGCCGCCTTCCAGTTTTTCCTCCCGCTCTGCTGCCGCATTCATATAGACGGACAACTGCAGATCCAGCCCGAAAAACAGCCGCGCCGGATCAAACCGGTGCTTGCCCGACTTGTAGTCCAATACCTTGACATACACCTTGCCGCCCTGCTTCGCCACGTCCAGCCTGTCCACTTTACCATACAGCTCCACGCTGCCTTTGGTAAAGAACGGCATTTCGTAGCAGACCGGTTCAAACAGCCCTTTCCGCAATTGGAAAGAAAGACTCTCCACCGTCGTTTTCAGGATTTTCTTCGCCCGCTCCTTTACCGCCTCGTTTCTCGCCGTGTCATACAGCACCGTACTGCCGTACTCCGCCGCAAACTCATCCACGCTCTTTTCAATAAACGCATCCGCCTCTTCCTTCGGGCAGTTGAACCAGTTATACGCGCCCTCGGACATATGCTTCCCGAACCGGTACAGGGTCTCATGGAAAAGATTGCCCAGATCCGCCGCCTCAAAGGTATATTCCTCCTCCTCGGCAAGCCCCAGCCCGTATTTTAAGAAATGCGCGTAAGCGCAGGCGGCAAACTGCTCCAGACGGCTGACGCTCGTATGCAGCACTTCCCCGAACAGCCGCTTTGCCGCCTTCCCGGACAGCAAAACCGGTTCGTATTCATAAAACGCCGCGGCAGCCAGCTCCTCAAATTCCGGCTCTCCGTAAAAAGCCGCCGCAAGAAACGCGAACAGCTCTTTTTTCTCCTGGTCCTGTTCCAACAGCCCCGCCGCGTATTCCCGAAGCATTTGGGAAAAAAGCTTCAGCCCGCTTTCCCGGCTCTCGATCATACGCATCTGTTCCCGCTCGCCTACGGAGCACACCGCAACGTCCGTAAATAACTGCTCCACCGTATGAATCAAATAAGACGGGCGCAGCGTCTCTCCTTTTCCGTTGACCTCGGCAAAGGATAAAAACAGGTTTTCCGACGGCTGTGTCATATTCATGTACAGATATAACCGTTCCTCAAAGCCCTTCTGCCTCGGGGTCGGCGCCAGCTCAATGCCCGCTTCCAATAGGAAATTCCTTTCCATATCCGACAAAAGTCCTCCGCTTCCTCCGTTTCCGGGGATAATGCCGTCATTGGCTCCGACGATAAAAAGTACCTTTACCGGCTTTAAACGGGTTCTTTCCATATCTCCCGCCACTACCTGGTCCACGCTCTGGGGGAGGCTGCCGACCTTCAGCTCCGCAAACCCCGCCTTTAAAATCTCTCCGTACTCTTCCGGTCCCATGGGCTCGTTCAGCAAAGCGTAAATCTGATCGAACAATCCCATGACCGCCCGGTAGACCTGTTCATATTCCTTTGCCTTCGCCGCCTTTCCCTGCGCCTCAAATTCCTTTGCCTGCTGCCTTAACTGTTCTTCCAGATGGTTTGCGACACAAATGTCATATAGAGCTTTCGTATAATCCCGCGCATTCTTAGGACTGTCTAACAGGGGCTTGACCGCCGAAAGCAGACGCCCCCTGACCCGGTTGACCGATTCCAGCTTTTGGTCGGCGCGCACAAACGCCCTGCCGTATTTCTTTCTGCCCCGGACACCGTATTTTTTCAGATAACGGTCAAAACAGTCGACCGCTTCTTCATCGAGATCCAGATAACCCGCACGTAAGAGCGTCATAACGCTGTCATAGGAAAAATCCGATACGAGCACGCGGATCAAGCCGTTCAAAAACACCATAAACGGATGAAAAAGCAGGCTCACATTCTGATCCAGAAACAGCGGAATCCCGTGCTCCGCAAAGCTTTCCCGCAACAGATACCCGTAGGAAGCAAGGTCGCCCGTAATGACTGCAAAATCCCGATAGCACAAATTCCGTTCCCGTATGAGCCTGCGGATCGTCAGACATACCCAGTCCGTTTCCGCCTTGGGGTCCCGGCAGCGCACAAGGGACACCGCGCCCTCTGTAAACACGTCGTTCTTATCTGTCGCGGTGCGTTTTGCCGCAATATGCCCCGCCGCGGTGCGTTCCGCCGCAATATGCCCCGCCGCGGAAACGGGCGCAAACCGCCTGCTTCTAAAGATCGACCGCTCCAGATGCGCCAGCGCGCTGTTTTCTGCATACCGATAGACCGGTTTTCCCTTTAGCACCACGTCCTCGTCCCTGGGAATCCCGTTTTCCCCGGCAAGGCGCTCCAGCTTGTGATATGCCTTCGCCGTCAGGTAAAACAGCTTCTGTTCCTCCACTTCTTTTGCAAGATCTTCCTTTTCATCGCCAAGCAGCGTCACAATTACCTGCCTCGTGCAAAGCATCAGTTCCTTTAATAAAAGATCCTGAATCGGCGTAAAGCCCGTAAATCCGTCAAAAACGACAACACTGTCCTTTAACAGCGCGGATTCTTTCACATGCCTGACCAGAAGATCAATGGTTTCCTCGGTGGTAATAAAATGCCCGCTGATATACTCATGATACCCCTGGTAAAGCACCTGCAAGTCCTTCAGCTTCGCCTGCAGATTGCCCTTTCCTTCCGTCAGGCTCACAAGCCCGTCCAAGTCCCCGGGCGCGATTCCATACTGGGCAAATTCGGAAATCATGGACTTGACCTGGGCAATATATCCGGTCCTTTTCAGATTGGAGCCGATGACGCTCAGCTCTTTTTCCCGCTCTGCCGCAACCTTTCGCAAAATCAGGTTCTTGCCCGTATCGTCAAGCCTGGGCAGATTTTCAAAACCCAGCTCCTCAAAAATACGGTGTGCAAGCCTTCCGAAGCTTTGCACCTCGATATTCATAATGCCGCCTGTCTCGGACAAGCGGCAAAGGACTCTCTGGGTCTCCATCGTAAACTGATCGGGCACCACGATAAAAAAGCGGGTTTCCGGCTCTGCTTCCGCCCGCTTTAAAATATCTTTATATACAGTTTGGCTCTTTCCGGCGCCGGAGGCGCCGATATAAAACTTTAGGGACATAAACCGACCCTTTCTACTCCTCTTTTGCTGCGGCTGCACCGTCTTCCTGTGCCTGTACAGCCTCAAACTCATAATCCTTGCCCGGCAAAATCGCATTTAAGATAATGCCCGCCAAAGCAGCAATGGCAAGCGCCGTCAGCGTAATGGGCGTTCCGCCTACCGTAAAGGTAATTCCGTCCGTAAAGCCGAGACCGCAGACCAGGATAACCGCCGCAATAATCAGGTTGCGGGATTTGGTAAAGTCCACATGGTTCTCTACAACATTTCTGACACCGATGGCGGAAATCATACCGTACAGCATAAAGCTGATACCTCCGATAATCGAGGAAGGCAGCGAACCGATGATCTCAGCCACCTTCGGGAAAAAGCTCAAAATCACGGCGTATACCGCGGCAAGCCGGACCACTCTTGGATCGTAAACATGGCTTAATTCCAACACGCCCGTATTTTCGCCGTAGGTTGTATTTGCCGGTCCTCCGAACATCGCAGCCAGAGAGGTCGCCACGCCGTCGCCGATCAACGTGCGGTGCAGTCCCGGATCGGCAAGATAATTTTCGCCGACCGTTGCGGAAATCGCGGAAATATCTCCGATATGCTCCATCATGGTCGCCAGGGCAATCGGCGCCATAACCAAAATCGCCGTAAGGTCAAATTTGCAAAGCTGGAACGGCGGCAACCCCACAATGCTTGCCTGCGCCACGCCTGCAAAATTCAAAATCGCCGAACCGTCGGGATTGGTTATACCGCAGGCGTTCATAATCAGAGCGACCACATAGGAGATCACGACGCCCATCAAAATCGGCAAGATCCGGAACATTCCTTTTCCCCAGATATTGAATATGATGACAACGGCAAGCGCCACAAGCGCCAAAAACCAGTTGGTCGACGCATTGGATACCGCCGACGGGGCAAGGCTTAAACCGATACAAATAATAATCGGTCCCGTTACGACAGGCGGCAGGAAACGCATTACACGCTTTACGCCCACCAGTTTAATGATTAAGGCAAGTACGATATACAACAGACCCGCAACGACAATACCGCCGCACGCGTAAGGGAGCTTCTCTCCCATGGTCATATCGGCAAACTTTCCCGTATCCAACTGCGCCACGCTGGAAAAGCCCCCTAAAAACGCAAAGGACGATCCCAAAAACGCAGGCACCTTAAACTTGGAACAAACGTGAAAGAACAGGGTGCCCAGTCCGGCGCAGATCAAGGTGACCTGAATGGATAAGCCTTCCCCTTCAAAATAAACATTAACCAGAATCGGTACAAGGATCGTAGCGCCGAACATCGCGAACATATGCTGCAATCCTAACAGGAGCATCTTGGGCACGCCAAGCTTCCTGGCATCACGAATGACTTCTTTTTGTGTTTCCACAACTAATTCCTCCCATCTGTATTTTTGTGTAATCATGATCCGTTTCGGCAAAACTACTATGTTTTGCCCTTATCGTAAATATTATCACATCATATGGTACTTTACCATTCTTTTTTTCATTTTGCCGCAATTGCCGCGATGTGATTTTCCGCCCCGCTTCCCTTGTACTTTTTTCAAATCACGTATAAAATAATAACCAGGAAAATGATTACGGGAGGTTACCATGAAAGAAACTTTATATACGATTCCTTTAACGGACGCTTTTCACGCGGCGGACGAATGTCCGTTTTGCTATATCGAACGAAATGTGGAGCAGGATCTTCTGGACCTGGTGCTGGGCTCGGGATCTTCTTATATGGAAAGCGATATGCGGGACCAGACCGACAAGGCAGGCTTCTGCCGCGCCCATTTCAAAAAGATGTTTGACTACGGCAACACGCTGGGCAACGGCTGGATCTTAAAGACCCACTACATACAGATCAACAAAGAGCTGGACGAGCAGGTAAAAATGTTTTCCCGCGGGAAGTCCTCCTTTATGAATAAAATGAAAAAGGATACGGGAAGCGTAAATTCCATGGCTGCATGGGTAAAACAGCGGGAGAAATCCTGTTATATCTGCAATCAGTTTGCCGCCACTTACCAAAGATATCTGGATACGTTTTTCTTTATGTATAAAAAAGACGGGGAAATGACCGAAATGTTAAAAAACAGCAAGGGTTTATGCCTCCACCATTTCGGAGACATCTGCGCCGAAGCGGACAACCAGTTGAACGACAAGCAAAAAGACGCTCTCTTCCCGCTTTTGTTCGACCTGATGCAGAGCAACATGAAGCGCGTGGGTGAGGACGTTTCCTGGCTTGTGGAAAAATTCGACTACCGCAACAGGGACGCCGACTGGAAAAACTCCAAAGACGCCATCCAACGCGGTATGCAAAAGCTCTGGGGCGGCTACCCCGCCGACCCGGTCTACCAACAAAATAAATAGCGCTATAGCCGCTATCACATACGCATTGTGATAATCGGCAAAAAGGACATTTTCATAATCAGTAACAACAATATAACGATACAACATATATTGGATTGTACTTGTTGCATCATTTATGATCGATATGACAAGTACAGCCAATATACAAATCGTAATAAACTCCATGGATACCATCAACAACATGGTCATCCAATGATATGGAAAAAAGACTGCTGATCCTCATCATAGACTCCCAATCCGGTGTTGATGTTCCTGCTTCCCATTTGGAAAAGGAAATATATACATCAAACAGATTCTAATGCTTTATCATCTAAGAGAAAATCAATTAAATTAACTTTCTTATATCCATTCTCCAGATTAGTAAACGGATCATTGTCCATAGTAATAACAATCTTTTTGTAACCATCATCCAAATTATAAAATGAACTTATCTCCCTTTGCTTCGTTGCCTCATCAATTATGGAGTACGATACCTGAATATAATAAGTATCCCTCATATTTTTTGCAACAAAATCAATTTCCTTATTACTGTTATTACCAATATCAACAATATAACCTCTGCTTATCAATTCAATATAAACAATGTTCTCGATGGTATGTGTCGGCTCTATCTGTCTGAAATTAAGTAAAGCATTACGCAAACCAATATCACATACATAATACTTATTCAGGGTTTTTAAATATGCCTTTCCCTTTATATCATATCTCTCTACTTTATAAAACATAAAGGCATCGCATAAATATCGCAGATAATTGCTGACTGTCTTATGATCAATAGAACCAATTCCATTACTTTTTAATGTATTAGCAATTTTACTGCTGGAAACATAGGAACCAATGGAAGAGCATAACAATTTTACTACTGCATCGAATGCTTCCACATTACGAATTTCATGCCTGTCAATGATGTCATTTATTTCTACTGTTTCCACCAGCATTCTAAGATATTTATCCTTTTGAAACGGATCTTCTTCCTGAATCAAGTACGGCATTCCGCCATATAACATATAATTGTTAAAAGCCTGATATTTGTCACCACCGCAAAATTCATAATATTCTTGAAAACTAAAGGGAAATACTCTTAATTCAATGCCTCTTCCCCTGAATTTCGTGTTAATATCTGATGATAAAAACTCTGAATTTGAGCCGGTAATATAAATATCGCAATTAAAATCATTCTTTATCCCATTTACCGCATCTTCAAAGTTATCAACCAATTGTATTTCATCTAAAAAGATATAATATTTTTCTTTATCTGCAATTTGCCTTTCTATTTCTTCATATAACGCGATTGGATTTTTTAATGACACATTCTTGATGTTATCTAAAGCGATCCTGATAATCTTCTGTTCTGCCACTCCCAATTTAAGAAGCTCATGATAGTAAATATCAAATAATAATGTGGATTTACCACTTCTGCGAATGCCGGTTATTATTTTTATAATATCTTTATCTTTTTGTTTTAACAAAAAATCAAGATACTTTTGTCGTTTTATGATCACCCAAAGACCCCCCTTTCTTCTATTCCCAAAACTTTTTTTAAAAAAGATTTTTGGGAACACGATTTGTTTTATTATAAACAGTATTCCCTAATTTGTCACTAAAATATTATTTTGCAAAAAAATCAACTGTTGAAACATTTTCTCTCCATATGCACAAAAATGCCGGTTAATATTTACTGAAAACTTCATAACCGACATTTTAGTTTCTCTATTCTTTTCATTACCTGATGAAATTCGTTCTTGCCCCGTTCTCAGAGGCAGGGGGCTCCACCCCGTTTGCTTTTCCGAGGGCGATACATTTCATCAGCCATGCGAGGTTTCTCGCGGCGTTTCTCATCGTCTGCAAGCCCTCTTCATCCTGCAATACTTCTTCCGGTCTGCTTCCGTGCACCATGGTCCAGTAGCTGGAGGATGCAATGGGCATCTCGGAAATTGTAAAGTACTTTTGCAGCACATCGATACTTGCGGTCGTGCCAGCCCTTCTTGCGGAAGCCACCGCGAATCCCGGCTTATGTACAAACGCCTTTTTGCCGGAATAAAACATTCTGTCTAACGCCGAGAGCACCCGTCCCGAAGGGTGCGCGTAATACACCGGCGTTCCGAATACAAAGCCGTCGCATTCCTTTGCCTTTTTTACGATTTCATTGACCGCATCGTCGCCGAATACGCAGCCGTTTCCCGCCGCGCAGCCGCCGCAGCCGATACAGTCTCTGACCGGTCCGCCTCCGAGCTGTACGATTTCCGTTTCAATTCCTTCCTCTTCCAATACCTTCGCCGCCTCGGACAGCGCCGTATAGGTACATCCCTTTTGATTTGAGCTTCCGTTTAACAATAATACCTTCATGCTTCATCCTCCTCCAAATATTCCGCCTTTGTAAATTTATGACGCATCATTTCATAAAAGTCCTTCGCCTCTTTATGCGCCGTCCCGGCGTCCATGTTTTCAGTCAAAGCCGTTTCCATCAATCCTCTGGTCACATATTGCATGGAACGCACCAGAAGATCCCTGTCCACATCCGGGCAAATCCTGTCAAAATCAGCTCTTTCCATGACCTCCTGCATCGCTTCGGGCACCAGAACCGTATAATCCTCTATCTCTTTTCTGATCTCCTCATCCTGTATTTCCTCATGGGTCAGCAAAAATTTTTGCATATAGGGATAATTGCGGAGCAATACATTCTTTGCATCCTCCACCTGGGAAAGCAGGCGGAACAAATCCTTTTCTCTTAAAGAAACCGCCCTTTGCAGCTCCATGGACATATATCTCGCGCTATATTCATACACAAAAATATACAAGCCCGCCTTAGAACCGAAGTAATGGAACAACAGCCCCTTGGATATCCCCGCTTCCTTTACGATATCGTCGGTGCTCGCCTTCTGGTAGCCGTTTAAGGCAAAGATTTTGAGCGCTCCGTTAATCATCCGATCCTGCTTTTCTTTTTTTAAATCAAAAAATTTGTCGTTCATATGCAGATTCCTTTACTTCTAATCGAAAATAATCTTACCATAGCAAAAAAAGCATTGCAATATCCACTTGTTTTCCTACACGTTTTATTTTAAAATAACATTATCTATCAGTATGGTTACGTGAAAGGAGATTTCCAGACTATGGCAAAAAAAGTCAGAAACATATTATTACTCGGCGCGGCAATCGGCGCGGCAGCGGCAGGCACATATTATTACCTTCAGAAAAAGGACAAAGAATTTTTTGACGAAGACGACGATGATGACGAAGACTTCGACGGCTTTGAAGATGAAGACGAACTTTCCTCCGCATCCGACGCTTCGTCCCAGCGCAATTATGTTCCCCTTCATTTCGATGCGTCCGCCGTTGACAATACGGAAGAGACCGCTCCCGAAAAAGACGTCACTTTGGACGACATGAATTCGGTGGAAGAATTTTTCGACGACGAGGACGAAGAAATCGAAGACGAGACTCCCATCGACGAAGAATAATCGGCAAAGAATAAAATCCGGCTTCCCGCAAACGGAAAACCGGCGTCCGGCAGACATAAAAGTGCGGCAGATTTTGACAACTCATATCTGCCACACTTTTTTTAATCTTTCGGTTCCTTCTATGATCTGTTCCTCCGTCAGCGCGGCGTAACCGATGATGACCGTCGCAGGCGCCATGTTGCATACGGCGTCGGGCTCCGCACCCCGGGGCGTACCCTGACCGGTTTCCCGGCTTCCGATCAGATAGTCGCTCATGCCGTACACCCGGCAGTCCGCTCCTTTTGCCAGCTCTAACAGCTTTTCTTCGCTGTACCCTCTCCGGTCCTCCAACAGCACATGCAGCCCCGCGTATTCTCCCCGTATCCGAAATGCTTCCTGAAAGGGACGCAGCCGCTCCATGATCAAATCATGTTTTCCTTTATATACCTTACGCATTTTATTCAGATACCGCTCAAAGTGCCCGTCCTCGATAAAATGATATAAAATCGCCTGATCGATTCTGGAAACGGTGGAGGAAACAAACCAGAGTTTTTCCTCATAAATCCGTAAAAGCTCCTTGGGAAGCACCATATAACTGACACGGATCGCCGGAGCAATGGATTTTGAAAAGGTTCCCAGATAGACCACCTTTCCGCTTTCATCCGACGCCTGCATGGACGGAATCGGCATTCCCTTATACCTGAATTCACTGTCGTAATCATCTTCGATGATATAGCGGTCCTCCCGCTCTCTCGCCCAGGCAAGGATTTCCATTCTCCTTCCGATGGGCATAATCACGCCTGTGGGAAACTGATGGGACGGCGTAATATACGCGATCTGCGCTCCGCTCTCCCGCAGTTTGTCAATTCTCATCCCGTTTTCGTCCAATCCGATCGGCGCTACCTCATAGCCTCCCGACGCAAATATCCTCGCCGCACGCATATAGGCGGGATTTTCCACAGCCGCCTTCCTCCCGGTTCCAAGGATTTTCTGCAACAGCATTAACAGATAATCATTGCCCGCCCCGACAATGATCTGCGACGGCGCGCATTCCACGCCGCGGCTGCTGTGCAGATAGCTGCAGATGGTCTCCCGCAGCCGCAAATCTCCTTTGGGCGTGCCCATTTCAAAAATGCTTTTATCCTCGTCTGCAAACACGTTTTTGGAAATCTTTCTCCATGTATCGAAAGGAAATTCCGTGATATCGACGCTGTTGGGCGAAAAATCAAACGCCGCCGGTTTTGTCTTCGTCGGTTCTTTTTCTTCGCTGATCAGCCCGATCTGCTGATAAAGCCGTGTAATCTCACAAACAAAATGACCCTTATAGGGGACCGATTCGATATATCCCTCCGATAAGAGCTGTCCATAGGCAAAATCCACCGTGCTCCTGGAAATCTGTAAATGCTGCGCCAGGGCACGGGTAGAGGGAAGCTTCTGCCCCGCGGGCAGACTTCCCTTTCGGATCTCGTTTTTTATATAATGATAAATCTGCTGGTATAATGGTTCCTTACTGTTTTCCTCTAAAGGAATCGTCAATTCATTCATTTGCCTTTCTTTCCTTGAGCTTTTCCAACAGGACGTCCTTCAGGTCATGGGCTCTGTCCTTCATTCTGGAATTTGCCGTCCTGGAGGTTATGATCCCGCCTAACAGCTTCGCCGCCGTCTCATATTCTCCAAAACGGATGGCGAGCGCCGACAACAGATAGTCAATGGTCATACTGTCCATTCCGCAGATCGGGAACGACTCTCCCGCCCGCGCCTTGATAAAGCCGTCGTAGGCGTTTCTCAAAAACTGATCCTCCGCGCTGTCGTTCTCATGCTTCTTTTTCGCATAATCCGCGGCATTCGGATCAAAGGTCTCTGTTTCGCCGCGCAAAAGCCAGCCGGTTTTTAAACAGATATAAGCCTTGTCGCTGTCCTTGGCGCGTATGACGATGGCGTTGACCAAAGCAAGCTTGTGCCGCTCCAGCGCCTCCTGATAGGTATAGATCTTCTTCTCCGGGTCAACCGTCCGGGGCTTGAAGCTGCTGCAGATATTTTCTTTGATCGCCTTTCTCTGGCTTGCCGTCAGATAGGGAAAGCTTTTTTCCAGTGCGGCGTATCCGCAGTAGGGACATGCGGTAATATCATATTTTTGCACGTCGATCCCTTCATATCTGGGTCTTAAATCCTGATCGGAGCCCAAAGCCTTTGCCTTGCCGGCGCGCACGATTTTACTCTTAAACGCCTTATCGCAGACGGGGCAGGTATAGCTTTTGTCAAATACCATATCCTCTTCCCGCACTTCCGCTTTCATCGCCTGTTTTCCGGCATTCTCCTTTTCGTCCTTTTTGGGCGAATTATAAATTTCCAACCCTTCCAAATCGCTAAGTCCCAGATCACCCAATCCGGACAGTAAATTGTTATCCATCCGCTCTCTCCAATTCTACATTCATCAATCGTTATTTTTCGGAAGCTTAAAGGAGCTTTTCAGGGAAACGATTCTGTTAAATACCAGTCGTTCCTCGGTCGTATCCTTATAGTCCACGCAGAAAAATCCGTTTCTCACAAACTGGAAGCTGTCATACGCCTTCGCTCCCGCAATCGCCGGCTCAATAAAGCAATGATCCAGCACTGTCAAAGAATTGGGATTCAGGTTCAGGCTTCCGTCCTCTTCATTATATACGCCCTTCTCTTCATCGATGATGTTTTCATACAAACGCACCTGCGCTTCCACGGCGGAGTGTACCGGAACCCAATGGATGGTGCCCTTTACTTTCCTTCCGGTAAAGCCGCTTCCCGCCTTCGTCTCGGGATCATAGGTACAATGCACGACCGTAACCTTCCCGTTTTCATCCTTTTCAAAGCCGACGCATTTTACAAAATAAGCGTGCATCAGGCGCACTTCATTGCCCGGAAACAGGCGGAAATACTTTTTGGGCGGCTCCTCCATAAAGTCCTCGCGCTCTATATAGAGTTCCCTTTCAAAAGGAACCTGATGAGTCCCCAGCTCGGGATTCTCCATATTGTTAGCCGCCTCCAACATTTCTGTCTGCCCTTCGGGATAATTGTCGATGACCAGCCTGATCGGATCAAGCACCGCCATCATACGGCTTCTCTTTAATTTCAGATCCTCTCTCAGACAATACTCCAACATCGCATAGTCCGCGGAGGAGTTTGCCTTGGAGATACCGCAAAGCTCTACAAACATTTTGATGGATTCGGGCGTATAGCCTCTCCTACGAAGCGCCGCGATCGATACCAGCCTCGGATCATCCCAGCCGTCTACGATCCCGTCTTCCACCAATTTTTTAATATACCGTTTGCCCGTTACCACATTGGTCAGATACATTTTGGCAAACTCAATCTGTCTGGGCGGGTGCGGATATTCCAGTTCCCTGACAACCCAGTCATACAAAGGTCTGTGGTCCTCAAATTCCAGCGTACAGATGGAATGCGTGATCCCTTCGATGGCGTCCTCAATAGGATGGGCAAAATCATACATCGGATAAATGCACCATTTATCTCCCGTATTATGATGGGACATATGCGCCACACGATAAAGAATCGGGTCCCTCATGTTGATATTGGAAGAAGCCATATCGATTCTGGCGCGAAGCACCTTGCTGCCGTCGGGATACATCCCCGCCTTCATATTTTCAAACAGTTCCAGATTCTCTTCTACCGAACGGTCGGAATAAGGGTCTTTCCTGCCCGGTTCCGTCAGCGTACCCCTGTATTCCCTGATTTCATCCGCAGACAAATCGGAAACATACGCTTTTCCCTTTTTAATCAGCTTTACCGCAGCCTCATACATCTGGTCAAAATAATTGGAGGCAAAAAACAGCCTGTCCTCCCAATCCGCTCCCAGCCATTTAATATCGGCAAGAATGGATTCCACAAATTCACTTTTTTCCTTCGTGGGGTTTGTATCGTCAAATCTCATATTAAACTTGCCGCCGTATTCTTTGGCAAGTCCGTAATTCAAAATAATGCTTTTGGCATGTCCGATATGCAGATAACCGTTGGGCTCGGGCGGGAAACGGGTATGCACGGTATCATAAACGCCTTCCGCAAGATCCTTCTCAATTTCCTGTTCAATAAAATTTTTTGTCACTTTTTCATTTTCCATTTTGTCAGCTCCCAAGAAACGCGGATCAATCCGCCTAAATTAGCATTATTCTATCATACTATTTTTACAAATTCAATTCCGTCCCCGCCGATTTGCCTACAGTTCCCTGCAGATCCGCCTGCTTTTGCTCTTTCAGCTTCTTTTCCAGAAAGATATACAAAAGCGAAACGCCCAAAATAACCAGACCCACAACGAAAAATACCATAATCCTCATAAATGCGGAGGATTCGTAAAAATCATAAATAACCATTTTAAGCGCCACAAAGACCATCAGGGAAAGTCCGTAGATCCGGATGCTCTTATCCTTCCCATAAAATCCCACGCCGATTGCCACAGCCGCCAGCACGCAGATTAAAATGCTGCAAAGAAACGGCTGGAAACCCTCCGTAAGCAAAAACAGCCAGCCAAAGGTCAGCGACGTAAAAATGTGATATTTTTTGTACCGGTTGACAAAAATGCAGGAAAGCAGAATGGTAACCGCAAAGATATATCCTAAAAACTGCACTTCCCCGTCTCTTGCAAAACAGCATACGCCGATTGCCGCAAGCATCGTATAGACCGCGTCGGGAACCGGAAATTCCTTATAAAACCTGCTGCATCCCTTGTTGACGGCAAATACCACCAGACAAAACAGCGTCGCCCAGAACGCCTCTCCCGAAAACAGGTACACAAGGATACAATAGAGAGCGGCATATAAGTACGGCGCAAAGCGCAGCTTTTTCTTCCAAAACAGCGCCGTAAGCGCAGCATAGAAAGCAATTACTCCGATGACGCTAAAATGCAGCCACTTTTCTCCGCCGCCCGCACACAAAAGGCAGATCAGGGATATGGAATGAATCACGAAATATAAAACGCAGTATTCCATTTCTTCCCGGGATCTGTAATACAACAGATGCAGCGTCAGAATTTGGGAGCAGATCAGAATAAACGGCATCCACATCGCAAGATCCGCCTCCGCCTGCCAAACGGTCAGATAAAAAACCAGCACCGTACTGCACACATATTGCACCACGTCCGCCGCTATGCAGCTTTTCTTAACCGGATAGTACACGCCCGCCAGATTTACAAGAAAGATAAAGACCGCCGGAAGTAAAAAACCGATCACGCCTCCCATATCATGAACCGGAGCCAGGGAAACGAAACAGCCGATCAGGCAGATAATCCGGATCATGCCCGAATCCTTTTTCCTGCTTAAATAGAAGAGGAACGCTGTAACCGCCATCGTAATCAGAAGCGCCGCCCAGCCCGGGAACGCTTTTAAGTACCTGTCATTCAAAATCGTCGTGATATAGATGCTGCTGATCCCAAGCCCTGTTATACAATAAGAAAACTTCTCCAGCCTTTTTGCCAGAAACAGCTCTGAAAACGCCAGTACCGCAATGGCAATTCCGTAAAGGAAGACGCCCTGCAACACGTTATTTAAATAATTTAAGCCAAAGGTAACAAACGCGACCAGCAAAAACACGATGCCAAGCACGCTGAAAATCATAGTGCCGATTTTAAATTCCACCGACTGCTGCGGCTGCGCGCTCTGGGGCGCAGGCTGCGGATAGGACTGCTGTACGCTCTGAGGCGCAGACTGCACATATCCCTGCGGTGTGCCTTGGGGCGCGGGCTGCACATATCCCTGCGGTGCCCCCTGAGGCGCAGTCTGCACAGATCCCTGCGGTGCGCCTTGAGGCGCGGGCTGCACATACCCCTGGGGATACCCCTGCGGCTGCATTTGCCGCGCCGCCATCCTTCTTTGATATAATTGGTAATTCTGCTCCAACAGCCGTTCCAGTTGGGAAACCGAGTTTTCGGCAATCTTCACATCATTCCACATCTTATCCAGATACGCGGAAAACTCTACGTCGCGGCTCTCCTGTTTCAACCGGATAATCAGTTCCTGTAAAGCGGCGATCCGGTCCTGTTTGTCCGTCGCCGCAGCGTTCCTTTCATTTTCCATGGTTATTCCCCTCTTTCGTCCGTTTCCTGCGTTTCCACATATTTCTTTTCAAATGCCTCCCGCGGCAGCGGCTTATCAAAATAATACCCCTGTACCAGCCGGACTTTCATGCCTTCCAACACTTTGTATTGTTCTTTTGTTTCAATTCCTTCGACGCAGATGTTCACATCGATTGCCGAGGCAAGCTCCGCCACCATCTTAATAAAGGATTGGGAATATCCGTCCTCCGCCAGATCCCTTACAAAGCTCTGATCCACTTTGATCACATCCAGCGGAATTTCCCTGATATGATTGAGCGAAGAATATCCGGTTCCGAAATCGTCCAGCGCAATACGGACTCCCAGTTTCCTGATATCGTTTAAAATAATTTTCATCCTCTTCATATCATTGATCGCCAGGCTCTCCGTTACCTCCAGGGTCAGATTGCGGGGATCAATGCCGGTATCGTGAAGCGCGCGGCTGACCACATCCGTAATATCGCTTTGCAAAAGCTGTACCACCGACAGGTTGACGTTTACCTTATAATCGGGATGCCCGTTGTCGTTCCACTTCCTGCAGGCATAACACGCTTCCCGCAGCACATAATTGCCGATGGGCGTGATCAGCCCCAGATACTCGGCAAGCGGAATAAAATCAGCCGGCGGGATAAAGCCCAGCGCCGCCGAATTCCATCTGACCAGCGCCTCGGCGCCGGTACAGGGCGTTCCCGGTTTTTGGATATCGATAATCGGCTGGAAATATACGCTGAACTCGCTGCAATTATCGCTGGTAGCGTTCCGCATGTTCTTTTCCATATCCAGCCTCTTGTTGGAGGAAGAGCCGAGGCTTTCCGAATATTTGACAATCCGGTTCTTTCCCTTTCTCTTTGCCTCGTACATGGCGATATCAGCCTTTTTAATCAAATCGGCAACGCTATCCCCGTCCTCGGGATATACGCATACGCCCATACTCATCGTGCAATAATAATCGGCGTCCTTTAAATACCACGGTCTGCTGAAAATTTCTCTGATTTCTTCGATGATCGCATCAAGCCGGTAAAAACTTTCCGGCGAAACGATAATAACAAATTCGTCCCCGCCCATGCGGTAACAGCTTTCACTGATGCCTTCTATTCTCTGAAAAATATGGGAAATGGATTGCAACAGCACGTCTCCGTACTGATGCCCCAGCCCGTCATTGATGTGTTTGAAATCATCCAGGTCCATATAAAGGATTCCGCCGCGGTTTTTCTGTTTTTTCGCTTTATCAATCTGCACCGCCAGATCTCTTTCACAGCACATGCGGTTATACAAGCCCGTCAGAAAATCCGTATATGCCTGCTGTTCGATTTTCATCTGGTAGATTTTCTTATCCGTAATATCATATAACGCATATAAGTTGACTTTTCGCCCGTCTATCCAATTGATCAGGACATGGTGCAGATCGTACCACCTGCCCCGGTCCTTTTGTTCGATTTCATAAAAGCCTTCTCTGATCCCCAACGGCTTCGCGTTCGCCAACAGCATATCGAAAGTGCCCGCGTTAAGTTCCTGTTCAAAAGTCCTTTTCAACAGTTTATTGGCAAACAGGCATTTTTTATTTTCCGAATCCTTGACATAAATGGCGGTTCCCACATTGTCCAGGATTTCCTGCAAAGAAGCATAAGACCCCGCAAGGGAGTTTTTCCGTATCCTTTTATGTAACAGACTTTGCAATACCTTTGCCGCGTCGATTGTAAATTTGACCTCATCCTTCTGCCAGCTTCGGTCCTTTTCCCGTTCGCTTACGGTCAGATACATCGCAGGCTTTTCGCCGACAAAGATCGGAACGGCAATAAACGCCTTCATCCGGTATGTCAGCATTTTACCGTGGATTTCCGCCGACGCCGCCGTGTCCGAAGACAAAACGAGAGGTTCTATGCCCCGCAGCAGCTCCGACCTTTCCAAGTTCCTTGTCTTGTCCGGACCAAACAGACTGTCGTCACTTGTATAGCCGCCAATCATATCCACCCGGTCCGGATCATGCCTGACCTGAAACAGTCCCGCGCCGGCAACGTCCAGATATTCCCCGATAATCTTAAGAATCTGACCGCACACATCTTCAAAGCCGTCTCCGCTTTCCAAAAGCTGCAGCATTGCCGTCATGGCTTCCGAACGCTTTAAAATACGGCTCATTTCCTTTTCCGAATACCCGCTTCGCCCGCTCTGAGCCTGCGCCAAAGGCATTTCCCGCTTGATCTTTATATACCTGCGTTCCGTCTCCGCAAGAAAATCCAGCGCCGCATAAAAATCATCCGTTTCTATTCCCTCAACGGGAATTTCCAGCAGGTTTCCTTCCCGCACATCCTTTAAAACACAACAAATAAGCCAGCAGGCGTTTGCGCTTCCCTCCTCCCGGACGGAAACCGCCGCCAGTCTGACATTGTCATATTCCGTGGACTCAACCACCATATCCTCAAACCGGCTGTCGGATACCCTTTTATGCAGCCGGTAAAAATGCTCGTCCGGGATATGCTCTTTGATCGTCCGAATCCCGTTTTCATTCCCCGATATTTCCGTTATCTTTTTGCCGTCTGCATCTACGCAGCAGGCAAATAAACGGGTTAAGGTGCAGAAATAATCCTGCACCTTTTGTAGCTCTGCATTGTCAAACAATTGCTGCATATACCCCTCCCCACAAACATACATACTCTTTTGCTTTTAATTCCCGTCTACACTGTAATTGGGCGCCTCTTTTGTAATATGGATGTCATGCGGATGACTTTCCTTTAAAGAAGCCGCCGAAATCTTCACAAATCTGCCTTTTGTCTTTAAATCCTCAATGGTAGGCGTTCCGCAGTACCCCATACCGGAACGCAGTCCTCCCATCAACTGGAACACGGTATCTTCCACCGTACCCTTATACGCCACACGTCCCTCTACGCCTTCGGGCACAAGCTTCTTCGCGTCGGTCTGGAAATAACGGTCCTTGGACCCGTTTTCCATAGCCGCGATGGAACCCATACCGCGGTATACCTTATATTTTCTGCCCTGAAACAGCTCAAAGGTTCCGGGGGATTCATCGCATCCTGCAAAAATCGACCCCATCATACATACGTTTCCGCCTGCTGCGATCGCCTTTGTCATATCGCCGGAGAATTTAATACCGCCGTCCGCAATAATCGGTATGCCGTACTCTTTCGCCACCTCATATGCGCTCATAATCGCAGTAATCTGCGGTACGCCGATACCCGCAACCACACGGGTCGTACAGATGGAACCGGGTCCGATGCCGACCTTAACGGCGTCCGCGCCCGCTTCAATCAACGCCTTCGTACCTTCGCCCGTCGCTACATTACCTGCGATAACCTGCAGATCGGGATAAGCATCTTTAATCATCTTCACACAGTTTAATACATTCTGGGAATGTCCGTGGGCGGAGTCCAGTACAACCACATCGACCTTCGCCTCTACCAGCGCAGCCACGCGCTCAAGGCAGTTTGCCGTAATGCCCACTGCCGCGCCGCAAAGAAGCCTGCCCTGGGAATCCTTCGCCGCAAGAGGATATTTAATCGTCTTCTCAATATCCTTAATCGTAATTAACCCTTTTAAATTAAAATCATCGTCCACGATCGGAAGCTTTTCTTTTCTCGCCTTTGCCAAAACCGCCTTAGCTTCCTCAAGGGTAATGCCTTCCTTCGCCGTAATCAGCCCCTCGGAAGTCATGCACTCTTTAATCTTTTTGGAAAAATCCGTCTCAAATTTCAGATCGCGGTTGGTAATAATACCTACCAGCTTCTTTCCTTCCGTAATCGGCACGCCGGAAATACGGAATTTAGCCATCAGATCATCCGCGTCCTTTAAGGTATGCTCCGGCGTCAGGGAAAACGGATCAGTAATAACGCCGTTTTCAGAACGCTTTACCTTATCTACCTCTTCCGCCTGCTGCTCAATCGTCATGTTCTTATGAATGATACCGATACCGCCCTGCCTTGCCATCGCGATTGCCATACGGTGTTCCGTAACGGTATCCATTCCCGCGCTCATCATAGGAATGTTCAATTTGATCTTTTTTGTCAAATACGTAGATAAGTCTACCTGATTGGGAATTACCTGTGAATAACCGGGTACTAAAAGCACGTCGTCAAACGTAATTCCTTCGCCAATAATCTGACCCATTTCCTTTTCCTCCGTCTAATTTTGTTTTAGTCTGTAAACACACATCTGGGAGCCGCCATCTTCATCGCTTTTATCAAATCCTCATTGGTATCAATGAGGATGCGCTCCTTTCCTTTTTCCCCTTCCACTACCAGTTCAAACGCATTTCCCTCCTTCGTCTCTGAAGAGAAATCCCGCACCTTGAGATTTTGATAGGGCGCCAGTCTGTACGAATCCCTGGGCGCCATGACCTCCATCGTCTCCAGACGATAGGTCGCAACCTTCTTTCTGCTGGACTGATTCTTAATCTTGTCCACCGACAGCTCCTTATCCAGATACAGATACTCGTACTCGATATTGGCGTTTTGCATCAACAGCCACGCTCCGCCGCAAAGCAACAGTCCGGACAGGGTAATCAGGAATCTGCTGAACAAACCGAACAAAAACAACACAACGCCCAGACCGATCATTACATTATGAAGTACCGACGCCGCCTTTAAATCCGGTTTCTTTACCAACAGCTCCACACACATATCGTTCATGCGTACAATCACTTCCCTATCTCAAGATATATAAAAATATATTATTACATTCTGTCGGAATTTTCAAGTTATAAGCCTTTAATTTTCATCTGCCCCGTCCCGATTATGACGGCTATCGGAAACGCAAGCAAATCGGCAAGCGGCTGCGCGCCAATCAATCCTTCCAGTCCCATAACTTTCGGCAGCAGGATCAGTAACGGAATAAACAAAATCCCCTGCCTGAGCGAGGTAACCGCTGCCGCTTTTCCAAACTGCCCTATATTTTGCAGAAACATCCCTGCAATTGTGGTGTATCCCATAAAGGGAAGCGCCGCGCATTCCCACCGCAATATCCGGGTCCCCAGCATACAAACCGCCTTTTCCTTTGCAAATAAAGCAACCAGCTTCGGCGCAAAAGCCGCTGTGCCGGCTGCCAGGACAATCAGTACGACGGTTGATACGAAAACGCAGAAATAAAAGCCGCGCTTTACCCGGTTTCCCTTTCCCGCCCCGAAATTGACGGCGCATACGCTTTGATACCCCTGTCCGAAGCCTATTACGCCCGCCGTCAGCATGGACAAAATACGATTGGCAACCGTAAACGCCGCAATCGCCGTGTCGCCATAAAAACCTGCAACGTGATTCAATAGAACGCCGGATATTGTAGTAATGCTTTGACGCAAAAAATTCGGAGAACCCCCGCAGAATAATGCTTTCAGAATTTCTTTTTCCGCCACGCAATGAATCAGTCTTACCGGTATGCAGCCGCCTTTAAAAGAAAGAAACCACAAAGCCGCCAGCCCTGCATACTGACCGATTACGGTTGCTAATGCCGCTCCGCAAACTCCCATACCTGCGCCGAGAATAAAAACAGGGTCCAACACCATATTCAAAAGCATCCCTGTCCCCATCCCCAGAATCGCTCTGTCGGCATTTCCTTCCAGCCTCAGTTGGTTATACAGACAGAGCGCCCCTGTCATCCCGGGGACTCCGGTCAGAAACACCAGAAGCATTTCACGGGCAGCCTCCTGCAGCCCGGGGGATGCGCTGCCGCCCAGAGTATTGACTAACTCCGGTAAAAACAAATATCCCGCTCCCATAATGAAAATACCGGCACCGACGGCAAACACAAAACCTGTTGCCGCCATCCTGCCGGCATTTTCTTCCTCGTCCCGACCGATACATCCGGCTATATAATTTCCCGAACCATAACCAAACAGAAAGCCCACCGCCTGCACCAGCGACATAAAATAGAAAACAATGCCGACCGCTGCCGTCAGCGTGGTGTTTTTCAGCAGACCAATGAAAAAGGTATCGGTCATACTGTAAACAGCAGTTACCAACATGCCCAGTATCGTCGGCAGCGCCATACGGCAGATCAGTTTTTCCACCGGCGCCGTCAGCATTTCCTCTCTTCGCTTTTTCAAAGGCGGCGCACCTCCCCCGACGTACCGTTGACAAACACCTTCTCCCCGTCTTTTAACTGCGTTGTGGCGCATCCGGTAGCAAGGACAGCCGGAATATGATATTCTCTTGCCACGATTGCCGCGTGGGACAATGCTCCGCCGGTATCCGAAACTACTGCGGCGGCAAGGGTAAATAACGGCGTCCACTCCGGGTCCGTATAACGGCACACCAGAATGTCTCCCTTCTTTAACCGGCAAAATTCCGCCGGGCTTGTCACAATGCAGACTTCTCCTATTGCTTCCCCTGTGCTCCCGCTGATTCCCTTAATTGTTTTTTCGTCTCCTTTGAGAGCCTCCCACTGCTGCCTTCGCCAATATTCCTCTACCGTAGGACGAAGCTCCCTGCGCCTTCCTATCTTATTCCAATCCTCCTCATTCAATTTTTGCCGTTTCATAGCCTCCTGCAATTCTTCCCAAAACAGGTACCAAAGCTCCCCTTCGGTCGCGCCAAGCAGATCCGCCGTGCGCTTTAACAGTTTCCTGCAGGCATAAAAGGCTGTTTCCCATAAATATTGCGTTTCCTCCCGGAACACATGATAAAACCGATAGCATTCCGCCTGCCGCACCACTTCCTTTTGCTGTTTTTCCTTCATCCCATATGTCATTTTCCCAAGCAATTCCTTATAACAGTTTTCCCCTTCTGTCAGAGACATTTCTTTCTCTCCTTCTGCCGACAAAAGCGGTTTCAGCACCTGCAAAAATCTATCCTTATCCTCCAGCCATGTTTTCGCTGTAAAACAATAACAGTTAAAATCGGACTTATATCCGTGTTTTGCCAAAAACTCCTGAAACCATTCGTCAGCTTCGGGAAACTGATCCGTTATTTCTTCATAACCGCTTCCTGCCGACACAGCTTCCGTCAGGGTATGATCCTCTTTGATTCTTTTAGCCAAAGCTCCCAGATCGCGGTTAATATCCGCCGTTTTGTATGACAAGCCCGACAGCAAATTGTAGGCGGTAAGATTCTGATCCACCCTCTTTAAATATTTTTCCAGCTTCCCGTTCATCAGAAATCCCGGAAAAACCGCATAGTAAAACCGCGCATAAGCGACATCGGTAACCATTTGATACAAATCCGTAAGTCCCTGCAAACAGTCCTCCATTTTCATATGAGAGCAATCCATATCGGCAAACGCATGGATCTTCGGCTCTGCATACTTTAGCACCGCCTTTGCCTTTCTCACATTTTCCGGGTGATTTTTCATATCCTTAAACATCGCGGGAAGATGGACTATTTCTTTTCCAAGTCCGAATTTTAACGTAGGCAGCGACATAAAACCGTCTTTATCTATGCCGCATTCATTGTCTATTTTGATGCCTCCCTGTGCAAAAATGATCTCTTTCTGTTTTCCGAGAATCATGGAAAAATCATAATCCAGCGGGTAGTAAGAAAAGGGCTCCTTTTCCAGCATAAAAAGAAGGCTTTCTTTCATTTTCTGATTGATGGGACGTATCGGCGGCATCCACGCTTCTTCAAATGTCTGCGCCGCTTTTGCCGTAATTGCCCTTGCCTGGAGAATATAGAGCTCTTCTCCAACAAACGCCCATTCAATGTCCATAGGCGACTGATAGTGCGTTTCAATTTCTATCCCCTTGTCCACAAGCTTCTTTATCTGACGGGTTGTAAGAGACAGCTTACTTTTTTCCTCTGCTTTTACCGGTACTGTTACCGTCTGCTTCTTACCGTAAACCACCTTAATCTCTTTGCTGCCGATTACCTGCTTTATGATATGTCCGTCCCTTGTACATATCACTTCATCCGGGCTGACTGCACCGGACACCACGGCTTCCCCAAGCCCATAGGAGGAATTGATCAGCATTTCGTCCTCTTTTCCGTTAGCAGGGTTTTGCATAAAAAGTACGCCTGCAGTTTCGCTTTCCACCATACGTTGAATCACCGCTGCAAGCGCCACAGGCTTCGTATCATATCCTTTTTCCTTCCGATAGCTCACCGCCCGGTCTCCCCATAGCGAAGCATAACAGGCTTTAATACTGTTTATGAGCATATCCTCTCCCTGCACATTTAAAAAAGTTTCCTGCTGACCCGCAAAGCTGGCGTCCTCAAGGTCCTCCGCAGTAGCGGAAGAACGGACCGCAACTCTTGCCTCTTCTGCAAGCCCCCGATAAAACCCTGCTATTTCCTCCTGCACGTCTTTTGGCATATTCCCCGCCAAAATAGCGTTGCGGATTTCATCCGGTTTATTGGAAACATCGACTTTGTTGTACTCCATAAAACGCTGATACGCCTGTACCGTCAATACCGCTCCCGGAGGCACCGGAATACCGGCTCTTGTCATTTCTCCTAAGTTTGCGCCCTTCCCTCCCGCTGTTTTAATATCTTTTTTCGTAATATCTTCAAATCGCTGAATATACATAAGCTTCTCCCATCTGTGAATATTTTCATTTTTGTTCATTGCCAATGGTTAAAAAAACCCCCTGAATGCAGTCAAGGTTTAAAAGCACCGGTTACCTGAAAGTAACGCGCCGTATTTTCATAGACAAAGGATCGGAAGATTTCCGGAAAATACTCTTTCCCGATGATTTCCTCGTTCATAAAAAGGACGGCTCCCGCCTTCATGAAAGCGCGAAGTCCTTTGGTATCCACCGTCACAATCAGCCCATGCCGCTCCCACCAATCAATGAGCCGGATCAAAAGCCCTTTGATTGCACGTACACTGTTTTGTTCCAGATTGTCATAATCCCCAAGAATAATGTTGACCGAATCACTGATCAGGTTGTTAAAAACAAGATTATCCTTTAAGTGCATTCCGGTCATATAAAATCTTTCCGCCAGAAAGGATATCGGCTCCCGCATTTCTTCCTGATACTGTTCCAGCGAACCGCCTGTAAAAGCTTCTATTTTTTCCGTAATCCTTCTGTTTACACAGTCTAACAGCAGGGCTTCCTTACTTTCATAAAAGGTATAAAAGCCCCCCTGTGCAATCCCTGCCGCCTGTGTCAGTTCCCGGACAGATACCCTTTTCAGCCCCTTCTCCTTAAACTTTTTCAGCCCTTCGTCCTGCAATCTTCTTCGGATTTCCTCTTTTTCTTTTTCTGTAAACGCCTTTGCCATATGTCCACCTATGAATACTTTTTAATTTGTTCATAGCTATCATATGCGATATTACCTGCATTGTCAAGACAGGAAGTTGATGCGGTTAAAAAACCCGCAATGAAATGCCCAAATGCAATACGAAAAAGAGCCATTGCCTGCAGAAACCTGTTCTGTGCCGCAATAGCTCTCTTCCTCTATGGAAATCTCCCCCCGATTCCACCTGATTTATATGCGAATACGCAACCTGTGATTGCATTCAAATATTCATTCGCTGTTTTACTTCTATAATGATGCCCGCTATCTCCTCCAGTGCCTTCGTGATATATTCCAGTTCTTCCTTTTCCTTCCGGTCAATCACGCCGTCTTTCATAATGCACACCATCTTTTTTGATATCTCGTCCATGTCCTGCGCCGCTCCCAGAAATTTCAGCACAATTCTGTCCAGCCCGTCGTCCCCGTTCAGTTGTATATTGTCTTTCAGCAGATAATCAATGGATACATTAAAAAAGTCGCTGATTGCAATCAGCTTTTCCGTCTCCGGCAGAGTTGTTCCCACTTCCCATTTTGAAACAGCCTGCCTGCTCACATACAGCTTCTCCGCAAGCGCTTCCTGAGAATATCCCCTCTGCACCCTTAATCTCGATAGCTTCTCCGCAAAATTCATCTGTCGTACCTCCACCGTAAAAAATTGTACTTGAAAGCCGTTATGAAATCAACCACCTATTACTTGCGTCCCGGCAACTTGGGGTTGCGGGAAAAATAAATTTTTGCTTCCGTTCGTGAAATTTCCGTGAAGTTCGTTGACACTTTTCGCCCCTCATACTATGATAATACAAGTGTTTTGGCAATATTCGCTTTAGAAGGGTCGTTTATTTATGTTAAGGGATGAAATCGAAGAAAATAAAGAAAAAATGAGAGAAAAAAGCAAATGGGAGCGTTTTAAGTATTTCTGGTATTACCACTGGAAACCGATTATGCTGGGCGTTATCGGCGTGTGCTGCGTTATCTCCCTGATTTTTCACTTTGTGGAAGAAAGCAAAGAGCCTTCCATCTATGCCGCAATGGTAAACTGCAACATTTATTCCGCGGACCAGACCGATTTATTATCCGATTATGTCCTTTCCCGAGACATCGACACCGACGTCAATCCCGCAACGCTGGACGTCAATCTGCAAATGTACGAAGACCGGAATGATAATATGGACGTAGCAAATTCCCAGAAGCTCTCGGCTTTTTTTGAGAACGGCAAAATCGACGTGCTCATCGCGCCTGACTGGGTCATGGAAAGCTGCGCCGATCAGGCTTATCTTGCCAATATAGAGTCCGTTCTTCCCGAAGACCTGTATGAGAAATTAAAAGACAGACTGATCTACCACACCTACGAAGACGACGGCAGAGTGCCGGTTGCCGTTTATATAGGAGATCTCGATAAAATCAGCGTCTTATACGAGGACAGCGTGGACCCTTATTTTGCTATCGGCAACCTCTCCTCCCGTCAGGATACGGCGGTAGATTTTTTGAGGTATTTGCTGGAGGAGTAATCAGGTTGCCGCCTTTTCTTTACCGATCTTTTCAAGCGTTTTATTTCTCCACTACAATGACCCCGCAGCCGATCATTTCTCCAGCGTCTCCCGAAGGCTGGGTTGTAAAATCGTCCCGCCTTGCATGGATAATCACCGATTTTCCCACAATCTCGGGTACGGTAAAGCGTTTGTCATAAAAAGTAAGCCAGGCATAACCCCGGTTGCCCATAAGAGGGAGCATATCGCCCGCATGATAGGGATGAGGCTGACCGGTGGGGTTGTAATGTTTTCCCGCTTTCGCAAAATCGTCCGAACAATCCCCGTTTTCATGAATGTGCATAGCGTAAAAATCCGTGGAAGAGGGCGTATCGATATCCGGCAGTCCGAAGATTTCCGCTTCCACCAGCACGCCTCCGTGCGGCGTCGCATAAAATTTTACCAGCCCGCTTAACTGCGGATTGGCTTCATTGCCCCGGACCCATGCCACCGCCTGGGGTCTGCTCTGTTCCAACAGACGGACAAATGTCAAACGTGGTGTAATCTGCTTCATCATAAAAATCCTTTTCCTTGATCTCGTTTCTATCATATGCCGTCTTCCTGCAAATCGTTCTTTTTATGAAATTTGAAAAAATTTTCCGGTTTTTCCTTATTTTTCCTATTGCTTCGCCGCATATTTCCTATTTCCCTGCAAATAATATCCTCGATATGACAGCCAGTATGACAGAAAGGAGCATTCCATATGAAACAGCAAAATGCAGATACTGATTTTACCTCGGCGCTTGCCAAAAATACTTTGGACGATATCCCCACACCCAAGTCCGACGCAAAGGATATTGTAGGACTGGTCAAATCCGGCGGTAAGATAACGGGCTATCAGCTCTCTGACGGGAAAACCGTTTCCAAGGAAGAAGGCGTCGCGCTCGCTAAAGCCGGGGAAATCAACGGCGTCGGAGTCGCGCACCGCGGCGACACAGAGTATTTAAAATCCGTTCCCGACGGGACGGAGAAAAATAATTTGGGAAATTTGCCGTCGGTTTCAGGGAAGGCGGAGTTGTAAGGATGACCATGGACGGCGCCGCCATATAAAGTAAATTGCCGGAATATCACGGAAACACGCTTTCGCTCTACAAAAACGCAGCGGTACGTAAATCCGCAAAATACGCGGATTAAGTACCGGCGTTTTTGTGAAGGTTTCCTTTGATATCACGGCAATTTACTTTATACGGCGGCGCCTGATACCGGCATTCCTTATTTTGTCGCCTTATGTTTGCCTTGTTTCGTATTTTCCTTTATTCTAGCATGATTTCTTTTATTGAAATCTTTTTTATTTTGTCAGAGTATGCAAACATCAGGGTTTCATAGACTATGATAAAAACAACAAGCGAAAGAATCATGGCGGGGAAATCAAATTTATATGCAGGAACGCCATCCACATCTTTAAATACAATATCAACCATAAGCCGAAGCAATGTATACTGATAAATTGTTCCAATAGCAAAACCGATATAAGATATGGGTCTGTACCCGCCCAAAATTGCCTTGCAGCATTCTTTCTGAGAATAGCCAAAAGTCCTCATCATGGCGATTGTCTTGGTATTTCCTTTAATTACTGTTGTAACAGCAAGAAATAATGTCGTAAACGCCAAAACAAGACCAATCACGAGGATCATCGCTCCCATCATTTCACTTGACAAATCTTCCATGCTAAACGACATCTGCGTCATCGCAGAAAAGCAGAACGAAGCAAAAATAATGAAAAATACAAGCGCTTTTTTAGACTTCAAAGTATTCTCTTTCAAATCCTCTATAAAGGAAAGCTCTCTGTTTTTTTCAGTCCTGTGTTTAGGCGGTTTAACAGTCATTTGCAGGTTATCTTTCAATAACAGCAAAACCGGCGTATGCAATTTGTACCAGGCAAAGCCGATCGAAAGCGCCGAAAAAAATATAGTCGGCAATATTACGAAATAAATAAAAACAGCCGGATGAAAGTGTATCGCTATGTCCGGAAGCATTTTATCTTCATTTTGAAGGGCATAGAACTTTGGCACTAGAAGAAAGGCTCCGCCAAAACCTGTCACAGTGCCAATAAACGTACTGATCCCAAACAGCCAGAAATTTTTTGCTATTTTTAAGTTTGAATATCCCAAAGCCTTTAATATCCCAAGCTCCTTTTTGTGGGTATCAATATAATGTCCGATATAAAACATTAGCACAACGACGGAAGTTATTAACAAACAGCCCCCGCTAACAAGACAAACGACTTTTGCTGTCGACACCTGTGCGTTATAAAAAATCATAGACACTTCCGATGTTATTTCACTCTCAACAGACCGGGCATCCAGGTAAAAGTTCAAAAACATTGTACATACAAGTACGGCGCAGCAGGAGATAACAAAAATACCGACGAGCTTTGAAGCATTTTTTATTCCAATAAGCATATCGTCACCATCCAATCTCGTAAGCGGTCTTTTGAACATCGTTCTGATAAATGTCCGATATTTTACCGCTGTTCATTTTGATGACCGTTTGAGCCATTTCCGCAATATTCAAATTGTGTGTTACCATTACAATCGTAAAGCCATACTTATTTTTTAACTTACAGATATAATCCAGTACCTGTCTGCCCGTCGCCTCGTCCAACGCGCCTGTCGGCTCATCCAAAAACAGTACCTTTGGCTTTTTCGCCAATGCTCTTGCGACGGAAACTCTTTGCTGTTCGCCGCCTGAAAGCTCGTCAGGATATTTGTGCAGTTTCTCTAAAAGCCCAACCGCTTCGATCACTTCCTTATAATCTTTGTTGTCCGACAAATCCGCCCCCATTTTCACATTTTTGTCAACGTCCATGTTTGGCAGCAAATAATACTGCTGAAAAATAAACCCTATATTTTCCTTGCGGAACATAGTCAATTTATCATCAGAAAGCGCCGTGATATCTTTCCCGCCGTAAAACACATTGCCGCTGTCAGGGCGTTCAAGCCCTGAAATGATATTCAGAAAAGTAGACTTTCCGGAACCTGACGCACCGAGAATAACTACGAAATCCCCTTCTTTTATTTCAAGACTGATGCTTTGCAAAACCGGAAAACGGCTCTCTCCGTTTCCATATGATTTTATAATATTCTTCACTTTAATCATGACTTTTTCATCCCCCTATATTTTTCAAAATGCTTATACACACCTCTGTTATCATCGAACTGATTTCATCGCCTGTAAAGCGGCACATTTTGGTAGCGCAAAGCGTTGCGATGCCGTGTGTATAGATCCAAAGGTGATGATATAGCTTTTCAGCCAAAAATTCGTCAAGCCCGTAATCTTCCTGAATCGACAAAAGAATTTTATCATAGGTTTCCTCTATCAATGGAAGTATCCCCGCTAAATTTGGCATTTGCGGTTGTTCCGTCATAAACAGAAGTTGAAACAGTTTTGGCTCATGAATAGAAAAGAGAATATATTGCGTCCCTACGCCCTTAAAGGGGTGTTCCTCCGTTAAGCCTTTATTGACATATTCCTTATATAGCGTTTTGGCGGACTTAATCACGGCTTGCTGCACTTCATCCATATTATGGAATACAGTAAAAATCGGTCTCGCCGAACTGCCGAGGCGCGTTCCTAACGCTCTGGAGGTCAATGCCTCGAATCCATCTGTTTTGACAATATCTAATGCAGCTTCAATAATTTCATCTCTTGTAAATTTCGCTTTTGGCGGCATATTGTCATTCTCCTTTTTCTAAATCGCGCGTTTTGCATCATATGTTTTATTATACTCGAAATTGCTAAAGCGTCAATAGGCGACAGCGGTTTTTCACTCATTTTCCGCCTGCTTTAAAGTTGTATACAGGCTTTAGGAGCTTATTAACCGTGACCGTTGCTCCGATTACGTCGATAATGTCGTCCATCTTCCGGTAAGCAAAGGGAGACTCATCCAGAGTATCCTGATTGACGCAGACGGAATGAATGCCTTCCATTGCTTTCTTAAATTCAGAGACCGTATGATGTTCTTTTACTTCGGAGCGTTTATAAATCCTACCCGAGCCGTGAGGCGCGGAACAATTCCATTCTTCATTGCCAAGACCGGTTCCTAAAATAATTCCATCCCGCATATTGATGGGAATAATCACCTTTTCTCCGGCATCCGCCCGGATCGCTCCTTTTCGCAGAACAGGAATTTCACCCGAAAAATCAACATAATTGTGGATACAGGTATAGCTGTCCAGAATGCGCCATTTCATACCGCGCACGATTTCATCGATCATAGCCTCTCTGTTTAACCTTGCGTATTCCTGCGTAACAGCCAGATCATGAAAATACGCTTCTAAGAGTCCGCCCTCCAGACAGGTCATTTCATAAGGCGCATGTCCCTGTTTCTTCATCTGCGATGCGTGCTGCCCTTCCTTGAGATAATACTCGGTCACTTCCATGCCCAGATGGCGGCTGCCGGAATGGATCACAAGATAAATATTGCCTTCTTCATCCCGGTCCGCCTCAATAAAATGATTTCCGCCTCCGAGCGTCCCGATGCTTAATTCCGCCTTTTTATGATCAATCGCTTTATAACAATACAACTGACTAAGATCAACGCTGCGGCTGATTTTATGCGCCGTTTTTCTGATCTTTCCGCCGGACGGCACATTCTCGCGGATCACCGTATCCAGTTTTTGAAATTCTATATTTTTTGTTTTGAGCTTTGCAATGGTCATGCCGCAGCCGATATCCACGCCAACCAGACTCGGAAGCAGGGAATCGCCTACCGTCATGGTCAGACCGATCGTGCCCACTTTGCCGGGATGAACATCCGGCATAACACGGATTTTGCTCCCCGCAGCGCTTGGATGGTCGCAGATCATCTGTAATTGCTTACGCGCATAGTCATCGATTGCAAATTGTTCATTGTTTGTTGTATAAACCAAAGCATTTGTATATTTTCCGTATATTGTTATCATCACAAAAATCCTTTCTTACATAAGATGTTTCTTTGATCTCCTATCGCTTTATATCTATTTCATAAAAAACTGCATCAAAAAAACACCCTGAGTAAAGGTGCTGATCATCCAAAATTTATCATTGCTAATCATACAAATGCGAAATAACACAAAAGCTGTTAAAATCCCCTTTCATGATCCCTAAGGACAATCACACCTTGTTTACGAGTTATAAAATTGTCGTTCATTTTCATTCTGCGCTGCATATTGTCCTCCTTATGAATCCGGGGTTTCCTGTTGCAATACAAAGTTCGAGCTCTTTGTCCGGGAGTAAGTATAGCGGTTATTGTTTTAAATGTCAATACACAAGACCGCCCGGCACTGGTTAGGCAAATCTTACTCCAACCAATTGTGGAATTTAATCTTCCATTCTCCACCATTATCCGGTCCCTTACGTTCTATAATACCTTTATTCTTTAATTCCGCTATATATCTTGCGATTGTTCTATCAGTAACATCCAATGCCTTTCTTAATTCATCAATAGAAACATTCGGATTTTCAGAAATCATTTTAAGTATTTCACAGGCTTTAGCAATCTTCTTCTTAGAATACTCAGGCATAAATTCTTTGATCTTTTCTCCTGAAATTTCTATGACATTTTCTATGACATTTTCATCAGTTTCATTCTCCATCTTCATAACAAGCGTTACCTGATCAAGAATTGTGTCTTCGATTAGTTGGGGCTCTATCCAACCTTCCGACTTCCACACATCAAGAATCGTCGGGAAACCAGAACCGGCATTATCTCCAAATCCAACCAGTCTGAGCATGGTCTGCATATGGGGATTTCTTGACTTTGAGTTACCACTACGATAAATATCTTCAAGCGGAAGTTTCAAGATCCCTGGATTTGTAAATTCAAATTCATTCGACTTCTTGATTACTTTCAAGACTCCGGCATCCATCAGATAATCCGCATGAATAATCATATTTACGAATCCTTCACGAACGGCTTCATGCACAGATGTATCGTCTATACGCTGAACACCACCTTCTAACTTGAATGGCTTTTTTAAATCCTCCATCAACTTTGGTGTTACCTTTGTAAAAAAATTAAACAGATTATTTTCCCATGTTCCATCATAGGTAATTCTGTCATTCCAGCGGATATCTGTTGTCACTTGACTTTCATTTCGATAATCCATAAAGACATTATCAAAACGATCTCTGATAGCCTGTCCTGTACCAAACATAAAAAGCCCGGCTAAAGTAAGCCCTTCTACACCAGTTCTTCTGTCCTTTCTGTAACCACCCAATTTTTCAAGAAAAGACTTATCATCCAAAGAATTCCATACATGACTCTCATTTCTAATCTCAAAAATCTGACGATACTTTCTTAACGTCTCTTTATCAATATCGTCCATCGTATAATACTCAATAATCTGATTATCATTGCCTTCTGGATTCTGATCTCTTATCATTCCTCGGATCTCATGCTCTGTTGCATGATAATCGCCCTCATGATTCCTTTTATATGTTCCCTTATATGGGTTTTCACCAACATATACAGGACGCATGTTATAATCAGCTCTTGGAACATGAATCACAATAAGGCTGATATTATTTTCTTCAATAATCTCTACATCTTCGTCTTTTAATAAATTGACATTTATCGAGTTTCCTAACTAACTTTCCTTATTTTACAAGGCTTCCAGAGCCTCAAATTGTGAACTTGTATGTATTTTCCCTTGTTTTTGCCCTTATGGGCAACTTACAAGGGAAATTTTTTTCTTATTGCCCCACAACCTTATCCAAGAGCCTTGCGGAAGTCCGCTTTGCTTCCCTTGTGGCGTGGGCGTAAACATTCATTGTGGTACGCACATCAGAATGACCCAACAGCTCCTGCACATCCTTGGGCTGTGCACCGCTTGTCAGAAGATTGGTGGTGTAGGTGTGTCTTAAAGTGTGGAAGTGGAAGCCTTCCAACTCGGGCACCCTCCGGCTGGCACTCCTGCAAGCGATTTCTACTGTGCTTGGAAGTTCCAGACGCCCATCTGACCTCAAACATACAAAGGAGATTTCTGTATAATCCGGCGGTACTTCCTGTGTGCCATCAAGACTGTAATATTCATAATGCACACGGTTCTTTTCCCGAACCTCTTTGTAATAGTTTTTGTGGTACAGTTGTCCGTACTGAAAGCGTTGCTTGTACTGTTCCCTTTTAGCAGTTCTAAGAATTTCAGCGAGTGTATCGCCAAAGTCCACCACACGCACCTTTTTACGCTTTGTGGGACCAATCTCTGTTTTGTGTCTTGTTCCGTTGTAGCGGACACTACGCCTTACAGTCAGATACTGTTCCTCCAGGTTAATGTCCTGCCAAGTCAGTCCTGCAACCTCTCCCAGTCGAAGCCCTGCATAATAGGCTATCTGAACCGGAAGGATTGCATCCTTGCTTCTTTTGGAGAGTTCCTCCAACAGTTTCTGATACATTTCGTGGGTCAGTATCATTGCATTTGCGTCCGGCAGGTCATCCTCTGCAAATAAATCCACATCATCCGTTTTCCTTTTCAATATCACATACTGCATGGGATTGAAGGTAATAAACTGTTTGGGAAATACTGCAAACCGGAATGCCTGCTGTAACACAGCCGAGTAGGAATGCACATAATCCTTTGTGTAACCTTTGGAAACAAAGTTTCCGGCTGTTCCCCCAAAGGTAAGCAAATCCATAAACTGCTGTAAATGCTCCGAAGTGACTGTTTTCAGCTTGCGGTTGCCGATAGGGTGTTGCTTAATCCGGTTGACCGCCTGAAGATAATTACCAACAGTTCCATTGCTTAATGTACCGACCTTCAGTTCTTCCTCTGCCCAAATGTCGAGCAGTTCTCCGAGCGTGATATTGTCAGCCTTTGCAATGAACTTCTTGCTTTCATAATCCTCCATTGCCTGTCTTAACAGCTTCTCCGTTTCACTTTTGCTTTCCGTACCCGCAAATTCCTTTTGTACCAGATTTCCACTGGCGTCCTCCACATAGAAGCGATAGTACCATTTCTTTCCTTTTTTTCTTACAGAACCTTTTGCCATAATCGTTATTACTCCTTTCGATACTGGACAATCGGAACTGATGAAATGCTTCTTGCGTGTAAGTATATCATAACTCCGGTTGTCTAACTATACCGATTCGGAATCTTCCGATAAAAGATTTGCAAGCCTCTGTGTGGCTGTCTCCGGTTTCTTGGAATAGAGCCTTATCACATCTGCCATGTCATTAAAGGCATTGACTGTGTGGGTAATCTCCCTGAGAAACATGATTTCGTTGTATTCCTTATTCGATTCAAAACCTATGATGGCTGCTATGTCCGCATTCTCCGTGTTACCCTTAAAATTCTTGCAGGCAAACTGGAACGAATCCATAAACAACTCATACTCCTGTAACATCAGTAACAGCAGGTCTTTCGAGAAGTCAGCTTCCTCATTATTCAGGTCAAAGGGTAAGCGGTTTAGGATACTGCTCATTGCATCACGAATCTGTAATTCCCTTTTATCCGTAATGTCTGTTTCGTATTCTTCTGCTTCTCCCTTGAGCCATTCCACGGATACATGAAGTGCTTCTGAAAGTCCATCCAGCACCAGCTTCTTGGTATTGTCGATTGTTCCGGCTTCATATCTCTGAATGGTGGAGGCTGTGACTCCCATCTTTTCAGCGACATAAGGCTGTTTCAATCCAAGCTCCAATCTTCGCTGTTTTGCCCTGCTACCGATTAGCTTGCGTAATTCTTTATCTTTCATCTTACTACGCCTCCTTTTTCGGTATGGTACTACTATAACATACATCTTTTATAATTGCAATATGCAAGTTAATAATTATTTTTAATATTTCGTAACGCTTGACAAGATGATATAAAAGGTTTATAGTAGGCTTAGTCAAAAATTGCATAATGCAATTAGCAAGGAGGTGATTCAATGACAGAAATGAAAATTGCCTTATCCATTGAGGAAGCAGCTGACTATACCGGCATCGGAAGAAATACGCTCCGAGATTTGGTAAAGTGGAAGAAGCTCCCAGTACTTCAGGTAGGACGAAAGGTTCTTATAAAGACTGATATACTGGAGCAGTTCATGGAAGCCAACGAAGGCAGGGACTTAAGGGATAAGAATACTGTCAAAGCAGTTAGTCGAAAAACCGCTGTAACTTAAAAGGGTGGCTTCCTACGAAACCACCCTTTGGTATGTATCAGACCGAAGCCATGATATACCTACACGCAAATAGATTATATCATGTGCTTCCTCTGGTATCAACCAAAACTTACGGGAAAGGAGTTGAAATTTTATGAATAAGTGAGTGGTTTTCTTTCATAAGGAATATATTTTTGCAAGCCCTCGGCGATTGAGAGCGAAATACACCCTTCGCACAAATCTTTGATTTGTACTCTGGGTATTTCGCCCTTGCAGGGGGCAAAGTCACGCAGGCGTGACTTATACAAATGCTGTCGCATTTGAGGTAGTGCCGGATACGGCATAGTGTTCGTAACCGGATAGCCTAAGCTATCCACTCACTTATATAATCCTTCCACCTCTTTCCCTATGTAACATTTACGAGAGGAGGAAGCACTATCGAAAGAAATTCATTTATTCAGATGAGCAAGCTCCACAATGTCCGTGGCAGGATTACTTATATATCCAGTCACGCCAAGCAGGAAAATCTGTATGCGGTCTATGAAACCACAGACCGCCACTACTGGACAGAGCTTGCACGATTTAATCAGCAGGAATTTCTTAAAAGCGGTACGGAAGGGAAATGTATCGAGGCAAGGGAACTGATTATAGCATTGCCGGAATCTTTTCCCGTTTTGTATGACCCTGACAGGCTGTTACAGATGTTTACCAACCGCTTTAAAGAAAAATATGGTGTGGAGTGTGTATCAGCCCTGCACCACAACAAACGCAAGACCAACTATCATATCCATCTCATCTTTTCCGAAAGGGAACTGTTACCGGAACCCATCGAAAAGATTGCTACACGCAATATGTTCTACAGCGAGCAAAAAAAGCATGTACGCACCAAGAAAGAGATACTGGATGATAGCGGTAATGTCCGCAAGGGCTGTAAGATAATCAAAAAAGGCGAAATCTATGAGCGAACCTTATTCACTGCCAAGAACAAGCTGTTCAAGCAGGAGCATTATTTGGACGAGGCAAAACGCTTCTATACAGACCTTATCAATCTTCTGATAGAGGACGATAAGAATAAGCTCCATGTATTCGGTAGAAATGGATTGTATCTTGCAACCAAGAAAATCGGTAAGAATAATCCCAAAGCGGAACAGATAAAGGAAGATAACGAGGTGCGTATGCAGTGGAATCACGAAGTAGACCGAGCCTTAGTCAGCCAAGTGCCGGAGAATGAAATACGGCAGATAAAGAATGAATTTATCACAGACCGTATCCGCAACTCCATCAGGGTATGGGGCAACAGACCAGAATTGTTGCTCAATATAATAGTAACTGCAACAAAGGCATTAGCACTTTTAACTTCTAAGGTGTTGACAGCCGCAAGGGAGCTGAAAAACAAGCTGTTCCATGAAGCTCTTGAAAAAGAATACGGAAGTAAGGCTGTTATAAAAGCAGATGACACCGCAAATGTTGTTTCTGCTCCGGTTAAGGAAACAATAACAAAGCCTGAGCCACCAAGCGTTACAATTACCGCAACTGTTCCAGAAACCAAGGTTATAGAACAGCCCAAGTCACAGATACCCCCAAGACCGGTTATGCCACCGGAAGCAGTCGCTTTCCCAAGACTTCAAAAGGTCAAGGTTACGCTTGATAAACACAATCATCTTATCTTTGAAGCGGAGCGTGAACGGACAAAACTGGAGATTGAATTAAGCGATTTGAAGGGGCTTGCAAGGCTCACCAAGAAAAAGGAGCTTGAAGGCAGGATTGCCACCCAAACCGAAGAAATCCGAACCCTCAAAGCCGGATTATCCGGTATCGTCAGACAACACGGATTTGCAACGGTGCAGGATTTCTACACAGCATTCTATACCGCCCAGCATGCCACAGAAGCGTATCAGAAAGAATGCGACAAATGGGAAGAAGCCTACGGCGAGAAAGCCTCTCAAAAAACAGAAACCATGCACGAAAAGATACAACGATATAAAGAAAAGGCTGATAAGCAGAATGCCAGTCAACCTTATCGAAGCAGAGATAAAGGGGCGAGATGATCGCCCCCTGCCAAATGAATAGCCTTATCCATACACATAGGACAAGGCTATTTTAAATACATAGTATGCGTAAACCTGAAAGTTTGCTTCCCTATTTCTACTATTTAATACAATCCAATAAATCTTGAACCTTTTCTATATATTCTTGATTATAATCTAACCACATTTCTGTATGTTCACTATCTGTTACTGTCCAAATCATTTTAATATCTTCATTCTGTATTGAATCATATATTTCTTGTCCCATGAACTGTGGTGTTACTGTGTCTGCTTTGCTGTTGATTATTAATACAGGAATTTCAATATCTGAAGTTTCATTACATACATTCGCATCATCATAACCAAATCCTAGTTTTATTTTGTTGATAACATTTCCACAAAACGTCATGTATGATATAGGCAAACCAATATCCATTTTTCTCATTTCTTCTTCAACCATCCATTTCATATCACTAACCGGACAATCCAGAATCAGAAAATCCACTTTACGTTCAACATCTTTCTCTCCCATTGCCAGTCCTGCTGTTGCTCCACCAAAAGAAGTACCCCAAACACCTATTACCTGTTCTGGTGCGTATGAATGTACATAATCAATATAATCTATCAAATCATATTTTTCCCAATATCCAAACGTAGTATATTGAGCGGTATTTTCGTTGCTGCTTCTTTGGTCATACGTCAAAACATTATATCCTTTTTGTAAAAACATTTCTGCCAAAGGATAATTAGTATAACGATTACCACCAAGACCATGCACCATAATAACCGTTGGATTATCTTTATTTCCATCTTTGCCAAGAGCATATATATAATCCGCTGGTATAACATGCCCATCAAAAGTTGAGACAATATCAATATGTTCTATGGTATATGTATTGCAGAAAACATCATAATCCATATTATATTTTTCCCAAAAACTATCATTCACTTTTGAAGTATCTTCACAGGTAACCAATTGAGTGGAACCCATAAAAACTTGTGTTCCAATAAAATAAGACATTCCCACAAACAAAAGTAAAATAATTACAACTACAATTAACAATATTTTTATATGTCTCTTCATCGTTTTCTCCTCGTAAAATTCAAATAATCACCTGTGTTCAATCTTCCCAAGATTGAACACAGGCATATATAATTACGCTTGATGCTCCAGTATCCACTTAAGCATATCTTCATATTCCATGCTTCCATCTGCTACTGCAAGAACCATTTCATACAATTCTTTTTGTGTATACGATAATTCAATTCCATTCAAAGCAAAGAACACAAGCATCACATGTGTTCCTATTCGTTTATTACCATCCAACATACAATGATTTTTTATTAAACCATAGCCAAGACGCGTACCTTTCGCTTGTATCGTTGGATATAACTCTTCTCCATCAAACACTTGAAACGGTGTCTCAATAGCCGACTCCAACAAATTGAAGTCTCTTACCCCAAGGATTCCGCCAGTTTGTTCTATGAGCTGTGAATGGAGCATCAAAATTTGCTCTTTACTCAATCTTTTCATTCAGCAAGCACCTCGTAAGCTTCTTTATTCTGTGCAAGTAATCTCCTTGAAATCTCGAGCACATCTTCATTCTTAGCCACAGCGCTTTCATCTGCTTTGCTAAAATCGATTACCAAATATCTTGGTGCATTATTCTTAAGTATAACAACTGAGCCGAGCTCATCTACTAATCTTGCAACTTTTGAAAAGTTCTGATTTGCTTCCGTAATTGAAACCATTGTGTTTGTATCTACTGTCATGTGAACACCTCCATAATCTTATATAGATAGTATATCACTTTTTCTAGGATAAATTCAACCTATTTTATGCGATTTCTATAATACCTGCATCGCACCCATACCTATGAAATATATTTTCTATGCGACAACTTCACATTGTTTTGATTTACCATAGCATATCTGAGTGTGGTGTCTATCTGCTCATGTCCGAGTATTTTCTGAACTTGTTCTATTGGCATACCTTTCTCAATCGCTCTGGTTGCCATAGTCCTTCTGAACTTATGTGGGTGCACCTTTTCCACGCCTAATTTCTTGCCCATTTCTCGCAATCGTAATTCCACACCACTTTCTGTAAGTCTACTATGTGGCTTATTTAAAGAAACAAATAATGCTTCGTTACTATCTGTTCTTGAGTCAATATAATTTAATAGGTGTATCTTCGTCTTTGCGTCAAAGTATGCCTTACGCTCCTTATCGCCTTTTCCGTAAACAACACATTCTCGTTCAGAAAAATCTATATCATCGATATTCAATCTAACCAATTCGCCAACACGAATACCAGTCGATAGTAGGAAATCAATCATTGCTCTATCCCGCAGATTAGTACAATTATCTCTTAGTATTTCTACCTTCTCATCTGGAATAGTATCTTTTACAATAACTGCAGTCTTAACCTTATGAATTCTTTTCATCGGACTTTTTATTATATAATCTTCTTCCTCAAGCCATGAAAAGAAAGTGGAAAGACTCCTACGAATATTATCAATAGTCACCTTTCCACAATTATTTATTAATTGATACTCTACAAGATATTTTCGTAGCATTTCGGTAGTTATCTTTACAACCGGAATATCAATTGTCTCCAACATCTTTTCAATATTGCATCTGTAATAACGTATTGTCTTGTCAGAGCATCCTTCTAGGTGCTTTGCTGTCAAAAACATATCCAGAAATTCTCCGTTATCCGTTTGCAAATAGTCAGCTAGATTATTTTCTGACAAACGGTTAACTAACACTTCCTGTAATTTCTGCATCTGTGATGCATTTAATACCTCTGTCATATCATTGATAATGTTATAAATCTCTTTACCCATAAGAACACACTCCTTTTTGAAGGAGTATATCGCAGAAAAATAGGCACAGCAACAGAGCGTATTACTGGAATTTTCACATTCTTACAAATACCAATAAGAATGCAATCCACATAAATATGTTTTAGAATTTTGGGGCATTTGCTTTATTGCGTTGTAAACATTTAAATAATCTACAAAGCCCATTCCAATGCAAATAATTCCAAACAAACCTAATCCCACAAGATGTGGAAATATCAAAAATACAATATAGGGGATAATGCCAAGTATAAGATTAGGACACAAGCACATAAAAATAAAATGTCCTTTACTCATGTCTTCCGTTCCTACCACAAACATCAAACCATGTGCCAGGTCATTATACATATAAACATCTTTTTTATAACATATCGCATGTAACAACTCATGTGGCAATAAAGACAATCCACCACAAACGCCACCTATCATCATCCATATTGCATTATCAGGAATATATTTTATTCCAAGTAACAAGAATGGTATTGCCAGTAAAACCATTGTTATCATACACCCAATATTTGCAATCATTGACATTTTTTTGTATCTTTTGGTTCCCGAAATTGTACTGCATGAGGGTGATGTTCTTTTTGTGGAAGTTTACTTTCATCTCCGTCATACTTTCCTGCATAATGAAAAATCATACGGTCTCTCCTTAATGAAATTCAAATTTTTCTCTTGATCCAAAATGAGTATATCATAACAGGAGTTATTTTTCACCAAGAATTTAAGAATGCGAAGCATTACGCTCCGCACTCACACTACTCATATACCAACTCTTTTAATACGATTTCCTCTGCCGAACTTCTCACATTATTCATCAGCCCTACCCACTTCATCTGGTCGGTAGCTTTTAATTCTTCCGTAATCCCTGCTCCGGCTTTCATCTGCTCTACAAGAAGCTCTAATCTCTCATAACATTGTATATCAACCTCATGCAAATACTCATTCAATCGCCCATCCACAAGTGGCTTGATATATTCCCCTCTTTGGTGTTTTTTCAAATACTCCCACCGCATTCGTCCATACTTGCCAATCCCATAGTGTGTACCTTCTGGCAACTGCAAATCTGGGTAATACATTCCATCCTCTCCAAGCGTGTAACCAATTCCATTTTCTCCAATGATGTGTTTCTCCATAAACTGCTCCTATCTGCCACCTCTATCCGCTCTGTAATGATGGCTCTGTCTATTACTTTCTCGTTCCTTTACTTCCTGCGTCTTTCTTTGTAACTTTGCTTTTAAGCTGTCCGGTTCTGCCTTATTTCCGGTCTGCTGTTCCCACTTTGCAACTGCCGACTGATAATCGGCATACTCCGCTTTAGAAGCTCTGTATTCATCCAAGAACTCCCTCACATTCTTATAACCATACCCCTGCACAATACTTGATAAATACTGTTTCATATTGGCTATCTGCGTTTTTAACTGCTCCGCCTGTTCCTGAAGTTCCTTACGCTGTTTTCCCTTGAAGATACCCTTTGTTCCGGCAATCTCCTTCTCCACACCTGCGAGCTGTTGCTCCCTTTGATAGATGGCTGTATTCTGTTTCTCCAGCTTGCTATAAATATCTGCAAGCCTTGGATACTTGGAAGCAAACTCGGACTTCTTCGGCATTTCTGGTATCAGTTCAGTTTGCGCCATCACAGACTCATTGACTGCCCGAACTTTCGTCTGCTCCGGCTCTTCCTTTACAAACGCTTCCATCACCTTATCAGCCTTTTCCAAAGCCATTTTAAATACCTTACTAATCAGAAGTTCCAAAGCATATATCGCCGTCATAATCAGGCTTTTGAACAGTGCCGGACTCCTCCCTGACTTCTGAATGGAAGCCTTTGCTTTCTGTCCGATTTCACTCTGTTTCACTTCTAAAATCTGTTTCTCTGGCACACCGCTGACGAGTGCCCTGTCCACCGTCTGGTTCCACATGGCACGAACCCGATTGTCCGCTTCTATCTGCTCTGCTTTCGGATTGTTCTTGCCAACCTTTTTCATGGGCAGATACACACCATTCTTATCAAATACTTTCAGCTTCTCCTTATCGTCCCTCACATAAATATTGATAAGGTCTGTATAGGAGCACTTTACTTCATCAAGGAAACTGTCGCTCTTAAATCGGCTGTCCTTTTTGGTAAAAAGATTACGCTCATATACTTCGCCCTTAGGAATAATTTTACAGCCACTCCGAAGCTGTCCAGCATCATCCATTATCTCTTTTTTGGTTCGTACATGTTTTCCGGTTTCATCATAAAACATGTTCCTTGTGGCAATCTTCACCACAGGATCATCAAGCAGCTTTCGTTCCGAAAAGATAAGATGGATATGATAATTGGTCTTGCGTTTGTTGTGGTGCAGGGCAGACATACACTCCACACCATAATTCTGTTTAAAGTGTTTCGCAAAAAGTTTCAGCAGCTTGTCCGGCTCATAATCCACAAAACTTTCCGGCAGTGCAATGATCAGTTCCCTTGCTTCAATGCAATTACCTTCTGTTCCGCTTTTCTTAAATTCCTCCTGGTTACACTTTGCAAGTTCCGTCCAAAATTTACGGTCAGTCGTTTCATAAACTGCGTACAGATTTTCCTGTCTTGCATGACTGGAGATATAGCTAATCCTGCCTTTTAGATTTGTCAATTTTGACATCTGTATAAATGAATTTCTTATAATAGGCATTGCCCCCTTTCTTTGAAAAATGATGGCGATTATGCCATCGTGAGTGGACACATAGGTGTCCGTTTACGAACTCATTGCCGTATCTGGCATATCCAAATGCGACAGCATTTGTAAGGGCAGCTATGCTGACCTTTGCCCCCTGCAAGGGCGAAATACACAGAGTGCAAATCTCCGATTTGTGCGATGGGTGTATTTCGCTCTCAAACGCCGAGGGCTTGTGAGAGAAGT